>Ga0308159_1001687_pt1 | contig 29531 bp, 34 predicted proteins | sample PhyCR1_FD_201040 | JGI IMG/M metagenome (GOLD analysis project Ga0308159, IMG submission 201040) | Phyllosphere microbial communities from UC Gill Tract Community Farm, Albany, California, United States - DLSLC.R1 | ecosystem: Host-associated > Plants > Phyllosphere > Unclassified | place: USA...
GCCTGGCAACGACATGGTGAAGCCAAAGGGCGTTCCGTAATCGAACCATTTGAAAAGCTGGATCGGCGCGCCGATCGGCTTGCTCGCCCAAAGAATTCGCGGGATCGGCTCAGTCAGTATCTGCAGATTGCTGAGGAAATAATCGTACGTCCCCGAACGCTTTGGCACAACATGCACCACGTACTCGAAGTACTCTTTGTTCGCGAAATCCATGCCTTCTAAAAATCTAGCTTCGCGGCTGGCTTTCAGAACTCCCTGATTTTCAAACCCGAGGGCTTCACGCAACGCGTAGCCCCTGTCGGACCCAACCGCGGAAAAGGCCATGGCCATAGCCGCGACCGCGACCGCAGCCTTGAAACCTGGAAGCTTGGCGCGCTGGTCGTAAAAATAGAATAAGGCCGTGACCGCCGCCGCAACGACAAACCCGCCACGGCCGCCAGTGGCAGCCTTGAGCACGGCAAACGTGACGAGCGGCATCAGTGCATACCAGCGGAAACGATAAAGCCATGCGAACATTGCGCAAATAGGAACGAGAAGGCGCGTCCCTTCTGTCACATAGCCGTTGCTGCTCGTATTGATGACAATGCCCTGCGAAGACATGATCATGGTCGTATTGGCATCCACCGATGTCGCCACCCCTTTTAGCAGCGAGTAGATTCCGAGGGGGAGGCACAGGATCAGCATGATCGGCAGGACTCGCCTAAGCATCGCCCTTTCCTCAAAACGCGAGGAGTCGATCTTGAACGCCATGCGACTGTGCCCGGCATGGGTGCAAAAGAAATAGAAGACCAGAAACCCAAGATTGGCAGCCGCTAGAACGGTGAGCTTTTCCGTCAGGCTCGGCATGAATTTGTAAGCATAATAAATTCGGTCGTAGCCCCGGAAATGGGCCAGCATCGGCCGGAAAACGAACAGCAACCCCTGGAAAGCCAAATAATATGTGAACGGGTGAAACACGCTGCAAAGCCCGGATCGCCAGAAATGGACAGCGACGCCCACAAAGACGATCAGCGAGAGAAACAACATTGCCGTGTACATGGCTTTCCTTCGCCGTCGCCGTCTGCTTCCGCCAGTCAGCGGTGGTGCCTGCCACTCTAGTGCGTAAGCCCGTAGAGGCCAAGCCTGGTTATGTGACGAACGCGCTTTGCATCCGGAAGCTCGGCGCAAGGCACTTCATATAACGAATTTTCGATACGCTGAGAGCATATTGCATTGCGACATAAAACATCAATAAGGTCACGACCGCGCAGTACCATACCTGAAACTGCGCTGCGTCGACACAATGGAGATCACGCGAACATGGCCGGCACGGCGACATTTTCTGAACTGGCAAGGCGCTACGTCCGTCCCACCCGCCATGCGCTTGCGTCGCGAGGAAACTATCTTCGCTGGCTTGCGACGATCCCATTCACCTCGCGACGGGGTCATGCCGCGCTAATGGCCGGGACATCGACGGAAGACCTCCCTCTTTGGCGAAAATCCTGCTCTGAAAAACGTGTTCTGATCGTCGGAACGGGCCCAAGCCTCGACAAGGCTGGTCCCGAATTTTTCGAGTCATTCGACACCGTCATCTACATCAACTTTGCACTCCGCCTTGCATCTGGAAATGGTAACGAATTGTTTTTCGGCACCGACCTGGGGCCTATAACAGAGTGGTTGAATGCCAATGGCGATGACGCTTATCGCCAGCTTGGCCCGGAACGCTGCATCTTTGCGCCCGTATTCTTTGACCAATATCCGCTACTGACTGCCGACGGCCTTGCGCTTTTCAGCATTCTTCCCTGCGACAAGGCGTCCTGGCGCACCGAAAACGTCCGTGTCGCCAAGACCTCGCTACCTCTCGTTTGGCGGTATCACCCAAGGCAACCCGAATGGAGCACTTATGTCCTTCCTGAGCCTCGACGCGAACTTCCGGTTATGGCCCATACGTCGGCATTGAGCGCTGTGCTGTTTGCGGCAATCCATGGCTCACGCGACATCGGGTTGATCGGCTGTGATTTTTCGGCAGGCCGGGCAAGCCTTGCCCAGGATTCCAGCAGCGCTCCTACTGCGCAAACCTTTTCAGGAGCTGCAGCCGAGCTCAAGGCGATGCAATCCGCCCTCCTGCGCGCGCAGGTTAACGTGGTGAATTACTCGTGGTTGCTCTAAGCACGGTAGCCACCGTCCGCAGTGGTCGCAAATCGGTCGACGAATCTTCGGCTGACGATCAATGGGCTTTGGCTTCGCCAAAATCCGCTCTCATGGGAGGACTTGGGCTTAGTCTATTGCGCCGGGCAGACACGTTGTGTCTGCGATCCGGAACCCGATGCTCCGTAGAAAAGCGCTGCCGTCATGGGCCCCCGGCACAAACTCAAGGAACTTCCGAGGCCGCGTGCCGGATCATAGATATTGGACAGTAGCGTTCCCGTCTCGGCGAATGATCAGTATACATATTGCCAACGCAAATCTGAATAAGAGGAATTGCGTAGCACATCCGGCTGGCCTATCGCTTATCGCGCTGCAGCATAAGGACCCCAAATGACCGCCTCCCTCTTTGATCTTTCCGGAAAACGCATCTTCGTGGCCGGGCACAGGGGGATGGTAGGATCGGCAATTTCACGCCGACTGGACTCGGAAAACTGCACGGTCCTTACCGCTGCCCGCACCGAACTCGACCTCATGAATCAGGCCGATGTCCGGCGATGGTTCGAGAACAACAAGCCGGACGTCGTCGTCCTAGCCGCTGCAAAGGTCGGCGGCATCCTAGCGAACGACACATATCCTGCCGATTTCCTTTACGATAACATGATGATAGAGGCGAACGTCATCGAAGCAGCCTTCCGCAATGACGTACAGAAGCTGCTTTTCCTAGGGTCCTCATGTATTTATCCAAAATTCGCGCCCCAGCCGATCACTGAAGATGCGCTGCTGACCGGGCCCCTCGAGCCGACAAACGAATGGTATGCGATCGCCAAAATTGCGGGCGTCAAGTTATGTCAGGCCTATCGCCGTCAGCACGGCTGTGATTATATCAGCGCCATGCCGACCAATTTATACGGGCCCGGCGACAATTTCGACCTGGAGAATAGCCACGTTCTTCCGGCGCTGATCCGAAAAGCGCATGAAGCCAAGGAAGCGGGCGTGCGCAGCATCGAGATATGGGGCACAGGCACTCCTCGCCGCGAATTCCTGCATGTCGACGATCTTGCCGACGGCTGTGTTTTCCTGCTTAAAAACTATTCTGGATCGGAGCATGTAAACCTCGGCTCCGGTACTGACATCCCGATCGGGGAACTCGCTACGATGGTATGCCGTATCGTAGGACTCGAAGGCGCTATCACTCGCGATGAGACAAAGCCCGATGGCACGCCGCGCAAACTGATGAGCGGGGAAAAGATCGCTGCAATGGGCTGGTCGCCGGCAATCGGCCTCGAAGAGGGTATCGCGCACGCTTACCAGGAATTTCTCGCCGGACGCGTCAAAGTCGGCGCGCACTAACAGCAGGTCGAGCCTGGAAAGAACGCGCCATGAAGCTTCTGCTTGTCGGCCTTAACTATGCCCCGGAACCTGTAGGTATCGGCCCTTACACTACAGGCTTGGCCGAAAGCCTTGCTGCGCGCGGTCACGACGTCACGGTCGTTGCGGGTAAGCCGTATTATCCTCAGTGGCGCCCTTACGCGGGGCAACTGCCGGGGCGGGCCTGCACCCGCTCGAATGGTGTCACCATCACTCGAGTTCCGCATTATATTCCGCACAATCCAAATGGCGTCCGGCGCATTGCGCATCACATCAGTTTCGCTGCATCCGCGCTCGGACCCGCACTTGCCGAAGCCGGCAAGGGTGCAGATTTGGTCTTCACCATTGCCCCCTCGCTCTTTTCAGTGCCCGTGGCGGCCATGGCTGCCTGGCGCGCAAAGGCGCCGCTATGGCTTCACGTCCAGGATTTTGAAGTGGAAGCCGCATTCGCGACCGGACTTCTGAATGGAAGGGCACCCGGCGCACGCCTTGCGCGCGGCATTGAAAGCCGAATCTTATGCATGGCGGATGCCGCATCTTCGATAAGTCCACAGATGTGCGCAAAACTTGTCGCAAAGGGCTTACCCTCTGAATCCGTCTATCAACTGCGCAACTGGAGCAACGCCGCCTTCGATTTTGCAAATGCCGACGACCGCAAATATCGGGACGAATGGAAACTTGGCGATCGCAAAGTCGCGCTTTACTCTGGAAACATAGCAAACAAGCAAGGCCTTGAGATTGTAATCGAGACCGCTCGCTTGCTCCAGAATCGCGATGATCTGGAATTTATAATTTGCGGCGAGGGGCCCAACCGCGAAAATCTCGAGACTCTGGCCACTGGTCTGAGTAATATTCAGTTTCATGATCTACAACCAGTCGAACGAATGGCGGACTTTCTTTCGTTGGCCAGCATCCACCTCTTACCGCAAATTGTCGGAGCAGCCGACCTCGTGCTGCCTTCGAAGCTGACAAACATGCTGGCTTCGGGACGCCCGGTGGTGGCCACTGCGGCACCGGGAACTGCGTTGTATGAAGAAGTCGAAGGTTGCGGGATAAACACCCCGCCAGGTGACCCTGCGACATTGGCAAAAGGTATCAGCAGCCTCCTCGACAATGCGCGTTTATGTGCAGATCTCGGCGAGGCCGCGCGCAAGCGAGCCACAGACCGCTGGTCGCAAGCCGCAATCATTGACGCTCTCGATGCCCGAATGAAAATGCTGGCGGCAAGAAAGCACGGCTTGTGAGCCGAAAGCGCCTCAGTCTGGGCATCGGGGCCTATGCGCTTGATAAAGTGGTCGTATCAATCGTGCAGATTGTAACGGTTCCAGTGCTAGCCAACGCATGGGGCCTGACCCTCTATGGCATATGGGCGATAGTGATGACGATCCCCTCGTTCCTCGCCTTGGGGGATTTTGGTATCGTTAACTCGGCTGGAGCACGGATGATCGGCTTCATTTCTCGTGAAGAATGGGATTCGGCGCGGGCAACGCTTCATACCGCCTGGCTTGCCTCGCTATCCATAATCTTGCTGGCGGCCCTTGCCATCGGCGCGACCTTGCTAGTGCTTCCCGTAGGCGTCGCGCCGACCACTGCCGGCTTCGATGAATATGATTCGCGAGCGACACTTATGATCTTGCTGATCTATGGTCTGCTCACCATCGTTTTTCGTCTCAATACCGCTGCGTTTCGTGCTGCTTTGCGGTACTCTATGGCTTCGCTTTGCAGCACTTCAGTCTATCTGTTTGAAAACTTGGCAGTCGTAGCCCTAGTGTTGCTAGGTCATGGCCCTTTGATCGCGGCGATTGGCCTTCTCGCGGTTCGCTTGGTCTGGATTTGCGGCCTGCTAGTCCTTAGTCACCTACATCTGCCGCGATTGCAGCCTGGGTTCGCGGCAGCCTCTCGATCGGAGTGGATGCACATGTGGCGCCCTGCACTCGCTGCATCCGCTCTGGGCTTCGGGCTGGCCGGCTATCTGCAGGGTAGCGTGATGCTGCTCGGGGCGGTAGCAGGACCTGCTGCCGTGCCGGCGTTTATTGCCGTGCGGACGCTTTCACGACTAGGCGTGCAGTTGGCTACGTTGGTTTCGCTGCCGGTCATGCAGGAATTCGGCAATGCCGTCGGAAAATCGGATAATTATCGCGCTGGCCGCTACTTCGGGCTCGTCGCGATTATAGGAATGCTTCAAGCGGGCTTGATGGCGGTCGGGTTGGTGGCAGTCGGCCAACTGTTCATTACCATTTGGACGAGAGGCGCAATCATCGCCGATCAAAATCTGATCATTTTTATGGCAATTTCCTCGTTCGCGGCAATGTTCTGGAATCCGCTGTCGAATCTCATTCTCGCGATCAACCGCCAGCAGGCTTTTAGCTATGCCAATCTCGTTGTTAGCGCCGTTGGACTGATCCTCATTTGGCTAACTGCCCCGGCCATGGGCGCAGCCGGCGCCGGACTTTCGTTCGCTATCGTGGATATCGTAACCTTGGCGGCCGTTGTTCTATTCATCGCGCGCAATTGGCTCGGCGACTCGCAGTTCCGGCGCGGTATCTCTGCGACCGCACGCGAACTGCGTTCGCCACTGGCAATGCTAAGGTCGCTGAAAAACGCGGTATGAAACAACGACGGACTGCCGGGATCGCCCTACTCCGGTCTGGTCCCTTCTCCTGGAGTTCCAAATGAACGTGGATACCATTTTAGCCGATGCTTGGGCTCTCGTGCTTGAGAATCTCACACATACGCTCTCCCTGCGTCGTGAAATCGTGTGGAAGCCAGATGGCAGCCCGGTGACGTCCGCCGACTATTTCCATGAAGAATTAATCGGTGCATTCCTGCGTGAGCGCATCCCGGGAGTGCTGCTGGTCGCGGAGGAAAGCTACACGCCCGACCTTGATCTTTCGGCTAGTTGGATAGCAATTCTCGACCCCATAGACGGCACAGAGAACTTTTGCTCCGGCCTAAAGGAATGGGGTGTCGCACTTTCCATTTGGCATGAGGGCGCCCACATGGGCAGCGCTCTCATGCTGCCGGAAATGGGGGATGCAATCCTGTCTGGTCAGCCGGTGGAAACATTTAAATCACGCATCGTCGGGCTCTCCTCGTCTTACAACGACGAGATTGGCGCGATCGTCGCCGCGTCACCGGAAAGCCGGATTATGGGCTGCGCGGTCTACAATTCCTACAACGTCATTCGCGGCACTTTTGCACGCTTCGTCAATCCGAAGGGGGCTTATTGCTGGGATCTGCAGGCCGGCGTCTCGCTCGCCCTGGAGAACGGCTGCGAAGTTTATCTCGAAGGAGAAATTTACGGTGGACAGCTTCTCGAACCGCATAAGCGACATCGCGTCGACATACGGCACCGACACGATCTTCATCCTGGGTAAGGGGCCGTCCGCAGACGAGGTTCCTTCGGAAGTCTATGCTGGTTCGCTAGTAATAGGCATCAACGATGCCGAGCGGATCTATCCGGCTGACATCTCGGTATTCTATGCCGACTGGGTGAAGCAAGCGTTGGCCAAGGAAGGCCCGCGTTCGCGTCTTTATGTGACGTCGACGGATTTCGAACCCGTGCACGGCGAAGTCCTTCGCGCACCGCATGCTTCGCTGACGCAAGAAAGCAGCGATCTCATGATTCAGCGCCTTCTTTCCGACGATGTGGTGATCGAGGACGTTCTGTTCATGACCGCGCTGCAGATCGCGCGCACGGTGGCGCGGCAGCGTGGCCGGCGCCAGACCGTCTACATGGTCGGTTTCGATTTCCGGGCCGAAGCGGGTAACGCCCAAGCCATCGGTCGGCATTACGAAACAGATTCGGACGACCAGCGCCGTCTGCGCATCGAGATGCAGGAAAATTTCCTGCTCAACGCGTTATATATGCTCAAAGACACCGAAGTAGATGTTGTCCATGTTGGGAAGAGATCTTTCTCCCGTCTTGACGGCACGGAACTGGCCGCCCAATTTCTACCCGAGCAGCACGGCAGCACGCGTAATTGGAACGTCTCGGTCATCGCCGAACTCACGACCAATCACTTCGGTGATCGAGGTCGACTGGAACGCATGGTCCGTGCAGCCAAGGCAGCGGGTGCCGATTTCGTCAAAGTACAGAAGCGGGATGTCGAAAGCTTCTACACGCCAGAGCAACTGGCGGCTCCGTATAAATCACCGTTCGGCAATACCTTCCGCGACTATCGACATCAGCTCGAATTGGATCGCGATGGATTCGCTTTTCTTGACGATTTATGCAAAAAACTTGACATCAAGTGGTTCGCTTCGGCCTTGGATGAGGCATCTTATCGGTTCCTGCTGGAAGCGGGATCGCATGCGATCAAGCTCCCATCGACGATTTCAGAGCACACTCATTATCTTGAAACGGTGGCCAAGACCTGTGATCGACCGATCGTGCTTTCGACTGGCATGACCGACAAGGCGTTCGAAAGTTGGGTGCTGCAAACGTTCGCAAATAGCCCGGAACTTAACCTGCTGCAGTGCAATTCTGCCTATCCGACACCCGCAGAAGACTGCAACGTTGGAGTAGTGCGCCATTACGCGCGGTTAGCTCGCGAAAACGACCGGATCGTTCCAGGCTACTCCAGCCACGATCACGGCTGGTTCGGATCCGCACTTGCCGTGGCAGCAGGTGCCCGGATGGTCGAAAAGCATGTCAAGCTGGGTAATACGGAGTGGGCACACTTCGATGCTGTCGCGCTCGACCTCACCAAGTCAGGGTTCAAGGATTACGTGCAAAAAATTCGCGAGGCAGAGATTGTAATTGGGGAAGAGGAAAAGACAGTGATGCCCAGCGAACACCATAAGTATCGCCGCTGATCCCCCCAGAATATTCATAGGAGAGTGTGGTGAAAGTCGTTGCCGTGATACCCGCTCGTTATGGCTCAAGCCGTTTCGAAGGCAAACCTCTTGCAGACATCGGAGGCGCACCCATGATTGCTTGGGTGTACAATCGTGTTAAGCGATCACAGCATATAGCCGACGTATACGTCGCGACCGATGACGACAGAATCGCCCAAGCTTGTATAAAGCATGGCCTCAAATACATCATGACGGCGGGCGATCACGGAACCAGCACCGAGCGGCTCAATGAAGTGGCAACGAAAGTCGATGCTGATCTCTATTTGTGTGTAAACGGTGATGAACCGCTCATCGATCATTCAGTGTTCGAGGCAATCATCCCTGATAGCATCCCGGATGAAGACATATATGTCGCCAACCTTGCCACCCGCATTTCATCACCGTCAGAAGTCATGGATGTCACGAATATCAAGGTTGTATTTGCGGCATCAGGACATGCCCAGTTTATGTCTCGTGCGCCGATTCCCTATCCCAAAAGCAGTCTCGACTTTGATTACCACAAGCACGTCGGTGTGCTGATCTATAATCGCGCAGCTTTGCAATTCTTCGCCAGCACCGCCAAAGGACAGAATGAGAAAATCGAAGATGTTAACGAGCTTCGTTTCATCGAAAACGGCGTACCACTGAAGATGATTATTGTCGAACCAAGCGACGGCCTGTCCGTCGACACGCCTAAGGATTTGGAGCGCATTCGGCGTATCGTCGCCGAACAGAACCTTCAAGTTGCATCTTAGTCAAGTTAGAGCGTCGATGATTTGACCTGATATTACGCAGCTAAGACCACAAAACATCACGTTATATCCTATTTGGATAATTATTGATTTTTTGCTTTCCTACATGGTTATATTTCCGTATGTGATCCAGGTTGTTGTGACTTGGAGAACTTTTTATGATCGGCACTCCCATACGGCGTCGGGCCGCATACATCACATATATCGACCTCCCTGATTATCGGAGAATTAAGCGCCGCTCGATCGACAAAGGCCAGTGCCCGGCGCTTTTTCTCGCGCATGCTGTCACTTATGGCGCATCGCAATGAGCGGGGTGGATTTTGGCGCGCGTGCAATCGCCCTACGTGCATCGGCTCAAACGCCGCGTACTTTCGCACTCCTCTCCGCGTCGACACTGTCAGCTCAAGTTGATCGGATTGACAGTTCTGGTCACACCAAGCGCGGCCTCGGGGCCGCCTCCTATGTATGCGACGAGCGCGCCAATGCGGCCCTCGTAGCAGCTCATCCTGCGGCAGCATTCACTGGCGCAGGGGGACGACATTTTCGCCTGCTTGGCACTCCTGACGGTTTCGTGACACCGGAGATGTTCGGTTGCCCCGCCTATGTTCCTGGTGTGAACCAGCAGCCCTACATTCAGGCCGCCGTAGACTACGCTGCTGCGACAGGCCTTCGCGGTGTCTATATATCGCAGTCGGTCTACGAACTCTGGGCACCGCCCCGTATGGCACCGGCGGGAAGTGGCTATAACGGCACTAACCATAGCGGCGATTTCATCGTCATCTCCGAAGTCGCGATGGTGTTACAAGGAAAACACGGGAATCGCGCCAAACTGCATTTTAAAGGACCGAACGGCGGCAATCTGCAAACCGACTATCAAGTAGTATCGATGACCGCCTACGTTGGGGATGTCATCTGGCGCGGGAATGGCATCAAAATGACCGGTTCGGTTTCCGCATCCAAAACCCGTCCCGCCGAAGGCAACCTTTGCCATCTGATATTGCGGGACTTGATCCTATTTTCCGATGCCGTCGGCGTTCCTAACAATTCGTGGCCCGCATGGCCCCTGTCTCGTGATCCAACCGGTGTCGGAGAAAATTGTTGGGATGTCAGCAACAAGGGAATTTATTGCCAAGCTGATGTTCACATCGGCCACCTTACGGTAGAAAATCTGGATGTGATCGGATTTCTGGGAGAGTGCATCTACACACCCAGCGCGTATCTGTCGGGACCGGCTTCATCGCGCGTAGTTATGCGCAACATGCGCATGCTTCATTCCAACGGACAGGCGATTAATCCGAATGGACCCGCCAGCTTCGACATAGACGGACTTTATGCGGAAAACTGTGCGCTCGGAATCGAAGGCTGGGGGGCTAGTATTTGGCCGCACCGTAAACTGCCACTCCAAAGATATGAACCTCGCGGGCATATCTGGCGGATCAATTTATAGTACTCCACTACGAACCGACAATTCAATGCCGTTGACAAAGATCGATATTACGGCCGAGAATTGCGGCGATTTCTATGTGGGCGCCTACATGACAGGCCAGTTAACGCTTATCGGTACTCGCCTTGCGGTGGTATCCGCTCACACAACTCAAATAATACGCTGCTGTTATATCGATGTACTCTCGATCGTCCATAAAACAAGTCCGACCATAGCAATTCGTTATTCGCCAGCAGTGGGCGCCGCATCGCAAAGTATCTCCGATACCCGAATTCGCCTAGACCTTGGCCGCAGCAAGTTTGCTCGTGATAATGGGTTCCGGTTTGGTGCGTTGCTATCGCAACAAGGAGATCTTGGCCCTAACAATTACCTCTATGTCCGCGGAGATGGCATAAATGCAATAGGCTCGACCACTTCGGTCACGGGCAATTATGTAGCTATCATAGATGAAGGTTTAGACACTTCGACTCAAGGAGCACCAGTCGTGTTTGACCCGTCGATCACTTCCTCTCCCAACTTCGGTTGTGGGTGGCTCTGCGGATCGACTTTCAGCGCAGGTAACGGCAATTGGCCGGTCAATCTCCCACCTACCACGATGTTTCCTCTCAATTCGGAAATCGTCGTCGAGCATCGGGACGGATCCCATCCATTAGCATTCATTGAACTTCGAGACATTTCTGGATTTCGCGCCATTGTAGCTTATGGCGGGCCCTTATACGATTGATCTGCCCGGCTGTCAGCCTTACCTGGATGTAAGTATCAATCCGGCATCTGTCATTACTGGATTTGCGGTAACCGCCGTGCGAGCCGAAGTGAATCAGGTAAAGTTCTGGGTCACCAACCTTGACGGATCCAGCACCACATCCGCCAGTGCGCAGGTTTTCACTGCACTATGCCGCACAGCGTTTTAACCGATCTTGATCAAGCGACCCCTACCTCTAAAAGCAAACTCGCAATATTTTGTCGATAACGTGAAAAAGTATATTTCTTCGCTTCTTCCTGTGAATTAGCTCGGAAATGATCGAGCCTGTCGCGATCTTCGATGACCTCGATCATGGCCGCGTGAAGGCAATCTGTACTTATAGAGTCCAGCATGATGCCTGTGTCTTTCGTCACGGCGATTGCGGCATTGCGCGACTGGATCAAAGCAAGGCCCGCCGCTAGCGCTTCATACAGAACAATTCCGGCGCCTTCAAAATATGTGGGCAACAAAAATACGTCGTGACTCGCCATAATCCCAGGCACATCCGCACGGGCAACGGTCGGAATATATTCTACGCGATCGGAAAAGGGAGCAAATGCTTCACGGGGTATGCCCATCATTCCTACAAGCGTGAGCGTGGCTTGGGAAGCAGGGATCCGGGAAATAGCCTCGAGAGCGTGTTGAATGCCCTTCCGCGGTATCAATTGACCCAGAAAAAGAAATTTAACAGGACCATTTCGATTAACAGGCTTTGGTGACGATATTTCTTTGTACAAATTTTCATCAAAGCAATATTCTAACACTTTTGTTTTTCCCACAACGGTGGCGTCTTTGTTTCCATCAATCAAAGTCTGCCGAGCAAATTCGCTACCAACAACGATGACATCTGACTCAGCATATTCCGCGTCGTCACGCTCAATGACCCAATCTGCAATACGCTCCTGCCCGGCCGGAAAATACGAGGCATAACGATCCATGATTTGAGCCATGGTTCGGTTATAAACTCGAAAATCACCATTGGTCCGATCAAGAATACAAGTTCGACCTAACTTCCTTGCAAGCTCGAACGTCTCCAAAGAGCTGGAATTATATCCCCAAAGAGCAAACGGCTCTTCCGATTTGATTTCCCGCTCAAGGAAACGCGAAAAACGCTTGTTACCAATGAGGTCAAGTTTAACAGCAAGGTCTTTAAAACCGGCACGGGCAGCCACGCGCTCCACCCATTCAAACAGGCCGATCGTTTCGACGAGCGCCGGGTCAAGTGCAGGGTGGTCGAAACGGCGAAATTCGCGATGGAGCTTGTCTCGCATTTTTTCGGGCAAGTATTTTTCCACACGATAAGGCCATGCTTCAGCCTTATAAAAAATGCTTGTTGCATAAAATTTTAATAATTTTAGCTGCTGCAGCGCGGTGGCGGTTTGCCAGCTATGCTGCGTACCTGGATGGAAAACTGCAACCTTCAACCTCGAGCCCTTTCGAACTGCGCATTCGCCACAAGGCGAGGAACCGCCGCTGTTTTTGCGTTGCACTGCGGAATGTCAATGGGGTAGACATTCCAGTGTTACTACCTACCACATCAAAGGCACCCCGGCTGGGTCAATGGCAAAACAATTAAAGAAAAATGGCATTACCCCTCGGGTGCTTTGGGTTTCGCATGCCTTCGGATACGGCGGCGATTTGATGTATTTTGGAGAAATTTTTCGTCATTTCCAAAATTTATTTCCCAATATGGGAGTGGTTGTCGACAAAGATACACCTTATCGCAATGATTATAAAATCCATATGCTTCCGATCATGCGATTGTTTCGTAAACCGCTAAGGCGGACGACACCCGAAGGTCAAGTCTACGAGTCGGAGATCGCATTTCCCAGCCCGCTGCTGATGCCGCGCTTGGCTATGCAGCAAGCGGATGTTTTGATCGCCATAGAATTCACTTTACCGGCGCTTATGGCCACGCTCGTCACGACCGTGATGCCGGGAAAGAAGCTACTGCTGTTGGTGGAATCAGATCCTGCGGCACGAGGCGGCAGTACCAACCCGTGGGTTCGGCGCGTCAAGAGTTGGGCGGTTCGGCGCGCCGACGCTATTCAAACCAACAACGAGAAAGGCCGTCGCTATTTGATCGAGGGCCTTGGAGCATCTCCTGACAAAGTACTGGTGGCTCCTTACCTAACGTCCCGCCCTCCAGGCCCGCCGACGATCCCAGTGGCTCATGGAGGCCCCCTACGGCTTCTTTTTGCTAACAGCATCACGCAGCGAAAGGGCTTGGCCGAACTCTTTGCTGCGATAGAACGGTTAACACCTGCCGTACGCAAAGACGTCGAACTGACGATTGTCGGGGATGGCCCCGAGCGTACCCAGTTGGAAGCTATTGCAGCACGCATGGGTATGGGAGATCGGCTACGTTTTGTTGGAAAGTGCAGCTACCGCGAATTAGGTCCCTACTATGCTAAGGCGGATATTCTCGTGATTCCGTCGCTGGCAGACTATCGTTCCTTGGCCGGATTCGAGGGGTTGGGGTACGGACTTGCCCTGCTGTCATCCATCAACGACGGAGCTACCGAAGAAACCGTGGAGAACGGGGTAAACGGCTTCACAATCGATCCTGCAAACCCTGACCAAATCGCGATGCACATTGCCGAACTCGCGGCAGATCGCGTGAGAGTCCTGCAGATGCGAGAAGCTTCGCTGGCACTTTACAAGCGCAGCTTCTCGATGGAGAGGATCGCAGAAAACTTGAGAAAAAGTGTCACAATAGCTGCCATCTCGGTCGATGAGGAAATTTCCTGAAGTGAGAGAGCATGCCCCGCATCATCAGATCGTCACCCTCTTGCCGCGTTGCAACAACAACCGCGGCCGGACGGTCGGCATAGCCGACGACAAGGAATAGCCGATGTTGGAAAGACCTGATCATCCACACGATGCTTTCTCTTGGATGGATGTTTTGCGCACATCGGCGGCGGTATTGGTCGCTGTAAGCCACGTCCGAGATATACTCTGGCGTGACGCGCTTCCATCTGACCCTTTCGTCTGGAAGGGTTTCTTTTTGCTCACCGGGTTCGGTCACATCGGTGTGGTCGTTTTTTTCGTTTTAAGTGGGTTTTGGATTACCCGTTCCGTTATGAAACGGATTGACCAGCCACGATTCTGGTCGAATTATTTAATTGACCGCGTATCCCGACTTTGGATCGTTCTAATACCAGTTCTCATCATCGGTGGTGCCCTCGACTGGGTCGGGGTGACTTGGTGGCAGACTGCAAATTACACGGCAACGTCCGGAATGCACAGCCTTTCGCACCCGGTAGCCGATAGCCTCGGACTTACCGAAGCAATAGGCTCCTTGCTCTTTCTCTCGAAGATCAGTGTCTTACCTCTTGGTTCCAACGGACCGCTATGGAGTTTAGCCTACGAATTCTGGTATTATCTTTGGTTCCCGGCCTTGGCGTTTTTTGCCTTTCGTCGCAAAGTTTCCCTGCCTCTTGCGGCCGTTGGCTTGGCCTTCATATCCGGGGACCTTGTGTTCGGCTTTCTGAGTTGGCTCATGGGTTCGGCACTACACTTCATTCTTCAGCGTTATGAAAAAAATCCGCGGCTGCCGTGGGAAAGAATTTTATTTATTGCCAGCTTCCTAATATTTTTAGTTTTGTTATTCACTGCACGCGTTGTTCAGAAAGCATGGATAGACCCAATGCTTGCGGCGAGCTTTGCTTTCTTCCTCTTGGGAATGTGCCGCGTGAATTTACGATTCCCTGTTTTGCTTCAGCCCATAGCCACCTTTGGTAGTGGGAGTAGTTTTTCTCTTTATGCGCTCCATTTTCCGTTGGCGATGGCTATCACAGCTTGGCTCACTGCTGGGGTGCGGCAGGAACCATCCCTTATTTTATTTGGGCAAACAATGGGCATTATGGCTTTCCTGCTTGTTGCCGCATTCGTATTCTCTCGCCTTACCGAAACCAATACTGATGTATTACGCCAAGCATTGAAACGCATGCTCATCCCGGTTGGCCGCACGTCCCAGCCAAGCACCGCCGCTAGCGCAGATAATGTCTGACTATCAGGACCACTTCAGGAACTTCATCGAAAATGACAGCCCCGGATGCCACCTGCCCTAGCCTGGCCGGACTTCGCATTGGCCTATTGACCGCGTCCGTTTCACGTCTTGGTGGCGGTGTGTTCGAAGCTGTTGCCAATCATGCTGAAATGATCCGATCAGCGAGCGGCGAGCCAGTTATTTTCGGATTGTCTGACCGCTATGCCAACGACGACCAAACTCGCTTCGCTCCATCGCCGGTTTATCATGCCGACGTCTTGGGACCCCCACAGATCGGATATTCTCGTCAACTTCTCCGCCAATTGCTCGATGCCGATCTAGATTTGCTGCATCTTCACGGTATCTGGATGTATCCGTCTCGTGCAGGAACACGGTGGGCACAGCTTACAAACAGGCCCTATGTCATTAGTCCGCATGGCATGCTCGACCCTTGGATTACCGCCAGAGGTAAAGTAAAAAAAGCGATCGCACGTATTGGTTATGAAAAGCCATCGTGGCGAACGGCCAGTTGTTTCCACGCACTAACCAATCGAGAGGCATCGGACATCACACGTGAGGCCAGGCGTGACGACAGTATAGTCATTCCGAACGCGGGTCCGGCGGCGCTCCCCCCTCCCGCGACGGCCAGATCGCCGCGCTTTGTCTATCTAGGGCGTATTCACCCTAAAAAGAACATTGATGCGCTAATCAGGGCATGGACCAGCGTAGCGAACACGATGGAAACCATGGGCGCGGACCTCACCATAGCGGGCTGGGGTGAAGACGAACATGTCGACCAACTGCGCTCGGCGCTGACGGACGCGCCCGCATCCATTCGCTTCGTCGGATCTGTTTATGGCGAGGACAAGACCCGCTTGCTTAGACAGTCCAGTTTTCTTGTGCTACCATCCCATAGTGAGGGGTTGCCAATGGTCATCCTCGAAGCATGGGCGGCGGGTACACCTACGTTGATGACGTCCGAATGCAACTTACCGGAGGGTATAGCAACCCGGGCCGCTATTGAATGCGGCTACACGGCAGAAGACCTCGCGCCTCTTCTCAAACAGGCAGCCACAATGCATTCTTCTATTTGGCTAGAGATGGCGAATGCCGCCTATTCTTTGGCAGTCAACTCCTTCGCTTCTTCTCGCGTCACAGCCCAATGGGCACGGTCCTATCTGAGCCTAACCGGTAAAACCGGCTTGCCCACAATTTCGGGAGCCGCAAAGTGACGTTGCTGGATGCAAGCCAAACATCTCCGATCCAAGGCGGTGCCAGCTTTTCACTGGGAAACCGCATGCTTCGCGTTGCATGGGGTGTCGCGTGGATTTTGCTGGCTCGTTGGACGCCGCCGCCATTACATTTCTGGCGGCGACTGGTTCTCAAAGCCTTCGGCGCCACAATCGCGCCCACGGCGCGCGTGCACGCGAGCGTGAGCGTCTGGCTCCCGTCGAATCTTCAATTGGATGAGCACGTGCTCGTTGGTCCAAGGGCTCGCCTTTACAACCAAGGCAAGATATCGATCGGTGCCAAAACTATAGTATCGCAGGGCGCATACATCTGTGCATCTTCGCACGATATCCGTGATCCTAATTTTCAACTCGTGCTTCGCCCCGTCGTGATTGGGCGCCAATGCTGGATCGCGGCCGACGCTTTTGTCGGCCCCGGAGTTACGATGAAAGATCATTCAGTCGTGGCCGCAAGGGGTGCATTATTTAATGATGCAGAGCCTGATGGCGTTTATCGTGGCAATCCGGCCGAGCTTATCAAGTATCGGAATCTCCGCAACGCTGATTAGGCCGCGTTGACAAAGGGTGGGAGCCATTTTCGGATAGCGGCGAGATTTAGGAAGCTTGCGAAGGACAGAGCAGTTTTGTCGTAGCGGGTGGCGACACGGTGGAACTGCTTGAGGTGACCGAACATGCGGTCGATGCGGTTGCGATCCCGGTAACGGCGAAAGTCACAGGGCATGGGCCCGTGGCGGTTGGACTTGGGCGGGATGATCGGCAGGATGCCCTGCATCAGCAGGTTTTCGCGAACGGCTTCACCATCATATCCCTTGTCGACGAGCAGGGCCTTGGGCTTGGTGACGGGGATCGCCATCAGGGCATCGACAGCGCTGTAGTCGGACGCCTCGCCTGCGGTTAAAATGAAACCGAGAGGACACCCCTGATTGTCGGTAAGCGTCCGCCCGGGACCGTTGGCGGCAGAAAACGCCCCATTGCGGACATCGCCTAGCCTCCTTAGCCTATCTCATGAAATCAAACGGTGGCTACTGCTGTTCGAGAGGGGGAATGTTGGGGTGAGCCTGGACACCGGAACAGAAGTTAGAGTGGCGCTGGCGAGACGCTGGGAAACGCCAGCTCGGTGGATCATGTATTTGGCGATGGCGGGCATCGCCCTATCGTGGCTGGTACAAAAATTTTGGGTGGCCCTTGCATCTGCGACTGTCGCCATGCCGGCTGCTTGGCTCTTCAACCTTCACTGTCCGGAGTGCGCTTGGCCAGCCTGCCGTGTTTATGGGACCGCGAAGGCCAAGCAAGCCGCAGACCAATTCCTCGCACCGCTGTATTCGAAGCATGTTTGGAAGCAGCCGACGGCGTGTTCAAAATGCGGGCATTCGTTTCGCTCGTCAGAAAATATTGGCAAGATCGCTCACTAACACCCGAATGCGCGTTCACGCCTGCGGGGTGGCCCAGTTCCAAGACAACAGTTCATCGATCCGGTTGATCGGATGCCCCTTGCCTATGCGGTCGAGGATATCGGCAAGCCATTCCTGCGGATTGACGCCGTTGAGCTTGGCCGTCTCCAGCAGCGAAAGCATGGAAGCGGCGCGCTCACCACCGCAATCGGCGCCTGCAAAAAGCCAGTTCTTGCGGCCCACAGCTATGCCCCTGAGGGCGCTCTCCGCCGGATTGTTGTCGATCTCCAGCCTGCCGTCGTCGGTGTAGGTGAGCAGTTGCGGCTTCAACTTCACGGCATAACGCAGCGCCTCGGCCAGCGGTGATCGGGCCGAGGCCTTGACAGCACATCGTCAGCCTAGGCGAAGAAATCCAACGCCTTGAGCTTCGAGAGTTTACGAGCTTTGCGACGGAAATCTGCTGGCTCACGCACGATCTGCCATTCGACATCGTAAAGTTCGCCGATCATCCGCAGGCCTTCGAGCGCAGCGGAGTTCGGATCTGCCTTGTAGAAATCGTTCAGCTTACGTCGGGCATGCGCCCAACAGGCAACCGGCGTAACCGGGGCTGGTTTGCGGTCACTCGCATATAGGCGCTCGAAACCGGCATAGGCATCGGCCTGCAGGAAGCCCTCAAAGGTCTTGAGATGCTCGCGCGGTCGCTCGCCCTTGCGATCGGGGCTGTAGCGGAACAGCGCCGCTGGTTTATCCAGATGGCTCCATCGTCGGTTATCGCGAAGGTAGACCAGAGCCGGCCGGTCGCCGTCTTCCCGGTCCCCGGCGCCAGCACCGGGACGGGTGTGTCGTCGGCGTGGAGCTTTACGCTGGCCATGACGTGATCGGCGATCCGATCGACAAGTGGTTGCAGCAGCCAGCTAGCTTGGCCAAGCTATTCCACCATCGTCGAGCGGCTGATCTCGACACCCTCTCGTGCGTAGATCTGTCATTGGCGGCACAGCGGCAGGTGATCAGCGAACTTGGAAACGATGACGTGAGCCAGCAGGCCGGGACCAGCGCGGCCGCGCGGCACGGGAAGCGCCGGGGCTGGTGCCTGGCTGATTGCATCGCAGCGGTTGCATGAAAGCTTGGGCCGGACATGACGGACGACGCGGAACCGGCCGGAGACATACTCCAGCACTTCGGTTACGTCCTCGCCAAGCTTGCCCATTGTGCCGCCACAGTCAGAGCAGCCGCCGGCATCTGGCGCTACGTGCATAACCTCATCGCGAGGCAAATGATCAGGCAGTGGTGCACGGCGCGGCTTGCGAGCGGCAGCCTGAGCCGGGGCATCTTCGGGCACATGGTCCTTGATCACACACTCGGCATGGGCATGCTCGGCCTCGAGATCCTCGAGATCCTCGAGATCCTCGAGATCCTCGAGATCCTCGAGATCCTCGAGCGTTAGCTCGAGCTGATCGGCCTGAAGAGCAAGGCGCTCCGACGACTGACCGAACTTCATGCGCCGGAGGTGGCCCAGTTGGACATTGAATTTCTCGATCTGCAGCGTCGTTAGCTTGATCGAATGCTGGGCCGTCTCGAGCTTCTCGCGGGTCTCGTCATGCGCCGCCCGTTCGGCTTCCAGCGCCTGCTCCGAAGCGGCCAGACGTGCGCGCATCCTCTCGGCAAAAGCGCGCAATTCTGCGGGATCGATAGAGAGTTCGAGATCGTCGGGAGACACACTTCCCGATAGCAAAATCCGGCCTTCTACCCAAACAGAAAGCCCGGAAATGCGGCGTTTATCGCGTCAAATCTGCACCGGCAGGCGGGGCGGATCGGGGGCCACTGTGCGCCGCCAATCCATTGCTTCGATCAGCAGCGCAAACTGCGCTGGGGTCAGCACGACACCGCCTTCGATGAGCGGCGGCCAGACGAAACGGCTGCGTTCCAAACGCTTGGCGAACAAGCAAAGCCCGATCCCATCCCAATGCAGCGCCTTCAGGTAGTTGCCGCTCTTGCTGCGGAACAGGAAAACATGCCCGCCGTAGGGCTCGACCGCGAACAGGGGACGGACGAGCGCCGCCAGCCCACCGAAGCCGAGCCGCATGCTGACCGGCTTGCTTGCCAGATAGACCTTCGTTCCGGGCGCCAGCGAAATCACGACACGTCCCGGACTGCCCGTAACACGCGGGCCAATGCCTTCTCGTTGACGTAGCTGTCCACCGACAGGCGAACGCCGCTGGGCAGGTCTATGTCTATTATGCCGGGGCAGGCACCGGGATGCGGGCGGATCAGCTCTTCCGATGCTGACGGCATCGGCGACGAACAGGTCGCTGCGCCTTCTGGAGCTCCTGCACCGTCGGCCCAGTGACCGGCTCCGCCGGCATTATCTCACCGTAGGGAACGAACTCCAAAGCTTCACTGGCGATGGCCGCCGCCTGACGACGCGCCGATCGCCAGTTGTAAATTAGGCTCTCGGCAATCTCGTGGCGCCCTGCAACCTGACGGACCGATACGCCGTCTATATCTGCCTCGGCGAGGATCGCCGTCTTCTCAGCACCCGAAAACTTCCTGCGCCGTTTGGTGCGCGCGATGATCTCCACCCGATCCTTCACTTGGCCTCCTTCTGGAGTCCAGAAAGAGACCCCTTAGCGGAGGTTCATCAGCGCCGAGCCCAAATGCCGCAACACGCCCGAGAGCGGACGCGCTGCGGGAGTGGATTTTGCACGTAAAGCCGCCGCGTGATCGACCAAAAGCCTGCGCACGAGCCCCCTTTTCCGCCCACTGCCGAGACATGGCCGCGAACGGTGGTACTGTCGATCATGTGCTGCGAGTCGTCGGTCAGCCCCAATTCCACCAGCGTCGCGAGGATCGCATCCCACACGCCCTGTTCGGCCCAGCGCCGTAACCGCACATAGACCGAATTCCACAGGCCATAGCGTTCGTGCATATCCCGCCACGGACAGCCGACCCGCAGAACATGCAGCATGCCGGTGAGAAACGTACCCATCCGGCGGATCCCGCCTTGTCGATAAGCTGAGGGACCGGTCTTAAGTGCGCTCGTAAGAGTGCGCTTTGGAGCGGTCGATGAGTCAGATCACAGTGTTTTCCGGGCCGGAGCGGCGCCGCCGTTGGAGCGACGAGGAGCGGCTAGAGATCTTGAACGAGGCGTTCGCTCCCAGAGCTTGCGTTGCCGAGGTTTGCCGGCGGTACGATATCTCGTCAGCGCTGATCTATACTTGGCGGCGGAAGCTGCGCGAGATGCAGGCTGAGCCGCAGGCCGATGATTTGCCAGCTCCCAGTTTCGCCGCGGCCGTGATGATCGAGGATGCCGAGGGCCCGCACACGGGTGGGCAACCGGCGATCGTCATAGACCTGGCACGCGGCAAGCGGATCAGCATCTTTGCCTCTGCATCGCCGGCTCTGGTGGCCTCAGCGTTGAAGGCGCTTCGATGATCCCTTCGGGTGCACGGGTTTGGATTGCGATGGGGCACACCGATATGCGCAAGGGGATGCAGGGACTGGCTTTGCTGGTCCAGCAGGCCTCAAGCGCGATCCCCATGGCGGCGATCTGTTCGTGTTCCGCGGGCGCGCCGGATCTCTGGTGTCGCTGACAGCCTCGCAACTCGCCTGCCTGCTCGACGGGATCGACTGGCGGAACCCGCAGTATTCCTGGCGTCCGCAGAGCGCCGGATAACGCGTTCGTTTTCTTCGTCGCCCGCGCATTTTGGGCTTCATTCGGACCCCATTCTGTGATTCCATCGCGGTCATGGAAGCCGCCGTTTCGCCCCTTCCTGACGATATCGAAGCGCTCAAGGCGCTGCTGGCGAGCGCTACCCAGCGGGCCAATGAGGCCGAGGCCAAGCTTGCCAATGCCTATGCCCGCGAGAGCGCCACCGAGGCGGTGATCGCGCACCTCAAGCTGCAGATCGCCAAGCTCAGGCCCGAGCAGTACGGCGCCAGCGCCGAGCGGACCCGGCGGCTGCTCGACCAGATGGAGCTGCAGCTCGAAGATCTCGAGGCCGACGCGGCCGAGGATGACCTTGCTGCCGAGGTCGCGGCCGAGAAGACTGCGACCGTCACCGCCTTCGAACGCAAGCGGCCGGCCAGGAAGCCGTTTCCCGAACACCTGCCGCGCGAGCGGGTCGTCGTGCCGGCTCCGTGCTCTTGCCCGGCCTGTGGCAGCAGCCGGCTGTCGAAGCTCGGCGAGGACGTCACCGAGACGCTCGAGGTGATCCCACGCGCCTGGAAGGGCATCCAGACCGTGCGCGAGAAGTTCTCCTGCCGGGACTGCGAGACGATCACGCAGCCGCCGGCACCGTTCCACGTCGTGCCGCGTGGCTGGGCTGGTCCCAGCTTCCTCGCCATGCTGCTGTTCGAGAAGTATGGACAGCACCAGCCCCTCAACCGCCAGGCCGAGCGCTTCGCCCGCGAGGGCGTGCCGCTGAGCACCTCGACGCTTGCCGACCAGGTCGGTGCCGCCGCCTTAGCGCTGATGCCGATCTATCGGCTCATCGAGGCACACGTCCTTGCCGCCGAGCGATTGCATGGCGACGATACAACCGTGCCGGTCATGGCCAAGGTGAAGACCGATACGGCTCGATTGTGGGTCTACGTGCGCGATGATCGGCCGTTCGCCGGCGCCGATCCGCCCGCGGCTCTGTTCCACTACTCGCGCGATCGGCGCGGCGAACATCCAAGGGCGCATCTCGCGTCGTGGTCAGGGATCCTGCAGGCCGATGCTTATGGCGGCTACGGCGAGCTCTATGCCCCCGGTCGTTTGCCTGTGCCCGTGCTCGAGGCCCGGCTGCTTTGCCCACGCGCGGCGCAAGTTCTTCGAACTGGCCGACGTCGCCAGCGCAGCCCGCCAGAAGAGCCGCGGCGATCATGCCGGCATGATCTATCCGATCGCGCTTGAAGCCGTGCAGCGGATCGATGCCCTGTTCGATGTCGAGCGCGGCATCAACGGCAGGGGCGTTGACGAGCGCCTCGCCGTGCGCCGCGAACTGAGCGACCTCTGATGGCTGAACTCCACGCCTGGCTGACCACACAACTCGCCAGACTGTCGCGCAACCACGATCTCGCCAAGGCCATCAACTACATGCTTCGGCGCTGGGATGCCTTCACCTGCTTCCTCGGCGACGGCAGGGTTTGCCTCACGAACAACGCGGCAGAACGCGCTCTGCGCTGCGTGCCCCTGGGCCGGAAGGCCTGTTTGTTCTGCGGATCCGATCGCGGCGGCCAGCGCGCGGCCGTCCTCTACTCGATGATCCAGACCACCCGCCTGAACGATGTCGATCCGCAAGCCTGGCTCGCCGACGTGCTCGCACGCATCGCCGATCATCCGGCCAGCCGGCTCGACGAACTCCTGCCCTGGAACTGGAAGCCATCGAGCTCGGTCGCACAGGCCGCCTGATGGCAGCCCCTTCCATGGTCTTTACAGCCCGCTATGCCGCACGTCGCCTCGGGGTCGATATCGACGTTATCGAAGAACTGCCGGGGCAAATGTCGCCAGAAGACGGATGCGTCAGTATCATCGATAGCCTCGACGAAGACGCGGACTCCGTTACCGCCTTCACTCGCTGAGGCCTCGACTACCTCAAAGAGCTCCTTGATGATCGCCGCTCAGAGTTCATGAAAGACGCCTGATGTCGCCGCGGTCCTCACCGGATGGATGCTGAGAAACACCGGTTATCATGGGCAGGGCGGGACTTGCAACCGCGCCCCGATGGCAGCAGCCCCGCGATCACATCCCATTCCTCGTCCGTCAGATCGTCCCGCCCCATCATCGCTCCTCACAAAGAAAAGCTCTGGATCAGAAATCAGGCAGATTGGGTATCCACTTTGTCAACGCGATCTAGTGTCACAGGCCTAGTCACTCTAACATAATACCATTTAATTTACCGGCGCCGGCGGGAGCCATTAGCAGCAAACGTTGCGCCGAACAATCGGTCGCTGGCAATGTAAAAGAAGTCGAATGTGAATCGAGTTCCATGCTGATCCGACTCACGCTTCCCCCACTTGCTTGAAGGCAAATGGCCACCAAATGAAGCTCTGGGGCTTTTACTCCTGATGCCGGCAATATTCGGACAGTGTGATGGCCCGATGAAAGTTTCGTAATGATAGTGGCTAACGGTTTACGAATTGGATTTGCGTTGTTGTAAGCTAATGTAAACCCGCCGTGGGGGAGTTCGGAAAACGCCCGATCCAACCCTCCTGCGCTTGGATAAAACCAGTCAAAGGGCCCCCTTACCTGCGTATCATCAACCGCGAAGAGGAGATCACTTGAAAGGGTCGGCTGGCCTTGCCTGCATGCTCCCGACCACAGCGCATCTGCTTCATTTACGTGCCCAGAGTCAGCAAGGCCGGTCGATAAAACCGCTATATCTCCACAATTTATTTTCAAATTCGTTGAACGTAAAAAACCTATGCTAACTTTTATGTTTTTCGCATCCAAATTTGAAGATGACCATACGATGAAGTCGCCGGATACTTGCGGAAATTTTGAAATTCTATTGAGAAATAAGGCACGCCCTTGATTATTAACTACAAGCTTACGTGTCAGATCGTCTATTAGGGCACCGGATTGACGAGTCTGCCATAGAGCCGAAATACGGTCTGCCGCGACACTCCATTCACCACTCTCGATTGCGGAGGCAGCCGTCACCTGCTGAGCAATAACGTCGCGCCACCCGCGCTGTGCTGCGATACCAAGCGCACGCGCCGCCAAGCCCTCATCTCCGGCCTGCAACGCTGCTACTCCCAGCTTAGATAACCCTTCCGCAGGAACAGGGTGACTGATTATCAAAGCCCTCGCGCCCGCCAGGGAAGTCGTCACGTTGCCGGAAGCCAGCGCCCGGTCTGTCAATATCGACAAGGAGAAGCTGCGGAAAGACCTAGGAACAAAATCTACGACGAATGGGTAGCGCACCGATGCCCTGTCCAGTTCGACACCAATCGCAGCCACTGCCAAAGCGGTTAGGCTAGCCATCCAAATTAGCCTAATCGCCAAGCTCAGCATAGATTGTTTAGGACCGGGGTAATTCAGTATTGCCGTAGCTGTAGTAGTTGTAGGCGTAATAGCCATAATCACCGCCTGACGACTTCGGATCGAATTTGCTCAAAACGACTCCATACACGTGTGCTTTGATAAGGGCTAATCGGCGCAAAGCCGCCTTGACGGCACCGCGATGGAAGCCACTCGCGTCGACCATGAAGAGCAAGCCATCAACATGGCGGGCAATCGATGGCGTATCAGAAAGACCAAGCAAAGGTGGGCAATCGACGATGATCACATCGAAACGGCGCCTCGCCTCGACGATCAACCTGCCGAGATTAGCTCCACCTAGCAAAATCGTTGGATCGGGCGGGATAGGCAATGCCGTCAAGTATGTAAGATTTGCCGCCCCAGACGAGACAAGCACATCATTGAGACTCGCTTGACCAATCAACACATCAGTAAGACCTCGTTGATCGGGCGTGTTTAATTTACGGTGAAGGCTAGGACGACGCAAATCTGCATCGATCAAAAGCACGTTCTTGCCAAGCCTAGCAAGATCGGCAGCAATTGCCCAACTTGTCGTACTTTTGCCTTCGCCTTCTCCCGAGCTAGTAACAGCAAGTACACTTGGTAGCCCCTCGGCAGATACATACTGCAAATTAGTAACCAACGAATGATACGCTTCATAAATCATCGATTTGGGAGCAACCAAATCCATATTTACATCGTCGCTGGGCGATGTGGGAATTAGCCCAAGGAGAGGTAAGCCGAGTTTCTGCTCGACATCGCCAGGCTCCCGAATTCGATCGTCCAAAAGCTCGCGCAGGTAAACAAATGCAGCACCTACTAGAAGGCCCAGGACCAGAGAAAGCATAGAGTTAAAAAGGAGATTTGGCGACGACGGTACTTGCGGTACTTCCGCTCTGTCGATCAAGGAAACGTTGTTCGACGACGACCCAGCGCTGGCGTTAATCTGGTTATAACGTTCCAGTAGCGCGTCATAAAGCGCCCGGTTTGTATCCGCCACGCGCTTAAGAAGGTTATATTGAACACCTCTGTCTTGTTCAGTCAGTGCATCGGTACGCAACCCCGCAACTTGGGCCTTCAACGACTGCTCCTTTTCCAGGGCGGCCTGGTACTCAAGATAGACTGATCGCTTGATGGATTGACCTGTCGTGTCGATGCGAGAGTTTACCCCGGCAATCTGCGCCTTCAGCGACCGGACACTGGGATAATCATCCAGATGCCGAGCCTTCTCATCGGCCAACTGACCTTCAAGCTGAGCCTTTTGCGTTAGCAGACTTTGAACTGCCGCATTGCTGATGACTTGCGAGATAGAAAGAACCGGCTGATTGGCGATGGTCTTCCACCCATCCTCTGCGGCAATTCGGTCCGAAGTCGCGGCGCTTGCTGCGGTATTAAGCTGCACAAGAGCATCGTTAGTAACCGAAAGCGCGCTTTCCTCGCCTTTCGCTTCGCCCTGGCCGGCTAACCGAATCAGGCCTGCGGCACGCGAATATCGATTGAGATCACGCTCCGAGGTTTCCAAACGGGTCCGAGTTTGCTCAAGTTGATCTTGAAGAAACTGGCGAGCATACAAGGAGCTATCGAATTTACGGCTAAGATTGTTATCGATATATGCGTCGGCGTAAGCATTGGCTAACTGCGCAGAAAAATTAGCACTTCTAGTAGTAAAGCCAATCTCGACTACTCGACTGTTCATCGGAAGATTGGTGGACAGAGCCTTTAGCAACAAGTCGGTGGCTTGGCGCTCACGCACTGCGACCGTCTGCTGTCGCACACCTGCCTGAACAGTGTCCGGAATATCAGCGCCCAAGGCTTGATAAAAACGACTATCGTTAGCCAACTTTGCTTGGCGGACCACTCTTATCGCAAGGGCCTTGCTGCGTATGATATCCAACTGGGTTTGCAGAAAACGGTCTGCATCCCAATTATCCGCTTCCGGATTTACGTCTCCACCCTTGATGATTTCAGGAGAGGTCTGTTCGACCATAACCTTCGCCGATGTCGTATATTTGGGTGTAATGAGCATCGTTATCGCAACGCCGAGAACCACGAATGCGACGACGATTGCAGCAAGCCAGATAGAGTTACGGCGCACTGCAAGATATATTTGTCGGAGATTGAAATCAAAACTTGGCCCAGAAACTGCTTCGTTTACCGGATATTGAACCGGCTCGGAAGCGTCCTGTGCGGACCAGTTGTGCGCCGCCTTATCGATGCTTACCATCAATCCCTCAATTCAACTCAATTCGTCATGCACGCCCAGGGTCATGCCGCAAATTTATTTCGCCACCATAACTGGCAGCTTGCTCGCTATCGCTGACGTCCGCTCGCATAAATCAGCATCGGCTACCCCAATGCCATGTCAGACGCCTCCGCCAAGCTCCTTAGCCATGTCGATCGGTCGCAGCAACGCTAACGCCAATGCTGCAGTGCACAATAGCGCTTCATTTCTCAAAGGATAGTCCAGAATGGATTGCAAAGCCATACACGCAAGAATCGCAAAAGCGCCCACTGGAATTACAGCATTCCGTCGCTTGAGGGCGATGACGCCAGCCGATAGAATCCATCCTGTCCACCCTAACGCTAACAAAACCCCAGCGACGCCTGCCTCCAACGCAATCTCGAGCCAATCGTTATGCGCGCGTCCAGCACGAAGGGGATCAAGATATTCTAGCGATTCGTCTACCTGGAAGACCTCGTCGAATGTGCCCATTCCGCTTCCGATCACACCATATCGCTTGATCGCGGAAAGCGTGTCCTGCCATATCAAAGGGCGAACATCTTCAATGCTTGTAAAGCGGTCGATACTGGATTTCACTTGGCTGTTACCCAAGGCGCTCAACACGAAAATCCCGGCGACAAGCACCCCAGCCCCCAAAACTCCCGCTACCAGCAAAGATTTTTGCGTCTGCATAGACTTGTTAAACAATGCATAGCCGAGGACCGGCAAAATCAGAATCCCCAGAGCCATGCTCGAACGCGATCGCGTCAACACCAAGCATAGAAGCAACAACAATGCGGTGGTAGCAGCAATCAGCAGGCTCGAACGCCTTCGCCTTTCTGAAAAGGACCAGACCACCAAGGCAATCAATGTGATGACAAAGAAAAGGCCGGATGAATTTCGATTTGCGAAAAACCCGTGCAAGTCGGGCGAACCGTAGGCTTCGACTTGAATCATTGCCGCCGTCCCCCCAGAAATCAGTTGAATTGCTCCGATAATCACCGAGCATGCACCCAAGCAGAGCAATAGCGGGATAATCATTCGCCTTTCGCTAGGCGAGAGTTGCCACGACAGAATCAGCACCGTAAACGGTGGAACCAAACCTAAGAATGCAATAAAAGTTCGCGCTGGCGCGATCGACAACGGCGCCCAGCGCTCGTCTTGTCCGATCAACTGCAACGATTGCACAACCAAGTCCCGTCCGGGCAAATGGGTCCAAATCGATGGCGGAAGCGGTATAATCTGAACCAAAGGCAAAGCCATCGAACAGCCGACTAGCAACAGCAACCACCGGGGCGCTTCACGGCAAAATTGCGTTACAGCAGAAAAATTGGCAAAAAGAACAATTAACGCCGCCCCTTGCACGGCAAGATTGGAAATTGCGGCACCAACGCCGCCGCCCCCGGCAATAAAAGCAATTAAAACAATTGCTACCAAATAATATTTGGGACCTTGAAGCCCCGACATCACCGCTGATCGCATATCCATATAGCTTCGAGGCCTCTTCAGATTTGCCCCGTTATCCTTTGGCATCAAGATGTCATATAGCCAAGGCGCCATAACAAAAACATCCGCCGTGCATTATCGCACGACGGATGTTTTTAAGCAATTTGAACGATTGGCTCAGGCGGCCCCGTTCGACTTATCCTTGTTCTTATCGACGGCCTTGTAAATGCCGTAACCGCCAGCACCCGCCGCGAGCAGCAGAGCGATAAGGATGCCTCCGGAAAGATTCTCATCCTTGCTGACCTTGGTCGACTGGCGCTGACCGATGGCGGACAAGCCATTTGCGGAAACGACGGATTTGGCGGCCGACGTCCCAGCCTGGGCGGCAACCGGGGCGACTACGAGACCCGCGGCCGCAAGGGCCGAAAGCGCAGACTTTAGTTTCATGAAGCCTCCTGAAGAGTTGATAGACTGGTCGTAATCGGACTTATATCGCGGTGCACAATTTTACGCAATTATAAATACGGATTGGCCCAGATTTGCTGGTAATTTCGTCGCATTTTTCCCACATGTCGGCCGCCCGGCGCACGCGTTTTGATTGAGAATCTCTTGATTTTTTTTGCGAACAGCGAGATTTGCGAATCATCGCCGCGCCCTGGCGCCCTTTCGGTATCGAGACTGGTCCTGCCCTATCATTTCGTCCGCGCAGCCCTGATTACATGTCTGCTGATTGCGCCCCCTACAAGCGTCAGTGCACAGGACGCTTGGCCAGTCACCATGCGTGAGCAGATGAAGCGAGTGGCAAATGTCGGCTATCTGCTTTCCGGCGTAACCCGTTCAATGTGCCCTAGGGATGCGGCACGCACAGGTTTGATGATCGATTTCGCGAAAGCCTACCCCGAACGTGACCGACCTGCTATTGCTGCTTTGCTTGGCCTTTCAGACCTTCCTCAGATC
>Ga0308159_1001690_pt1 | contig 29498 bp, 30 predicted proteins | sample PhyCR1_FD_201040 | JGI IMG/M metagenome (GOLD analysis project Ga0308159, IMG submission 201040) | Phyllosphere microbial communities from UC Gill Tract Community Farm, Albany, California, United States - DLSLC.R1 | ecosystem: Host-associated > Plants > Phyllosphere > Unclassified | place: USA...
CGCGGCGGGCGCGCATCGACGGCGCGGCGAGCGCGGCGAGCACGGCCACGACCGCCACGCCGGTGCACGCCCAGAACCCGATGGTGAACGCGTCGTCGGTCGGTAGTCCCTGCGGCGTGCTGTGCGAGGTGATCAGCGCTGCGATGACGGCGGTGCCGACGCTCGAGCCGATGGTGCGGACGACCGTGTTGGCGCTGATGGCCTCACCGGTCTGGTTCGCGGGGACGCTCTCGATGATCGCGTTCGAGCAGGCGGCGAGGGCCATGCCGATGCCGATGCCGGTCAGGACGCCGGAGGCCACCACCTGCCACAGCTCGGCGTGTGCGATCGCCGGCAGCACGAACGCGGCGACGATGGCGAACCCGCCGATGAGCATCGGCGGCTTCGGGCCGACCTTGCGCACCAGGATGCCCGCGATCGGCCCGGCGACGACCATCATCACGACGGTCGGCAGCAGGAAGAGACCGGCCTGCGTGACGTCCTTGCCGAAGCCGTAGCCGAGCGCCGTCGGGAGCTGCAGCAGTGTCGGCACGAGGACGAAGGTGCCGAACATCGCGAACCCGAAGACGAGTGCGACGACGTGGGCGGTCCAGACGCCGCGGACCGCGAAGAGCCGGACGTCGATGAGCGGCTCGGCGACCCGGAGCTCGACCAGGACGAACACGACCAGTGCGACGGCGCCGAGGACCAGCAGGACGATGGTCTTGCCGTCGCCCCAGCCCCAGGTCTCACCTTCGCTGACGGCGAGCAGGATCGCGACGAGCGACACCGCGAGGACGAACGTGCCGGCCATGTCGAGGCGACCGGGCTTCCGCACCGGGGACTCCGGCATGCCGAAGACCGCGCCGAGCAGGGCGATGACGACGAGCACGGCGGGGAGCCAGAACAGCCAGTGCCAGGACAGGTGCTCGACGATGGGCCCGGCCGCGACGATGCCGACACCGGCGCCGATGCCGAAGATCGCCGACAGCAGGCCGATCGTGACACTGACCTTCTCCTTCGGCAGCTCGTCACGGACGATGCCGATCGACAGCGGCATCACGGCTCCGGCCGCACCCTGCAGCGCGCGCCCGACGATCAGCACGCCGAGGTTCGGTGCGAGGGCGGCGAGCACGGCGCCGACGAGCAGGATCGACAGCACGACGATCAGGACCTTGCGCTTGCCGATCATGTCGCCGAGGCGACCGAGGATCGGCGTGAGCACCGAGGCGGAGAGCAGGTACGCGGTGAGCACCCAGCTCGTCGCACTGGTGGAGGCGCCGAGGTCCTGCCCGATGGTCGACAGTGCCGGGGCGACCAGCGACTGCAGGACCGCGAAGGACAGGCCCCCGAGGGACAGGTAGACGATGATCGCCGTGCTGTTCGGACGGCGCCCGTCGGTGGTGGGGTGCGAGCCGGTCCGTGGGCTCTGCATGGTGTCGGTCATCGTGCTCCGTGTCGTCGTGGTCGTCGATGTAAACAATTGCTGACATGACGAGGGTACGCGCTCGGTCGAGCATGTCAACGCTTGCTTACATCCCTGTGAGGACCGCTAGGCTGCGCTCCATGAGCAAGGACGCCGCGGCCACCCGACTCCTGCTCGTGCAGGCCGCCCGGCGTCGGTTCGCCTTCGACGGGTACCGCGCGACGACAGTCCGCGACATCGCCGGGGACGCTGGAGTGAACGTCGCCCTGATCAACCGGTACTTCGGTTCGAAGGAGGGGCTCTTCCGCGCCTGCCTCGACCGGGTCGTCCGCGACCTGGGGGCCGAGGAGACGAGCGAGCAGGGCCTCGAACGGGCGCTGACCGGCATCATCACGCACATCGTGCGCGCCCCGACCGACGACGACTCCCTGCAGCTGATGCTCCTGCTCCGGTCCTCCGGCGACGACGGCGCGGATGCCATCCGCCGAGAGACGCTGCGCCGGTACGCCGAACGGCTCGCGGGCACGGTCGGCGGCGCCGGGTCCGAGGAGCTGCTCGTCCGTGCCGAGATCGCGCTGGCGGTGGTGCTCGGGATGTCGATGCTCCGGCAGTCCACCGCGGTGGAACCACTGGCATCCGCCGACGACGCCGTGGTGTCGGCCGCGCTCGAGGACGCCCTCCGCGCCCTGCTCGCGCCGCCGCGGTAGCGTCGAGCCGTGTCCGACCGTCCCGCACGTCGCCCCGACCCCGCTCCGCGCCTCGACGAGGTCGACGAGCGCATCCTCTGGACCCTGTCGGCCGACGCCCGGATCCCGAACAACCGCCTCGCGGCCGCCGTCGGCATCGCGCCGTCGACCTGCCTGGCACGGGTCCGCGCGCTCGAGGACACCGGGGTCATCCGCGGCTACCGAGCCGAGGTGGACGTCGCCCGGCTCGGGTTCTCGATCGAGGCGATGGTGTCCGTCCGGGTGCACGCAGCGGCCCGCCACGAACTGCGGGACTTCGCCAAGCGCCTCCTGCGGGTGCCCGTCGTGCAGGACGTGTCGTTCCTGGCGGGGGACAAGGACTTCCTCGTGCACATCGCGTGCGAGTCGACCGAGCAGCTCCGGGACTTCGTCGCCGACGAGCTCAGCGGCGACCCCTCGGTGGCGACGACGCAGACGAACATCGTGTTCGAACGCCTCGTCGCCGACCGGGCCACGCAGGGCCGCTCGTTCGACGAACTGCGGCGCTGGCGGGCCTGACGCACGGAACCCGGGTCAGCGCTTCCGGGTCATCGGGATGTGCGGGATGCGGTCCTCCAGGTACTCGTCGCCCGAGCGCACGAATCCGAATCGGCCGTACCACTGCTCCAGGTGCGACTGGGCGCCGAGGGCGATGCTCGGCGAGCGGGACTCGGCGATCGCGGCCGCCATGAGCTGCGCGCCGAGCCCCTGGCCGCGGGCGTGCTTCGCGGTGGCGACCCGGCCGATGCGCTCGGTGCCATCGGGCTCGCGGAGCAGGCGGAGCGTCGCGTCCACCGAACCGTTGCCGGCCCAGAACTGCACGGTGCCCGGCTCGAGGTCTCGGCCGTCGATGTCGCCGTACGCGGCTTCCTGCTCGACGACGAAGACGTCCTGGCGGAGCCGCAGGATCTCGTGCAGCGTGACGATGTCCAGGTTGCGGGTCGGAGCGTTGAAGATCGAGACCACGGACGGCCCTTCCTGAGAATTTCTTCCGAAACAGGGTGTGTTCCGGACCGGATCGGCGTACATTGCCGGTCAACCACTCTACGTGCGCAGCCGAGATCAGGAGGTGAGCGCATGGACCACCCGTTGCGTGCACCCTGGCGCGCCGCACTCCGCATCGTCCTGCTGGGCGTCGGGACCCTCGCCGCCCTCGTGCTGCTGTCCCTGCTCCTCGGGGCCCGACCGGCCTCCGCCGCGACGACCTCCGCCGCACCGACCGAGCAGCGCGGACTCGTCGGCAGCGTCGTCGACGGCGTCGGCGGCACCGTGCAGGGCGTGACCGGTGAGGTCGGCAAGGTCGTCGGCGGCGTGACGGATCCCGTCCGCAAGGCCGTGGCACCTGCACCTGCACCTGCACCTGCCGCGCCCGCTCCGGCCCCGGCACCTGCTCCCGCGCCGGCACCTGCTCCGGTGTCCGCAGCGCCCGCACCGGCACCAGCAGCCTCCGCTCCGGCTCCCGCAGCCCCCGCACCGTCGAGCCCCGCTCCGGTCGCGACCACACCGGCTGCCCAGCCGACCACGACCGCCCCTGCGGCCCACCCGGCCACGCGCCCGGTGCGACAGGTCGTCGACCAGGTGACCAGTGCCTCCCGGCCGGTCACCGACACCGTCGCGAACGTCCTGCGCCCCGTCACCGGCACCGTGGAACGCGTCACCGACGCGCGCCCCGTGACCGCCGTCGTCGACACCGTCGACGACGTGATCGGCAGCGTCCCGGTGGTCGGCACGGTCCTCGGCGACGACACCCTCGGCACCGTCACCGCCCCGGTCACGGGCCTGGTCGACGACACGCTCGGCTCGGTCGGCACGACCGTGGGCACCGTCCCCGACGTGGTCGAGGGCGTCGTCCCGTCCGTCGGCGGCACCCTGCCAGGAGGTACGGACCCCGTCGTCGACGTCCCCGCGCTCCCGGTGGGCGGCGGCTCGAACCCGTCCGCCGGGCCCGTCCCGTCGGTGCCGGCCGCGAACACACCCGTCCGGCCCGGAACCGTCGCCACGCAGGGCACCACGGTGCCCACCGCATCCGCGCGCGTCGACACAGCCGATGCCGTGGGCGACCGCGCAGCCGGACTCCGCCCGTCGGAGTCGGTCGCCCCAGCCGCCACGACTGCCACGGTCGGCCCGGTCGGCCCGGTCGTCACGGCCGTCGATGTGCAGGACGCGACCCTCGGCGGACACGCGCTGCTCGTCCCCGCGAACGGCGAGGGCCACGGGCTCCCGTTCGACGGAGCCGACGCCGGCGTGCTCGGTGGCAGCGCCTCCTCGACCTCCGGCGGCGCAGCAGCCGTCGGCATCGTCGGCTCGACCGACGACATCGTCTCCCTCGCCGCGGGGTCTCGCGGCACGCTCTCCGACGACGCGGTCCCCGCATCGGTCGTCGGCGAGCACGACGTCGCCCCTGACTGAGATCGGTGCGCCTGTCCGCCACGGCAGGCACGCACCTCCCGGCTGCGTCCGCGGTCGGTGACGATCTCGATCAGGGAGTACGACCATGAACAAGTACGTCTCCAGAGGGCTCTGGTTCGCCCTCTTCGTCGGCGGGCTCACGCTCGGCGGCACGGCTGCGGCGAACGCGGCCACGACATCCGGTGCCGACGGCACCGTCTCGGGCACCCAGGTGGCCCCCTCCGTGGACGCCCCGGTGTCCCTCGGCGGCAACGCGATCGCCGTGCTCGGCGACGCGGTGTCCACGGCGACGGGGTCCACGCCCGCCGCTCCGGCTCCGGCTCCGGCTCCGGTGCCTGCTCCGGCCACGACCGCTCCTGTCCCCAGCACCTCGGGCCAGGACGGCACGCTCTCGGGCACCCAGGTGGTGCCGGACGTCGCGGCCCCGGTGACGGTCGGCGGCAACGCCGTGGCCGTCGCCGGTGACGCGGTCTCGGCCGCCGCACCCGCGGCAGCTCCGGCACCTGCTCCGGCTCCGGCGCCTGCTGCCCCCGCTCCGGCTCCTGCCGCTCCCGCTCCCGCTCCGGCTGCGGCGCCCGCCGCTCCCGCTCCGAGCACCTCGGGCGAGGACGGCACCGCTTCCGGCACCCAGGTCGCCCCGGCCGTGACCGTCCCCGTGACGGTCTCCGGTAACGGGATCGGCGTCCTCGGCGACGGCACCTCGACGTCGACCGCCCCGGCGGCGACGACCCCGGCGCCGGCTGCCGAAGCCCCGTCGGCACCCACGACCTCGGGCACCGACGGACTGCTCTCCGGCACCCAGGTGACCGGTCTGGTCGACGTCCCGGTCACGGTGGCGGACAACGGCATCGGTGTCCTCGGTGACGGCACCGCGACGGGCACGGCGCCCGCCGCGGGTTCGGGTACCGCGACCGCTCCGGCGGCCGGTGATTCGACCTCGGGTTCGGACGGGACGGCCTCGGGCACGCAGGTGTCCCCGGTGGTCTCGATCCCGGTCACGGTGGCGGACAACGGCATCGGGCTGCTCGGGACGGGCACCGCGACGGGCACGGCGCCCGCCGCGGGCACGGGTACGGGTACCGGGACCGCTCCGGCGGCCGGTGGTTCGACCTCGGGTTCGGACGGCACGGCTTCGGGTACGCAGGTGTCCCCGGTCGTCGACGTCCCCGTGACGATCGGTGGCAACGGCATCGGCGTCCTCGGTGACGGGACCGCGGCGGGCACGGCGCCCGCTGCTGGCTCGGGCACGGGTACCGGGACCGCTCCGGCGGCCGGTGGTTCGACCTCTGGTTCGGACGGCACGGCTTCGGGCACGCAGGTGTCCCCGGTCGTCGACGTCCCGGTGACGATCGGTGGCAACGGCATCGGTGTCCTCGGTGACGGCACGAGCACCGGCGGAGCCACGGCTCCGGCCACCGGCACCACGACCCCGACGACCGGCGGTTCGACCTCCGGCGACGGCGGCCTGCTCTCCGGCACCCAGGTCACCCCGGTGATCAGCCTGCCGATCACCATCGGCGGCAACGGGATCGGCATCGTCGGTGACGGCACCAGCACCACCCCCGGCAGCGGCACGAACCCCGGGACCGACCCGGGCACTGACCCCGGTACGGACCCGGGCACGGACCCGGGCACGGACCCCGGTACCGACCCCGGTACCGACCCCGGTACCGACCCCGGTACGGACCCCGGTACGGACCCCGGTACCGACCCCGGTACGGACCCCGGTACGGACCCCGGTACCGACCCGGGCACCGTCCCCACCGACGGGACGGGCACCGGTACCGGCACCACGCCCGGCACGGCGACCATCCCGGTGGGCGTGGTCGGCGTCGTCGAGCCGACCCGGGCCTCCACTGCGGGTGTGGTGACCACCACGACCGCTGCCACCAGCGCGGTCCGCACCAGCGCCGGGACCGTCGCGGCAGCAGCCGCGGCCGGTGACGGCCAGCCGGAGCTCGCCTACACGGGAGCCGGTTCACCGGTCCTGCCCGCCGGGTTCGCGCTCCTGCTGCTCCTCGCCGGAGCGGGCACGCTCGTGCTCCGTCGTCGGCACTGACCGGCGGATGATCGAGGGGCGTCACACCGTGGCGCCCCTCGTCACCGTGCCCGGGGGTCGCTGACGGGCCGTGCGCGTCGGAACATGTGGGCGCATCGGATGCGTGTGCATGTTCCGACGGAACGCTCGTCGATCGACTCGTGCATCGTCGCAGTGCGGACGCGGGACGCGGGACGCGGGACGCGGGACGCGGGACGCCGGACGCGGACGCCGGACACCGCGGGTGCCACGTGCTGACCGCGCCCGGGGGAGACGCCCGGTTACGGCGGCCCTGCCACCGTGGCGCGGCCGTCAGCGGCCTGGGGTATCGTTCCGACTACGCAAGCGCTCCGGGGTCGGTGTAATTCCGAGCCGGTGGTGACAGTCCACGAACTGATGACGGGTGCGAACCCGACAGAGGTTGACCCGGTGGGATTCCGGGACCGACGGTGAAAGTCCGGATGGGAGGCGCGCTGGGCGGACAGGACGACCCCACGACCCGTGGGGTGCGACCCGTCCGTCGATGCCGACGATCGTCGAACGCCCCCGGAGTCCCGTTGAGAGGACACCAGTGTTCACCGGCATCATCGAGGAACTCGGCACCGTCACCGCCGTCGAGCAGCAGGGCGACTCCGTCGCGCTCACCGTCCACGGCCCCGTCGTCGTGCAGGACGCCCGGCACGGCGACTCGATCGCGACGAGTGGTGTCTGCCTGACCGTCGTCGAGCAGACCCCCGAGACCTTCACCGCCTTCGTCATGAAGCAGACCCTCGACATGAGCGCCCACGGTGCGCTCCGGGTGGGGGACCGCCTGAACCTCGAGCGCGCCGCGTCGGTGGGTGACCGCCTGGGCGGGCACATCGTGCAGGGCCACATCGACGGCACCGCCACGGTGCTCGAGACGGCCGACGGTGACGGCTGGCGACGCGTGCGGTTCTCGCTCGCGCCCGCACTCAGCCCGCTCGTGGTCGACAAGGGCTCGATCGCACTCGACGGCGTCTCGCTCACGGTCAGCGCGGTCTCACCCGAGGACACCGCGCCCGACGCGGCCTGGTTCGAGGTGAGCCTGATCCCCGAGACGCTCGAGGCGACGACACTCGGGCTCCGCGTGCCGGGTGACCGGGTGAACGTCGAGACCGACGTCCTGGCGCGGCACGTCCGCCGTATGCTGCGGCTCGACGCCGCGGCGCAGTCGCTCGAGACCGTCGGATCGGAGGCCCGGTGATGGTTGCCGAGGCCGGTGCCGTCCCGCAGGCACTCGGGTCGTCGAGCATCGAGGCCGCGATCGCGTCGATCGCCGCCGGTCGTCCGGTGATCGTCGTCGACGACGAGGACCGCGAGAACGAGGGTGACGTCATCCTGTCCGCCGAGCTCGCCTCGCCGGAGTGGATCGCGTGGACCGTGGCGCACTCGTCGGGGTTCATCTGCGCGCCGGTCAGCACCGAGATCGCCGACGCCCTCGACCTGCCGCCGATGGTGGCGCACAACGAGGACGTCCGCGGTACGGCCTACACGGTCACCGTCGACGCCGCCGTCGGCGTGACCACCGGCATCAGCGCCCACGACCGCGCCCGCACGCTGCGGGTCCTCGCCGACCCGACCTCGGTGCGCGACGACCTGCACCGCCCCGGACACGTGGTGCCACTGCGCGCACGACCGGGCGGGGTCCGCGAGCGCGCCGGGCACACCGAAGCAGCGATCGAGCTCGTCACCGCGGCCGGGCTCCGGCCCGCTGCGGCGATCTGCGAGATCGTCGACGAGGACGGCAGCATGATGCGGCTGCCGGCGCTCGTCGCACTCGGGGCACGCGAGGGCGTGCCCGTCATCACCATCGCCGCGCTCGCCGAGTGGCTGGACGCGGCAGACCGGGCGGCGGCAGCGACCGCAGCGCCCACGGAAGGAACGACACGATGAGCGGAGCAGGCGCGGCGGACCGCGACCAGGTCGACGGCACCGGGATCCGGGTGGCCGTCATCGCCGGACAGTGGCACGACACCATCGCTGCGGGCCTGCTGGCCGGCGCACAGCGCGAGGTCGAGCGGCTCGGGGCGACGGCCGAGGTCATCCCCGTGCCCGGCAGCTTCGAGCTGCCCGTGGTCGCGAAGACCGCGCTCGAGGCCGGTTTCGACGCGGCGGTCGCGCTCGGCGTCATCATCCGCGGCGGCACCCCGCACTTCGAGTACGTCTCGGGTGCTGCGACGAGCGGCCTGACGCAGGTCGCGATCGACACCGGCAAGCCCGTCGGGTTCGGCGTGCTCACGCTGGACGACGAGCAGCAGGGCCTCGACCGCGCCGGGCTGCCCGACTCCAAGGAGGACAAGGGCGCCGAGGCCGCACACGCGGCGATCAGCACTGCGGTGACGCTGCGGTCCCTGCGCCTCCCGGTCTGATCGGCTCGTGATCTGACGCTCCACGCAGAACGGCCCCGCACCGGTGAGGTGCGGGGCCGTTCTGTGCTCGCTGGCTAGCGCTTGCCGAACACGTGGATCGGCAGGAAGAAGGAGAGGCTCATCAGGAGCACGCCGGCCATGAAGACGAAGGCCTGGCCCGACTCGACCTGGAAGGCGAACCCAAACAGGTACATCGACACCAGCAGCAGCAGGATCGAGAAAACAGCGGCGATGACGCGGCCCACGGGATACCTCCGGGTGTCGACGAGTGGATCGTTCCCCAGTCTATCCCCAGCCGGAGGTGTGCCGGTTCACGCTCCCGGTCGCGTCGCGATCAGACGGTCGACGACGGTGAGCAGGGTCTCCATGTCGACGCTGCCCCGCTTCGGTCGCACGTCGCTCGCGGCACCGAGTGAGGCCTGGTGGTACAGCCCGTCGCCGAGGAGCTTGACGGCCTGCGCGGTCGGCTCGTCGCCGAGGGCGTCGACGAGGGTCGCGAGCCAGGCGTTCTCGGTGTCGTCGAGGGTACGTCCGGCCTCTTCGTAGCCGGCCTGCTGCAGGCGGCTCGCGGCGAGCAGGGCGAGGTCCAGCTCGCTGCCGACGAACAGGCAGTTGCGGACGAAGTAGCGCGCGGCGCCGTCCTCGGCCTCCTGCATGCGCTCGACGTCGATCGCGGACAGGTCCGACAGTCGCTCGCAGAGCCCCTCGACCAGCGCGGCCTTGGAGCCGAAGTGGTAGAGCAGGCCGCCCTTCGAGACACCGGCGCGCGCGGCGACGGCGTCGAGTGTGGCGGGACGCTCGCCCTCCTCGCACACGATGGCGACGAAGCTGTCGAGGACACGGTCGCGGGCACTGGCCATGCCGAGAGTCTAGGAGCAGTTCCGGGGGGCGCGGACGCCAGCTCCGCCGTCGCGGCCGTGAACGCTCACGAATTGCCGCAGGGCCATTGCCGATCGCTCCGGCGCCCGCTAGCGTCGAGACGACCGTGAAGGTTCACGAGACGACAAGGATCCGCATGTCAGCGCAGACGGCGAACACCGCCACCACCCCGACCTCGACCGCCACCGACCGCCCCGGGTGGGCCGTCCTCGGCCCCGGCGGCATCGCCCGACGCTTCCTCTCGCAGCTGCCCGCCAGCGGGGGTGTCCTGGTCGCGGCCGGCAGTTCGTCCGCCGAGCGGGCGCAGGTCTTCGCCGACGAGGCCGCCGGGTTCGGGTTCGCGGACGTGACCGCCGGTACCTACGACGACGTCCTCGCCGACCCGCGGGTGGACGCCGTCTACGTCTCGACCGTGCACACCGGGCACGCCCGACTCGTCCTCGCCGCACTCGAGGCCGGCAAGGCCGTCCTGTGCGAGAAGCCCCTCGCCGTGAACCACGGCACCGCGATGGCACTCACCGATGCTGCGCGCCAGGCCGGCCTGCCGCTCGTCGAGGCGTTCATGTACCGCTTCCACCCGCAGACCGCGGCACTGCTCGACCTGATCCGCGACGGCGTGATCGGCGACGTGACCCACGTCGACGCCTCGTTCGCGTTCCGGACGGGCGAGCGCACCGGTCGCCTGTTCGACGTCGACACCGCCGGCGGCGGGATCCTCGACGTCGGCGGGTACCCGGTGACGATGGCCGCGGCGATCGTGCAGGCCGCAACCGGGGTCGCCGTCGCCGAGCCGGTGGACCTCACCGCCACGGGCACGCTCGGGCCGACCGGGGTCGACGAGTGGACGGTCGCGCAGCTCACCTACAAGGGTGGGATCACGGCGACGGTCCGGACCGGCGTCTTCGTGCAGGACGACAACGCCGTGTCGGTGTACGGCTCGCGCGGTCGCATCGTGCTCACCGACCCGTGGACCCTGGGCGACGATCCCACCATCGAGATCCACACCGTCGACGAACCCCCTCGCTCGATGTCGTTCGCGGGTGAGCACCCCTACGCCCGAGAAGCCGACGCCACCACCGACGCCCTTCGTGCCGGCCGGGTCGAAGCGGCGCAGATGACCATCGACGAGACCCTCGCCACCGCCCGCACGCTCGACAGGTGGCGCGCGGCGATCGGCCTGCGCTACCCGTTCGAGGCGGAGACCGCCGACATCCCGACGGTGTCCGGCCGGCCGCTCACCGTGCAGGACGGCAACCCGATGCGCTACGGCGAGGTGCCGGGCGTCGGCAAGCGGATGTCCCGCCTGGTGATGGGCGTCGACAACCAGCCCGACCTGGCACACGCCAGCGCGATCTTCGACCTGTTCGTCGAGCAGGGCGGCAACGTCTTCGACACCGGCTACATCTACGGCGGCGGTGTGCTCGAAGGACGGCTCGGCAGGTGGATCCAGAACCGGGGGATCCGCGAGGACGTGGTCGTCATCACGAAGGGGGCCCACACCCCGCACTGTGACCCGGAGTCGATCACCCGGCAGCTGCTCGAGAGCCTCGAGCGCCAGGGCACCGACTACGCGGACATCTACATGATGCACCGCGACAACCCCGACATCCCGGTGGGGGAGTTCGTCGACGTGCTCGACGAACACCGCCGAGCCGGGCGCATCCGCGTCTACGGCGGCTCGAACTGGACCCCCGCACGGTTCGACGAGGCGAACGCCTACGCACGGGCCAACGGCAAGCACGGGTTCGAGGTGCTCAGCAACCACTTCGGTCTCGCCGAGGCGTACGACGTGCCGTGGGACGGCTGCGAACACGCGACCGATGCGGCATCGAAGGCGTGGCTGGAGGAACGCCAGGTCCCGCTGCTGCCGTGGTCCTCGCAGGCCCGCGGGTTCTTCACCGGCCGCGCGACGCCCGAGGACACCAGCGACGCCGAACTCGTCCGCTGCTACTACTCGGACGACAACTTCGAGCGGCTCCGGCGTGCGCGGGAGCTCGGCGAGCAGTTCGGCGTCCCCGCGACGGCGATCGCCCTGGCGTACGTGCTCAACCAGCCGTTCCCGACGTTCCCGCTCTTCGGACCCCGTACGATCGCGGAGGCCCGGTCGTCCATGACCGGCCTCTCCGTCGACCTCTCCCCGGAACAGGTGGCATGGCTGGACCTCCGCGCCTGACCCCGGGCGGCCGCGCGACGATCATCGACGTCGCCGCGGCCGCCGGGGTGTCCCGGCAGACCGTCACCCGCGCGATGAACGGCATGTCCGGCATCAGCGCGGCGACCAAGGACCGCGTGCTCCAGGCCGCGGCTGCGCTCGACTACCGTCCGTCGCGCTTCGGCCGTGGGCTCGTCACGGGTGGCGACCACCAGCTCGGGCTCGTCGTCAACGACCTACGGAACCCCTACGCACCGGCACTCGCATCCGCGGTGCTCGGCCTGGCCGCCGCCCGCGGGTGGAACGTCATGCTCGCCGACGTCGGGCTCGCGAGCGACTCGGACCGGATGGTGGAGTCCCTCGGCGCCCAGACCGACGTCGTGATCGGCTACCTCGGGTCCCGTGCGCCGGAGTGGATCGAACGGCTCGGTTCGGTCCCGGTCGTCGAACTCGACCCCTCGGGGCCGGTGACCCGCGCCGCGGTCCGGATCGACCCGACCGCCGCGATCGATGACCTCGCCGACCACCTCGTCGACGTCGGGGTGAAGCACCCCGTCGTGCTCGACGCCGCCGCCGACGGCGTGCCGAGCCAGCGCGGGGAGCACATGGTCGCGGCACTCCGGCGTCGCGGGTACCTGCCCGACCTCGTCGTCGCGTCCGCGCCCACCGCAGAGGCCGGCGCCGAACGGACCGAACGGATCCTCGCCGAGCACCGCCGGGTGGACGCTGTCCTGGCGTTCAACGACGTGCTGGCCCTCGGCGTGCTGTCGGCCTGCCGTCGTGCCGGCGTCGACGTCCCCGGTGACGTCCGTGTGGTCGGCGTCGACGGCTTGCCGCTCGGGACGCTCGTCGCGCCGACGCTCACCACGCTCGCCGTCGACCTCGACGAGGTCGCCGGTCAGGCCCTCGACCTGGCCCTCGGCATGCTCGCGGGCGAGCTGCCGCGCTCGGGCGCAGCCGTGCAGCGCACGGTGCGCCACCGGTTGCTGCTCCGCGAATCGGCGTAGGCCCGACGACGCGACCAGTGGACCGATGCAAGGCCCGTGGCGGGACCGCCACGGGCCTCCCGGCCGTCGTCAGTTGCATTTGCAACCAAAACCGTCCGGACGGTACACTAACGGAGTCCTGACGGGACGCGTGTCCATCCCGCGTCCCGTCTCGTCTGCCCCACGTACCACCCGCCGTCGACCTGGTCCGGCTCGAAGTCCCAGGAGTCCGCCGTGTCCGCACTGCTCACCAGCCCCGTCGCCACCCGCGTCACCGGGAGCCGCGCCCGACGGTTCCTCGCGCTCGCCGTGCTCATGCTGCCGGTCCTGCTCATCTCGGTCGACAACACCATCCTGAGCTTCGCGCTGCCGTCGATCAGCCGCGCGCTGAACCCGGACGCCACCACGCAGCTCTGGATCGTGGACGCGTACCCACTGGTGCTCGCCGGCCTGCTCGTCGTGATGGGCAGCATCGGCGACCGGATCGGCCGCCGGCGGATCCTGGTGATCGGTGCGACCGGCTTCGCCCTGTTCTCGGTGGCCGCGGCGTTCGCGACCGACGCCTGGATGCTCGTCGCGGCCCGGATCGCGATGGGCGTCTTCGGCGCGATGCTCATGCCCGCCACGCTCTCGATCATCCGCAACGTGTTCGTGGACGCGGGGGAGCGGCGGATGGCGCTCGCCGTCTGGTCGACGATGTTCGCGGCCGGCAACGCGCTCGGACCGCTCGTCGGCGGCGCGCTGCTCGCGCACTTCCACTGGGGCAGCGTGTTCCTGGTCGCGGTGCCGATCCTCGTGCTCATGCTCGTCGGCGTGCCGTTCTGCGTGCCGGAGTCCCGCGACCCGATGCCCGGGCCGGTCGACCTGCCGAGCATGTTCCTGTCCCTCGGCGCCCTCGCACCGATCGCCTGGGCCATCAAGTCGGTCGTGCACCCCGAGGAGCGCGGCCTCGCGATCGCCATGCTCGCCGTCGGTGTCGTCTGCGGCATCGCGTTCGTCCGTCGGCAGTTGCGGTCCCGCACGCCGATGCTCGACCTGCGGCTGTTCCGCAGCACGGCCTTCACCGGCAGTGTGCTGATGAACCTGGCGGCGATGTTCTCGCTCACCGGGTTCCTGTTCTTCATCGCCCAGCACCTGCAGCTCGTGGCGGGGCTCGACCCGTTCGCATCCGGCATCGTCCTCATCCCGGGGTCGGTCCTGACCATCGCCGCCGGGCTCGCGGTCGTGCCGATCGTGGCGCGTGTCGCCCCGCGCTGGGTCGTGTCGGTCGCGCTGCTGTTCTCGGCGGCGGCGTACGCCCTCGTCGCGGTCCTCGGACACCACGCCTCCATCGCCGCCCTGGCGTTCGCGTTCGTGCTGCTCGGCATCGGGATCGGCGCGTCCGAGACGGTGACGAACGACCTCATCATCTCGACGGCACCGGCGGACAAGGCGGGTGCGGCGTCGGCGATGTCCGAGACGGCGTACGAGATCGGCGCCGTGCTCGGGACCGCGGTGCTCGGAACGATCCTGGCAACGACCTACCGGGCGCACGTCGTGGTGCCCGACGGGTTGTCCTCGGCGGCGCACGTCGCGGCGCAGGAGACCCTCGGCGGCGCGGTCGCCGCGGCGGGGCAACTCGGCGGCAGCGCCGGGCAGGTGCTGCTCGAGTCGGCGCGGGCGGCCTTCGACTCCGGCGTGACGATCACGGCGGGTGTCGCCGCGGTGCTCATGGTCGTGGCGGCCGCGGGTGCACTCGTCATGCTCAAGCGCCGCTGAGCGGCCGCGCGGGCGCCGCGCGCCGCGCTGCGCCGCGAGCGTCGCTGCGCTGTGCTTCGTGAGCAGGAATGGTCGGGTCACCGTGCGTGACCCGACCATTCCTGCTCACGAAGTGCCCGCCACGGCGCGCCCGGCCACGCCCGAACCTGTGAATCGTTGACCTCAACCAGGGTTCAGGTCATACGTTGGGTGACAGCCGCCGAGTGACGGCAGCCCCTCCCGAAGGAACGACCACGATCACCATGCCCGACGAAGCACCGGCAACCATCGCCGACGCGTACAAGTCCGCCTTCCGCGGGCACCCTGCCGGCGTCGCCGTCATCACGGCCGAAGGCCCCGACGGACCGACCGGCCTCACCGCCTCGAGCGTCGCGAGCGTCGCCGTCGACCCGCCCGTCCTCGTCTTCTCGCTCTCGACGAACTCCGGCTCGGCCGGTGTCGTGCTCGGTGCGCCGCTGTTCGTCGTGCACCTGGTCGACTCCCTCGGGGTCGCACTGGCGAAGCGCTTCGCCTCGACGGGTAGCCCCGCCGCCGACGACCCGATCTGGGGCACCCTGCCGTCCGGCGACCGCTACCTGCCGAGTGCGGCGAGTGCACTCCGCTGCCGACCGCTGTCGACGACGCCCATCGGCAGCTCGACCGTCGTCGTGGCCGAGGTGCTCGACATCATCGTCGGCGCCGACCGCGGCGAGCCGCTGGTCTACCACAACCGGGAATTCCACTCCCTCACCGATCGTTCCCGGCTCTCGTGAGCCGCGGAGCCGCGTCCACAACCCACTGATCGAAAGGACCTCACATGGCTGAGTACACCCTGCCGGAACTGCCGTACGACTACGCCGCGCTCGAGCCGCACATCAGCGGCAAGATCATGCAGCTGCACCACGACAAGCACCACCAGGCCTACGTGACCGGTGCCAACACCGCGCTGCAGCAGCTCGGTGAGGCCCGTGAGTCCGGCAACTTCGGCGCGATCAACAAGCTCGAGAAGGACCTCGCGTTCCACCTCGGTGGCCACGTGAACCACTCGATCTTCTGGACCAACCTCGGCCCGGACACGAAGGTCCCCGAGGGCGAGCTCGCCGCGGCGATCGACGAGTTCTTCGGTTCGTTCGAGAAGTTCCAGGCGCAGTTCGCCGCCGTCGCGAACGGCATCCAGGGCTCCGGCTGGTCCGTGCTGGCCTGGGACACCGTGGGCCAGAAGCTCACCACGTTCCAGCTCTTCGACCAGCAGGGCAACATCCCGTTCGGTCTCGTCCCGATCTTCATGCTCGACATGTGGGAGCACGCCTTCTACCTCGACTACCTGAACGTCAAGGCGGACTACGTCAAGGCCGTCTGGAACATCGTCGACTGGGAGAACGTCGCCGCTCGTTTCGAGAACGCGAAGTCGCAGCGGTTCGTCACGCTCTGATCCGCGTCGGCGGGTCACCACGGTGACCACCTGACGAACGGGAGGCACGGTGCCAGCTGGCACCGTGCCTCCCGTTCGTGGTCCGGGTCACGTTCCGGGCCGTGCGCCGTCGCCGTGTCCCGTCGCCGGGTACGCGAGCGGTCCGTGATCGCGTGGGTGCGTGTGCTCAGCGCACGCGGTCTGCGGCGGCCGTGCTGGCTGCCAGGTCGTGGGCGATGCGACGCAGTGCAGCGTCGGCGTCGGTGTGCGCGCCGTCGACGAGCGCGCCCCACTGGGCTCCGCGGGCGGCCATGACCGTGTGCTGGGCCGCGCGTTCGGCGAGGACGGGGTCGGCGCCGTGTGCTCGGCACCAGGCCCGGATGGCGGCGACCTGGCAGCGGTGCGCGCGGCGCTGCCGGTCACGCCCGTCGAGGGACTCGACCGACCCGAGTTCGAAGGTGAGCCGTGCGGCCAGCGCACGGTGCGGGTCGTCGAGCCCGCCGAAGGTCGCGACCAGGTGGTCGGCGAGGGCGTCCGTGTCGGCGGCGGGGTCGAGCGCGGGCGTTCGGTGCGAGGTCGCGAGGTGCTCGACGACGGAGTCGATCAGGGCGTCGCGGGAGCCGAAGTGGTAGACGACCGGGTAGGCGCTCGTGCCGAGCACGCGGCCGAGGCCCCGGACCGTGACGTCCTCGATCTTGGTCTCGACGAAGTGGTCGACGACCTTCTCGAGGATCGCGGGTTTGCGGGTGGGGTCGGGCTTCCTGGGCATGGCATCTCCGTCGTCGGGGGCGGTGGTCGCGCGACCGCCCACATACTAGCAGCCGGTATATCAGTGACACCATCGGTCGTTGTGTGTGATCTCTCCGCTGAACCTTCGTTTTCACCGATAGAAACGGAGAAAAACTCGGCTCCGGGTACACTGTTCCGGATGTCGATGCCGTACGAGGGCGCTCTGCCGCCGTCACGGCCCGAGGGGACCCGCGCCGGACGGGTGGTCGCGGGCCGTCGTCGCGGCGCCGGAAAACGCTTCCTGGTCGTCGGCGACGTCCTGGACGGCGTCCTCGTGCACACCACCGCGCACCGGATCGGGGTGCACGACCCCGCCGCGGAGATCCGCCACCGGCCGACCGGTGCCGGTGGCAACACGGCCACCTGGCTCGGCTGGCTCGGGGCCGAGGTCGACATCGTCGCCCGGGTCGGGGTCGACGACGTCTACCGCCACGAGCGCGCGCTCGAGGACGCCGGGGTCCGCGCCCACCTGCGCTACGACGCGATGACGTCCACCGGGGTCGTCGTCTCGGTCCGCAACGACCACGGCCGCACCGCGATGTCCGACCCCGCCGCGAGCGGGAAGATCAGTGCCGCCGACGTCCCGCCGTCGGTGGTCGCCCGCGCCGACATCGTGCACCTGACCGGCGCGGCCATGCTCGGCGGCGGTGCCGACCGGCTCGCCGACCTCGTGGCGTGCGCCCGGACCGGCCCGGCGCGCGTGGCGGTGGACCCCTCGTCGGTGGCGGTGATCGAGACGATCGGTGCCGACCGGTTCCTCGAAGCCCTGCGGGGCGTCGACGTGCTCTTCCCCGACCAGCACGAGGCGCTCGCCCTCGCCGGGGGTGACGACCTCGACGCCGCGGTGCGGCGGCTGATCGAGCACGTCCCGCTGGTCGTCGTCACGGCCGGAGCCGACGGTGCGCTCATCGGGCGCCGGGGCCGCAGCGTCCACCGGGTCCCAGCGACACCGGCGACCGTCGTCGACACCATCGGGGCCGGGGACGCCTTCGTCGCCGGGTTCGTCCGTGCGTGGGCGACGGATCCCGTCCGCGTCGGTGCTGCAGCCCGCGAGGGCACCCGGGTCGCCGCGCGGGCACTCGGCTTCGTGGGCGGACGACCGCCGGTCTGAGGCGGGCGCGCACGTGGCGCCGCCTGGTCAGCGCTCGGTCGGGTCAGCGCTCCGCCGGTTCAGCGCTCCGACGGTTCAGCGACGACGTTCAGGGTCTGGACGCGCCCCGCGGCGGCGGGGGCGAGCCGGATCTCGACGCGCAGCCGCCCGCAGGTGCCGGGGAGCCACCAGCGCAGGTGCGACGGCGTCGCCGAGTACTCGGACACCGGTGCGGCACCGAGGTCGGCGCCGACGTCCGCGACGGCCTGCGCCACCGCCCGCCGCCGCCGGTCGTACGGAACGTCCATCGCCACGTTGGGCGTGCAGATCGCGTCCGCCAGGTCGTCCCGCCAGCCGGCCAGGAGGCGCGTCACGGCGGCCTGGGCGGCTCGCGTCGCGCGGGTGGTCGCCGCCACCCCGGTGCTCGCTCCGGTCACGTCGGTGCTGGCTCCCGGCGCGTCGGGTGTGTGGGCCGTCAGCAGCGCGTCGAGCACGAGGTCATGCGCCCGCTGGGCGGCCGCGGAGACCTTGGCCTGCGTGGCGTTCTCGAACGCGACGACCCCGAGGCCGTCGCGCACGGACCACCGCATGTGCGCGGAGAAGCCCGGGTAGCCGCCGGAGTGCGAGACGAGCTCGCCGAAGCGGTCGTCCTGCTCGACGAACAGCCCGAAGCCGTACGCCGTCGCGCGGGCCGAACCCGGGACGACGGACGACGGGACGACCCGCATGGCCTGCTGCATCAGCCGGCGGTCAGCGGGGGAGACCGGGCCGGGCTCCGGTGCGGTGGAGAACGCCGAACCGAGGTGCGTCGCCCAGCGCGCCAGGTCACGCACGGTCGAGAAGAGCCCGCCGATCGACGAGAAGGCGCCGGGGCCGGTCATCGGCAGTGGTTCCCAGTCGCCCTCGTGTCCGCGGGCACCGGTGACGACGAAGCCGCCTGACTCGTCCGCGCTGAACACCGTGTCGGTGAGCCCGAGGGGACGGAGCACGGTCTCGCTGGCGGCCGCGGTGAAGGGCTGCCCCGTCACGACGGCGACGACCCGGCCGAGCAGCGCGTAGCCCAGGTTCGAGTAGGCGAATCGGGTGCCCGGCAGCGAGTCGAACAGCAGGCCGCCGCGCAGGACCTCGTCGAGCTCGGCGTCCGAGATCGACTCCTGCCGGTCGGCCCAGGGGTCGTCGGTGGGGAACCCGGCCGACATCGTCAGCAGCATCCGCACCGTGGGGACGGGGGAGTCCGGGGTCGGCAGGGTGACGGTGCCGACGGCCGGCACGAAGTCGGTGATGGGCGCGTCGAGGTCGAGCGCGCCCCGGGCGACGAGGGTCAGCAGGGTCGCGGCGGTGACGCTCTTGGTGCAGGAGGCGACGCGGTACACGGTGTCGGCGTCCGGTCGCCGGCCGTCCCCGCGGTCGCCGTGCCCACCGGACGCGACGAGGCCGGAGCGGTCGAACACGCCCCACACGCTGCTCGGCGCGATGCCCTGTTCGACGCGAGCACGGAACAGCTCGTCGACCTGGTCGACGACCGCTGCGATCGCGGGGTGCGACCCGGTCACGAGCGCCGCATCCGTTCGTAGGCGTCGAGCGCCCGCTGCCGCGACGCCTTCAGGTCGACCATCGGCTCGGGCCGCAGCTCGTCGGCGGGGACCCAGCGGTGGACGTACTCGCGGTGCGGGTCGAAGCGCTCGAGTTGCCGATCGGGGTTGAAGACCCGGAAGTACGGGGCGGCGTCGAAGCCCGAGCCCGCGACCCACTGCCAGTTCGCCGCGTTGTTGGCGGGGTCGGCATCGACCAGGGTGTCCCAGAACCACTGCTCCCCGACGCGCCAGTCGACGAGCAGGTTCTTCACGAGGAAGCTGCCGGCGGCCAGCCGCACCCGGTTGTGCATGGCCCCGCTGTGCCAGAGCTCGCGCATGCCCGCGTCGACCAGGTCGAAGCCGGTCAGGCCCTGCCGCCAGCGGTCGAGCTCGGCTGCTTCCGGGTCACGCCACGGGAAGGCGTCGAAGTTCCGACGGACGTTGACGGTGGCGATGTCGTCGCAGTGGAAGTACTCGTTCCAGTTGAACTCCCGCCATGCCAGCTGCCGGAGGAACGCGGCGGCGTTCTGGCGCTGCGCGGGCTCGAGCCGCTCGTGCAGGCGGTGCCACACCTGGTACGGGCTGATCTCGCCCCACCGCAGGAACGGCGAGAGGCTGCTGGTGGCCTCCATCGCGGGCTCGTCGCGCTGGTCGTAGTCCTCGAGCGCGTGCTCGACGAAGTGCTCGAGCTGCTGCTGCGCGCCGTGCTCGCCCGGGGTCCAGGCGTCACGGAGGCCGCCGGCCCAGTCGGGCTTCGTCGGCAGCAGGGCCCAGTCGGCCAGCGCGTCACCGGTGATGTCGGCCGCCGCCGGGAGGTCGTCGGGGTCGGGCAGGGGATGGCGCGGTTCGGGCAGCGCCTGGACGGCGTTCCAGAACGGGGTGAAGACCTTGTACGGCTCGCCCTGCCCGGTGAGCACCGTCCACGGTTCCCAGAGCAGGTTCGCGGCGAAGCTGTGCGCCTCGACGCCACGGTCGTGCAGCGCCGTCTTGATGCCGGCGTCGATGTCCCGCTCGACGGCGCCGTACCGACGGTTCCAGTACACGGCGTCCGCCCCGGTGTCGGCGACGAGCTGGTCGATGACCGTCGCCGCGGCACCGCGTCGGAGGACCAGCCGGGAACCCCGCTCGCGCAGGTCGGCGTCGAGGGCGGTCAGCGACTGGTGCAGCCACCAGCGGCTCGCGGCACCGATCGGACGGAGCCCGGGGGACTGCTCGTCGAGGACGACCACCACCGTGACGTCGCCGCCGTGGTCGATCGCTGCACGGAGCGCCGGGTTGTCCGACAGCCGCAGGTCGTCACGGAGCCAGACGATCGCGCCGGTCACACCGTTGCCGCATCCGCAGCGGCCACCGGGCGGGCTGTCGACCGCCGGCTCGGTGCCGTGCCGACCGCCAGCCGGAGCTTCGTGCAGAGCTCGGTGAGGGTGCGGAGTTCGGGGTCGGAGAGCCCGGCGCCGACCTGCTGCGCGATGCTCGCCGCGTGCTGCACGGCGACCTGGCGGTAGACGTCGAAGCCGTGCGGGGTCAGAGCCACGATCACCCCGCGGGCGTCGGTCGGGTCCGGCTGCTTCTCGACGATGCCGCGGGCGAGCAGTCGGTCGACCAGGCGGCTGACGCTCGGCTGAGTGAGGAGCAGGTGCCCGGTGAGGTCGCGCATCCGGCAGCGGCGGCCGGGCTGGGTCGACAGGTTGAAGCAGACGTCGTACTCGTTGAACGAGATCTCGTCGCCGGGGAAGTCCGCGTTGAGACTCCGCATCACGGCGACCTGGGCGCGGAAGAGCGCTTCCCAGGCGGCGACGGCGGTCGCCTTCTCACTGCGGCGTGTCTCGCTCACGTTCGCGTTCCCTCCGGTCGTACGGTCTGACCACACTACCGACGGGGTCCGACAGGAGCCGGGCGACATGCACGAGGGCCGGCCGCCTGTCGGCGACCGGCCCTCTCCCTTGCACCAAGAGTTTCCTGCAATCACATTCCACAGGCGGTGCCACAGCAAACACCGTCTGCACCACCGACTGTATAACGAAGCGGTAACGGCGCGCCAGCCTCTCCGGGGCCGGTTCGCTGCGAGTTCACCAAGAGCAGTCGATCAGGCTCAGAAGAGGTCGGGCGACGGGGTCGACGCGTACCGCACGGCGACGTCCGCGTGCCGGTCGAAGCGGTAGCCGACGCCGCGCACGGTGCGGACGATCTCCTCGAACGCGCCCAGCTTGGAGCGGAGCCGACGCACGTGCACGTCGATGGTGCGCTCGTTCGGGGTCTCGTCCTCACCGTCCGACCAGAGGCCGTCGATGATCGCGGACCGGTCGACGGTCTGGCCCTCGCGGAGGACCAGGAACTGCAGGAGTTCGAACTCCTTGTAGGTCAGGGGTGCCGCTTCGCCGTCGAGGGTCACGCGCTTCCGGGAGATGTCGATGACGACGCCGGTCTCCTCGGGCTCGGGCTTCTCGGCCTGCTTGCGGGCGGCCACCGCGGAGCGGTCCTGCAGGGCGAGGCGGACGACGTCGACGTCCCGGCCACCGGAGTGCTCGGCGGCGACGGCGACGGCCGCGTACGTCTCGGACGACGGGACGAGCTGCGCGGTGAGGGCCTTGAGCTGCTCGACCACCGCGGCGAGGGTCGTGCCGGCCGCGGCGGCCTTCGCTTCGTCGATGCCGACGTACAGGGCGAAGCCGCGGGCCTCGGTGCCCTCGGGGAGCGCGCGGTTCCGCTGCGGTGCGACCACGGGGCTCGTCGGCACGGTGGCCGGTCCGGTCGCCGCCGGGGAAGCCGGGCGCGGACGGATCGGGGTGACGGTGCCGAGGTCGGTCGGGGCCGGTGCGGAGCGGAGCGCGGTGCGGGGCTGGGCGATGGTGAGCGACATGGTGGTTCTCCGGGCGGTGTGGCCGGTGCGCGGGTGGCGCGGCGGCCGGTGTCGAATGCGTCATCCCGGGTACGGCGGTACGCCGATGTGCCCTGCGGTCCTGCTGCGGACCGGGGCCGACCCGGGGAAACGGGAGACAGACCTCGTGACGTGGTGCGCGTCGCCGACGGTGTCCGTCACCCGGGGATCACGCGCTCGCGACGGGGGTGGTGTCGCGGGGGATCCGGCTGGAACGGGTGCCGATCAGGCACACATTCGACAACGCATGACCGGCATGGTCGGCATCATCACGCCGACGGTCCCCACTGCCCCTGCGGAGGAGCACGCCTCGGAGAGGACGCGGGTGGACACGGTTGCAGTCATGTGACGAGTATCTGCGGTATACCAACGCGGTGTCAACCGTCCGCGCGGACGGTGCGGTGAGCGCGACCGCACGCGCGTCGAGTGCCACGCCCGTTCTTTCCCATTGCGCACGCGATGGAAAGTGGAATCGGGCGTACCGGGTGGAAAGAACCGACCGGGTACGCCCGGAACGACCGGGTACGCCCGGAACGACCGGGTACGCCCGGAATGGGCAGGTACGCCCGGAACGGGCGGGTGCGGTGGGCGCGACGCGCGCCACGACGGACTGGAGGCGCGGTGCCAGCTGGCACCGCGCCTCCAGTCCGCGAAGTAGCGGGTCTGCGCTACTCGGCCAGGCCGTAGAGCCGGTCGCCGGCGTCGCCGAGGCCCGGGACGATGTACCCGTTCTCGTCGAGCTTCTCGTCGAGCGCACCGAGGACGATCGAGACGTTGCGGTCGCCGACGGCCTGCTCGACCATGGCGAGCCCCTCGGGGGCACCGAGGATGCACACGCACGTGATCTCCTGCGCACCGCGGGCGAACAGGAAGTCGATCGCGGCGGCGAGGGTGCCACCGGTGGCGAGCATCGGGTCGAGCACGAAGCACTGCCGCCCGGACAGGTCGTCGGGCAGGCGCTCGGCGTAGGTCTGCGGCTCGAGCGTCTCCTCGTTGCGGGCCATGCCGAGGAAGCCGACCTCGGCCGTCGGGACGAGCTTGACCATGCCCTCGAGCATGCCGAGCCCGGCGCGGAGGATCGGGACGACGAGCGGCCGCGGCTTGGCGATCGCGACGCCCATGGTATGTGCCACCGGCGTGTCGATCGGCGTCGCCGTGACCCGGACGCCCCGCGTGGCCTCGTACGCGAGGAGCGTGACGAGTTCCTCGGTCAGGGCGCGGAACGTGGGGGAGGGCGTCGTACGGTCGCGGAGCACCGAGAGCTTGTGGGTGATGAGCGGGTGGTCGGCGACGTGGACTCGCATAGGGTCGAGCCTAGCGTGCCGTCGACCGTCAGGAGGTCCCGTGGAGGAGCCCGCAGCCCGCCCGTTCGTCCCGGCGATGGAGCGCGCGCTCGACGAGGCTCGACGGTGCCTGGAGACCGACGACGTCCCGGTCGGCGCCGTGGTGCTCGACCGTGACGGCGTCGTGGTCGCCACCGGCCGGAACGAGCGCGAGGCGCGACAGGACCCGACGGCCCACGCCGAGGTCCTCGCGCTGCGTGCTGCAGCGGCGGTGACGGGGGACTGGCACCTCGAGGAGCACACGCTCGTGGTGACGCTCGAGCCCTGCCCGATGTGCGCCGGCGCCGTCATGGCCGCGCGGGTGCTGCGGGTCGTGTTCGGCGCGTGGGACCCGAAGGCGGGCGCCAGCGGCAGCGTCTACGACATCGCCAGGGACCGCCGGCTGCCGCACCGCGCCGAGGTCATCGGCGGCGTGCTCGAGGCAGCGTGTGCCGAGCTGCTCGAGGATTTCTTCAGTCCGCGGCGAGGATGACGATCGCCTCGGTGGGCGGCTGCGGCCCGGTGCGCAGGACGTCGGGTTCGACGTAGATCACCCGGGCGATCGGCACGGCGTTCCGGACCCGCTGCTCGACGGTGTCGATGCCGGCGGCGACGTCACCGAGCCGGCGGTCCCCGTCGACGGCGACCTTCACGCCGACCATCAGCTCGTCCGGCCCGAGGTACAGGGTCTTCAGGTGGATGATCGCGTCGACCTCGGGGCCGTCGAGCACCGCCTGCTTGATGCGCTCGACGTCGGCGGCGGTCGCGCCCTCGCCGACGAGCAGGCTCTTCGTCTCGATGCCGAGCACCACCGCGACCGCGATGAGCAGCGCCGCGATGAGCATGGTGCCGATCGCGTCGAACACCCCGTTGCCGGTGATCGCCGTCAGGCCGACGCCGAACAGGGCGAACACCAGGCCGAGCAGGGCCGCGGTGTCCTCGAGCATCACGACCGGCAGCTCCGGGGCCTTCGCACGGCGGACGAACTGCACCCAGCTCTGCGAGCCCTTCTGCGGTCGGGCCTCGTGCAGCGCGGTGCGGAGCGAGAAGCCCTCGAGCCCGATGGCGATGACGAGCACGACGAGGGGGAGCCACCAGTTCTCGAGCGGGTGCGGGTGGGCGAGTTTCTCGATGCCCTCGTAGAGCGAGAACACACCGCCGACCGAGAACAGGATGATGGAGACGACGAACGCGTAGACGTAGCGTTCACGCCCGTAGCCGAACGGGTGCTCCTGGTCCGCCGCTCGCCGGGCCTTGCGGCCACCGAGCAGCAGGAGGAGCTGGTTCGCGGAGTCGGCCAGGGAGTGCACGCCCTCGGCCAGCATCGACGCGGATCCGCTGATCGCCGCCGCGATGAACTTCACGATCGCGATGCCGATGTTGGCACCGAGTGCGGCGAAGATCGCCTTCGTGCCTCCGGAAGCGCTCACAGCTGTCCCCTTCTCGTGGTCTGCGACACGATCCTAGGCGGGTGGCGTCGGTAGGGTCGGGAGCATGACGATCGACCTGCCCCGCACCGCCCTGCTCGGCGTCGGCTCCATGTCCGGCGCGGTCCTCGACGGCCTGCTCGCCGCGGGACTCGACCCGGCCACCGTGACCCTCACCACGAAGTCCGAGGCGTCCGCTGCTGCCCACCGGGAGCGCGGTCTCGACGCCACCGCGAGCGACACCGACCCCGACGCCAACCGGTCGGCCGTCCGTGGCGCGGCCCTCGTCGTCGTCGGCGTGAAGCCGTACATGATCGCGGACCTGCTCGACGAGGTCGCCGACGACCTGGAGCCCGGCGCCGTCCTGGTCAGCGTCGCCGTCGGCACCACCACCGCGAGCATGGAGACACGGGTGCCCGACGGCGTCCGCGTCGTCCGTGCCCTGCCGAACACCCCGATCGGCGTCGGCCACGGCGTCACCGGCATCAGCGCGGGCACCTCGGCCGACGCCGAGGCCGTCGCACTGGCGTCGTCGGTGTTCACCGCCTCGGGCGAGGTCATCGAGGTGCCGGAGTCGCAGCTCGACGCGCTGTCCGCCGTGTCCGGTTCCGGTCCCGCCTACGTCTTCCTGCTGGTCGAGCAGTGGCAGCGTGCCGCCGAGGAGCTCGGGTTCACCCACGAGCAGGCGGCGACGATGGTGCAGGGCACCGTCCGCGGCGCGGTCGAGCTGCTCGAGCGGTCGGGCCGTGAGCCCGCCGACCTGCGCCGCGCGGTGACGAGCCCGAAGGGCACGACGGAGCGGGCCGTCGCGGTGCTGCAGGACGCGGACCTGGCGGACACGCTGCTGCGCGCGTCGCGTGCCGCGATCGCGCGTGCCGAGGAGATCGCCGCGTCGTAGACGCACACCGCGTCGTGGACGCAGCCACAGTGCGGACGGGAGGCCCGTGGCGACGCCGCCACGGGCCTCCCGTCCTTCGCGTGGCCGCTACTCGTACGCGGCGAAGCGCTCCAGGTCGGTCTCGGAACCCGAGACGATGATGACGTCGTCCTCACCGATGACGCTGTCCGGCGTCGCCGGCACGAACGGGCTGCCGGGTGGCTTGATGCCGAGCACGGTCAGGCCGAAGCGGGTGCGGATCACGGTGGTGGCGAGGTCCTTGCCGCGGACCGCGCGCGGCGGGAACATCTTGACCACGGCGAAGTCGTCGTCGAACTCGATGAAGTCGAGCATCCGGCCGGAGACCAGGTGTGCCGTGCGCTCGCCGGCCTCGCGCTCGGGGTAGACGACGTGGTTCGCGCCGATGCGGGACAGGATCGTGCCGTGCGAGCGGCTGATCGCCTTCGCCCAGATCTGCGGGACGCCGAGGTCGACCAGGTTCGCCGTGATCAGGACGCTCGACTCCAGGTCGCTGCCCGTGCCGACGACGGCGATGGCGAAGTCCTGCGCGCCGATCTGCCGGAGCGCGTCGATGTCGGTCGCGTCCGCCTGCACCGCGTGGGTGACCCGGTCGGACCACTTCTGCACCAGTCCGGCGTCGGTGTCGACGACGAGCACCTCGCGGTCCTGGCGTTCGAGCTGGCCGGCGGTGGCGGCCCCGAAACGCCCGAGTCCGATGACCAGGACGGGGGCGTCGTGACTGATGGCACCGTGCTGGTGCGACGAACGGGTGCGGTCAGCCAACGATCGGCCTCTCCTCGGGACGGCGGAACAGTTGCCGGCTCTGGCTGGCGGCCAGGGCAGCGGCGATGGTCACTGTACCGACCCGGCCGAGGAACATGGTGGCGGCGAGCACGTACTTGCCCGGTTCCGGCAGGTCCGCGGACACGCCGGAGGACAACCCGCTGGTCGAGAACGCCGAGATCACCTCGAACAGCACCCGGTCGAGCGAGTCGTCGGTGATCTGCAGGAGCACCACGGTCGCGACGGCCACGATCGTCGCTCCCCAGAGCACGATGGCCACCGCGACCCGCAGGACGTCGCTCGGGATCCGGCGACCGAAGGCCTCCATGCTCTGGCGACCACGGGCCTCGGCGACCGCGGCCAGGAACAGCACCGCGAGGGTCGTCACCTTGATGCCGCCGGCCGTCGAGGCGGATCCGCCACCGATGAACATGAGCATGTCCGTGACGAGCAGGCTCGAGCCGTTGAGCTGGTCGAAGTCGACGAGCGAGAAGCCTCCCGAGCGGGTCATCGTCGACAGGAAGAGCGCCTGGAACGCGGTGCGCCCGGCTCCTTCCTCGCCGAAGGTCGTCGGGTTCGACGCCTCGAGTGCGGTGTAGACGACCGCACCGCCGAGGAGCAGGATCGCGCTCGTCGCCAGGGTGAGCTTGACGTGGATCGGCCAGCGCCGCGGGGTGCGCAGCTGCTTCGTCAGGGCACGGATCACCGGGAACCCGATGGACCCTGCCACGACGCCGATCATCAGCAGCGTCAGGAACCAGTAGTCGTGGGCGAACGGGTCGAGGCCGTCGGCGTTCGGTGAGAACCCGGTGTTCGTGAAGGCCATCGCCGCGTAGTAGAAGGAGTCACCGACCGCGGTCCAGAACGGGATGCCGGCGATGAGCACCGACGGCAGGAGCAGCAGGCCGAGGACGATCTCGATCGACAGCGTGCTCACCGCCACGGTCGCGAGCAGGGTGCCGACCTCGCCGAGCCGGACGGCCTGTCCCTCGGGCACGGCGCCGTGGTGGGTGCGGAGCGGGTTCGAGTCGCCGGCCGCCATGAGCTTGGCGCGCAGGCCGAGCTTGCGGGTGACGAAAAGACCGAGGATCGACGCGAAGGTCAGGACACCGACGGCGCCGATCTGGGTGCCGATGACGACCAGGACCTTGCCGAACACCGACCAGTGCGTCGCCATGTCGACCGTGGACAGCCCGGTGACGCAGACCACCGACGCCGCGGTGAACAGGGCGTCCGCGAAGTGGGTGCTGCTGCGGTCAGCGGTGGCCCACGGCGTCATGAAGAGCACCGTGAACAGGAAGATCAGCGCGATGAACACGACGATCGCCAGTCGGGACGGCGACGAGCGCAGCACCGTCGCGATCCGGCTCGCTCGTCGTCGGCCGACACTCACGTGGTGCGGGATCGGCTCGGTTCGGTCGAGCATGCGTATGCCTCCGAGGACATGGGCCGGGACGGTTCGTCATGGTACATCCGTGGTGCCCCGGCTAGCCTTGCCCCATGGCCGACATCTTCTCCGTCGTGGCGGACCCGACCCGGCGCGAGCTGCTCGGCACGCTGTTGTCCGCCTACGGTTCGGACGTCACCGGCGGGGAGCTCAGCGTCGGCCAGCTCGTGGAACGCCTCGGGGTCAGCCAGCCCACGGTGTCGAAGCACCTGCGCGTCCTGCGCGACATCGGTCTCGTCACCAGTCGCGAAGAGGGGCAGCACCGCTACTACCGACTCGACCCGGAGCCGCTCGTGCACCTGGAGGACTGGGTCCTGCCGTTCACGGGCGCGGTCGACGCCGACGGCACCCCGGCCACCACAGCGTGGACGCCCGACGGCCAGCCGGTGTCGATCCGCCGGAACGGCACGGCCGGCAAGGCGACGGTGGAGGTGGGCACCGAGCTCGGCCGCGTCATGGCCGAGGCGTCGTACCGGGCCACCGCGGCGATCTCCGGCGCGCAGCAGGGATGGGAGCGCGTCGTCGACCGCAGCCGCAAGCGCTTCACCCGCCGGGGCGACGAGGACTGAGCTCTGCCGCACGGCTTTCCGAGCACGGGGCGCGGCCGGTGCGCTCGTGGCTCGGACTGATCCTGGACACCGGGTCGCACGCGCCTCTACAGTTGCCACTGACCACACAGGTCACACCACTCCCGTGCGCAGCGCGCGTGCGAGCCCCGAAGGCGGACCATGACCGGCAGTTTCGACGACGTGCGCTTCCTCACCGTCGCTGAGGTCGCCGAGATGATGCGCGTCTCGAAGATGACCGTGTACCGGATGGTGCACGCCGGAGAGCTCCCCGCCATCCGCTTCGGCCGTTCCTTCCGCGTCCCCGAGTCAGCCGTCGCCGACGTGCTGCGCGGTGGCGTGGCGGACGTCGGCTGAGCGCGCGTTCGACATCACAGCGGGCAGCCGGTAGACTCGGCCAGGTTGATTTTCCGCGGTCTCTTCGGCCCGGTGTCCGTACATCAGCATCAGTCCGAGCGAGGTCCACATGGGTTCTGTCATCAAGAAGCGTCGTAAGCGCATGGCGAAGAAGAAGCACCGCAAGCTCCTTCGCAAGACGCGTCACCAGCGCCGCAACAAGAAGTAGACCCGCACAGGTCTGCGCAGGTCGGAG
>Ga0308159_1001691_pt1 | contig 29491 bp, 21 predicted proteins | sample PhyCR1_FD_201040 | JGI IMG/M metagenome (GOLD analysis project Ga0308159, IMG submission 201040) | Phyllosphere microbial communities from UC Gill Tract Community Farm, Albany, California, United States - DLSLC.R1 | ecosystem: Host-associated > Plants > Phyllosphere > Unclassified | place: USA...
TTGTTAATTGGGTTTTTAGAGAGGATCAATTCCTCGTTACGTTTAGTGGAGTACTAAATACGTGGAGTAAAATTTTGCCGGCTTGTGGGAAAGTAAAATACGGGTTGGAAACGATTAATAAACAAACTTTTTCCAGTCACTAATTGTGCTGTAAAAACAGAAAGTTTATGTAAAAATTGTTTAATCATTTCTTGCGTATAAAAACGGCTTTAACTCTATTGAGGTGCAAAGGTTTAAATAAAAATTGAGTTACACAATAATAAACTGTTTTTTTTATTAAAAAGTAACAATTTTTTAAACCAGCCAGACTGTTATTTTTTTGATTATCGGATCCATTGTCTTTATCAGATCATTTAAGGCTATTCTACATAGAGCCAGCTACCAACAATAATTTAACATTGTTAAAAAACCAAACAGAACTTTAACATAGCTTAACACCATTTAACAGCTCATCATCATCGCAAATTCAATATTTGTAGCGCTGTAGCGATTACCCAATCACAGTCGTTTACGGTGAGATCATATTTATAATTAAAAACCAAAACCCATGATGATGTTTACCCTAAAAAAGTTTAAATGCTATTCCTTTCTTGCCTTATCCGTCTTCATCAGCCTTACCGCTTGTAAAAAACAAGAAGTGGTTGATTCAACCCTATCAAATTTGAGAGTGATAAATGCTGCACCCACGCTCGGCACCTACAATGTTTTCTTAAATGGATCTGCACTCACTACCGCAGCATTGCCATTTGGTGGTTCAACCGCATATATCGTGCAAAATGCAGCGGCTTATTCTTTAAAGTTTACGAATGAGAATTCTGCCGAAAGTCTGCTTACCAAAACCATTACATTGAGCGCAAGTGCCTACCAATCTTTCTATTTAATTAACAAGCCTGGTGCTTTGGATTTGCTCGCTATTTCTGATGACTTAGGAATTCCTGCTTCAGACAAAGCCTATGTTAGGTTGGTTAACGTCGCTCCAGATGCACCAGCTTTCGACCTCGCCAAAACAAGCGCAAGTGCGAGTTTGACCAGTAACAGAAGTTTCAAAACAGCAAGCGGATTTATAGCGATAGACCCCGGAACATTTACATTCGATTTAAAAGAATCATCCAGTGGAGCCGTAAAAGCCGTTTCTGTAAGTACCACTTTCCTTGCCGGCTTTCATTATGATATTATTGCCGAAGGTTTAGTTAACCCGGTTAATGACACGGAAAGAGCATTAAATTTACGTGTAATGCAAATTAAATAAGCATTCATAAAACAGGTGTTTCTACTGTGTGGATAGACAATAGAAACACCTGTTTTCGAAATTTCTTCATTCTATACTAAAGCCATTTAGTTTACGCCGGTGTGTTAAGCGAACTTTACTCAATCCTTATCAAGGAACTGATAATCAGCAAACAAGACACAAAAATGAAATTTTATAGAAACGCCTTATTTAGAATTATTACAAATTATTTGGATTATAATTTTTTCTACCGTTATTTTGCGGCTGTTTAGAATTAATCCAAATAAAATTAGCATGCTTAAAATCAGACCTTTTAGTTTAACATTTTTACTATCATTCCTTACTTTAGTTGCCTTTGGTCAGCAGGTATCAACAGTTAAAGGTAAAGTGACCACCTCAGACGGCAAACCGGCAGCTTACATTACCGTTGGATTAAAAGGAAAAGGCCTTGGAAATATCACTAACGAGAATGGATATTTCGAAATTCAACGGGTAAAACCCGGATCTTATATCCTAAGGGTTTCTGCAGTTGGTGTTGCAGATATTGAAAAAAATATTGAGGTAACAGCAGGTGAAGACAAAACGATAGACTTTACCATTAACCAGAATTCAAACCAATTGAATGAGGTAAACATTAAGCAAGGAAAACTGAATAAATATGCGACTAAAAAAAGTGAGTATGTATCCAAAATGCCCCTTAATAATTTAGAAAACCCACAGGTTTATAATTCAGTAGACCGGGCTTTACTGGCCGATCAGATGGTTTTCTCGGTTGATGACGCCACCAGAAACATCCCTGGCTTACAGAAAATGTGGGAACCAACCGGACGTGGTGGTGATGGCGGAAGCTTCTTTAGTTTACGTGGCTTTACCGTACAATCCTCTCTAAGAAATGGCGTTGCAGGTTTGGTAACTGGTGGCATTGATGCAATTAACCTCGAAAGGCTTGAAGTATTAAAGGGCCCGTCTGGTACTTTATTTGGCAGTGCGCTTACCTCTTACGGGGGTGTAATTAACAGGGTTACTAAAAAGCCGTTTTTTAAAACAGCCGGCGAAGTTACTGTTGGATTAGGAAATGCTGATTTTAGCCGCGTGAGTGTAGATTTCAATAAACCATTAGATAGTAATATCGCTTTCAGGTTAAATACAGCTTACAATTATATAGATGATTTTCAAGGTGTAGGTTTTGATAGAAGCTTTGCCGTTGCGCCAAGTTTACTCTTTAAAATCTCTAAAAAATTAACATTATCATTAGATGCTGAATTATTTAATACCGTTAGTTCGGGCAGGCAAGCGTTTTTCTTCTATTACCCAACAGCAGCGTTAGGTGCAACATCTCCGGCAGAGACTAAACTCGATTATAACCAGCCTTACAGAGGCGAAGGTTTATTAAATACTTCCAGAAGCACTAACTTTTTTGCGCAGGCAGACTATAAATTCTCTGATCATTTTAGCTCAAGTACAGTATTTACCAGCAGCCATAGTTTTTCTAACGGCTACGGACCATATTTTTACCTGCTTCCAAACAGTGTAGCAACCCAAAATCCGGCCGCCACTGGCCAAAGCAATTATTTGGTAAGGGCAGATCAATCTACCGAAAGCTCCACAAGCCAGCTTTATGGCGTACAACAGAATTTTAATGCCGATTTCAACATTGGTAAACTCCGCAATAGAACAGTGGTAGGTTTCGACTTCTTTAGAAAAAGCCCGACAATCAACTTTAATGGAATTAGTCAGTTCGATGTTGTGCCATTAAACGTTCCTGGCTTTGATTATAGCCAATTTAATGGATTAACCGTTGCTGAACGTTACCGTCAACAAAACACCGCACCACCCTATATCGTAAACGTTAAAACAAATATCTATGGCGCTTACGTTTCTGATGTATTAAACATTACTGATAACCTGATTGCGTTAGCGGCATTACGTTTCGATTATTTCGACAATAAAGGCGGCATTGAATATAGCCCGGTAGAACCATACGCTCAAAAGGCTTTCTCCCCAAAATTCGGATTGGTATATCAGCCGGTTAAAGGACAAGTTTCCGTTTTCGCCAACTACCAGAACAGCTTTACCAATAAAGGCGCTTACAGGGCACAGGTGAATGGCGTATTGGCTACAGAGATTGCAAAACTTGAGCGTGCAAACCAGATTGAAGGTGGCGTAAAATTAGATGCATTTGATGGGAAATTATCGTCAACCATCAGTTATTATAACATAAAGGTTGAAAATGTATTGAGATCAGACCCACGCGATCCGGCAAATGCCCAACTTCAGGATGGTACGCAGGTAAGTAAAGGCCTGGAAGTAGATGTAATTGCAAACCCTTTGCGCGGATTGAATATTAATGCAGGCTTTGCCTATAACGATTCAAAATATACAGAAGCTGATGCTGATGTATTGAACAGAAGACCAGGTACTGCCATGTCGCCATATGCGGCCAACTTGTTTATCAGCTACCGTTTCAGCAACCAGTTTTTAAATGGATTAGGATTCGGAATTGGCGGTAATTATGCAAGTGATAACAAAGTTATTAATAGCGTAAGCATGGGCGTTTATACTTTACCCGCTTACACCGTTTTCAATGCTTCTGCTTTTTACGACCTCAAGAAAGTTAGGTTTTCTGCGAAGGTTGACAATTTAACCGACGAAAAATACTGGATTGGTTACACCACACAAAACCCACAACGATTAAGAACTTATGCAGCATCAATTGCATACAAATTCTAAGAAAGAATGAAAATTTTTACTTTAACAGCAGGGATGCTGCTCATCAGCATTGTTTCTTTGGCCCAAACTGGCTCAATTAAGGGGAAAGTTACTACCTCAAATGGCAAGCCCGCAGCCTATATTACTGTCGGTTTAAAAGGTAAAGGCCAGGGGGTTACTACAGATAACGATGGGAAATACACCATTAATCGTGTAAAACCAGGCACTTACATACTTAAAGCGTCAGCTGTGGGTATAAATACCGAAGAGAAAAGTGTAACCGTATCAGCTGGTGAAAGCACCGCAGTTGATTTCGTACTACAAGAAAATGATCAGGCTTTGGAAGATGTAACCATTGCAGGTATCAATGAAAAATATAAGGTAAGCTTGCCATCTGCTACGCTCAGGTTAAATGAACCGCTTCTGGAAGCACCTCAAAACATTCAGATCGTTAGCAACCAAGCCATCAAAGATCAGCAAATCATTAGCATGAGTGATGGTTTAATCAGAAATGTAAGTGGTGCTGTTCGCCTGGAACACTGGGGCGATATGTACACTAATATTTTGATGAGAGGTTCCCAAATTCAGGCGATGCGGAATGGATTTAATGTAGTTTCTTCCTACTGGGGGCCACTTACAGAAGACATGAGCTTTGTAGATCATGTTGAATTTGTAAAAGGTCCGGCAGGCTTTATGCTCGGTAACGGCGATCCAAGTGGAATGTATAATGTAGTCACCAAAAAACCTACTGGCTTAAACCAGGGTGAAGTTTCATTCACTGCTGGCAGCTATGATCTATACAGGACAACGATAGATCTCGATCAGAAATTAACTGCAGATGGAAAATTTCTCTTTCGCTTAAATGCAGCCGCGCAAAACAAAGCATCTTTCAGGCCTTTCGAACACAACGACCGTTATAGCTTTGCACCCGTATTGAGTTACCAAATTACACCAAGCACAAAGTTAACTGCAGAATACACCTTGCAGAACGCTAAGATGACCGAAGTTGGCTCCTACTATCTCTTTAGCACAACTGGCTATGCGAGTTTGCCAAGAGACTTTACGTTAACACAACCGGGCGTACAGCCAACTCGTATCAAAGACCATAGCATCACCTTAAACCTGCAGCAACAGTTAGGTTCAAACTGGAAATTGACTGCACAGGCGGCTTATTACAAGTACTTACAAACCGGTTCCAGTTCATGGCCATCTGCAGTATACAATAACGGAACGATTATCAGAAATGTAGGGATCTGGGATGCAGAAAGTTCCATGAAATTAGCGCAGTTATTTGTTAATGGCACCGTAAAAACTGGCGGTATAGTACACAGAATCCTTGCTGGTTTTGATGGCGGCGAGAAAAATTATATCGCCGATTGGGGTCAGTCGCATGATTTAGATCTACCCTCTGCCCCATTCAATTTAGCTAATCCAAATTATGGTTTTCCGGCGAATGGCTATCCAAATTTTGACCGCAACACCAGTCTTACCCAAAGAGCAATTAATGCAGGTGGATTGATTAGTTCAAAATACCTGAGCGGTTACCTTCAGGATGAGTTGGGTTTCTGGGAAAACAGGATCCGATTAACACTTGCCGGCCGATACACCTTTGTAAGTCAATCTGCGTATGGCGGTGCCTCAGATAAAGCAAAGCACGTAACACCAAGGGTTGGCTTAAGTGTATCTGTAGATAAAAACACATCAGTTTATGCCTTATATGATGAGGCTTTTACCCCTCAATCTGGTTTCTTACGTAATGGTTCTACAGCCGAACCGATCACTGGAAATAACAAAGAAATAGGCATTAAAAAAGATTGGTTTGATGGGCGTTGGAATACCACCTTATCAGTTTACAGAATCATGAAGCAAAATGAATTGGCCTCCGATCCTTTCAATGCTGCCGGAGAAAATTTCAGTATCGTGGTGGGAGAGAAAAGAGCACAGGGAATTGAATTTGATTTACGCGGTGAAATTGTAAAGGGCTTAAACTTAATCGCCAATTATGCCTACACCGATGGTAAAGTAACCAAAGTTGCAGAGGGCGTACAACAATCTACGCTTTTTGTGGGGCAGGTAATTCCGGGGTTTGCTAAACATACCTCAAACGCTTGGTTAACCTATACTTTACAAAATGGTACACTAAAAGGATTCGGTATTTCGGGAGGTTTCACTTATTTGGTTGATCGTGCGACGGCAAACTTTAGTCCATCCAACCCAGAGCAGAACCTGCCAGACTATTTCAAACTGGATGGTGGCTTATTCTGGGCAAACAAAAAATTAAGAATCAGCGCAAATGCGTTTAACCTTTTAGATAAATACCTGTACAGCGGTTCTTATTATACCAGTTATTGGAACGCCCCGGATTATAATCAACCAGCATATTCCTGGCAAGCAGAAGCACCAAGAAACTATAGAGTAACTGTAGCATATAAATTTTAATATCATGTCGGTAAGAATTGGTCAGATAGTTTTTACCGGCTTCATCCTTTAATCAAAATAACATGAAAACTAAATTATCATTACTATTTTTCTTTTTAGCATTTAGCGTAACGAGTGCTTTTGCACATGCACTATGGATTGAAACTGCAACAAACGGTAAAAAAGGACAAGCACAGGAAGTGAAAATTTTCTTCGGAGAATATGAAGTCAATGAACCGGATTCTGCTGCAAAATGGTTTAGCAACTTAAAATCTTTCAAGTTAATATTAACTGCACCAAACGGAAAAACCACTGTATTATCGGCTACGCCGGAGGTAAGATTCTACAAAGCCAACTTTACTCCTGATCAAAATGGAACTTATAAATTATCGGTTGTACATGAAGTAGCAGATATTTACGAAAAAGGCAAATTGATGTATTATGCCTTCGCTGATGTAGCCGTTGGCGGATCAAAAATAAACGCAACTTTCCCTTCTGAAGCGGCATTAACCATCAGACCAGAAAAACAGGTTTTAAAGGTAGGTGAGTCATCCGCACACCAGCTAATTTACAAAAACGCACCTTTTGCAAAGCAAAAATTAACGCTGGTAAATCCGGAAAGAAAAGCGATTCCAACAGAGACAGATGCAGATGGAAAATTCACCTTCAAACCGGAAGCAAAAGGCAATTATTTTGTAGAAGCTTTTACAGAAGATAAAACTGCCGGAACGCTGAATGGAAAAGATTACGAAAAAGTTTGGCACCTGGTTACCTATACTACTCAGGTTAATTAAGAAAACGGCAAATGATAACCAATTAACAGGTAGCACTGGCAATTGGTTATTTACATGAAATGAGATTGATGGCACAGAAGCAACCCATACAAAAAAAACCAAGGAAATCGAGGATTAGAAGAATCAGCGATTGGCTCCACTTGTGGCTTGGTATTGCCTCTGGCCTGGTGGTGTTCCACCTGGGTATAACCGGTTGTATTTTTGCATTTCAAAAAGAGATCACCGAATTTATTCATAAGAAAGAAATGTTCGTTGATGTACCGCTCAACAAGCAAACCGTTCCGCTAAGTGTGTTAAAAAAAACAGCAGAAAAAGCACTGGGGGACAAAAAAGAAATCAGCTTTATTTCGACCTATAAAGCAGCAGACCGCGCCTGGGAGTTTGGTACATACAAAGCAGCAGATCCAAAAGCATTCTGGTATTTCGACGCTGTAGATTACTACGATCTGGTTTTAATTAATCCTTATACGGGTAAAGTGACATTGGTTGCAGATCATAAGTATGAATTCTTTGCCATCATTAAAATGCTCCACTGGAGCTTTCTGATCAACCATCCTATCGGGCAGCAGATTATAGGTTGGGCTACAATCATATTTGTATTCCTCCTTATTTCAGGAATGGTAATGTGGTGGCCGAAAAACCTTAAAAAATCTAATTTTGATAAGAGCTTTAAAGTTAAATGGCGTGCAAACTTTAAGCGGATCAATTACGATCTGCACAATGTATTAGGCTTTTATGTGATGATCATTTGCCTGATGCTGGCGCTAACCGGAATGGTTTGGGCATTTCAATGGTTCCAAACCACCGTTTATGTGGTTGCTTCCAGGAGTATTACGCCTCCGGTGCTGGCCGATGTAAAATCTGATTCCACAAAAACCATTTCTGGAAATCCATTTGATATAGCTTTTAACACTGCTCAAATAAAATTTAAAGATTTTGATAGAATTGGGATGTCTCCGGCAGCGGGTAGCGCAGGAACCATTTATGCAACAGGTTACCATGGCAATGAAACATACTGGAATTTCGACGTCATCCAGTTCGATCAGTATACAGGAAAGCAACTCCACCGTAAAAATCAATCTGATAAAAATGCTGGTGAGGCCTTAATCGGCATGAACTATGATATCCACGTGGGCGCCATTCTGGGTTTACCTGGAAAAATCCTGGCATTCTTCGGCAGCTTTATTGCCGCCAGCTTACCCATAACCGGTTTCATCATCTGGTGGGGAAAAAAGAAAAAGAAGAGAAATCCTGCGCTTGCAGATCAATAATAACCACCTTAATCCTAAATATAAATGAAAACCCTGAACATATTCTTTGTGCTTATCGCACTTTTAACGGTTAAAGTAAAAGCTCAAGATAACCTGGAGCAAGATCGTAAAGCAATTAAATCATTAGCTGGCTTCTATAAAGTTACCTTCAACTATGGCGAGGTAACCGCTCCTAACCCAAATTACCAGTTTAGCAAGCCCTACCGGAGTCATGGAAACGAATGGGCTGAAATAATTGTTGATGAACCTAAACGCATTGTGATTCAACACCTGTTAGCCATTAATGACTCTACCGTTATTAAGCACTGGCGCCAGGATTGGACCTATGAAGATACGGACATGATGCTTTACACGCAAGATAATGCCTGGAAGAAAAAAACTTTAACGCCTGCTGAGGTAAAAGGTAAATGGACCCAAAAAGTTTATCAGGTAGATGATAGTCCGCGTTACCAGGGTTACGGAACCTGGAGCCACGTTGGCGGGCATGATGCCTGGTCTAGCGAAACTGATTCTCCGCTGCCAAGAAGAGAATCTACAGTTCGTAAAGACTATAATGTTTTAAACCGCGGCAGCAGAATTACCATCACTAAGGATGGTTGGATGTTTGAGCAAGACAATAAAAAAGTGCTTCGTACACCACAAGGCGATCAGTTATTGGCAATAGAGAAAGGTTATGAAGAGTTTACAAAAATAGACCCTAAGAAGTTTGAATATGCTCAAAAATGGTGGGACACGCAGAAAAACTATTGGGCAGATGTACGGGAGGTTTGGTCTGATTTAGCTAAAACTACTCCCGCTGATTTTAAAGTACAAACGAAAGTAAATGATAAATTGCTTTATGAAACCCTGTTCTCTTTGGGAGATCAATCCATCAAAGACAAATGGACATCAGCTCAAAATAAAGAAAAAGTTAAAGCGGCACTGCAGCCTTATCTGGCAAAATAGTTTTTTAATGATCAGATGAATTTAGCTAATTTGCTAGGTATTCATCCGATCATTAAAGCTTTGCAGCAGATATTCAATATGAAAAAAATCGCTATCCTGTTATTATTACTTTTATCGGCAACTTGTTTTGCCCAGGATTCTTTATACGTGCGCAAAACGGTAAATGTGCTGAGTTCACCTGCCATGTGGGGCCGGGGTTACACTAAAGATGGAATGAAAAAAGCTGCCGATTTCCTTTCGTCAGAATATAAAAAGATTGGACTAGTGCCAATGGGTGAGGGTTTTACACAGGCATTTTCTTTCCCTGTAAATACATTCCCTGGCAAAATGCTGGTAGAAATTAACGGAAAAGCACTTCGTCCGGGAAAAGATTTCATCATCAGCAACGCCAGCCCTTCTATAACGCAATCCGGCGCTTTACAGAAAATAGACAGCACTCATTTTATAGTTAACCCGAACTTAAAAGTGGAGTTGAAAGACAAGCTCACCTGGTCTGTAGCCACAGAAGTTTCAAAGGAGACCACGATCGAAGTTAACCGTAAGAACTTTATAGGCATTCCAAAACAGATTAAGATAGAAATAGAAAATCAGTTTATCGAGAATTTCCAGGCTGCTAATGTTTGTGGTTTCGTGAAAGGCACAAAATATCCGGATTCTATACTGATGATTACAGCACATTATGATCATCTAGGCGGAATGGGAAGAAGCACCTATTTCCCGGGAGCGAATGATAATGCGGCTGGTGTAGCCACCTTATTGAGTTTAGCCAGCTATTACAAAGCCAATCCGCAGCCCTATTCTATTGGTTTTATTTGTTTCGCAGCAGAAGAGGCCGGCTTAATAGGTTCCAGGTATTTTGTCGAAACCCCGTTGATACCGCTAAGCAGCATAAAATTTTTAATTAACCTGGATCTGGTTGGCACTGGTGAAAGCGGAATGACGGTGGTAAACGCCAGTGTGTATCCAAAAGCTTTTTCCTTGTTAAATAAAATCAACGACGAGCAAAAATTAATCTCTAAAATTAATCCTCGCGGAAAAGCGGCAAACAGTGATCATTACTTCTTTACGGAGAAAGGTGTTCCGGCTTTTTTCATCTATACTCAGGGTGGCCCAACAGCGTATCACGACGTATTTGATCAACCTGAAACCTTGCCGCTTACTGAGTATAAAGATTTATTTAAATTGATCGTTAACTTCAATAAAGCCATCCAATAACTTTTGACGTAGTAAATCTTTTCGAACACATTGTCGATCTGTCAATTGCTATCTCAACAAAAAGTAAAATTCCGAACATTTCGGATAATATTTTGAGCCGTTGGGATAATTAAATATTTCAGTGGCAGACTGTTTTTCATCTTTGAATCAACGAAACCAAATTCATTATGAAAACAATCACCAACCTCAGCCTTACCATAATCCTTTTATTGGGTATGCTAACGGGAATAAAAGCGCAAGATCAGCTCGAAATTGTAATCGTGGGATCTTCCCATGATAACTCAAAATCAACACAAAATTTTCAGGCTATTATCGATAAGTTGAAAAACTTTCAGCCCGACATGGTTTTCGGAGAATATTTGCCAGCAGCAGATTATGCTAAACTGGAAAGTGACCATTGGGCTAAAAAGGGTTTTCAAAACAAATACGATTATATTCAAAGAAGAAATCCAGAAACGGTAAAAAACATAGACACCAAAATAAAGAAGGATCTAAAAGCACTTCAGTCTTTTGCGTATTATCATAAAACACGCATGGATTTAGCTGTAAATTATACGAAGAAATGGGACCGTGGTAATGCGGATTATCAAATTTTTGTATTAGAGAATGAGATGAAAAATCGCTTTGGAAAAGAGGAACAAGCAGCCTATATCAAAACACTTGGTGGTTCTGACTCTTTAAAAGCAATTAAATTCTTCAGACCGGGTAGCGAGTACAACAAGATCTACTTCCCACTGATTTACCAGCTAAAACATGATCAGGTTTACAATATGGATTGCCAGACTTACGACAAACCCTGGAGTATTGCCTGGGCAAAAACTGATTCCTTGTTTAAGGTGCTGCTCGCAAAAGCAAAGGCTGATACTACATCTGCAGAAGCGGAAACGGTAAAAGCCATAGATGCCTATTCGTCCTTTACGGCAGAAGAAGCGAAGATTTATAATGCAGACCCTTATGCCGGGATGAACAGCCAGCGATACGGAATCATAGATGAGACCTGGAATTTTTATGGTGGAAGCCACTTTTATGGATATGCCGGCTTCCCTACTGAAACGGTAAAAGCCATGTTGGAACAGTGGATGCTAAGAAATGAAGGCATGTGTAGAAATATCATCGATCAGGCGAAGGCCAAAAAAGCAAAACGGGTCGTTGTTGGTGTGGGGGCCTCACACCGGAGATGGATGGAAGAGATTCTGGCTAAAAATCCTGAAGTTAAAATCATCAATTTCAATGACCTGAAATAACTGAATACAATTAAAATTTGTCATCTTGAGCTTGTCGAAACACCATTAAAGATGTTTTTTCAAACTTGTATACGACAAACTCAGGATGACATTTAGAATTTATAATATCGCTACTTTCTTTCCACTACTTTTTATTTAGAGCCCAACGAAGAGGAACATCTTATTCTTTTCAATTTATTTAATACTACACTACGAACAAACAGTGCCCTCCTTTCATAGTATTTGATTGTATCATTTTCGATGTTACTTGCAATTTCCAGTACTCAACACTAATTTAACTAAAAATTTAGTTGGTTTGGATTACGATATTTTACGCCTTGTGTTTCTTCTGTTCAGTTTGATGCATCTGCCTATACATCACATCTTATTCGGCGTTCATCACATTTTTTGAAATCAGATATCAGATACCAATAATTTAGTGCTACTATGAAGAAACTCTTACTCTCGGTTACGTTTTGCCTGGCATTTCTTAACCTTTTTGCGCAAAAAAATGGAAGCATTACCGGTATTCTTGCAGATAGTGCTAACCATAGAACAACACTAAATTATGCCACTGTTTCCGTTTACAAAGCTGGTGATAGTGTACTCAGCACTTATAAACTTTCTGATGATAAAGGGACATTTAAAATTAACAACCTGGCAATCGGTGTTAAGTACCGTTTAATTATCACAGCCTGGCAATATGGTACGTTTAAAAAAGATGTAGCATTAACGGTTGAAAAACCAGTAGTAGATTTAGGAACGCTTTACCTGTCTACAAAATCAAATGATCTGAATGAAATTGTGATCACAGCAGAACGCCCACCTGTAATTGTTCGAAAAGATACCATTGAATTTAATGCTGAATCTTTTAAAACTTTGCCATCAGCAGTGGTAGAAGATTTATTAAAAAAGTTACCAGGTGTGCAAATTGCGGCAGATGGTTCCATCCAGGTAAATGGCAAAACGGTCAGTAAAATACTGGTTGATGGAAAAGAGTTCTTCGGCGGCGACCAGCAGATTGCCACGAAAAATCTCCCTGCCAACATTATAGATAAGGTGCAGGTGGTGGATGACAAACAAGCTAAAAGACGCGACCCCGATTTAGCCGCTGCAGATATCCCTCAAATCATCAACTTAAAATTAAAGAAAGCAATTAAAAAAGGTGCTTTCGGAAAATTATATGCAGGCGCTGGTATTAAAGCGCTTTATCAGGCTGGGGGGTTAATGAATTTCTTTCGTGATACTACACAAGTGAGCATGCTGGCCTATGGGAATAATATTAATCAACCTGGTTTTAACCCTAGCGATATCCAACGGATTGGTGGCTTTAACCGCAGTGGCATAAATTCTATAATGACAACTTCTGGTGGCTATTTCGAATTTAACGGAATCAGTTTCGGAGGAAGTTACAGGGGTGTGCAAACTTCTTCTGGCGGTGGTTTCAATTTCAATACCATGACAAAGAAAGGCCTTAAAATAAACACGCAATATTTCTTTGGCAAATCAGATAATCTACTCGAACGCCTCAGCAACACCAACCAGACTTTAGGGTCTGATCGTTTAATTACCAATTCAGCCGAAAACACCAGTTCCTTAACATTGAAGCACAACATCAGGGGTAAAATTGATTGGCAGATTGACTCATTAACGCAGTTAACCATAGAACCAGCAGTGATATTGAGCTCAAATAATGCGGTAAGCACATCAAATTCAGCTAACAATAATGCAAACGGGCAATTGATCAACACCCTGCAGAACCTCAACGATGTCAATTCATCAACCAACAGGTACCAGTTTATAGCCGATTACAGTAAAGACTTTTTAAAAACAGGCAGGTCATTTAACATCGGCATAGATGCATCCTATAATCCAAACCCGGTAGTTAATTATAACAGAAGCACCAGAAGATTCTTTTTAACACCATCCACTACAGAACTGGATCAGCTAAGAAATAATTCTATTGAAAACTTCGGCACTTACATTTACAGCAATTTTACTGAACCGATCTCCAAAAAACTCAACTTTAAAATTGATTTAAGCGGAAATATCATTAATAACAGCAACGCACTAAGTACTTTTTTTAAAAATCCAGCCAATCAGTTGTATGATATTATTGTTCCCGACCTCACGCAGACCGTTAAGCAAAAAGGTTTTAAAACGAATACAAATGTTAGCCTTCGTTACAAAATAAGCAAGGATCTGTTTGTGCAGCCCGGCTTTATCCAAAATTATATTTCCTTAAATAATCGTTTTACAATAGGAGACGATATCGATCAACGCTTTAATTTCCTGTGGCCAACACTTACTGTTAAATATAAAATACTGACAATAAATTATTCCGCAAAATTTACTGAGCCTGATGTTAATTACCTGCAATCTGTAGCCAATAATACAAATGCTTTGTACATTAGAAACGGAAATCCTAATCTTATTCCAGCCAGGACGCAAACCCTGAGGTTAAATATGTATAAATACGACCCCAAAAGCCTGATCAACTATAACTTATACGGCTACGGGAACTTTACAAAAAATGGCATCATCAATACCACAGTAATCAATAATGGTGTACAAGTTGTTACGCCCATCAATGCAAGCGGCATTTACAATTTCTATGGTGGCGCAAATGGATCAAAAGATTTCAAGATCAATAAAACAACATTAAAAGCAGGCCTTGGCTTTTGGATAAACTTCGATCATACGCCAGTAATTATCAATGGCATCAGAAGCAATGCTGATGTATATTATATAGGGCCGAACGGCAATGTAAAGGTGAACTTCAATGATTTTGTAGAAATTAATCAAACCTACTCAGTGAACTTGAACCGCAGCCATTATGACGATAGCTTCTATACCAACCTGAGTTACAATACGTATAACAGTGCAACAGAATTGATTGTAAGGTATCCTAAAAAAGTAGTTTTTGAAACCACCTATGCCCTAACGGTGAATGGCCAGCAACTTGCAGGATACAATAACAACATTAAACTCTGGAATGCCGCAGTTACTTACCTGTTTATGAAAAACGACAGGGCGCAGTTAAAATTCTCGGTAAATGATATTTTGCAAAGCAATGTGCGAAGAGATATTCAAGTCACCGAAAATAGGATTATTGATTCACAGACTAATAACCTGGGCAGATATGGAATGCTAACGCTGACCTATAATATCCAAAATTTTGGGCAAAAGGTTGGTGGAAGGCAAACCATGTTTAATTTTTAAATTTGCCAGAGCGTCCTTGCGAGGTATAAAGAAATCTTTCTTGCTAATGAGATTGCTTCGCGCCTCGCCGGGACGAATTTATGCTAAAGTTAGCTTAACCAGATACTGGTCTTCACCATCGTCAAAAATCACCTCACAATTCCATCCTGTCTCTGCAGCAATGGTTTTGATGGTTTCTTCGTCAACATAAATCCAATTGAACCAGTTGCCTTTTTCACCTTTGTATTCGTATTGATACTGTACCTCTCCATAATACTGATTCACAGGCTTAGGCATATCTTCATACAGGTAAGCGATATCAGAAGAATCGAAAATCACTTGTCCGCCGGGGTTAAGCAGCTCTTTTATTTTGATGAGGAAATCCTTAAATCCAGATAGTGTTCCAGTCAGGCCGATACCATTCATTAACATTAAAATGGTGTCGAATTTCCCGGTATAAGTGAAAACATCTTGAAGCAATGCTTTTTTAACACCGCGGTCTTTCATAATGTTAACACCAGCTACCGAAATATCAATAGCGGTAACGTCGATATTAAAGGCTTGCAAAAGTAATGCATGACTCCCAACACCTGCACCAATATCCAACACTTTCCCATTACACATATGCAACGCCTGAAGTTCCAAAACCGGCATATCTTCATCATCACGGAAGAAAAATTCTAAGGGCATTTCTTCCGGCTCGCCATAAGAATTGTGAAGCCAAAGTGTATCGGCTTCGCCGGTTTCGTAAATATCAGTAAGCGCTTTACCAAAAACATCCATGGTGCAAAGATAGAAAGAAAGAATAAGGAGCAAAGATTAAAGCCGAAAGACTAAAGCGGAAAGAATGAAGAACAAGGAGCAAAGATTAAAGCCGAAAGACTAAAGCGGAAAGAATAAAGAACAAGGAATAAAGAGCAAAGAATAAGGAGCAAGGAGTAAAGACCAGAGCGGAAAGGGTAAAGGCCTAAACTAAAACAAATAGAAAGTAATCCTTCAAATCTGTGTAATTAATCCATAAGTGTAATCAACCCGAAGGTACTAGACGACCAACGAAAAACGCCAAAATCTGTGTAATCGATCCATCCGTGTAATCAACCCGAAGGCAAAACGAACAATCCTCAAATCCGTGTAACCCATTCATCGGTGTAATCAACCCGAAGGTACTAGACGACCAACGAAAAACGCCAAAATCTGTGTAATCTATCCATCCGTGTAATCAACCCGAAGGAAATAGACGAACAATCCTCAAATCCTGTAATCCAATTATCTGTGTAATCAACCCGTAGGTACTAGACGACCAACAAACCTCCAAGGCTGTGTAATCAATCCCATCGGTGTAATCAACCCGAAGGTATTCAACCCGAAGGCAAACGAACTCTTAAATCTCAAACTCCTGATGATACTCCGGTATGGCCACATGTTTAAAACCATGATCCTTTAAACGGGTAGCGAAGTTTTGCTGAACCTCGTATTCTCCATGTACCAAAAACAGTTGTTTCACCAAAGCAGGATCCTGACAAGATAGGAATTTCAATAAATCATCATAATCGCCGTGTGCGCTCATTGATTTTATAGATTGAATTTCTGCTTTCACCTCATATTCATCTCTAAAAATCTCGACTACCTTCTTGCCTGCAATGAGTTGCCCACCCAGAGAATTTGGCTCACAATAGCCCACCATTAAAATGGTGTTTTTTGCATTACCAATATTATTACGGATATGGTGCTTTACCCTGCCTGCATCCGCCATTCCTGATGCAGAAATGATTACACAAGGACGAGGATCTTGATTTAACGCCTTAGATTCTTCAACGCTTTCGATAAACCTGAGTCCCTTAAAGCCAAAGATATCATGATCTACTTTTAAAATCTCTTTTACGCCATTATTGTAAACTTCGGGATGGCTCTTTAAAATTTCAGTCGCTTTAGAAGAAAGCGGACTATCTACATAATAAGAAACATCAGGCAGTTTACCTTTCAACTCCAAACCATTCAACGCATAAAGCAATTCCTGCGTTCTTCCAACAGCAAAAGCAGGAATAATCACCTTGCCTTTTTTTGCTTCGCAGGTATTCTTAATGATTTCCAGCAACCTGTCTTCAATAGGATCCAAATCTTTATGCAATGAATCGCCATATGTAGATTCCATCAAAATATAATCTGCCTGATTAAATTGCTGTGGACTTTTCAATAATAAATCACCATAACGTCCCACATCACCAGAAAAAGTAATGCGTGTATATTTTCCCCCTTCGTGAATGGTTAAGTGAACAGCAGCACTTCCCAAAATGTGCCCAGCATCAGTAAATTTTAAGCTGATATTATCATCGACTTTGAAATCTTCTTCATATTCAACAATTTTCATCAGGCTCAATGTTTTCGTCACATCCTCATCCGTGTACAATGCTTCTTCCATTTCTTCACCTTCGCGCAAATGGCGATTAGAAAAATCGGCATCCTGCATCTGTATCTTTGCCGAATCCATCATTAAAATTCGCCCCAGATCCATTGTGGCGGCAGTGCAGAAAATTTTTCCGTTAAAACCGTCAGCAACTAACTTAGGCAGTAAACCGCAATGATCAATATGTGCGTGAGAAAGGATGAGGTAGGTTACTTTTTTGGCATCGAACCCGAAATAGTCATTTAACTTATCGGTAACATGCCCCATGCCCTGGAAAAGGCCACAATCTAATAATATTTGGGTATTATTTTTTAAGGTGATCAGGTGTTTACTACCTGTAACAGTGCGGGCGGCACCGTGAAAAGCAATCTTCATTTAGATATGGTTAGGAAATACAAAGAAATGAAAATGCCGGATATTTCCGGCATTTTTAATCTTTTAACCTTTCACTTCTGAAATTTTATCTTTAACCCTATCAGCTACGTCAGAAGCCTTATCTGCTAATCCTGCAAATTTATCTTTTGAAGCATCTAATAAATCTGCGAAGAAATCTGATAATTTACCTTTAATATCGTTAGAAGAATCTGATGATAATGCTAATGCGATGGTTGCACCTAATGCTGCTCCGGCTAATACGCCTACTATAAGTTTTGTCTCTTTTTTCATGGTCTTAGTTATTTATCTAGTTAAACATATTTCACCATAAGGTGTTTTATTTTTTTTACCTTACAAAAACCAATCCACAATGAAACAAATATTTTTTATTGATTTAGATAATACCATATACTTTACCAAACCCAACGAAGAACAGCTGATGAGCGGCCTGTACCAGTTTCTGGATGAACAGGATTTGGGAATTTCCAAAGACCAGCTTCAGGCGGCCAAGAGCGAAATGTTGCGCACGCCATTCCAAAAAGTTGCCGAAAAGTATGGCTTTAGAAAAGAAGCAATGGAAAACGTTATCGAATACCTCAATGCACGTGAAGTGACAAAACCACTGAAGCCGGCAGATGATTATCATTTGATAAAAGCGCTAAAAGGAAGAAAATTCATCGTAACTGCAGGTTTTTACAAACAACAAACTTCAAAAGTAAAAATGCTTGGCATTGCCGATGATTTCGAAGAAGTATGTGTTGTCGATGTAACCGTTTCCAACAAAAAAGAAGCTTTTCAAAAATTGATTGATCAATATCAGTTTGATAAAGAAGAAATCTTAATCATTGGTGACGATGCCGAATCTGAAATAAAATACGGGCTGGAGTTAGGATTAGATACTTTTTTAATAGATCCAGAAAACAGGTATCCAAATGCAAAAACCACTTTTAAAGGAACGGATTTGAGTAACCTGCACGAGGCGGCGGGACAATAATGAGAGAAAGTACCAACCTCATAACCTTTACCTACCTAATTGTAGAGTAGCTTTTAAAAACAGTGTTTTAAATTCCTTTGCCTGGCTCAGGAAAAGAATTTACTTTCAAAGCAAAAAAAGTCCCGGCGCAAACCGGGACTTTCTAATTTATCCTCTTCCTCCGCGTGATGGTCTGCCACCACCTTCACCGCCACTTCTCTCACTGCTTCCTCTTTGCTGTGGTTGTGCAGATTCTGTTCTTCTTTGCTCTTGTCGCTGTTGCATCTGCTCGTTACGCTGTTGCTGCATTTGCTCATTGCGTTGCGACCTTTGTTGTTCCATTTGTTGCGCCCGCTGCTGTTGTGCCTGAGCATCTCGCTGTGCCCGTTCCTGCTGCTGCGCTTGCGCCTGTTGCGAACGTTGTTGTTGCATTTGCTCGTTACGTTGCGCTCTTTGCTGCTCCATCTGTTGCGACCTTTGTTGTTGTGCCTGAGCATCTCGCTGTACCCTTTCCTGCTGCTGCGCTTGCGCCTGTTGCGAACGTTGTTGCTGCATTTGCTCATTACGTTGCGCTCTTTGCTGCTCCATCTGCTGCGAACGTTGTTGTTGTGCCTGAGCATCTCGCTGCACCCTTTCCTGCTGCTGCGCTTGTGCCTGTTGCGAACGTTGTTGCTGCATTTGCTCATCACGTTGGCCTCTTTGCTGCTGGAATTGTGCATCGCGTTGCGTACGTTGCTGATCCGGACGATTATTGATATTATCCTGCGCATTTCTTTGATCAACGCCATTGCTGTTTCCACGACTGATTCTACCATTGGTATTTCTATCATAAACCTCTCCCCTGTTGTTCGGCTGATTATTATCTCGGCCTACACCAGCTTCGTTGCCACGGCTTTGCTGACCGTTGCGGTTATCATTTCTGGATCCAAAACGGTTATCATTATTATTTTGCTGCTCATTGTTATTACCTCTCTGATCACGATTTACATTGTTATCGTTTCTTCCACCCCGTCCAATGCCAGCATTTCCTTGCTCAAACTTTCTAGGTGCCGCACTGCGATTGCTTACTGCTGCATTACGCTCTGGCCTTGGCCTGTAAATAGATACCTCTCTACCACCAATTCTGCTAGCTCCTGGTCTGCTGCTCTGATCAAAACGATATACGGTTACATTGCGATTAGTAGCCCGTCTGATATCTTCCATCCTCGGACCGCCATAATAACTCCTTCTATTATAAACATAGGTATTGTTGATGATGGTTGTGTTGCGGATATATACGTTATTCCGTCCATAATCATACCTTGGAAAAGTATTGATATAAATGTTATGTTGTGGAATAAAGTTCCAGCAAAACTCCGGTACTGAATATCGCCTGCCAAAACTTAGGTTGATGTTGATGCTTGGTGCCATTGGTGCCCAGCCATAATAACCGTCTCCACTTCTCCAATCCACCCACGCTGGCCCCCAGTTGGTATCTGGCAACCAGATCCATTGGCGGTAGCTGTTAATTACCCAGCGGCCGTAATGAAAAGGTGCCCAGCCCCAATCATAGTTAGAAACCCAGGTATTGCCATATTCAGTCATGGCCCATCGCCCGTTGGTATAGTACGGACGAAATTCGTTTTGATCTACATCCGGACGCCAAACGTAACCATACTGCGGATCTTGAATCCAGGTTCCATAGGGCGTAAGTTCATCGTAAAATGTTTGCAGAGAAACGTTTCCAGTGCTGTAACCATCATCCTGGTAATCGTTTTGATAGTCTTGTGCCCTGACTAAGGTGGTGGTTCCGGCGAGGAACGCGAAAAGTCCCAGCACAATCGCCGATTTTTTCAGTGTTTTCATTTGTGTGTTTATTTAATAACCTAATTTGTGTGTATCAATTAGAGAACCAAAAATGTTCAAGGTTTAATATGCAAGCATAGTTTTAATATTTTCTTTAAAACTAGGCTTCCAAGGGCATATTTAACTCTTATATAACGATTTATGTGCTTTACAATTGTGCAGAAAAGCGGTCATCTTAAAATAATATTTGCTACACCTTTGCTTACAAAAAAGATTATACCGCTACATGTTCTAATTTTAAAACTTAAATCCTATTTATTGTAAGTATTTTTGTAACATGCAAAACGGCACATTATATCTTATTCCTGTTCCTCTGGCAGAAGAGGCAGCACATAAAACCTATACTCCTTATCTGGTTGATACCATTAATCAGATAGATACTTATATTGTAGAAAATAGTAAAACAGCTCGTCGGTTTTTAAAAGAAGCTGGCTTAAAAACAGCGCAAAAAGATCTAATTGTTCACGATTATGGAAAACATAACCGTACTGATTTAGGCCAGTTTTTTGTTGAACTTGCTGCGGGTAAAGATGTGGGTTTAATGAGCGAAGCGGGTTGCCCGGGCATTGCAGATCCCGGTGCAGATATTGTTGCAGAAGCCCACAAACGTGGGATTAAAGTTGTTCCTTTGGTTGGCCCGAGCTCCATTTTATTGGCTTTAATGGCATCTGGTTTCAACGGACAAAGTTTTGCTTTCTGGGGTTATTTGCCGATTGATAAAGAACAACGTACCAAACGGATCAAAGATTTAGATTTATCGGCAAGTCGCTATAAGCAAACTCAAATCTTTATTGAAACGCCTTTTCGTAACAATCAACTATTTGAAGAAGTATTGAAAAGCTGCAAGCCAAACACGCAGATTTGCGTAGCCAGCAATTTAACCGGCGAAGATGAATACATCAAAACCCAAAGCGTTTATAACTGGAGAAAGGAAGAAATAGATCTTCATAAAAAACCAACAATATTTCTATTGTATTAACAGAGATCATAATTATAATATTGAAGCCTGTGTTGTTTAACATGGGCTTTTATTTTTTAAGCTTTGAAAATTTCGATCACACCTCAGAAAAAAATGTCAAAGCCGGTTGATAACCTCCATAGGTCTTCACAATTTATTTCCAAAATTTCCTCACAATTTTTGGTGGAAAACTTGATCTCAAAAAGGCTTTTTTCCCGTAAATCCTGATTAGCTTTGCTGCCTCGAAATTTTAAAAAAGAATATGTTAGCTCATCATAAAATAATTGCTGCAGAATTAAAAATTGCAGAGAAACAGGTTACTGCCACCGTAAGTTTATTGGATGAAGGTGCAACAGTACCGTTTATTTCCCGTTACCGTAAAGAATTAACCGGCAGTTTGGATGAAGTCGAAGTGGCTTCTATCCGCGACAGGGTTTTGCAATTACGTGACCTGGATAAACGCCGCGAAGCGATTTTAAAATCGATGAACGAACTCGGTAAGTTAACCCCTGAACTCGAGCAACAGATTAATGATGCGCAAACCATCTCATTGCTGGAAGACATCTATCTTCCCTACAAACCAAAACGCAAAACGCGTGCATCGGTAGCCAGAGAAAAAGGCTTAGAGCCATTGGCAATACAAATCTTAGATCAGAAAAATTTCGATCTGGAAGCAGAAGCAGATAAATTTATTGATGCTGAAAAAGGTGTTAATGCCATGGAAGAAGCATTGGCTGGCGCGAGAGATATTATCGCAGAAATGATTGCAGAAAATGCAGAAGCCAGAACAAAAATGCGCACTTATTTTCAAGAGAAGGCCGTTTTCAAAGCAGAAGTGATTAAAGGAAAAGAAGAGGAAGGAATTAAATATAAGGATTACTTTGAATGGAATGAGCCCGTAAAAACGGCAGCATCTCACCGTGTTCTAGCCATGCGCAGGGGCGAAAAAGAATCAATTTTAAGGTTAGATGCGTTACCTCCGGCTGAAGATGCAGTTGCCATTCTGGAAAATCAATTCATTACGGCAAACAATCCTGCCGCGAAACAGGTTCAGCAAGCTTTAGAAGATGGATACAAGCGGTTGCTGGAGCCAGCAATGGAAACAGAATTGAGGGTGTTAACCAAGCAAAAAGCAGATGAGGAAGCCATAAAGGTTTTTGCAGAAAATGCCCGTCAACTCTTACTTGCCGCACCAATGGGGCAAAAAAATGTGTTGGCTATCGATCCTGGTTTTCGAACTGGCTGTAAGGTAGTTTGCCTGGATAAGCAAGGTCAGTTGTTGGAAAACACAGCAATTTATCCACACACAGGACAAGGCAATGTAAAAAATGCAGCAGCGACCATTCAGCAACTTTGCGAAAAACATCAGGTAGAAGCGATTGCCATTGGGAATGGAACAGCGGGTAGAGAAACTGAATCCTTTGTACGCGGCTTGAATTTACCAAACGTAACCATTGTGATGGTGAACGAAAGCGGTGCATCAATCTATTCAGCTTCTGAAGTAGCCAGGGCTGAGTTCCCAACCCAGGATATTACGGTACGTGGTGCCGTTTCAATTGGCCGCCGATTGATGGATCCACTTGCTGAACTGGTTAAAATTGATCCAAAATCTATTGGTGTCGGGCAATACCAGCATGATGTAGATCAGGGTAAATTGCAGGCGAGCCTTGATGATACTGTAATTAGCGCTGTAAATGCGGTGGGTGTAGAGTTAAATACTGCATCAAAAGAAATTCTAGCCTATGTTTCTGGTTTAGGACCAACACTTGCGCAAAATATTGTAGATTATAGAAACACTAATGGTGCTTTCAAAAATAGGGCGAGCCTGAAAAAAGTTCCCCGTTTAGGTGAAAAAGCTTTTGAACAGGCTGCTGGTTTCCTACGCATCCGCAATGCAGAAAACGTATTGGATACAAGCGGTGTCCATCCAGAACGTTATGCTGTGGTAGACCGCATGGCAAAAGATTTAGGCACTACGGTATCAGCTTTGATGAAGGATGCGCAGTTGCAAAAACAGATTAAGCCACAACAGTATGTAACGGACGAAATTGGTTTACCTACCCTAAATGATATTTTAAAAGAACTGGCAAAACCAGGTCGCGATCCACGTGACCAGTTTGAAGCTTTTAGTTTTACGGATGGAGTTAATGAAATATCAGATCTTCGCATCGGCATGAAACTTCCGGGAATTGTAACCAACATTACCAATTTTGGTGCTTTCGTAGATATTGGCGTTCATCAGGATGGTTTGGTTCACACCAGTCAACTGGCAAATCGTTTTGTAGCCAACGCAAATGATGTAGTTAAAGTTCATCAGAAAGTAGAAGTTACGGTAATGGAAGTTGATGCCGCACGCAAACGAATTTCACTATCGATGAAAACGGAAAATAGTTCGAAGCCGGAAAGAACAAAGATTAAAGAGCAAGGAGCAAAGATTAAGGAGCAAGGAGCCAGGAATAAAGAGCAAGGAAGTAAAAATTATTCAGCAAAACCGCAACAACAGCCTAAAAAAGATGCTGATGGGGATTTGCAAGAAAAACTCGCGAAGCTAAAAGGCATGTTTAAATAGTTGCTCAACCGCCTAAGACATCTTAGTTGTCCTAAGGTGTCTTAGGTGGTAATAAAACTACAAACCTGCAAATTTATCCTTGTGTTCCAACCTTGTTTTTGGCAAACTTTCAGGATAGTTATTTTGAATGAAGGTGATCATTGCCTCCCGCACATTACAACGCAAATCAAACGCCCTGGAAGAATTAGCAGCACTCATCAGAAACCTGATCTCAATCGAGCCGTCTTTGTTTGTATCAGTTACCTGAACCACATTTACTCTTTTATCCCAGAGGGGATTACTAGTCAGCAAACGCGTAAGCTCCTGGCGCAATGGCTCTATTGGAATGGTATAATCCATGTAAAGAAAAACGGTACCAAGCAAATCTGCAGAAACACGTGTCCAGTTTTGAAAGGGTTTTTCTATAAAATAGGTAATGGGTAAAATTAGCCTCCGTTGATCCCAAATGCTCACAACTACATACGTGAGTGTAATTTCTTCCACTCTCCCCCATTCGCCTTCCACAATAAGCACATCATCAATTCTGATGGGCTGGGTGAAGGCAATTTGAAAACCAGCCAAAAGATTTCCTAAAGATTTTTGAGCGGCAAAACCAATGATAATTCCGCCAATACCCACACCCGTTAACAAACCTGCGCCAATCTTCCGCATACTTTCAAAGCTTAGCAGAATAATGGCGGCAGTAACCAAAATAATTAGCGAAACGATAAATTTTCGGACAAACTGAAGTTGCGTTCTAATCTTCCTTTCCTTTAAATTATTTTCTTTATTGAGATCGTATTTAAGGTAGAAAAAATCTTCCAGTACATTAATCAGCCTAATTAATATGAGAGAGAAAGTAATGGTCAGCGCAATTTCGAGTGCCTTCTCAATCGGAATCCTAACTTTAAGTGGCATCGCCATAAGGTCTAAAGAGAAGTTCAGTAACAATAAAGGTATGAACAATGCAATGGGCCTTTTGAGGTGTTTTATGGTCGATTTAATGAGAATAGAATCCCACCATCGCGAAAGCAAAATGAAGGTTTTGCTTAAAATGAATTTAATGATGATCCCCAATAAAATGGCGATACAACCTATAATGATGTTTTTTAAAAATAACGGAATTGGATAACCAAAAAAATGGTCGAGATACTGCATAAGAAATTTGTTGGTTAATTTTGGAGGTTACTCAGCTAATTAACCAACAACCTTTAGTGATTGTTTGGTTTTATTCCACCAAACAATCATAAGATTTACATCTGTGCTACAAAATCTTTTATTGCTGATCCGGGGTGAGCAGTTTTCATGAAATTTTCACCAATTAAGAAACCATCGAAGCCGGCCTGCTTTAAATCTTTAATTATTTTCGGATCGCTGATCGCACTTTCCGAAATTTTCAAAAACTCATCCGGTATTTTGTTCACCAAATTGAAGGAGGTTTGAATGTCGACAGTAAAATCGGCTAGATTTCGGTTGTTTACACCTATCGCATCCAGATGAGGACAAATACTTCTTTCCAATTCTTCCAGATTATGAACTTCCAAAAGTACGTTCAAACCTAAATTATGGGCAAATTTCCCAAAATCGATTATTTGTTGTGGTGTCAGAATTGCGGCAATGAGCAAAATAATATCTGCCCCCCAGGCTTTCGCCTCCAAAATCTGATATTCATCGATCATAAAATCTTTTCGTAAAATCGGAATTTCATTCGCAGCTCTTGCGGCTAATAAATCATCAGTTTTACCACCAAAGAAATCGACATCCGTTAACACAGAAAGCGCAGATGCACCCGCTTGGTTATAAGCCTGTGTAACCTCGGCCACATCAGCAACGCCGTTAATTAAGCCTTTGGATGGTGAACGCCGCTTAAACTCCGCAATAATACCGGTACGGTCTTCCGCCTGCAAAAACGTTTTGAAAGAATATGGATTCCGGTTAAAATGAACAGATTTCTCCAGGTCCTGAACCGAAATTAGTCGCTTCGCATCAGCGATTTCTTCTTTTTTGCGTAATACGATCTTATCTAAAATATTCACCCTCAAATCCCCTGCAGGAGACTTTGAATTTCCATCGCCAATGTTATCTTGCATTACTTTATTTTAATTTATTTTTATAATAGCGCTTTCCAACCTGCCTTTCGCTTCCACTTTAGGAGCCTGGCGGGTTAAGAAGTCAACCAATTTTCCATCATTTGTTTACCATGTTCGGTCAATACACTTTCCGGATGAAACTGTACGCCACGAACGTCAAGCGTTTCATGCCTTAACGCCATAATTTCGCTTTTATGATCGCGTGCCGTGATTTTCAAGCAAGAAGGGAAATTTTCTTTACTCACCACCCAACTGTGGTACCTGCCTACGTTGATGGTTTGCGGACATTCCCAGAATAAAGGCTCATCGCCATCTACAACGGTAACAGGCGTTGCGATGCCATGCATGGGTCTCCCTAAATTTAACAGGGTGCCACCGAATGCCTCTGCTATAGCCTGCTGACCTAAACAAACGCCAAAAATACTTTTCGTTGGCGCGTAAGTTTTAATCACATCGAGTAACAATCCAGCTTCCTCCGGAATGCCCGGGCCCGGAGAAAGTAAAATTTTATCATATTGCGCCACATCAGCCAGGTCGAATTTATCATTTCTCCAAACCACAGCCTCGTATCCTACCTCGTTGATCAGATGAACCAGGTTGTAAGTGAAACTATCATAGTTATCAATCACTAAAACCGTTTTTTTATCTTTATTTTCCATTTAATTTTTCTCCGACTCCAAACTTTATACGCCTAACTCCAAACTAGATCCCCTCTGCCATTGCAACGGCCTTACGCAAGGCTGCAATTTTATTATTCACTTCCTGCATCTCCATTTCCGGTACCGAATCTGCCACAATACCCGCACCCGCACGGTAATGCAACTCATTGTTTTTGCTCATGAAAGTTCTGATCATGATGGCATGGTTAAAATCTTCATTAAAACCCATAAACCCGATGGCACCAGCATAAAAATTCCGCCCCAGTTTTTCATTTTCATCAATCAGTTGCATGGCTTTGTATTTCGGTGCACCACTTAATGTTCCGGCCGGATAAGTATCGGCAACCACCTTAAATGCACTTACATTCTCCTGTAAATGACCGGTAACCTTACTCACGAGGTGAATTAAATGCGAGTAATATTGCACTTCCTTAAACTTTTTCACTTCTACGCGATTGCAATGCCTGCTCAGATCGTTACGGGCCAAATCAACCAACATCACATGTTCCGCACTTTCCTTTGGATCTTGTTCCAATTTCTTTGCCTGTGCAGCATCATCAATATCATTTCCTGTCCGCTTAAAAGTACCGGCAATCGGGAAAATATTGGCTGAATTATTTTCGATGGTAATTTGTGCCTCCGGCGATGAACCAAAAAGTTTGAAATCGCCGTAATCAAAATAGAATAAATAAGGCGATGGATTTATAGAACGTAAACAACGGTATACATTAAACTCATCGCCAGAAAACGACTGTTTAAATGCTCTTGAAGGAACAATCTGAAATACATCTCCTCTATAAATGTGTTTTTGAAGTTTCACTACCAAATCCATAAAACCCTGATCCGTTAGATTTGAACTTTCTTCACCACGAAGTTGAAACTTATATTCAGGATAATTTTTATTCTGAATAAGATACTCCATTTTTTCTAATCCGCCCTCTTGTTCTCCTTCGAATGTATTTTTAAAAAGGGTAATTTCGTTTTTAAAATGATCTATTGCGATAAGATAACGGTACAAATGATACTGCATTTCCGGAATTTCTTCGCCCTCCGGTGTTTCAGAAACAAACTTGATGTCTTCAAAATGCTGAACCGCATTCCAATTAAAATAACCGAACAAACCGCTCGAAATAAATTTGATTTCAGGGAATTCTGTTTCTTTGAATTTACTTTTAAAATCTGCGATCTCCTCAATTAAGTTTTTACTTTCTGTAATCTCAACTGTTCCATCCGGGAAATAAGTTTCCAACCTCGAGCCTTTTAAAATAATTCCGGCAACTGGATCCGCACACACAAAACTCATCGAATTCTCGCGACTATGGTAATCTGAACTTTCCAGCAAAATGCTGTTTGGATAGACATCGCGTAAGCGCAAATAAATGCTCACAGGCGTTGTGGTATCGGCAAGCATTTTTTTGTAGGTGGTATTAATTTTATACATCGTTTTAATGTGTTGCCGTCATTGCGAGGTAAGAAGCAATCTTAATGTGGTAGGTAAAAATGCCTACTAAAGTTGTAGGATTGATTATCGCTTCGCAATGACGAATTAATTATTTTTTTTAAAATAAAAAGCCCGGCGTGTGGTTCTACGCCGGGCTTTAATGGTTCTTTAAGGTTTAGGTTGATAAACTATATTTTTCTCATACGCAGCCAGCGCAATCCGTTTTAGAATTACTTTGCCAAAGCCATGTATGTATATTGCTGATCATGAGCAGCAAAAATATAAATAAATTTGAAAAAAGGAAATTTTTATAGAAATAAGTTGGAAGGGGGTAACCACAAAGATTAGCAGACAAAAGAAATGAAGCCTAAACTTTCAATTTTAACCGCAAAGAATGCAAAGAAAAAAGCGCAAAGCAGCCAAGCCGGGGTTCGGAATAGAAAGTTTTATAAGTATGACAAATGATATTTAACTACAAAGAGCGAAAAGAAAATCCAATTCGTTTTTTCTTTTCGCTCGTTTTATAGGTAAAAGATTTATATGATGCGGCTATATCTTCGTGTTTCTCTGCGAAAAACTTTGCGCCCTTTGCGGTTAATATCAATTAAGAAACTCCAAAAAACGTTCTTCCTGGCACAGCTCTGGTCATCATCCAAATAGAAACGATAATAATAATTAGTGCTAAGCCAAAGAAAATTGCGATAGTTCGGTGCTTTGATGCGGCATCAGCTATCTTTTTAGATTTTGAATTGCCAATGGTAATCAGGATAATCGCAATAAGCATCATGGAGGTATGCTCTGCTTTGAAGTACCTTCCAATAGCTTCACTCATTGGTAATTTGGTTAACGGGCTTAAAAAGAAAAGCACCAAACCCATTAGAAATTGGATGTGAGCACTTATTAAAGTAAACACGTTTAATTTCCGATTGCCTTCTGTATAAGTTTTTTTGCCTAACCAGCCAGATAAAGCGTTAATTACGGCAACAACTAATAAGATTAATACGATGTAGCGCCATCCTGAATGCGCAGATTTTAAAATACTATACATTTTTATAAAATATGTTTCTTCAAAAATAGGCATTAATTGTAAAAAATAGGATATTCAACAGAACGATCGCTAATTTATATTAGTTTTAAACAAAATAAACCCCTAAACTTATTATGAAGAAAATTTTACTCGCCATTGGGCTGGTA
>Ga0308159_1001693_pt1 | contig 29466 bp, 23 predicted proteins | sample PhyCR1_FD_201040 | JGI IMG/M metagenome (GOLD analysis project Ga0308159, IMG submission 201040) | Phyllosphere microbial communities from UC Gill Tract Community Farm, Albany, California, United States - DLSLC.R1 | ecosystem: Host-associated > Plants > Phyllosphere > Unclassified | place: USA...
TATGAACAAACTTTGTAGTAGTTTTTTCATAATTTAAAAATAGGTTAGTTAATGATTAATGATTCTCCTAATTTAAGTTTTGAGAATCATCACAGAAAATTTTTTTTAACATTTTTTAACAACTTTCCGAAGTAAAAACATAATCAACTAATAATCAGTATTTTAAAATTTAAATATTGGTAATTTAAAGATCTATTTTTGAACTAAATCATTAAAACAAGTACTTAAATAGTATCATAAAATCATGATAATGGTAGAAATTGACTTATAAATAAGTCAAGAAACGCAGATTTGTTGTGTGAAAATATATTTTTTGAGCGATTTATCCTATTCTAATCCAAAGTATCACTAATAGACTAACTAAAAATCAATAAAATGCTTTAGAATTCTCCATAAATAGACCATGAATGATATAAAATACGAGGATGGACGAGTGAATTCACCTAATATTAACAATTCACATGTTTTCTATTCCAGATAACTATTAAATCTTTGACAATACGCCTTAATAATAAGCAGAAAGAATATTAAGATTATAGTTATTTCTAACAAATATATCTAAACCTAAATTCATAGTAGGACTGCCAATTACCACAATAAAATCAGCTTTAAATTATTTCTATAAAAAAAGCGGATACTCTTTCAAGTATCCGCTTTGTCCATTAGGTTTATCTTTTCTTAGAATTTATCCCAAAATAATTTAGTGGTTACAACATCCCCTCCAATTGCACTAGAAGCCTGACTGTAATTACTACCATTTAATTGCTGTTCATTGCTTGGATAGTTAAGTCGGTTAGGAAAACCAGATTTAGCGCCTACTGGTGCAGTAATTTTTGGAAAATCCAATCTTCTTAATTCTGTCCAACTATTAAAAGGCCGATTATAAAGCGCAATCCATTTTTGGACACCTATTTTTTCTCTCCAGGTACCAGGCGCCGTTGTATAGGAAACTTGTGGATTTGCAAGATAAGTGGATGCTTCTGTAGCAGTACCTCCCCAATATAAAATCGATGCCTTAATCGCATTATTGTAATGCATTTCCGCATTACCGCTAACTATATATCCTCTTTCAGCGGCTTCTGCTCTATTAAATTCAGTTTCTGCATAATCCATCAGCACGGTTGGCGCATCAGCAGCGTAAACTTTAGGACCAGGTTTAGAAACAGCAGATACCGTATTCACCAGCCCGACTATACCACCAACATAGGCACCGTTCGCATTAGTAGTGAAATACTGCGACAAACGAGGGTCTGCAAGCGCTGACAATTTATCTACCAAATCTTTGGCGGCCACATAATCGCCACGCCCACCAGTTACAATATCAACAAAAAGTGGGTTTTGGTTTGGTGCACCAGCCAGATATTTGAAAGTTGCATTATCCGCTTCGGTTGAAATGGCCCCTGCATCTGATGCTTCAACAGCAGTTTTGGCAACTGCATTGTCTACATCTGCTAAAATTAAAGCTTGTTGCATCCGCAAAGAGTTACCAAATTTTATCCATTTTGAAACATTCCCTTGGAAAATAAGGTCCTCATTTGCAGAAAACCCTGCACTTGCCGTATTGAGTTGGGCAATGTCTGTATTTAGCCTTCTTAACAGATCTAACGAAATCGTCTTCGCATCATCATATTTCGGAAAAAGATTTTGTTGATCTAGCGCCTGGCTATAAGGTACGTCGCCAAAAGTATTAACCAGTGTACTAAACGCCAGCACTTGCATGATATCAATAATTGCCAGTTGATTCGATTTTATACCCGCGTTTAAGGTCGTATTGGCTTTTATAATAGTTGATGATTGGGTTAAATTTTGGAGTACTTCTCTATACATGGTAGTCCACCAGGCTTGAGGAATATTTCTGGTGCCGAAGTCATACTGGGCTTCATCCTGATACGTTACCATTGCCCAATGACTTGTAGTGAATCTGAAAACATTGTTGTTAACACTAGCACTCGTAACAACATCGCTGTAAGATTTGGTTGCATATGAAAACAAAGTCGCGGCAGGAACCTCCGATGGCCTTTTGGTATCGATATTAAGTGAAGTAATATCCTTTTTACAAGCTGCAAAAGAAACAAGCATTGCAAAAAATATGATTGATTTTTTCATTTTATTGTTGATTTAATTAGAATGATAGCTTTGCATTGATCCCTATTGTTCTGGTTGTTGGATATGCACCACTTTGTATCCCCTGCGCATTTCCAGAAGACAAATTCTCTTCCGGATCTGAATAAGGAAGATTTTTATGTATAATCCATAAATTTCTGCCAAAAACAGAAAGATCAATCCCTTTGATTGGACCCCATTTTGCAATCATAGCTTTGGGAAAAGAGTAGGTTAATGTAGCTTCTCTTAATTTTACATAACTGGCATCATATGAAAATGCGGATTGCGGAAGGGTAGGAGAATTGGCATCTATCACTACACGTTTAGTATTAACTTGACCGTCTTCTGTTACACCATCTAAAATAACGCCTCCACTATTTCCACCATTGGTTACCGGATTCCTTACCGGATTTCCCAGATCGTTTAAACCAACTGTATTTGGTAAAATACCAGTATAGGTGGCATAAAACTGGTCTAATGACCAAACATTGCCTCCAGAACGGACGTCTATTAAGAAGCCCAAGGATACGTTTTTATATTTAAAGTTATTATATATCCCACCAATCCATTTTGGGTTAATGTTGCCGATAACATTTGTTGTACTTGATGTCAATTGATAATACCCATCTGCACCGATAACTTTTTGACCGTTTGCGTTATAAACATAATCTTTTCCCTGAATGGTACCATATGGTTGACCTAAAGTAGCATTAACACTTATGCCCGCCTGAAAACTAGCCAATTGCAAGTTTTTACTATCATTATACAATTCCAAAACCTTACTGTCATTTTTGGTCCAATTGACGTTAATGTTCCAAGAAAAATTTTGTGTTTTGATCGGCGAACCATACAACGAAACCTCGACGCCATTATTTCTTATAACGCCGGCATTAACATAGGTATTGGTAAATCCTGTTGCAGCAGAAACCGCTACAGGTATAATTTGATTTTTTGTTTTTGTAAGGTAATAAGAAGCGTCAAAACCAATACGGTTATTCAAAAATGCCATATCTAAACCAATCTCACTACTTTCTGTCTTTTCTGGTTTCAACGAAGGATTATTCGTAGTAAAAGGATATGCAAACAAAATGCTTGATCCAAATAGATTTTGAGAGGTGTAAACATTTTTTGTACTTCCCCAAGGCGCGTCGTTTCCAACTGTAGCATAGTTGACACGTAGTTTTCCAGATGATATCCAGTCAGCTTTTTCGCTTAGTTGCTTGGAGAACAACCAGCTGCCGGCAACCGAATAATAGTTATATGCGTTTCCGCCTTCTGGGAGTGTAGAAGATTTATCTCTTCTAAAAGTACCTTCTAATGTTAAAGATTCATCATAGGTCAGGGTAGCTCCACCGAAAAATCCGTCAACTTCTTTAGGCTGATAGTTTTCTATCGGTGCTGCTACGGCACCAACAGAATTAGATATACTATAAAGCCCCGGCACAATGAGTCCGCCATTCGTTGTGGAAAAAACGCTGTTTAATAAACTCTTTCTGATATTACCTCCAATCAAGGCCTTCAAATTAAGCTTCTCGGTTACATTTTTATCAAAGTTTGCGATAAGGTCGAAATTTGTTTCGTTGAATGATCTATCCGTGCGGGCATAAGAAGCTGCTCCCTGACTTCCAACGGCAACCCTCTCTTCCTGAAATTCATTATAAGTGTCTAAAGATACACGCCCGAGAATATTTAGCCAATCGGTTGCTTTATAATTTAAAGACGCATTCCCAAAAATCCTGCTCCTTGTATCATTTTGATAATTCTGGTACCTTGTCCAATAATAATTATCAGTATATTTAGGAACCAAGCCTTCAGGCGAAGAAGGGTCAGCCCAGTTCCACGTAACATTTTGCTTATTTCTAAAGTAAGCATCCTTTTGATCCTTCATATCAACATTGGTTTGATACCATTGCCTAAAATTTTGGTTCACATTTAACCCACTATATCCTGAACCATATCTACCCAACCCCTCAACTTTTGAGTAATTCGCAAGTGCCGATGCAGTTAACCGATCGGTAATTTGGTAAGTAGAACCAAAATTCAATATGTTTTTAGTAATCTTACTATTGGGCAACGTTCCCCGGTCATCACTTCTGGTATAGCCCAGCTTGATTGTCCCTTTATCAGATGCGCCATCAAACATTATATTATTGTTATTGGAAATTGCCGTTTCATAAAATGTTGACGGATTATTTGCAGCAGCAACCCACGGCGTTTTTTTCTTATAATTAGGAGAGTATGGATCAAAGGCATCCCATTGATACACCAGTAGGTTTGGGTCAAATTTAGCCCCGTAAGATGCATCTTCAGAAGTGGGAACAACCCTCTCTTTAACACCATTACCTTGAACATCAATTAATAAGAAGCCATCTCCGCTTTCGTATCCACTTGAATACCCAGCACCATATTCGGTTTGATACTCGGGAAATGTTGATTTATCAATTGTTCCAACAGTTAAACCACTATTAACCGTTATCCCCATCCCTTTACTCTTCCTGCTTTTAGTGGTAATCATGATTACACCATTTGCCCCTCTGGAGCCATAAAGCGCACTTGCTGCAGCCCCCTTAAGAACGTTAACCGATTCTATATCATCAGGATTGATATCTGCTGCAGCATTTCCATAATCATAACCACCTCTACCTGTTCTCTGGTTAGTAGAATTATTGTTCGAATTGTCGACAGGAACACCATCAACTACAAATAATGCCTGATTATTCCCCGTTAAAGACTTACTACCTCTAATTACAACATTAGTTGATCCGCCAATTGCATTGCCTTGAATAATCTGCAACCCAGATACTTTACCTGATAGCGCAGACGCTGCATTTGATGACCGTGTTTGTGTTAGTTCTTCACCTTTCACCTGTTGCGCCGCATAAGATAATGTGTTTTTCTTCCTAACCTGGCCCAAAGCAGTTACCACAACTTCATCCAAAGCATTAGCATCTGAAGATAAGACAGCATTGATTACATTTGAACTTCCAATAGGCTTAGATTGTGTAGCAAAACCAATTGATGAAAATTCTATTGTTTTGCCTGCTGCTGAAACTTTAATGGCGTATTTTCCATTAGCATCAGTAGATGTGCCGCCCGCGGCACCTGAAATTTTGACGCTTACGCCTGGAATTGGCAGCTTGTCTTCGGAAGAGGTTACTGTTCCTGTAATTGTTCGATCCTGTGCCCATACGAATGTCGTAAAAAACACACAGATGAACAAACCCGGTAGGAGTTTTTTCATAGTCTAGATAGGTTAGTTAATGTAGTATAATTAATACCCTAAAATAGCGCAACCCAACAGAAAGAACAAATTTATTTAACAATTATTTAACAAATTGCCGCTGAAACAACAGAAAAGGAATAAAAAAAATAGATTTAACACAAAAAACACCTATAAAACACTACAATATACTACATAAGTCGTGTTTTTTGACTAAATTAATACCTACAAAACATTATATTGCTAAAAAGCGTCTTGCCAGATTCCCAAAAATTCCTAAAAAGCGGATCGTTTGCCAAATAAACTACCGATCCACGACCAAAATCCTGAACTCCGATCAATAATCCAGATTTTAACTCTTCGCGAACCTTTTTTCCAACGACCCCGGCCATCAGACTTCTTTCACTCACTGTTCCAACATTCCAGCCTTCAGTGAATGGCTCATATATTTTCCGGTCAGTTTTTAAAGTATAATAAATTTTGCCGATGCCGTATGCGAAAGGATGAGAGGCATCCAGATTTACCTTATATATAGCCCCCGGAATGGAAGTTTCGTAATCATCTTTGTCTTTATCCTTAAAGATCAGTTTACTTGGCACAGGTTTTTCATCCTTTTTCACAACAACTTCCTTCTTTTTAATATTGAAGCCTTTTTTATCCAATACACTTTCAACTGCATCTTCCATTAAAATTAATTTACCACCTTTATTAAGCCACGCGGTCAAACCCTCACCCATAAATGCACTGTAACTTCCATCGGGTAGAATAAGCGTATTTACTTTGTTAATATCAAGATTATTGATGTCTTTGGCATTAATGATAATTGGCGTTAAATTCAAATCGTGTTCTAAGTAAAACCAAACTTCACCGAAAGCTAAAGAAGATACTTCATTCCCTGAAACGATGGCTATTTTAGGTTGCTTTAGAAGGGGATAAACATTTGATCCAAAATCTTTACCTTTTTCTACAAAACCACTGGTAATCCCCATCACGGGTTTATTAAGCTGCTTTGTAGCAGATACAACTTTTGATCTTAAATTTTTAACTGATTTCTCATTCTCTGCTCTCAAGACAATCAGTGTTCCGGCAGGATATTCTTTTCCAGAAACTGTAAATGGCTGATCGGCCTGGCGAACTTTAATATTTTCCTGTTGAAGCTTATTTAAAACCTGAGCATCTTCTGCAGAATCCCAGGAGAATAACCAAGCCAAAGGTTTCTCCAGATCATTTGATGTTTCATCCGCAATTGCCAGATCCGGGTATTTTCCTTTAAAACTTTCCTTGCTGGCGTAACTTTTCAAGCCATAAACATAAGGCAAAGCCCAGGCAGTGATATCGTAGGTATTCGAATCGGTAACCAAGGTTTGAGGCTCTAATAAAACATTGGCCAGCACGGCACGCGGCTGCTGAATGTTTACGATCAGATCGTTCCTTCCCAAAGTAAAACTTTCTTCTTTCTGCGTATCGTAATCGTAACCTTTTCCAGATCTTTCTCCTCCGTAGGCAAATACGATTTTATTCTTTTTTAGTAATTCGGCTAATTTCTTTTGGCGAGACACATTGCCGGCCTTAATCACAAAGGTTTTATAAACTCCCGGAGAGGTAGTCATTTCCTGTTGAAAATATTTTTTATATTCCTCGAGCAGCTTGTTGTGGTTTTGTGAGGAAACCTCGACTGTAGACATCCCAGTGGTGAAATGATGGGCAATGCGATCTTTCAAAGTTAGGGTATCACCATCATTAGTAACCACCGATAAGCCCGCTCTGATGCCGCCTTGCTCGTAAGTCATCCCGATAGCGCCATTATATAAAGGATAGGTATCACCATAAGATGGATATAATAAATCAAAGCGCTCTTTTGTAAAATACTGCCAGCCTTCTGCATCGAAATATTTTGCATTATTTTTTCCAACTACGACTTGAAAGCTTTTTTGCCAAGGGGTAACATCCTGATGAACAGGTTCTGCTGCTGGTGCAAAGTAATAGGGTTCATTATAACTTTGCTCATGAAAATCTACATGCACCTGAGGCATCCAGTCATTATATAAAGCCAGCCTTTGCTGACTCTCTACCTGCGTTTGCCAAGCCCAATCCCGGTTCAAATCAAAATAATAATGGTTCGGTCTGCCACCTGGCCAAGGTTCAATGTGCTCCCGTGAAGTTGGATCTGCATTTGGCGTTTTACCAACCACGCTGTTAAAATAGTTTACATAACGGTCTCTGCCATCTGGATTCAGACAAGGATCGATTACCACAACAGTATTTTTTAACCATTCGTTCGCCTGTTTATTGGTGCCGGAAGCCAGGGTGTAAAGCATCTTCATTGATGTTTCTGTAGAATTGGCTTCGTTTCCATGTACGTTATAGCTTAACCAAGTGATCACAGGCTGGTTGCTTAAATCAATATTGGTATTGCCACCAGTGGTTAGCTTTAGATTGTTTGTTCGAATCTGTTCGATCTTCGAAATATTTTCCTCTGATGAAATTACGGCAACTAATAAAGGCCTCCCTTCGTTCGTTTTACCATACTCGATTAATTTAATGGTTTTTGGAGCGGCTGAAGCCGTTTGCCTGAAATAATCAGCGACCTTGTAGTGTGGGGTAAAATGCGATCCAAGGTCGTAACCTAAAAACTCGTCTGGCGACTTCACCTGGGCATTGGAAACTACAGTTAAGGCAATTAAAAACAGACAGAACGTTATGCTTCTTTTCATAAAACAAATAAATTTTATCTAATGTAGTAATTTTGCTTTTTGTTGATGCTAAACATTAATTTTACAGCATATTTTTTACGAAAAAGCATGACAAACACCGAGGAATTATACCAACACTTTCTAAAAAACCCTATAATATCTACCGATACTAGAAATATTATTCCTGGTTCTATCTTTTTTGCATTAAAAGGAGATCATTTTAATGCAAACGAATTTGCCGCTGAAGCCATAGAGAAAGGTGCAGCCTATGCCGTTGTTGATGAAGAATTACATGCAACCAACGAGAAATGCCTACTGGTAGAGGATGTTTTAACTGCACTTCAGAACGTAGCAAGTCATCACCGCGAACAGATGAACATTCCGGTAATCGGTTTAACGGGAAGCAATGGTAAAACAACCAGTAAAGAATTAGTGAACGCAGTGCTGTCTGAACGGTATAAAACATTCGCCACATTTGGCAACCTGAATAACCACATTGGCGTTCCACTTTCTATTTTATCTATCACTAACGATGTAGAAGTTGCCATTATTGAGATGGGCGCTAACCACCAGAAAGAAATTGAATTACTCTGCACCATTGCGCAACCTACGCATGGCATTATCACCAATGTAGGCATGGCACATTTAGATGGTTTTGGAGGATTTGAAGGGGTTAAAAAAGGTAAAGCAGAACTTTACGCTTACCTGAAAGCACATAACGGCTACACTTTTATTAACAGAGACAATACGTTTCTGATGGAGATGAGTACAAATGCAGGCTTAAACAAGCTGCTTTATTATGGAAAAGAAAATGGCAATACCATTAAGGGAACCCTGAAAAGCAGTGATCCTTTTATTGAGGTGGAATGGACTAACCATGAAACTTCGTCTGTGGTGAAAACGAATTTAACAGGAAGTTATAATTTCGAAAACATATTGGCAGCCATTTGTATCGGAGATTTTTTTGATATGCAGCCGGAAGAAATTAATAGCGGCTTAGCGAAATATGAACCCAAAAACAACCGTTCACAGTTAACTAAAACTGATCATAACACGGTAATTTGCGATTTCTACAACGCCAATCCAAGCAGCATGGCCGCTGCGTTAAATAACATTTCTGCATTATCTGCTGAGCAAAAAACTGCCATATTGGGAGACATGTTTGAACTCGGCCCTGAATCTGCTGCGCAGCATGAACTAATTGCCAAACAGGCGGCAGCAAGCGGCTTAGATCAGGCCATTTTTATCGGGAAATATTTCTATGCTTTAAAAGATCAGCTTGAAGGAGTATTCTTTGAAACGCCAACAGAAGCTGCCAATTATCTTCAGAAAAAGCCTATTAAAAACCACCTGGTTTTATTAAAGGGATCCAGGGGAATGAAACTTGAAGACCTGCTGCAGTATTTGTAATTAATTGGGAGTGTTAAATGAATGAATTTAATAATGCTTACCAGTGCTAAAAAAAAAGCGCTGAACAATTCTGAACAGCGCTTCTAGTTGTTTTGGTTAATATTATCTTAAAAAGTACAAGCTATTTTACCGTACACATAACGCCCGCTGAAGCCAAACTGACTTACTGCTCTTGGATATAAAAATCTTCCGTTTGAGGTATTATCTAAACTGCCAGAGTAATTGCTTGTAGGTGAACTATTAAAATTTGATGCATTGTTTCTTGGATCGATATATAACTTATCCGGATAAACATCGAAGATATTATTTGCTCCTACCGTTACCGACCAAACTTTGCTGGCAGCATAACTTACCGAAAAATCTGAAACCCATTTTGGCGAAAAAGTCTGATCAAGCTGTGCTGGCAAACCATTCGCAGGGATATTTGGATCAATAGCATTTAAATAAGTCACCTCGCCGAAACGAACCGTTCTGGCAACAAACGATAATTTATCTATGTTGTAAGTCGCAGTGATATTCAATTTATTTTTAGGCACTGAACTTTCAAAACGCGAGCGTTCCAACCTGTCAAAGAGTTTTGCCTTCAAGGCAGGGTCGCTTTCTATTCGATCCGATCCCTGAACACTTCTTACTACCGTTTTATTTACATTTCCGGCAACACTTAAAATTAAACTGCTTTTTGCACCTAGGGTAAATTTATTGGTCAGCACGACATCAATACCGGCTGTATTGGTTGTAATGGCGTTGGTGAAGAACTGTACACTGTTAATTTGCGCAGTTGGATCTACTGTATTTAAAATCTGGTTAACTACGCCTGTTGGTACCAAAACACCTCCCGAACGTTCTCTTGCATATTGACTGGAGAATACAATCCGATCACTGATATCAATGTTATAAGCATCTACGGTAAAAGTAAATGTTTTAGCAACTCGACCAGCCAAACCAATGCTTCCTGATTTGGAAATTTCTGGCTTAAGCTCACCCACACCAAACTGACTCACAATTGGATTACTATTATTTACCGTTAACACTTGAGTAGCAACTGTACCTACAAATTGCGTACTTTCATTATTAAAATATTGCTGGTGTAAGGATGGCGCCCTAAATCCTGTTGCATAGGCACCACGCAAAGCAATATCTTCGATAAGCTTCACTTTACCGGTAAACTTATAGGAGAAGTTAGACCCAAAATCGCTGTAGTTTTCATACCGGCCAGCTGCACCTAACGTAACCCGGGGGCCAAATTCTGCTTCAAAATCCGCATAGGCCCCTACGTTGTGTCTGGATTGATCTAAAGCATTTCCCGGCTTGAAACCCGGAAAAACTTGTGCTCCGGATGCGGTTGGTGAAGTGCCAATTAACCGGCCGCCGTTAGCATAAGATAACAATTCACCTTCTTTGATCTGGTAATTATCTATCCTGAATTCTGCACCGAAAGCGGTATTCAACGAACTTAGAAATCCATTATCGAAAATGTGTTTTTTATTGATATCAAAATTACTGGTGTTCTGCCTGAAAACTAATTCCCCCGCATAAAATGATGTAGGACTTGTTCCTGTTGGTAGCGAAGCATTTATCGTGTTATTGATATCAAACTTGATGTTATTTTCGCCACTGGTGTTACTTAAATCATAATCCCATGTACCAACTTTTCCCCTCAAACCTACAGAGAGGGAGTAATCATTTATTTTGGTATCAATTAAAGGAAGAAAGCCATTAGGATAGATGGATAAATCGATTTGTGTGGTTTGGGTAGGCAGGCGATAGAAACCCGCTGCACTTCCTGTTTTATGGGTAACTCCCGCAGCATAATAAAGCTGAGTGGTTTTACCAAAATTAAACTGGCCGTTTAAGAAGGCGCCACCGTTTTTAGAATCTGAATTACCAACCCGCATATTGTTTCTATCTAAGCCGTTAGCGGCAGCTCTTGCATCATCTGCTGCTTTCAAATTAGCGAAACGCGCTTGAAATGCAGCTTCGGTTTCAGTAGTACCTCTAGTTGGACTAGCTGAGTATAAGAGCGGGCGGGTATCTAATCCACCACGATTGGTGAATTCCCTTTGCAGGTATTGTGCAGCTAAATTAATAAAACCTTTATCATTTTTGAATGCCCAACCTTTACTAAAGTCTGCCTGAAAGGTTCGCCCATCACTAAATTCTCTTCCCAAAGCTTTGGAATCAGACTGACCGAAAGATGTGGAGAAACTATAAGGTGTAACTTTCTTTAACACAATATTAATTACCCCTGCAATGGCATCAGAACCATATTGCGCTGCAGCACCATCACGTAAAACCTCAATCCTTTCGATAGCAGATACGGGAATAGAATTTAAATCTGTGCCTACAGAACCACGGCCGAAAGTGCCATTAATATTAACGAGCGCTGTAGTATGTCTTCGTTTCCCGTTTACCAAAACCAGTACCTGATCTGGCCCAAGACCGCGCAGGGATGCCGGATCTATATGATCTGTACCATCTGCAACGGTTTGCCTGTTTGAACTAAAAGATGGGGCTACGAAATTTAAAATCTGCGTTAAATCTGTTTGAGCGAAAACTTTAACATCTTTCGATGAAATTAGATCTACTGGCACAACGCTCTCAATATTTGTTCTTGGTGTGGATCTGGAACCAATTACAACTACATCACCTAAATCAGATTTGGTTTCTGATAAAGCGAAATCTAACGTTTTAACCGTGCTTTCAATGGCAACTTCCTGTTCTGCATTTATATATCCTGTAAAAGTAACCCTAACTTTATAGGTACCCGGAGCAGGAAACTTTAAAACATACATTCCATTTCCGTCAGTTGATGTGCCAATCTTCTGGCCAACCACCTGTACACTCGCGCCAGGGATGGCAACGCCTGTGGAATCAGACACCTTTCCCTGCAGACTTTGTGCAAATAATTGGCTGGAAATAATCAGAAAAAAAATGGAAAGGGAGATTTTGAGTAGTCTTTTTATCATAAGTCATTGATTTAGTTGGTGAAACAATGATAACGATTTAATTACAATAACGACTATTTCAAAGATTGTTTATTCAATAAACAACAAAAATACTAAGCAAATACAAGTTTTTCAACCATACAGGAGCAATAAAGCTTAAAAACTGAATCAATCTTGACTTTCCAGCTGAAGAAAACGAATTATTTAACCTCTTCCACCAAAATACCTAGATCTACCACCTCAACAAGTGGATTATCTCTCATATTTTGCTCAACTGCTATCACAAACTTGCCATTTTTCGCAAAACGATAATTGGTTTGCATCGGAAGCACGTAGCTGAAGATGTTTCCGGATCCACTTCCGAGCCATTCACCATCATTCTTGGCTAATTTGTATTGATAACGTTTAGTGGCTGTATTCTTACCATCTTTGAAGTGAGCCAGTATATAAATGTTTGAATATTTATAACCAGCAGTATGCCTTAGCTTAAAATAAATATTATAGTTTTTGCTATTATCTTTAATCTCGAAAGAGTTAACAATATGGTTTCGATAGGTCCACTTACGTTCTGGAACTTTGACATTCGAATCGATAATATTATTAGTGCAACCCCAAAAAAGGGATGCACTAATGAGGTAAACAAGTAAATAAGCTTGTTTTTTATTCAGTAGCAGGTTTATTCTCTGAACCATTATCTTTTCTGCGGTTATTATTTTTCCTGCGGTTGTTTCTGTTTTTATTCTTGCTTTGTTCTGGCTTTACACCCTCAACAACTGCTTCGCCCTCAGCTTTAATTACTGGCTTTTGTGGCTTGGGATTATTCTGCTGTGGTTTTTGGACAGTTTGCTGTGGCTTAGTACCTGCATTTTGCTGCACCTTAGGTCCGTTTTGCTGCGGTTTGTTATTTGCCTGAGGTTTCTGATTTCCTTGTTGAGGTTTAGCATTCGCTGGCGGGCTTTTTTCACCCGCAGGAATTCTTTCCCTTCTGTTCTGGTTGCTATTTGCCTTATTTTTCTGATTACGGTTTTGATTGCTTTTACCTCTGGCACGTTCATCTAAACGGGTAAGACTATCCTGACCGACTACATTTTCATAATCGAAAGATTTTTCAACGATTACAGGAGCAGCCATTTGAACAGCTTCTTCTTTTAAGTTAGGCGCTTTTTTACCAGCCTTATTCATCACCATGATTTCTTTTACACGGGCTGCTTTAACCGGAATCCAGTTTTCATCACCCTGGTAACTAAACCACATAATTTTCTTAAAAATATCTGTCTTTTGGTGACGTGCGTATCCCGCTTCAGTATCCAGATTTTCAATACGATCTGGAATATCTTTTAGCGCATCCAGATAAGTATCCAGCTCATAATTTAAACAGCATTTCAGCTTACCGCACTGACCGGCAAGCTTTAAGGTATTTAAAGATAAATTCTGGTACCGGGCTGCTGCAGTAGAAACTGTTTTAAAGTTGGTAAGCCAGGTAGAACAACACAATTCGCGTCCGCAAGAGCCAATTCCGCCCAGACGGCCAGCTTCCTGGCGCATCCCAATCTGGCGCATCTCTATCCGGATGCGGAAACTTTCCGCCATTTTCTTAATTAATTCACGAAAATCAACCCGCCCCTCTGCAGTATAAAAGAATGTAGCCTTTGTTTTATCTGCCTGATAATCGACATCACTAATTTTCATCGATAGGCGAAGATCTAACGCCAGCTTACGAGCTTTATGCATGGTTTCCCATTCCATTTCTTTCGCCGCATTCCATTTCTCCACATCAGCTTCTGTAGCTTTGCGATAAATCTTTTTTACTACCTGATCCATCGGCGTTTTTCTGCGCTTCATTTGAACACGAACCAGTTCGCCAGTAAGCGAAACATGGCCTACATCAAAACCACCCGTTGGGCCTTCTACAGCCACCAACTCACCAATTTCCAGATAGATATTATCATTATTTAGAAAGAATTCTTTCCGAGAACCTTTAAATTTTACTTCTGTAACCTGAAAAGGTTTATAATTTGAGGGCATATCCAAATTGGATAGCCAATCGTGAACTTCCATTGTTTGACACCCACCGGTGCCGCATGAGCCATTACTTTTGCATCCATTAGGGGTACAACCACCACCTGTTGAACAACTTCCACATCCCATAATTAATTGTATATATATTGAGTCCCCGCAGGGAGCGTTTTAAACTTGATAATTTTTACCAATTGTAAAGATACATCTAAAAAGAGAATTTTCGGGTTTGCATTCCGTTCTATGTGATAATGCGCTTTCTCCAACTCACTGATTATGGCTTCCGCCATTGGCAGACTGAGTACATGAGTACTCAATTTTTTCGCGGTTTCGAAGGTTAGGGGAGGTAATTTCACCAATTCTTCTGCACCACTTATAATTAAACAGCATTCACGTAAATAATTTACGCCATATTTTAAAAAATTCTTTTGATTTTCTCTTCCCCATTTCGCAGCCACATCCGTAAAATCGATCAGATCGGGCACCTTGTTGCCAAAACCCATTCTTAACCAGGCGGTGAAAGTGCCAGAACTGTCGCTTTGTGTATCTGCGGCCAGCGCTTTTGCTTCAATTAAATTTCCATCCGCCAGAAAAGCATAATCAATGGCCTGATGTTCGGTTAATCCGCTATTCTCCAGCAGGTAGCCAGATATCTCTTCACTACTTAATTTTGGAATTTTAACAATCTGAGTCCGGGAAAGAATGGTCGTTAAAATCTGATCCTGGCTTTGTGCAATTAAGACAAAAAGGGTATTTGCAGGTGGCTCCTCAATTAATTTCAGTAAGGCATTTCCTGCTTTATCTAAATACTCGGGCAACCACATAATTAAAACCTTCGTTTCTGCCTCGAAGGCTTTGTAACTCAATTTTTTGATAATGTCGTGGCACTCTGCAATCGGAATATTGGCCTGTTTGTTCGCGGCATCAAGTTTGGAACGCCAGATATCCATGTCGAAATAAGGATCCTGCAAAAACATATTCCGCCATTCTTCTAAAACATCTACAGCTACTTTTGTGCTGGCTGAAGCAAAGAAAGGATAAGAGAAATGCAAGTCGGGATGAATCAAACGTTCGTACTTTCTGCAGCTTGAACAATCGCCACAGCTATCATAATCACCTTTATTTAAGCAATTTACGTACTGCGCATAGGCAACGGCCAAAGCCACCGCGCCAGAACCAGAAGGCGATAAAAAAAGTTGCGCATGGCTCATCCGGTTTTCTTTAACCGTTTGTACCAATTGTTGCTTTACTCTTTCCTGACCGATGATATCTCTAAATTGCATTTGGTGGCAAAATAAGAAATAGATATGAGATTAGCACATTGGTGGTGCCGAACTTCTCGTGCAATCCAAGATTTTTAAATTGGAAAGACACTTCAGAAGCACTTGCAAGTGGAAGTTCTCCTGAGTTATCAATTATTTCAAAAACCTTATCTTTGGGGTTTTTAACATTTATGGCCCGGATTTTAGCTTTTGATTATGGCACCAAGCGCATTGGTATTGCCGTTACCGACCCCTTGCAGATCATTGCAACAGGATTAGATACGGTACATCCAAAAGATGCAATTGAATACATTAAAAAATACCTGCTTACTGAACAGGTAGAAGCCTTTGTACTTGGCGATCCGAAACAAATGGATGGAACAGATTCTGATTCTAAACAACATGTTAAAGGTTTTTCCACACTATTGAAAAAAGCCTTCCCCACTATTCCTCAGCATTGGGTCGATGAGCGTTTTACTTCAAAAATGGCGCATCAGGTCATTATGCAAAGTGGATTAAAAAAGATGGACAGGAGAGATAAAGATCGCGTAGATACGATCGCCGCAACCATCATTTTACAATATTTTATGGAAACCAACCGTTTATAACCGAATATATGAGCCTTATAAACGACGATTTACAGGATTTACTCCTTCAATATTGCGAGCCTGAAAATAAACTGCTCCAACAAATAGATCGCGAAACAAACCTGAAGGTTTTAATGCCCAGAATGATTTCGGGCCATTATCAAGGCCGGGTTTTGAGTATGATCAGCAAGATGATTTCCCCGAAAAGGATTCTTGAAATTGGAACTTTTACCGGCTACGCAACCTTGTGCCTGGCGGAAGGATTAACTAATGATGGCATTCTTTATACTTTAGATATAAATGTTGAACTGGAAGATATGGTTCGAAAACATTTTGCACAATCTCCATACAATAACCAAATGCATTACATTTTAGGCGATGCCACAAAAACCGTAAATGATTTAAACGAAACTTTTGATCTCGTTTTTATTGATGCGGATAAGAAAAACAATGGCACCTATTATGATTTAATTTTTGATCGCGTTCGCCCTGGCGGAATCATCATTGTGGATAATGTACTCTGGAGTGGAAAAGTTCTTCTGGATAAACAAGACAAAGACACTAGGAATATCGCTAGTTTTAATGATAAAATTGCCGCTGATGAGCGTGTTGAAAAATTAATTTTACCCGTTAGAGATGGCCTGTTTGTAATCAGAAAAAAATAAAACAGTCTTCATTGCTGCATAAAGGGCAATGGATAAACATGAATAAATAATAATGAGAATACTTACTTTTTGCTTCATCCTTTTAAGTGGCTTTATTGCCAAAGCCCAGGAAACAGAAAACTACATTACCGAGCATTTAGATTACGCACAGGGATTAATGCAGGACCATAAGATACCTGCAAGCGTTATTTTGGCGGTCGCCATCCATGAATCAGCCGCCGGAAACAGTAAAATAGCACAGCATTTAAACAATCATTTTGGTGTTAAAGGCCCGAATGATAATACGGAAATCCGTTCATCCTACCGGGATTACGATAGCGATGAAGAATCTTATAATCATTTTGTAGAGATTATGGAAACCAGACCGCAATTTAATAGCCTGTTTGAAAAATATGATCAATACGATTACAAAGGCTGGGCGAGGGGAATTGCAAGATCGGGTTATGCGCAAAGCCGGACCTGGGCCAGCCAGGTCATTGCTTTGGTGAAAAAATACGAACTCTACAGATATGATGATCGCCCTGCCGATTATGTTGAACCTGTTTACGCCAAACCTGTTTATCACCGAAAAAAAAGACATTTTAATTCAGCAAGATACTCGGTAAAATCTGGTGACAATTTAAACCTGATTGCTAAAAGAAAGGGTACAACAGCTAAAGCCATCATGAAAAAGAATGGCTTGAAAAGCTCGAAATTAAAACCGGGTCAGAAATTAAGATTGTAATTGTCCTGCTAAGTCTCCGCAATTTTCATCAAAATTATCCTTACTTAACCATCACAATGAAATTCAATTATCTCTATTTAGCTTTTGCCCTGCTTTTTTTAAGTTCTTGCGGAACGCGTAAATATTCAAAGAACAACAAACAGATTGAAAAGGCCTCTAATAAAGCCAACAACAATTCATATAAAAGCTATAATACGTTAAGCTATATTGACGAATTTAAAGGCGTTGCTGTTGAGGAAATGAATTCAAATGGAATTCCGGCCAGCATCACCCTGGCGCAGGGAATTTTAGAATCGGGCAGTGGGAACAGCGATTTAGCGAAATATGCCAACAATCACTTTGGTATTAAATGTACATCAGATTGGAAGGGGAAAAACTATTTCCGGGATGATGATCAAAAAAACGATTGCTTTCGGGTATATAAAGATGCACGTGAATCGTTCAGAGATCATTCTGAGTTTTTAAAAAGGAAACGCTACAGCTTTTTATTTCAATTGGATAGAAATGATTATAAAAGCTGGGCACAAGGCTTAAAAACAGCGGGTTATGCCACTAACCCAAAATATCCTGATTTGTTAGTTGGCGTGATCGAAAAATATCAGCTTGATCAGTACGATCAGCCCGAAAGCGAAAAGCAGAAGATTGCCAGAGAAGACCGTGTATTTACAGAGATTAACCAGAATATTCCAAAAGAAAAAGAAAAATTTGCGCCTGTTGAAACTCCTCCGCCAGGAGCGAAGCCGATCATTGCCGATGGCACTTATACTGTAGTTAAAGGCGATACGCTATATAACATTGCCAAACGATTTAACTTAAGTGTTGATGAATTGAAAATGTTGAATGAAATGTCTACAGATGCAATTAAACTTGGCCAGGTATTGAAGGTTAAATAATGTTAAGGCTAAACATTCCGCGCAGGATATTTGTAGTTTTGTAGACTAATGAAACTTTTTGCCGCTTTAACATGCTTATTTAGCCTCTTTACGATGCTTGCTCATGCACAAACCAAACCCGTGCAGGGCATCGTTATTGACAAAGAAAGCAAGCAGCGTTTAGCAAAAGTTTATATCTATAATCTTCGCACCGGAGATGGTCTTTATAACAATACCAAAGGTGAATTCAGTACTGCAGCAATCCCCGGAGATACATTGGTGGCAGCACTCTCCGGTTATGGAGTAGACACCATTGTTTTTCATGGCCAAGCCGCAGCTTACTTTCAGTTAAAATCATTAGGGATCAGGTTGCGTGATGTAGTTATTCAGCAGAAGAGGCTAACGCCCCAACAACTTTATGAAAAGTCTGTGCAGGAATATCGGTATCAAACGAAAAAAGGTAGCGGCAAAGATATTCTGAGTTTAGGCAACAGGGGCGTTGGCCTCGGCATTGATGCCATTTATAATTTGTTAAGCCGTCAGGGAAGAAATGCCCGTCACCTTCAGAAAATACTGGAAAAAGATTATCATGAAGACTTAATTGATTACCGTTTTAACGCAAATTTGGTTGAAAAGGTGCTGGGCATAAAAGAAACCGAGCTGACTGATTTTATGCAGCAATATCGACCAACATATCAATTTGTGTTGGATGCTGATGATTATTCATTCAACATATTTATTAAGAACGCCTACCGGAGTTATCGCCTAAATCCTAAGGCCTTGCAGCTGCCTAAACTCCCGGATATAACCATCGAAAAGTTGTGAAAGCTACAATCTTAATTGTTAAAAGACTACCAGCAGCGGGAATGGCAATTTTTCCGTTTATCTTACTTAAAAATCAAAAGCTTAAACAAGACTGGAGCATCATCAACCACGAAAGAATTCACCTCAGGCAACAGCTCGAATTATTCATTTTACCTTTTTATATTTTGTACCTGACCAATTATCTGATCAACCTGGTTCGATATAAAAATCACCATACCGCTTATTTAAATATCATTTTTGAAAAAGAGGCTTATCGGTATGATTTAGATAAAGAATATCTTAAAAACGGCAATTGGTATGGATGGCTTAAGATGATTTAAAAACTCATTTTGACAGGCAAAATCTGCAACGAACTGGAGAATCATTCTGTTAAAACTTTTGATCTATAAAATTTTTCGTTTTCTTTGTAACCGATGAAAAATTGTTTAGCCGTCTTTATTCTTGTTCTAAGTTTCTGCTCTTTGGATGTATATGCACAGGAAATTGATACCATTCCGATCAATACCAAAGACCTGAACATTAAATTAAAGCGAAGCCCTTTACCAAGCAGACAGGGCCCGCTAAACTTCGAACCCGTTAAAATTCCACCTTATATTGTTAATGCAAAGGTAAATTACTGGAAAACCAAAACTTCAATCGGAATAAACGTTAACCAGGCACAATTTAGCGATAACTGGAAAGGTGGTGGGGTAAATTCTGTTGCCGTGGGTGGATTACTGAACTGGAAGGCCGAGTACAATAAAAATAATTATAGCTACGTGAGCGAAGTGATTTTGCAATACGGTAAGATTAAAAATAAAGATCAGTTGCAAAAGAAAACCAACGATAGGATTTTCTGGGATAACAAAGCTTCGTTTCAACTCTCTAAAAACTGGTATTTCTTTGGTTCAATAAACTTCGAATCGCAGTTTGATAAGGGTTTTTCTTATGCAACTGTAAATGGTACGGAAACGGCTACGCTAATTTCCAAATTTATGGGTCCTGGTTATTTAACAGAATCAATCGGTTTTGAATACAAACCCTCCAAATACTTCTCAACCCGTTTTGGTACCGGTACGGCACGTCAGACTTTTGTGTTAGATAAGAGCTTATTCAATGATCCAGATCCAAAGAATAAACCGAAAGAATCAGTGTACGGCGTGGAATATGGAAAAACTTTTAAAAATGACCTGGCTTTCCAGATCGTTTCTGCTTTTGATAAGGATATTTTTCCTAACACCAATTTAAAGGCCCGTTATGCCATGCTTATTCCTTATGAATATTTTAGATGGAGCAGGATTGATCATCGACTGGATATTGCCTTAACGGCGAAGATTAACCGTTTTATGAATACAAGTATTACAGGCATCGCATTATTTGATGAGGATACCGGTACCAATAAAATTCAGGCCAGTCAAACATTGGCATTGGGTTTTGCTTTCGTTTTCCCGAGGTAATTAATATGCTGTCTTCCCGTTCTCCCAATAAGATGTGCATTGAATCTGAGGGTAACCAACGCCTTTATTTTTAAGGTACTTTTTAAAGCGCTGCACTGATTTTTCTCTTCCTGTTAGATAGAATTTTGCGCCTTTCCACATATCCCAACATTTGGGGTGCATATTCTCCATCCATTCTATTGCATTTTCTGCTGGAAACATCACCTCGGATGAAACCGCATCAATAAGCAATTTAATGTTTTTTAAAGCGGGATGATTTTCTTCTTTCATCTCTAAAATGCCAAAATATTCATGTTCTAAATTCTTTGCGGTTTTACCAAAGGATTCATAAAGACCAAGACTGGTTTCATCGCCAAAAAAGAAATGCTGATTCGCATGGTATTCATATTGGATCTCGGCCTGATCTATAATGAATTTCAAACCATCTCCTTTCCGGACAGACTTAGCCCAGGCGCTTCCCAGCCCTTGCGGCTTCAAATAGAAGATAACCTGGCAGGTATTCGCTTCCCGATTAAAGTCTGCTATGGTATAGTATCGGTATTCGGTAACATTTACCTCAATCAAGATTCCATTCCCGGGCACCAAATCTAGTTCGTTAGTGGCCTGAAAAGTAACCTGCTTAAGATGGTCACTTAACATTACTGTTTCTGCAACGGTTACTTCATGTATTTTATTAAGGATTACTTTTTCTAAAGTATTGGCTAACCAGGGAGACAAATTCGGCATCGTATAATTGTTTAGTAACTTTAAGCAAAAGTAATTGTCCAATAATTCCCTACGTTTACACCAAAAGGATAAAGATTTATATTAAACGGATTATATGGCTTTAAGCATTTATGATAACAGTAATCAGCATTATATACTAGCCGACTCGATTAACCAGCAGCAAATTAGTTTGCCATTGGTTACCGAACGGCGTGAGAAATTCAGTTTTCCCTTTGGTGATGCAGAACTTGTTCAAATCGGTTTCTCTGGCATTCTTATTATGTATGGAGATGTAAGTGTGAAAGAAAGCCGGTTAAGGATAAAATCTTTTGATGAGCCAGAATCGGTTGAGCTTCATTTCTCTATCAAAGGCCAGGGAATTCTGGAAAATTTCCTGACGAATAAAAAAATGGCCATTAAAGAAAATCAGCACAACATTGCTTATACCCCTTTTTTTGATGGAATTGCGCAATTTGAGACAAACAAACCTCATAAATTTTTCGAGGTGCACTTTCAACGGGAGAAATTTATAGATTTAACGAGTGACAGTAGCACCCTGTTAAAAAAGTTCGGAGATAATATCATGAACAACAAATCTGTTGTAATTTCTGCAGAGAATTTACCCATTAGCTTTGCCATGCATGCCTGTATTAATGACATTATGAATTGTTCTTTTACCGGGGGGTTAAAGTTAATTTTTTTACAATCGAAATGTGTGGAGCTATTGGCTTTGCAGGCGCAGGCCTTTGATTGTGCAGATCTAAACTCAACACCAAAAACATTAAAATCTGATTATGATAAAGACAGGATTTATTTTGCCAGGGAGTATCTGTTAAGCCGGGCATGTAATCCGCCATCCTTAACAGAATTAGCAAAGGCTGCCGGAATAAATGAATTTAAGTTGAAGCAGGGTTTTAAAGAAACCTTTAATAACACCGTTTTTGGTTACCTAAGTGATCATAAACTAATGCAGGCCAAAGCGCTTCTGGCAGACCAGGCACTGGACATTAAAAACATTTCAGAACAGTTGGGCTATTCATCAGTACAACATTTCAGTAATGCTTTCAGTAAAAAATTTGGTGTTAGTCCAGGTAAAGCCAGGTAACTTTTACTAAATCTTTCTGTGTTTTTTCTTTAAATCGAGATAATCTACGAAGTATAGAACCTTAACGGATAAGCTATTATTTTGCGGTGCATTCAAAATTCCACTCAGGTTTTTATTATACCGCTGCCTGTAAAACGTATCGGATGTTTCTGCTGCATCTTTGTAAGAAACTGAAAGCGTACTTCCCGGAGCAAATTGCCAGATGTAAATTAAATCGATATTAAATACATTGTAATTCCGATCCAGTCCGGTTAGTGGAGCTCCCTGGTAATCAGTTAAGTTTCCATCGGGCTTCAATAGGTAAAAATCTTTATTTCTACGATCACTCCAATAATGCCTAAGTACAACGGTTACGCCCATTAGGTTGGTGAAAGTATATTTTGCATCAACTGAATTTTCCACCGTTCTTCTATCGTATTTAGAAAAAATCGATTGATTATTTTTAGTGGTTACCCAGTTTACAAAGTCGTAATTTGGATTGAAACTTAAATCAAGTCCAAAAGCCACTTTATCATTCAGCCTGAAGTTTTGAAAGAGGTAAAAGTTGTATGATTTTCCTTTAAAAAGTTGTTGCTCCTGATACCGGATATTTCCACCAAAATTATATGCCTTTGCACGATTTGGATTGATGTAAAGACCAATTGTATAGTTTTCTGGTGCCTTATAAACCTGACCGTTCCTGGCTTCATAAAAGTTATTCGCTTTGGCATCATAGTTTACATCTACTTCTGCCGACCATAAATTTTTAAACCTAACATAAGAGCCAGTTTCAATCCCGAAACTTTGATAATCGCCCGGAATGGAACGCCTTGAATAAGAAATATTGAACCAATTTTGCCATTCATTGTACCATTTACCTGGCTTAAATATATTATAACCAATACCTGCCCGTTGATCTAAAAAGTTGTTATTGGTGAAGAAACCCATGTCGGATGGATCAAACTTATCATCTGCATACACCTGATTGTAGCTCCACGTAAAGTTGCCACTCTGTTTTCCAAACCGAAGTGTGTAGCTATAACCCGTATTGGTTTCTTCCCCTTTTAAAATGCTCATTTTACCATTTGCATTGATAAAATATTTATTGCCTTTAGTATTCAGATTAAGGAGCAAGGCCGTAACATTTGCATCATAAGCACTTCCCTGCCGCAACACATTGGTATTGATAAAAGTAGCTGAGCTATTGTTTTTTAAAGATTGATCTAAAACGAAGATATTGTAGTTTGTTAAAGGCTGTGTTTCAACCTCACGGAGATTCCCCTGAGCATCTTCTACTTCCGTTTGCATGCTATTTGTAATTGCATTAAAGATACCAATTCCAAGGCCTTTCACGGTCCGTCCCGAAATCTTGGTTGCATTTAAAACCTTTGCTTCAGTTTGATCTTTTACAATCTTATCGCTTACGTAAATCGCGTTGCTGTTGTAATAAGAGGGGATAGAACCAATTCTCTTGGAATAAAACAGGTCGCCTTTGTTAAAAAGCTCGGTTCCTTCGGTGAAGAACTGCCTGTTTTCGTTGAACTTAACTTCAAATGGAGTGAGATTTAAGATCCGGTTATCTGACTGTACCTGGCCGAAATCGGGAACAAGGGTCATATCCAGCGTAAAACTATTGTTAATGCCATATTTTACATCCATACCGCCATTAAAGCGTGATGTTGTATTTTTCACTCCCGGTAAATTAGCAGGATAATGATTAACGTAGGCGGAAATATAAGGCGAAAACGAAAGCCGTAAGGGTGGCTTAATATCTTTAATCCCTGTCCATATTCCTTCCTGATTGATAAACCCGCTTACTTTTGGATCTACAAAGTTCCAGAACACCTGGGTGTTGCTTCTTTGCGTGCGCCGGCTAAAGTTAATTCCCCAGTTTTGGATATCCTTACTGGAGAAGCGCAATGCTGAGTAAGGGATTTTCATTTCACAGGTCCAGCCTTTATCATCGATTTTGACCGCACTTTCCCATACAGCGTTCCAGTTAGGGTCTTCGTCGCCCACTTGAGAATATTTGGCATCGAATTGCACGCCTGCTGCCGTCACAAAAAAGCCATTACCATTCATTTTATCGTAAAACGGATCCACAATAATGGAGATAAAATCAGCGTTTCCAATCTGATCTCTTGATACCAATTCATGCGAAACACTATCGGGATGATCAAACATTCTGGCGTAAACATAAATGGCTACGTCATCGTAAAGCACTTTCATTTCAGTTCGCCTGTTTTTGGATTCAATCTTCCCCGGGGTTGGTCTGAGCTCAATAAAATCACTTGCTACGGGTACATCTATCCAGCAATTATCATCCAGGATACCATCTATTTTAGGCGTAACAGCAGTTCTTACAGCAGCCAGCTGCCTTTGTTTAGGAAGTTCCTGCGCGAAACAAGAGGTAACAATAAAGATAAAAAAGAGCGTGAGCTGGCGTTTCATTCGTTTAGGTTAGTATACATAAGACTGGATTAGAATCTAAATGTTGCATCAATCAGGAAAATTAATCCGAAGCTAAAGTTTTGACTTTGAGTTGCAGAGATTTACAAGCAAAATTTGATACATTTGCGTTTCATTAAAATAAATGGTCATTGCTTTTGGGCAACAGGCTATTAGCTTATAAAAAGATGTTTGATAATTTACAGGACAAGCTAGATAGAGCATTTAAAGTATTAAAAGGGCAAGGCAGCATTACCGAAATCAACGTGGCGGAAACCATGAAAGAAATTCGTAAAGCGTTATTAGATGCCGATGTTAACTATAAAACGGCCAAAGCATTTACGGATGATGTAAGACAAAAAGCATTAGGTCAGAACGTGCTTACCGCCGTTTCACCTGGTCAGCTGCTTACTAAAATCATGAATGATGAGCTTGCTGCATTAATGGGTGGTGAGGTGACCGAATTAGATACCAAAGCAAACCCAACAGTTATATTAATTGCAGGTTTAAATGGTGCGGGTAAAACGACCTTTGCCGGTAAACTCGCCTTGCATTTAAAAGGTAAAGGCAAAAAACCATTATTGGTTGCTGGCGATATGTATCGTCCTGCAGCGGTAGATCAGCTGGAAGTTTTAGGAACTTCAGTTGGTGTTTCGGTTTATGCCAACCGCCAGTCAACCGATCCCGTTGGCATTGCTTTAGAAGGGATTGCGCACGGTAAGCAAAATGGTAATAACGTAATCATTATTGATACTGCAGGTCGTTTAGCGATTGATGAATCGCTGATGAACGAGATTTCTGAAGTAAAAGCGAAAACTCAGCCACACGAAATTTTATTTGTAGTGGATTCGATGACTGGTCAGGATGCGGTAAATACAGCCAAAATATTTAACGACAGGTTAGATTTTACGGGTGTTGTTTTAACAAAACTGGATGGTGATACCCGTGGTGGTGCCGCACTTTCAATTAAGTCTGTAGTAAACAAACCCATCAAATTTATTGGTACCGGCGAGAAAATGGAAGCACTTGATGTGTTCTATCCAGACCGTATGGCATCGCGTATTTTGGGAATGGGTGATGTGGTTTCCCTTGTTGAGCGTGCACAGATGCAGTTTGATGAGAAAGAGGCTGCTGAATTACAGAAAAAAATCCGCAAGAATAAATTCGATTTTAATGACTTTTATAGCCAGATTCAGCAGATCAAGAAGATGGGTAACATGAAAGATTTAATGGGCATGATTCCTGGTGTGGGAAAGATGATGAAGAACGTAGATATTCAGGATGATGCTTTTAAATCAATAGAAGCCATTATCAATTCCATGACGCCATTTGAGAAGGAAAATCCTGACGCTATTCAACAAAGTAGACGTTTACGTATTGCTAAAGGCTCTGGAAGCAAAGTTGAAGAAGTAACCAAACTAATTAAACAGTTTGAAGATATGCGCAAGATGATGAAACAGTTTTCAAACCCGGCCGCCGCAGCAGCAATGATGAAGGGTATGCCGAAAATGCCATTCGGAAAAAAATAGCCTTTTAAACTAAAACGGAAGTTTAAAGAGTCTATTGCAGATATAGAGATCCCGACCAGAAATGGTTGGGATCTTTTGTTTTTGATTGTTTAATGCGCAACACACTAAACGGCCTGCGATGAATCAAGTTGGAGCTGGTTTAAAGAAAAGCAATATCATTCGAATATAAATCCCTATTCTTCTAAACTAAACAGTTTTATAGTTTTAAAAAGCGATAGCTTGTCTAAAGGATAACTACTTAAAATGCTGATTTTTCTAGGCGAGCAGATGACAATCAACCATTTGACTTTCAAAAGTTTAACAAATAGTTTTACCATTTTCAGCTCGACCTAAACACTCACTTATCATCTTATTCTTCTAATTGGCACAGTCGTTGTAATAGGGCTGTTACATTTAATTAACCAATTTTATCCAACAAGAGATTTTAATTGGTAAAAAAACAACAAGATGAAAAAGACAGTTCAGATTTTTAGCATGCTTTTAATAGCACTTACAGTGATGGTGTCGTGTAAAAAAGATACAGATCCAGCTGATAAGGATTTCTTTGTAGGTACTTATAGAGGAACGGTTTCCTACAATAAGGATGGAAATCAAATTACCAGTACTGATGGAAAAGTTACGGTGACTAAGGTTAATGATACCTACAGTTTCTTCTTTGGAAACAATATCCCAGACATTACGGGTGTAAAATTTCAGGAAAGCGGAAATACCTATGTTAGTATAGGCACCGGTGCAATTGGAATTACCATTGATGCCAGTAATTTGAAGATAGCCGTTTCAAACGCAAACGGAAACTGGACAGCCAATTGTACACGTTAGCTATTTAAAAAAGTTTGAGTCCCGATGAAAGTCGGGACTTTTTTTGTGCTTTTCGGTTGAGTTATCGCTTTGAAAACTGATTCAATTCTGATTTTTCTTAGCTTTATAAAATGAGTGTTGAATTAAAAAAGCATATCGAAGAAATTGTATCGTTAACAGATGAGGATTTTAAATACATCTGCAGCCATTTCAAACCTAAACAACTTAAAAAACATCAATATTTAATTCAGGCAGACGAGCAGGTTAAAACCATTTATTTTGTGATTAAGGGGCTAATGAAAGCAACCTATATCGATTTAAATGGTAAAGAATATATTATTCAGTTCGCTATGGAAAATTGGTGGATTTCTGATTTTCAGGCTTTTTACAATAATGTAAAGTCGATTACCAATATCAGCTGCCTTGAAAATGTCGAGTTGCTTGCGCTTTCCAAAGAAGATATGGATACGATCTGTAAGGAAAACCATAAAATGGAGCACTTTTTTAGGGTCAAAAACAGCTCAGGTTATGTGGCTTTACAGCAACGGATTCTATCGCTGTTAACCACCAACCCCAGAGAACGTTTTGAACAATTTTCCCGCCAATACCCCCAATTGGGGCAAAGACTTTCCAAAACCATAATAGCAGCATACCTTGGTATTTCGAGGGAAACGCTAAGCAGACTTTCAGCGAAAACTGTGATTTAACGCACAATAAATCTGTGATTGCAATCCTATGCAGGCAAAAAGTATTGCCTTAACTTTGATTAACATTAAACACTAATGATATGAGTAAAAAAGTTTTATTCGTGCTTACGAGCCACGACGAATTAGGAAATACAGGTAAAAAAACAGGATTTTGGTCAGAAGAGTTAGCCGCCCCTTATTATGCTTTGGCAGATAAAGGTGTTGAAATTGTTTTGGCATCTGTAAAAGGAGGTCAGCCACCAATTGACCCGAAAAGTGAGGAAGCTTCGTTTCAAACCGAAACTACCAAAAGAATGGACAACGATACAGTTCTTCTTGAGAAATTAAAAAACACAATTCCGTTAACAGATGCTAAGATGGAAGATTTCGATGCAGTATTTTACCCAGGAGGACACGGCCCGCTTTGGGATTTAGCAGAAAACGAAACTTCACGACAACTAATTGTAGATTTTTATACTGCGAATAAGCCTGTAGCTTTCGTATGTCATGCACCTGGTGTATTGAAAGATGTAAAAGTTGAGGGAGAATATTTAGTGAAAGGCAAAAATGTAACTGGTTTTACCAATACGGAAGAAGAAGCTGTCGAATTAACCAATGTTGTTCCCTTCTTAGTCGAAGACATGTTGGTTAAAAACGGTGGAATTTATACCAAAATAGCAGACTGGAGCCCCTATGCAGTGGTAGATGGTTTATTGGTAACCGGACAAAACCCTGCATCATCAGAAAAAGTAGCTGAAGAATTGTTAAAACTTATTTAACAATTCAATTTTCTACTGGTTGCCTTAGCTGGCAATCAGTAGAAAATTAAACTTTATAATTCTTCTTCGTCTCCTTCTTCTTCTTCAGGCACATATTTTTCAATCGCCTGCCCAATTGCATTTACTTCTTCATCTTCCTCAAAAATTGGAAGTTCTGTTTTATAATCCATTTTTAACCAAATGGAAGAAGTATCTTTTTGAATCTGAATATATTCTCTACCATCTTTAAAAATGGTATAAGAGTCGTTTCCTTCAGGGAAAACAGAATAATTTACCGGGCCTATTTCTATATCAAATGGTTCTTGCATCGCTGATTTTTTCTGCAAAGATAAATCATAAATCTTTTTGAGCACAATGATTTAGCTGGAAAAACTGCCTATTTTAAAACAAGGTTTTAGCCGCAACAAAACTCCAGTATTTAACATAAATCTTCAACTATCGCGACCTAAAAGCAGCATTCTCGAAATACCAATAACTAAAAAATTACTTATTGCTGCTTAAAAATCCCATCATTTGTACTATTTTACACCAACTATTTACCGAAAGATTAGAAGATGAAGTTAACGTTTTGGGGTGCTGCGCAACAGGTAACAGGAAGTATGCACCTGCTTGAAGTTGGGCATTATAAAATACTGATAGATTGTGGATTGGATTATGAAAAGGAAACCTACCAGGAAGA
>Ga0308159_1001694_pt1 | contig 29462 bp, 24 predicted proteins | sample PhyCR1_FD_201040 | JGI IMG/M metagenome (GOLD analysis project Ga0308159, IMG submission 201040) | Phyllosphere microbial communities from UC Gill Tract Community Farm, Albany, California, United States - DLSLC.R1 | ecosystem: Host-associated > Plants > Phyllosphere > Unclassified | place: USA...
TCATCCGCATCTTCAACACCTACGGCCCGCGCATGCACCCCAACGACGGCCGAGTCGTGTCGAACTTCATCGTGCAGGCCCTGCGCGGAGAACCGATCACCATCTACGGTGACGGCTCGCAGACGCGGTCGTTCTGCTTCGTCGACGACCTCGTCGACGGCATGGTGCGCCTCATGAACACCGACCACTCGGTGACCGGCCCGATCAACGTCGGCAACCCCGGCGAGTTCACCATGCTCGAGCTCGCGAACGCCGTGCTCGAGATTACGGGCAGCACCTCGACCATCGAGCACCGGGAGCTCCCCCAGGACGACCCCAAGCAGCGCCAGCCCAATATCGACCTCGCCCGTCGCGAGCTCGGCTGGGAGCCGACCATCGCGTTGCGCGCGGGCCTCGAGCGCACGGTGGAGTACTTCCGCGGGGTGCTCGCCTCCTGACGCCTGCGTCCTGACGACGAGAGAGCCGCCCGATTCACAAGTTCGGGCGGCTCTCTCGTTCGCCGCACGGGGTCACCGCGCGTCGAGGGTGATCCAGTCAGGCCCCAGCAGGTCGGCCTTCGCGGTACCGCCCGCCGTCCACGGGCGCGGCCCGATCACGATGGGAGAGGTGCCACGGTTTTCCATGAGAGTGGCGGCCCACCAACTGAAACTCGAATTGCTCATGATCATCGCTGATCCCGACGCCATCGCCTTGATCGTGCTCCAGATTCCGAGCGAACGGTCGTCGACGAAATCGAACTCGGCTTCGACATCAGCGAGTTCGTCGCGGACCAGGTCGACCGAGTCCGAGAACACGCGCACGGGCAGGCGGAGGCCCAGATCGTCGAGCAGGCGGAGCGCACGGCGTGCGTATCCCACGGAGGCGATGAACTGACGGTCCGACGGTACGGCGAGGTAATCGCCTCGCCGCAGATGCAGCGTGATCGCCGGCTCACTCCGCATGCGTTGAAGAGTCGCGGCCTCGACGTCGGTCTCGGGCATGCCCTCCATCGCCTGGAGCAGACGGGGCCCCACGGTCGGGAAGTACCGCGGCGACTGGAAATATCCGACGAGGGTCGTCCCCGGACGAACGGATTGAAGAGACGGGGAGTATCGATCGGCGTCGCGTTCGAGATGAATACGACCCAGTCGCGTCGGGAACGGCAACACGCGCTCCGACGATATGCGCACCGACCTCCAGCTCTCGCCAGGATCGAGAACCCGTGCCGGGGTGGGCAGAGCGTCCAGCTCGAACCCACGGGTCCCCGTGACGCCGAAGTGGGAACGGTCCAGGAACAAAGGAACCCCGAGGCGCTCCGCCTGTTCCCATGCCGCGCCGAGGATGAAGAGCTGGTTGCCCAGGCCTCCGGCGATATACCCGGTGATGCCTTCGCGACGGCGGTTCATCTAACACTCCGATCTGACGACACGCGCCTGAGCCTGATCATGATTGCGGCGACGAGGACGCCACACAGCACCCACCCCAATATCCCGAACGCCACGAGAGTGGCGCCGAGATCGGGGAGGAAGATGACGAAAATGGCGGCCTGAACGCCGACGGCCACCACGAGTGTCGCCGCTGCGACGCGAGACGCGTCCGAGATCAGCTGGATGAGCAGCCCCTGGAGAATGATCCAAGGGACGTACGCGGCGGCGATGGGGACGAGCAAGGGTTTCGCCCCGGCGTAGCCGCCGGAGAGGATGACGTCGATCACCGGACCACCGACGAGCCAGAACGCCAGCAGGAGGACAAGGCCCGCAGCGGCCGAGACACCAATCGAGGCGAAGACGCCGACGCGGGTGAGCTCGACGCTCTCCCTGTTTCGCGCGAACCGCGGCAGGAGGTAGAGCGACAACGTCGACGGAAGGATGAAAGAAGCCTTCACCAGCACGGCGACGGACGCGTACTCCCCCGCGAGAACGGGAGGAGCGAGAACGCGAAGGAAGAACACATCAGCGCTCGTCAACCACGCCAGGGCGATCGTGATCACCATAATCGTGGTGCCATCGGCGGTGAAGATCGTTCGACGCGGAGCCGGAGTCCGTCGAGCCGTGATTGCCGCCCCCACCGTCGCCAGGCCAGTCGCCGCTACGACTGCACCCGCCGCGCCGCCCACTCCCGCACCGAGCAACAGCGTGGGCACAGCGATGAGGACACGCAGGACGAGGGATGCTGTCGACCATCCCACCGCCGCGGTGGCACGCCCCGCGCCCTGGATGCGTCCTACGTAGGCCGCGAAGAGAAAGCTGAGGGGGATGCTCAGTGCCGCTGCGACCACGATGCCGAGGCTGGATCCGAGGGCATCAGCCAGGAACGGCGAGATAGCGACGACGAGGGTGCCGCCGACAAGCCCCACGATGAGGGCGTCGACGGGCACCCGCACACCCGAGCGGATGGCGGTCGAGCCACCCTCGGCGGTCTGAACCGCGACGGAGTTTTGCAGTGCCGAGCTACCGATGGCCGCCACGTTAACGATCGAGAAGAATGCCGCGAGGAGACCGAAGTTGTCGGGTCCGATGATGCGCGCCGTCACGACCTGGAACGCGAATGCGGCGACGGCCCCCACGATGCTCGCCACGCCCACCGAACCCAAAGCCGTGGCATGTGATCGAAGATGTCCCCAGCGACCGGTCGAGATCACGGCTGCCCACCGGGAGTGACCCCGGGTTCGACTTGCGTCGCCGGGGCTATGGCATCGCGCCCGCGGAATGTCTCCACGCCACGCTGCTGCGGCACGGTCCTCGAGTCTCCCAGGCCGCAGGCGTCCTCGAAGACGCCTGCGGCACGCGCAGCTCGCGTGCTGCTATCCACCTCAACGGCTCGGGGCCAGGCAAGGGAGAGCAAAAGAAGGACCGTCAGGGCGAACGCGACTGTGCCGATCGTCCACAGTCCCATGGGTGAGACCGGAGCGTTCCACCACCACTCGATGTCGCGGTCGAGGTTGACCCCAACGCGGTCAAGGCCGGTGACGTATCGACGCAGGTTCACGTGAAGAGCGACACTATTCGCGACGACGAGACCGACCGCCGCGACAGTCAGCTGAACCCGACCCATTCCCAGAGACGAGCGCGCGAACCCGAACACTGCGATGCCGGCGAACATGACGATCAAGGGAAAGACGTACCGGGGCTGCACTCCGTTGCCCACGACGACGCCGTCGTGCATGAGGATGTAGAGCGGGACCGCGATGACACCCGCGCCGACACCCGCGAGAGCCAACCATTTGCGAGCATCGCCGAGTCGCAGCCCCCAAAACACCACGCCGGCGAACACGCTCAGCGCCGTCACCCAGACGATTCCAGGCATGTAGGTGTCGAGCCATCCCAGTCCCCAGGTGCCGAGGAACCCCGCGAGGAGTTGCGGGAGCGCCTTGATATTGATGAACAGCAGTTCGGAGAACGTGTACGTGTCGTTCTTCACCACCGTGGCCCCGCCCACAACAGCCGACTGTCCCGCGGTGAAGAAGAGGGCCGCCGCGACGACCACCAGGCCCACCGGCAGGAGGAGATCGCGCAGATAGCGGCGGTCGCGCCGGAATGCAAGCACGGCTCCCGCGATCAGCGCCAACACCGAGTACGCGGCCGAGTCACCACGAGCGCCCGCGCCGATGACGACGAGAAGGACCGTGAGGACACCTGCGCCCGCCTTGCGCCAGCCCGACTGGACGAAGAATGCCCACACCGCGAGCCAGAGCCCGGACGCGGAGATGACCGCCCACGAGCTGGGATTGACACTCGCCACGATGAACACGCCGAGAGGCACGGAAGTGATCAGAGCGCCCCACACGAGAGCCCGTCGCCCCGCACGGGGTACGAGGACGAAAAGGAGAGCGAGGATGCCGATGTAGAGCACGGAGTTCGCCGCGCGCATGGTGACGATAGCGACGGAGAGATCGTGCCCGGCGAAGGCGTGCATCACAGCGTAGTAGACCGGCGGATATGCTTCACCGTTCCAGTTACCGCGGGTACTGAGCTTGTCCGACTCGGCATCGAGTCGGCAGTTCGCCGCCTTGTCGGGATCGAAGGCGAAGCAACTGGAGGCTTCGAGCACATCAGCCGGAAGCGCTCGCTCCGACGGGACTCCTGTCTGCTCGCAAAGATCCGTCGAATCAGCCGTTCCGCACCAGATGCTGGCCATGTGGTAGTCGTCGTCGGGGCTGGACCCCGGAGGCGACGACACGGCCCATGCCATCAACGCGACCAGCGCGGCGGCGACGACGATGGCCGGGCGAACGGCGCGGCTCAGACGGCGGAGTCTCATGGATCCAGGCTCCTCGAAGGAATGAAAGCGGGAGAAGAAGGGCAAGAAAGGGGCGGCGCCAGCGGCACGGCTAGTCTGGGTGTGTGTCTCCCTGCCCCGCTTCATGTTATCCGGCACGGTGCTCTGGACCTGAGCGTGCCATGACCCTTGGGGGTGGCGGCAGCCGATGAGTTCTGACCTGACCTCGCCGGAACTGAGCGTGGTGATCCCCTCGTTCAATTCGGCCCCGTGGCTGCCGAGCACTCTCGAAGCCCTACGGACGGCGATCGATCGTGCCGCCATAAGCGCCGAGGTGATCGTCGTGGACGACGGTTCCACGGACGACACGGTCGAGGTTTTGCGCGACTGGCTTGACGACGCCGTCGCCCCGGTGCGGGTTCTCTCCCAGCCGAACGCCGGCCGATTCGCGGCCCGACGCGCCGGCCTCGATGCCTCCTCTTCCTCGATCGTGATGCTCCTGGACTCACGCGTTCTGATCGATGCGAACAGCCTCGCGCGCATCTGGGCCGAGGCGCAGGAGGAAGTACGCGTCTGGAACGCTCACATCGAAACCGATCCCGACGCACCCCTGGTCGGTCGGTTCTGGGACGTTCCGACACGACTGTTCTGGGGGGACTACCTTCGCCGACCGCGGGCGATGACTTTGACCTCCGAGAACTTCGACACCGCCCCCAAGGGAACGACCCTCCTGCTCGCTCCTCGCGAATTGCTCTCCGAGGCGTTCCGCCAGGCTGCTCCCACCGTCGCCTCACCGCTGGTGTCCGACGACACCAAGATCTTGCGGTGGGTCGCCGAGAATCACGGCATCCGAATCGACCCGCGCTTCACAGCGGTCTATCGACCGCGGACGACCGTGACGGGATTCCTGCGACACGCCAGAGATCGGGGGACGCTCTTCGTCGATTCCTACGCGGGGACGACACCCGCTCGATCGGCGATCCTCGTGGGTTTGGCTGCCGCCCCACCGGCCGTCTTCGCACTTCTCGCAGGGCTCGTCATGAAGCGGAAGGCACCCTGCGCACTCGCAGTGGTGGCCGCGGGCGCACTCGCCGCTGCGGCACCCGCGATGGTCGCCGCGGCCCAGCGGGCGCCGCGACGCGCCGTGCTGGCATACCTCACCTACATCGTCCCCTTCGCCGGTCCCTTCTGGGCGGGGATCGTCCGCGGCATCGTGGTACATCGCTCCGCCTTCTCGTCTTCGTCGAAAGAACCGACCCCATGATCGTTTTCATCTACGGAACCACTGCCGAGGCAATCAAGCTCGCGCCTGTGATGCGTCGACTCGACGCCCGCGGCATCGGTTACCAGCAGTGGGTGACCTTCCAGCACACTGAAGCGCTTCGCACGGCCATCCCGCAGCTCGACCTGCGGGCTCCCGATCGGGTCATCGCGGACGGCTGGAGAGGGAAACCCCTGAAGAAGCCGATCCAGATGGTCGGCTGGATGACGATGGTCGGCCTGTGGACGCTCAAGAACCTCGGGTCGTTGCGTCGGGCCCCTCGTCCGAGCATCGTCCTCGTTCACGGCGACACCATGACAACGGTGCTCGGCACCTTCATCGGACGGCTTGCCGGCCTACCCGTCGCTCACGTCGAAGCGGGATTGCGCTCGGGCGATTGGAAGCACCCCTTCCCCGAGGAACTGGACCGCCGGATCGTCGGCCGCCTGGCCGAAGTTCACTACGCACCAAATGACGAAACGGCGGCGAATCTGACCGGCCGGCGCAACGTCATCGTGACCCACGGCAACACGGTGAAGGACGCCGTCCGGGACAGCGCAGCAAAGCGCCCGGCAGCGCCGGGCGGCGATGACGATGAGGCGCCGTATGGCCTCGTGCTCCTCCATCGTTTCGAGTTCATCTCCAACATGGCCCTCGTCCGGGACACTCTTCAGACGCTCAACGATCACAGTCCGGTCGCCCTACAGGTCGTCGTCGACTCGTATTCGCGCGACGCCATCGAAAGCGTCATCGAGCAATTGGGGCTGGACCGTCTCACCACAGCTCCGAAGCTGGAGCACGCCGCCTTCGTCGAACGCCTTCAGAACGCGCAGCTTGTGGTGACCGACTCGGGCGGTGTGCAGGAGGAGACCGCGGTGTTCGGCATCCCGACGCTCATCCACCGCATGGCGACCGAGCGGAACGAGGGTGTGGGAACCAGCGCTCTGCTCTCTCTCTGGGATCAAGACATCGTGCGCCGCTTCCTGCGAGAAGCCGACACCCACCGTGGCCGGAACGACGAGGCCGCAGCGTCGCCGTCCGACATCATCGTCGAAGACCTCCTCGCGCGCGGGTACGGCTCTCCCGCCTGAGAAGCCCGGTCGTCGGGCACGTCACCTTCGCGAACGGACCTCAGAGCAGAGGTGGTCCGTCGAGATCCTCGGCTTCTCGCGAAGGGGAGGCCGAGGCTTCGTCCGTCGACGCCTGAAGCCGCTCCACGTCTGCCCGGAGAATCGCAACCTCTTCGGCCACCCGCCGGATTTCTTCCTCAGCCCGCGAAAGCTCCCAGGACAGGTGCAGTGTCACGCCGATCAGGAGAGCGACGGCAAGGGCGAAAAGCAGGTTCGACGGGACGATCACGCCCAGCACGCCCGCGAGCGCCCCGAGGAGATCGGGGAACAGCGCCAACACGAGCATGGCTGCGCCGATGAGCAACCACATGACCGCATACTTCTCACGGAGGTGGCGACGCATGAGCATCGTCACGATGAGAGCGAGGATGATGAGAGCGAAAGCGATTCCCACGGGGACGATCATGCGCGCGGTCTCCGTCGTAGCGCGCCGCGCATGAGCGCGAGCGAGATGGCGAACACAGATCGCACCAGGTAGATGGTCGATCCGATGACGTTCTGACTGGGTTTTCCGTGCATGCGCGGTCGCATCGCGACCGGGACCTGGGTCACGGTGAGACCCGAGTGCACCGCCTCGACGAGTGAGTCGAGCGTATCGCCGAGGTACTCCGCCGGGTAGTAGCGGACGTACTGCCGGATCGCCCGCTGGTTCGCGGCACGGAACCCACTGGTCACGTCAGTGAGGCGCACTCCGGCGACACGGGAGACGACGAAGGCGAGAAAGACCATGGCCCACTTGCGCGGACCGCGGACTGAATAGTCGCCCACGTCCGCAAAGCGCGCGCCGATCGAGATGTCGGCGTGCTCCAGACCGTCGAGGACCAGCCGGATGTGCTCCGGATTGTGCTGTCCATCCGCGTCCACTTGGATAGCACGGCGGTAGCCGCGCCGGTCAGCAAAGGTGAAGCCGGTGCGCATCGCACCGCCGACACCGAGGTTGAAGGGGAGGACGAGTACCTCGGCGCCCGCCTCCTGGGCTGCAGAGGCCGTTCCGTCCACGGATCCATCATCGATGACGATGACGTCGTACAGGGGATCGGCCGACCGGATCTCTCTCACTGTGTGCCCGACGTTTCGGACCTCATTCCACGCCGGCACCAGCACAGCGACGCGATCACCCAGTTCGGTCATAACGCCTCCAGTCTAGGGGGCGGATGCAGGGAGCTCCGGGGAGCGCGTCTCCTTCAGCCGCCTCTTCGTATACTCGGGGGATGCTGAGACGAGCCCGGGCCGTCTGGCGGCACGCCCGTTCCCTGCCCCTGCTCGCCCCCGCCCTGCGCGAAATCGATCGATTGTGGTGGGCGCGGACCATTGCCGCAGCCGACGTGGTGGACCTCGATTACGTGCGCGCCCAGGGCGGGCCCCGGACGAGCCGAGCGGCGATTCGGCACTACACGCGCGTGGGCTACCGCACGGACTTCGCCCTCAACCCCCTGTTCATGGAGCGTCTCGTCTCGTCGCAGCTGCCCGATGCGGGCCGCGTGCCCGCCCTGTACGCCTATCTGATCAGCGATGCAGAGGACATCGAGGTGTCTGTCGCCTGGGATGCCGTCGGCTATGGCCGGCGAGTACCCGCGTCTCGACAGGCCCCAGGCCGAGAGCTCGGACACGGTTGGCGGGCCGCGCGCTCCTCCGGGACAATCCGCTTGGGGCGCGGCTCCGACGAAACGCTCGTGAATTGGGGATCCGCCCACCGGCAGGCACGAGAAGCGGCCGCGGGACGAATCCAAGCCAAACTCCCCCCGCTCACCGGCAACGTCGTCGTGTGCCGCTTGGCTCGAGACGAGGGGCTGCCCGCGCGCCCCCTCGAGGAAGCCGTCCGCGCCGCCGATGGCCTATCTGCTGTCCTCATCCTGGCCGTCGCATCAGGAAGCACGGAATCTGGGTCAGCGGCAGCGCTGCTCTGCGCCGCTCGGGCGCGGACTTTCCAGATGCGCGACGACGAACTCCTCCTCGAACGTGTCGAAGACGCTGCGGTGGACGGTACAACCCTCGTCGTGCGTGGACCGCACAGCGAGATCCCCGCCCAGTCACTCATACGGCTCGCAGAATCGGCCGCGCAAGGCCCTGTCGCGCCGCTATGGCTCGGCTGGGACGGCGCCGTGGCCTCCGCCGGACAGGGTGTGCACGGTGGGCGTGCGTTTCACCTTCTGTCGGGCGCACCCAGCGAGGACGCCGTCGCTCTCGGCCCAGAGATTCACCCGTGGCGCATCGCAGGCTCGACTTTCGCCCGCCGCGTGGGCGTCGGGTCGACGGCACACCGGACTCTCACGGAACTCATCGTTCGTGCCCCTGCCTCGGACGAAGACGTGGACCGGGATGCTTCCGAGGCCCCCGATACGGACGTGCAGTCCCTCGTCGCACGGCGGGGCTGGCAGGTCGCTGGCTGGGGACCGTCAGGGCCGTCGTTCGTCCGTCTGCCGGCTTCCGTTTCGCTTGCGGACGGCCGACGCGTCCCCTCGCTGCGCTGGGCCTTGAAGATCGCGGCACCTCCTGGCGCCCCGGGAGAAGCCTGGGGAGACACCCACTTCGCGCGGGGCCTGGCGGACGCACTGAGACGACTTGGGCAAGAAGTGGTCATCGACGCATACGCCGCACGCCACCGGTCCACAACAAGCCTCGAAGACGTGATGCTGGCGTTGCGGGGCCCGGAGCCTCTCGAACCCCAGGCTGACGCTGTGTCGCTTTTATGGGTTATCAGCCACCCGGATGAGATCGACTCGTCCGATCTGGACGGGTTCGATGCGGTTTTCGCAGCCTCGCAGGGGTGGGCGGACGAGAGATCGGCCACGTGGGGCCGATCGATCACGACGCTCCTGCAATGCACGGACGCGCGACGCTTTCAGCCTCATGGGGTCGCCCGCACAGACCGGTTCGTCTTCGTCGGCACTGCGCGGGGTATCGCACGACCGTCGGTGGTGGAGCCCGTGCGCGCCGGGCTCCCCGTCGACGTCTATGGGCCCGACTGGCGGGGTTACATCCCCTCCTCAGCAATAAAGGCGACGGGAGCGCCGAACGCGGACCTCCCCCGCCTCTACGAAGGGGCGCGAGCCGTATTGAATGATCACTGGCCAGCGATGCAGCGCCACGGTTTTGTGTCCAACCGCCTCTTCGACGTGGTCGCGGCGGGGGGTCGCGCCGTCAGCGATGACGTCGCCGGGATCGACGAACTGTTTCAGGGAGCCGTCGCCACCTATCGTTCGGTACCCGAGATGCTGCAAATCCTTCAGAACGACCTGGACACGGTATTACCCACCGGTGACCGTCTGCAGGTCATCTCCGCGTCCGTGCGCCGCGAGCATTCCTTCGACGCCCGCGCGGACACGTTGCTGAGGACCGCGCTGGCTCTCCGTTCTTAGAGCGTGTGGACCGATACCGAGACGTCAGCCGTCGCTGTTCCGAGGGTCTGCTCGGGCGTCTCGACGGTGAAAGTCGCCCCGTGCGAGATGCCGTGGACGCCCCCTTCGTCTGAAGCGACCGCGTTCGCGTGCACGTGATATGTGCCAGCACCGAGATGCAGGGCGTCGATCCGGAAATCGACCGTCGTTCCGCCGTCCATCGTCGGAAGGGCGGTCCCCAGCAGGTCGGTGTTAGAGGCGAAGACCATATGACCCAGAGGGGTGTTGACGCTGAACCCCGCGGCCCATCTCGCGATCGCGTGATCAGACTCGAGAGCGAGTCGGACACCGATGGTCTCGGCGGATCGGAATACCCGGCGTTTCTCGCCGCGGTCGTCGAGGATCTCTACGCCCGAGACTCGGATGGGAGCCCGTTCCGCGGCCTCGGCAGCACTGGCATCGTCGCGACCCTCGAGGACGTCGCGGAGAACGCCGATCGCCTCATCGACATCGCCGTCATGAACGACCTCGCCCTTACGGAGGACAATTCCGCGGTCGCACAGCTCGGCGACTTGCTGCGCGGAGTGACTCACGAGGATGATTGTGCAGCCATTTGCGCGGAACTGGGCGATGCGATCCATGCACTTACGCTGGAAGGCCTCGTCGCCGACGGCTAGCACCTCGTCCACGAGCAGAATGTCGGGGTTGGTGTGGATCGCCACCGAGAAGGCAAGACGCACATACATTCCGGATGAGTAGAACTTCACCGCGGTGTCGATGAAGTCCGCGATACCGCTGAACTCAACGATTTCGTCGAATCGGGCATCGATCTCCGGGCGAGTGAGCCCCAGAATCGACGCGTTCAGGTAGATGTTCTCGCGTCCGCTCAAGTCCGGGTGGAACCCCGCACCCAATTCCAACAGCGCCGCCATGCGCCCGCGGGTCTGAATGGACCCGGATGTGGGGGCAACGATCCCGCCGATGAGCTTGAGGAGGGTGCTCTTCCCCGAACCGTTCGCTCCCATCAGCGCGACCGTGGTTCCCGCCTCGATGTCCAGCGAGACGTCCTTCACCGCGATGAAGTCCTCACGATGGGTCTTGCCTTGCCGACCAAGATGGACGATGCGGTCCTTGAGGTTGTTGTCGCGGCGGACACGAAAACGCTTACGTACGTTGTCGATGCGCACGACGACGGGGGCCTGGGTGATGCTCATCACAGCTCCTGAGCGAAGTTGCCCTGCAAACGGGTGAACACCCGGTGCGAGATGAACAAGAAGACGAGTCCCACGACACCGGCCACAAGCATTCGGACCTCCAGTCCCGGAGGATAGTCCTGTGGGGTGCCCGCGCCCCAGAAGGCCTTGTGGAAGCCAAGGATGGCGAGGGTCAACGGGTTGGCCAGATACATCTCGAGAACCCACGACGGCAGCGCGAAGCGATCGATGACGTCGCTCACCATGCGCCACGAGTACACGATCGGCGAAGCCCACATCGCCAGCATGAGCACGACGTCGGTGAGGTATTGGATATCGCGGAGGTAGACGTTCACCGCGCTGAGCAGGAGACCGATCGCGGCCCCGTAGAGAAGCACCAGCCCGAGGGCGGGGAAGAACCATAGAACCTGGATGGGCTCAGGTAGCGCTTTGAAGATCAGGGCGGCGATGACGAGGACTGCCAATTGCACGAGGAACATGAACCCTGCGCCGCCGACGCTTGCGAACGGGAAGATCTCTCGAGGGAGATAGATCTTCTTGACCAGCCCCCCGTTCATCAGGATCGAGCCGGTGGCGCCGGCCACAGTGTCGTTGAAGAATTGGTACAGGGTCAGTCCGGCGAAAAGGTATATCGCGAAGTTCGGGATGCCTTCTGCCGCTCTCAAGAACTGCCCGAGCACGATGAAATACATCAGGAACTGAATCAGCGGTCGGATGACCGTCCAGAGGAACCCGAGGAAGCTGTCTCGGTATCGGGCCTGAAGGTCGCGACGGACGAGCAGGAAGAGGAGATCGCGCCGGGAGTACAGCTCGCGGAGCTTCCCCCCACGGCCGGGAAAGCTCATGCCTTTCGAGTCGACCGTTGAGAACGGGAGCTCTCTCAGGGCCGCGAATCGTTCTGTTTTTTCCAAGCCTGACCATCGTCTTTCGGGAGAGCTCGATCCTACCGGGCGCCGCCTGCGTACTCTCTCACGCGGCTCACAGGTGTCTCAGCTGCGCCGCGATCCGAACCGGCGACGGACCCCGTCGACGATCCGGCGCGGGCGTGTGAGGACATCGCGGACCCTCTCCCACCGGGAGACCTCACCTGGCTTGTTGTAGCGCAGGTACATCCAGAAGAAGTCCGAGGCACGCCCCGTACCGATCCACCCGGCCCGGTGCAGGAAGAGCGTCTTGTCCCGAAGGGAGCCTGGAAGCGTTGCCGCCATCTCGTCGACCTTGAACTCGAGGGAAGTGTGGCTGAGAGCGGCATACTCTGCAGTCAGGACCGTCCGAGTATGGAAACCCAGCTCGGCCGCCGCATAAGAGGGAAGCCGTTCGAGCACGTGGGCCAGGCCACCGTCCTTGTACGCGTCCCTCCCACCGAATTCCTCGTAGCGCCATTGGTGTTCGGCAAGTAGTCGGAGCGCCTTGGGGCGGGCTGCATACATCGAGCCGAAGGGGGCGAGCGGCGAGACGTTGTCGATCGGCACGGCGATTCCGAGCTGCATCGCCACCCGCTCGAAGCGCGGGCGATTGCCCCACCAGGCATGGCCCAGGGTCCCGTGACCAATATGGATCATCGGCGGGTATGCAAGTCCCAGACCCTCCTCGCGTTGGAACAACCCGATGAGGTTGGCCGCGTAGCCGGCGTTTGGAAGCAGGTTGTCGAGCTGCTGGCCCTTGAAATGCTGTCCGACGGCGTAACCCTGCTGTGGCGTCCGCTTGGTGTGCACCTTCACGATGACGTCGTAGGTGTCCCCCAGGATCACGTCACGACACGCGATGAGAAAGGCACTCTGGTCGCGCCCGTCATTTGAGGGCAGAACACGTACCTCGGTCCGTCGACCGGGTCGCTGCCGAGCGCGCAGGATGTCCTCGATCTCGCGAGCGCGCTGCGCATCCGGGGTCGTGACGATCAGGTCGTAATCGCACGGCAGGAGGTCTCCGCGGTCGAGGATCTCGTCGGTCATGTCGACATAGAAGATGTGGGCCACGAGCACCACACGGAGGGGATGCGCAGGATCATACGACTCGGTGACGTCCGAGAGGATGTCGAGCATGCCCAGATCCGTCGTGAGGTCGCGGGGAGGGGAGTTCCGAGCCAGATTAGAGACGATGAGGTCACGCGGGTAGCCGTACGACTCGACCTTCTCCAAGAGCCACTTGCCGATGGAAGCCTCGTGGTCCATCGTGACGGGCCAGAAGAAAAAGGGCTTCCGTTTGACGACGGGGCACCCGTCGTCAAGCATCTGCTCCGCGTTGAAAATGGACGGATTCTCCGTGTCATATCGTTCGTGACCGAAGGCCACCCGGTGGGTGAATCCCGCGGAGGCGAAACGCTCGGTGAACGTCACTTCGTGGAGCGTCACCGCTTCCGTCCAGTCCTCGAGCACGGGGAGCGATCGCCAGTACTCGCGCCACGCATCGGAGGTGAACATTCGTCGACGGACCGCGATCCAGAAAGACTGAAGATGGTACGGGATGACCTCGCCCGTCCAAGACGCGCTCTGCTCGACGCGGCGGTGATCTGTGAGACCCCAGAAATCGATCTCGGCGGCGTCCATGGACGCGAACACCGGGGCGAAAGGACGCACCGGACCGAACCAGGTATCGTTCGTCAGTACCACTTCGTCGTAGCGCACGATCTCGTCCCCGAGGAGGTCGAGGCCGGCCTTCTGCCCCCAGATGTCCATTCCGGTGTTCTCGCGAACCAAGACGTCGTCCGCCACCGCCTCGAGACGCACGCGGGCGTCTTGACGCAGTTCTCCGTTGACGACCGCGACAATCCGATCGGCATGCTCGCGAAGGCGGGACAGCGCGTGCAGGACGAAGTCATCGATGCGACCGCGACGGTCGTAGATGACGTAGACGATGGCTCTTGAGCCCGCCTCGGGGAAACGGTCGGGACCGGACATCAGTTCTCCTTCCCCTCGGGCCGGCCGCTTCGCCGAACGACGCGCCGCGCCGCCCGTGCGATGCGGCTAACACGCGAGATGGCACGCCACCAGTCCGGGTGCCGATATCGAAGCCACATGCGGGCGAAGTCCAGGCCACGTCCGGATCCCACCGGCCCAGCCCGGTGAAGGAGGGAGGTGTAGCCCGCCGGGTAGCCATAGGAGGTCATCGCCATGTGATCGCCGACGTACTCGAGCGAACCGTGGCTCAGACCCGCGTGCTCGCTGGTGGCCGCTGTCCGTGTGTAATACCCGCGCTGTCCGGCTGCGTATGCATGCAGACGAGAGAGTACGACGCTGGTGTCAGCGTCACTCCCCCACCGCTTGTCGGCGAGCAACCGCACCGCGTCGGGGCGCCCCCACCACATCCCGCCAACTGGTCCGTGCGGGCTCGCCCAGTCCAGAGGGACGCTGATGCCGAGCTCTTCGAGTTCCTGTTCGGCTCGATCACGCTGACCTATCCAGCCATCGCCGAGAGTCGACATCCCGATGTGCGGCGTCGGGGGAAAGACGAGGCCCAGCTCAGCTTCCTGGCGGAAGAGCTCGACCACGTTCGCCGTGTAGCCGGCGCTCGTCCCGAGGATGCAGTCGAACTGCTGACGCCGAAAGTAGCGCGCCGCGTTGCGCGAGAGACGACTGTCGACCCCTGTGTGAAGCGCGACAACAAGATCGATCTCCTCGGAGAACACCGCGTCGCGGCACTCATCGAAGACAACCGTCGTGTCGGCCAGACGGCGGCTTGTCGCGGCCCGCATCTCGAGCGGCACCGAGTCGGCCACGGACGTGGCGTTCCATGCGCTCTCAACGGCGGTCCGTGCGGATGGCTCGGACAGCGTGAAGATCGCGCGGACGAGCCCGGGAATTCGCGCGAGCCGCTCGACGACGTCGGGGAGGACCTCTGTGTCGATGACGTGGACGACCGCGAGGATGCGCATCGGCTCGCGCCCCGGAGCGCGTTCGACGGGCGGGAGGATTTCGAGCATCGCGCCGTTCGTGTGCATGCGCTTGGGCTGACACGTGCGGGCGAGATCGGACCACATCAGCCCCACCGGGTACCCCCGGGCAGCCATTGCGGCCGCAATGCGACGCCCGGAAATCGCATGCTGGTCGTAGAACAACGGATACCCGTCCAGCACCTCTCGAGCGACCGCGGGGCAGCCGTCCTCGATGAGCAGATCGACGTTGAACATGTCGGGATGCTCAGCCGGGTAGTCCTCGCTGGCGAAAGCCGCACCGATGCGGAAGCCCGCCCGGGTCAGAACCTCGCTCAGATGCGACTCCGTGTTGCGCACCTCCCAGCTGTGTCCTGGCCGCGTGGGGAGGGTCGACCAGAACTTCTGCCATGCGCCCGAGTCGCGGATACGACGCCGGACCGCGAGCCAATAAGTGCTCAGGCGCACTTCGCCGTCGCGGCCCTCCGAGCGATCTCGATGTCGAGTGTCGCGGCGATCGGTGAGCGACCACATGTCGAGGTAGCGCGTCTCCATGCGCTCGATTACCGGCCCCAGGGGGCTCACTGGGCCGAACCACCCGTCGCCCGTGAGGATGATCTCGTCGAAGAAGCGTTCGCCTGCCCCCCAAGCCTTCAGAGCCTCGGCGTAAGCCCACAGACCGTGGACATCGGTGCCGATGTCCACGACACGATCGACGTACGACTCCGCGAGAGAACGTCCGTCAACGTCGAGGCCGCCGACCGCGAGGATCAGATGGTCGACGTGATCTCGCAGCGCCGACAGAGAGAGGAGGGCGGCGTCTGTGAGCCGGCCGCCGCGCGCCTGGGCGGCGAAAATCGCGCCGCGCGTCCCGCCGAGGGGGAATCGGACGGGAACGGTGGAGTCACTCACCCGGGCGCACCTGCCCTTGCGCCAGTGCCTTGATCAGGTAGTCGCCGTATCCGCTTTTGGCCAGACTCGCGGCACGAGCGCGCAACTCGTCGTCGGTGAGGAACCCCATGCGCCAGGCGACTTCCTCCGGGCAGCCGATCGACAAACCCTGTCGCTTCTCGACCGTGCGGATGAACTCGGTCGCCTCGCTGAGCGAGTCGAACGTCCCGGTATCGAGCCATGCGGTCCCGCGGGGAAGAATCTCGACTTTGAGCTTGCCCTCCGTCAGGTACGCCCTGTTGACATCGGTGATCTCAAGCTCTCCTCGCGGCGAAGGCTTCAGATCGCGGGCGATGTCGACAACGGTGTTGTCGTAAAAGTAGAGTCCCGGCACCGCGTAGTTGCTCTTGGGATGCTGCGGTTTCTCCTCGAGCGACACCGCCGCACCCGTGGCGTCGAATTCGACGACGCCGTATGCGGAAGGATCATCGACCCAGTAGCCGAAGACGACACCACCGTCCAGATCGTTGTACCTTCTCAAACGCGTTCCCATTCCCTGGCCGTAGAAGATGTTGTCTCCCAGCACGAGGGCCACTGAATCGGTCCCGATGTGCTCGGCCCCGAGGACGAAAGCCTGCGCAAGTCCATCAGGCGATGGCTGCTGCTTGTAAGAGATGGAGACTCCGAAGGCCGAGCCGTCCCCGAGGAGACGTTCGAATTGCCCAGCGTCTGCGGGAGTCGTGATGACCAGGATGTCGCGAATACCCGCCAGGATGAGCGTGGACAGCGGGTAGTAGATCATCGGCTTGTCGTAGACCGGGACGAGCTGCTTGGAAACGCCGAGCGTAATGGGGTGCAGTCGCGACCCGGTTCCGCCCGCGAGAATGATGCCGCGCATGAGGCAAGTCTCGCCGATGTGCGGGGACTGGGCCAAACCGATGCGCCGCGGAACGAACGGGCGATCCCGACTAGCCTGACCTCATGCGTCTTCTCGTCACCGGTGGGGCCGGTTTCATCGGGTCCAATTTCGTGCACCACGTCATCTCGCACACCGACCACACGGTGACCGTGTTGGACAAGCTCACATATGCGGGTAATCGCGCTTCCCTGGCCGGACTGCCCGCCGACCGGGTCCATCTGGTGGTCGGAGACATCGCCGACGCGGCGGTCGTCGACCCCCTGGTCGCCGACGCCGACGCCATCGTGCACTACGCCGCTGAGTCGCACAACGACAACTCCCTGCACGACCCGCGTCCGTTCCTCGACACGAACATCATCGGTACCTACACCTTGCTCGAGGCCGCGCGTCGCCACGACGTGCGTTTCCACCACATCTCCACCGACGAGGTCTACGGCGACCTGGAGCTCGACGACCCGGCGCGCTTCACCGAGCAGACGCCGTACAACCCCTCCTCCCCGTACTCGTCCACGAAGGCGGGTTCCGACCTGCTCGTGCGGGCGTGGGTGCGCTCGTTCGGTGTCCGCGCCACCATCAGCAACTGCTCGAACAACTACGGGCCCTATCAGCACGTGGAGAAGTTCATCCCCCGGCAGATCACCAACGTGCTGCGGGGGATTCGCCCGAAGCTCTACGGGACCGGAGAGAACGTCCGCGACTGGATCCACGCCGACGACCACTCCTCCGCCGTCCTCACCATCCTCGACAAGGGCGAGATCGGCGAGACGTACCTCATCGGCGCCGACGGCGAGAAGGACAACAAGAGCGTCGTCGAACTGATCCTGCAGATCACCGGTCAGCCGGCGGACGCCTACGATCTCGTCACCGACCGTCCCGGCCACGACCTCCGTTACGCGATCGACTCGAGCAAACTGCGGACCGAGCTCGGCTGGACCCCCGCCTATGGTGACTTCGAATCCGGACTCGCCGCAACCATCGAGTGGTATCGGGACAACGAGGCCTGGTGGGCGCCCGCCAAAGACGGCGTCGAGGCGTTCTACGCGAGCAAGGGTCAGTGACCGCGATGTCGATCGCCTTCGGCAAGACCCTGTCCGTGCGCGAGACGCCCATCCCGGGTCTCGTCGTCCTCGACCTACCGGTGCACGGAGATGCACGCGGATGGTTCAAGGAGAACTGGCAACGCGAGAAGATGACCGCTGCCGGCGTCGATCTGCCGGACTTCGGCCCGGTCCAGAACAACATCTCCTTCAACGACGCTGTCGGGACCACTCGCGGCATTCATGCAGAGCCCTGGGACAAGTACGTCTCCGTCGCCACGGGACGTATTTTCGGCGCCTGGGTCGACCTTCGTGAGGGAGAGACTTTCGGTGCCGTCTTCACGACCGAACTCGATCCGTCGACCGCGATCTTCGTTCCCCGCGGAGTTGGCAATTCCTATCAGACCCTCGAAGCCGACACGGCCTACACCTACCTGGTGAACGACCACTGGTCTCCCGACGCGACGTACACGTTCCTCAACCTCGCCGATGAGACAGCCGCGATCGAGTGGCCCATCCCCCTGTCCCAGGTCGAGATCAGCGCGAAAGACAAAGCGCACCCGCAACTGTCCGACGTGATCCCGATGCCGCCGCAGAAGATCCTCGTCACCGGTGCGAACGGCCAGCTCGGCCGGGCCCTCCGTGCGGAATTCGGTGAGCATCCCTGGATCGAGTACGCGACGCGCGACGACCTCGACCTCACGTCCCCCGATCTGGATGGCGCGCGCCGCTGGCGCGACTACGGCACCATCATCAATGCCGCCGCGTACACCCAGGTGGACGCCGCCGAGACGCCGGAGGGGCGCACCCGGGCGTGGTCCGCCAATGTGGGCGCCGTGGCAGCCCTCGCACGCGTCGCGTCGGCGAACGGGATCAACCTCGTTCACATCTCGAGCGATTATGTGTTCGACGGCTCGACGGCGGGTGCCTACGACGAGTCATCGGCAGTATCGCCACTGGGTGTCTACGGCCAGACCAAGGCCGCGGGCGACGCGATCGTGTCGACGGTCCCGCGGCACTACATCCTGCGCACCAGTTGGGTCATCGGCCACGGCTCGAACTTCGTGCGGACCATGGCCTTGCTCGCGGAGAAAGGCGTCGATCCGAAGGTGGTCGACGATCAGATCGGTCGACTCACCTTCACCGACGACATCGCGTGGACGATCCGTCACCTGCTCAGGACCGGCGCACCCTTCGGAATTTACAACGTCACCGGTTCCGGCGACGCACTCTCTTGGTACGACATCGCTCGAGAAGTCTTCCGTCTCACGGGACACGACCCCGACCGTGTCGGCGCTGTGTCGACCGAACAGTATTTTTCCGACGCGCGAGGACCGGTTGCGCCGCGACCCCGCAACAGCGTCCTGGATCTGAAACGGGTGCAGGCCGTCGGGGTCGAGACCCCGTCCAGCCTCGACGCTCTCGCGCTTTATCTCCGCACCTGAACGGGCCGAGCGGTCTGAATGCAGATACGAAGGAGGGGCGACCAGATGGCTGGCCGCCCCTCCTTCGTACCGCTCAAGGAACAGTGACGCTTCGACAGCCCAGGAGAATATTCGGACCCACCCCGTTGTCATTGATCGGGTACACACACACGTTGTGAGACCCGCGACTTGCAGGAACCGTCGCCGAGAAGCCGTGGCGATCACCGAGCCCGAAAGCTGCGCCGATGTCGCCCCGCGGGACATTGGCGAGGATCGCGCGACCGACACCGTCGACGTAGACGTGCACGGCGATCGGATCGGTCGTGTCGGGATCAAGAGCCCATCCACCCACCACAACGGCGCCTGAGGTGACACCGACGGATTCGAGGTTGCCGATGGGCGGGCGGGAATGGTCGGCGACAGTGATCGATCGACAGCCGATCAGTGTGTTCCCGCCGTCGCCGTTGTTGATCGCGTAGACGCAGACGTTCGACTGTCCGGGTGGTGCGGCGATTCTCTCCGAATAGCCATGCTGACCGCCCTGGAGCGGGTAGGCCGCTCCGACGTCGGGGCGGGACTTGTCAGCCGTGTAGGCAGCTCCTGCATTGCCCACGTAGATGTGGACGGGGATCGACGCGGCGGTGTCGAGATCGAGAGCCCACCCGCTGACGTTTACGGAGTTGCCGCTCACCGATACGTCGTCGATGACGCCGATCGGGGCGCGAGACAGGTCAGGGACCGCGACGGTGACCGATCGGCACCCGAGTGTCGTGTCACCGCCCGCGCCGTTGTTCACCGCTACGACGCAGATCTGGTAAGACCCTCCCATCAACGTGAGTTGCGACGCGAAGCCGTGATTAGACCCGTAGCTCGGGTAAGCCGCTCCCACGTCTGATCGAGGGAGGTTCGCTGTAGCGTTCGAAGACTTTCCACTGGCGGTCATCCGCACCTGAATGGGCAGTGCCGTATCGGGGTCGATGGTCCACCCGCTCGCTGTGACGGTGGCGCCGCTCACCGTGATGGCGTCGAGGGCACCGAAGGGAACGCGTCCCTGGTCGACGGGGGCCTGGACCACGACCGTCCGACAGGCCAGTTGGACGTTCGCACCCAGGCCGACATTGATGCCGTAGGCGCAGACCGTGTGCGAACCAGGGTCAGCAGGCAGGACACCTCCGAACCCGTGGTTAGCCCCATAGGCGGGGTACGAGGAGCCCACGTCGTTGCGCGAGCTGTCGGCGGTGAGGGCAGTACCCGTGCCGTCGATGTAGATGTGCACGGCGATGGGCGATGCTGTGTCCGGGTCGATGGCCCATCCCCCGACCGAGATCGCGCCGGCGCGGGCATCGACCCCTTCGAGGTTTCCGAACGGCGACCCGGCCATCGCGGCGACTCCGGAGCATTTGAGCTGCTGGTCGCGCCCCGCACCGACGTTGACGCCGGTCACGCAGACGTTGTTGTTGCCCTCCTGCGCGGCGGGGACATACGCGGAGAATGCGTGATTTCCGCCCAACGCCGGGTACGCCGCCGCAACATCGGCGCGGTATCCGTCAGCGGTGACCGTGGTCACTGCGCTCTCCACACGAATCTGGATCTGGATCGGGTTCGCCGTATCGGGATCGGCAGTCCAACCCTCGACCCGGAAGCCCCCGGGGACGGCGTAGATAGTGTCGACCGAACCGAACGGCCCCGAGGGGTTGCCCTGTGCTCGTGTGGAACCGAACCAGTCGGTGAACGTGCGCCAGAAGTTGCGGTTGCCGTACGCGGAGCAGCCGTCACCCGTACCGTAAAGATTGTTCAGCGCGGCCTGGTTCGGCACGTACGGGGTGTAGATGTACAGGCCCGCGGTCGCCGCGTTCTCGATGAACACACGCTGCGTGCCACACCCGCCGTTGGGGTTGTAGAGAATGTTGTTCCACCGGCCGGACTGATAACCCCACCATGTCGGATTGAGGCGGTAGACCTCGAACTGACGGGCCGCGTAATAGACCTGGTAGAAAAACCCGGCGGTCGACGCGTCGCACGGAGCCGTGTCGGGGCACCCCTGACCGGTGGCGGCGGAGTAGTTCCACGACGACGGCGCCGTCGACGTGATCAGGCCCTGCTCCTTCTGAAGCAGGACGAGAAGGGCTTTCTGGCTGATGCCGCACGAGCGCGCGACCTTGTCGATGATGGTCGAAGCGCTTTCATTGGGCGCGCCCGAGTATCCGTTGCAGTATTTGTCGACAGGTCGATTGTCGGTGTTCTGACGGTAGTCCTTGACGCAGGTGTAGCCCGACTGGCAATTGCGCACTTGGCGCTCCATGAAGGCCTGAATCTCGGGGGAACCCATCGCGTTGCCGTCGTAGAAGACGGAATCGTCGATGATGTTGCCGGGGTTCCAATCCGCGGCATCGGCAGCGGCGGCGGAATCGACCGGAGCGATCGTGGCCGGTAGCGCAAGAGGCGCGGCGACGAGGAACGCGAGCGCACAGGCCCACACCGCGACCGTCGCCGCGAAACGGCGCCGGCGGGTGGGACGGATCACGAGGTCGGCTCGACCGTCGTCACTGCGGACTTGGCCGCGGTCGTGCGCGACGAGTATGCGACCTGGAAAGCCGGATCGGTTTCGTCGCCGATGGCGATCGACATAAGACCGCAGTACGTTACGTCCTTACCCTCGTTCGCGGAGGAGTCGACCTTCGCCCCCGAAGAGACGAGCGTGAGGGAGCACGTCCCACCCGACTCGGAAACTCCCGGAACCATGGCGGAAACCTGCAGAGTACCGTCGCGGACCTCAGAGGTGACGATGAGGATCTCCCCGTTGAAGGGCGCGTCCGTCGCCTCGGAGCCGCCCGAGGTCGGGGTTGGTGACGGCGTCCCGGTGGCTTCCGGCGAGGTCGTGGGCGTAGCAGTGGATTCAGAATCGGTCGGGGTCGGAGCGGCAGAGCCCGAGGCTCCGGCGCATCCGGAGAACGTCAGTAACCCGGCGAGGAGCAAGACGGGCAGCACGACGCGCGTGCGCCGGAGGGAGGACGAAACGGCGGCGTCGGTGGCGTACTTCACGGCAACATTATGCGGGTGTGACGAGAGACCCGCAGCCGCCCACGCCGCGAAACACCAGGTCGTTACCGACGGGATATCCGCCGACGCAACCTCCGCACACGCGACCACAACGGCTGGTGGGCATCGAGCTCGTGTCGAAGGTCATCCCGGATCTCCGCGCGCACCCGGGCCGCACTTTCCGCGAGCCGCTCATCGACATGCGCCTTGAGCTCCGCCTGCAGCGCCGCCAGATACAGCGGCAGCCCGTCGCCCTCGCGCCCGATCCACTCGGCGAGTGCCCGGTCCCGCACCCGCGCATCATCGGCGGCGTGCGCCTCGGTGAGGGCGAACATGCTGTTGGCGTCGAGGCCCGTGGCATCCGGTCTCTGCGTCCAGAAAGCGAGCGCTTCTCCCGGGAGGAAGCCGATCCCGCCGTGCCGGAGGATCCGAAGGTAGAGATCCCAGTCCTCTACCGCGTCGAGCGACTCGTCGTACCAACCGATCTCGTCGTGGATCGACCGCCGGTAGAGCACGGAGATGGGGACGGCTCGGTTGACGCTGAGCATCTCGGTCAACGAGATGCGTTGCATGCCCGCCCAGAACGGTGCGCGACCGACCTCGACCCACGCCCCGCCGCGCTTCTCTTCGTAGACGATCTCGGTCGGCACGGCGACGGCCGCGTCAGAAGTCGTCGCATCGAGCCAGGCGACGGTCCGGGCGAGGAACTCGGGATGCCAGCGGTCGTCGTCGTCGTGAAGCACGACGTAGTCGGTACCGGCTTCGCGAACGCCTCGATTCGCGGCGACGCAGCGCCCTCCCTCACCGTCCACGATGTGGAGGACGGAGACCTCGAATGCGGCCTCCGCGACAATCGTCTCGACCTCGCCGGGGTCTCCCCCGTCGTTCACCACGATGACCCGGTGGTCGGCGTAGGTCTGAGCGCCGATGTCGCTGAGCGCCCGGCGGAGGAAATCCGGCCGCCGCCGGGTACGGACGACGATCCCGACGCGCGCTGTCATGCTGTCGAGCATAGGGGGCGCCCGCCTCACAGCTCCGCGTGCAGCGCCCACACCCGGTCGGCCGAGGCCCCCCAGGCGAATCCCTTGGCACGGTCGCCGGCCAGCACGCGCAAGCGCTCGGCGTCCTCCCCCAGGGCTCGGGAGAGCGCGGTACCGAGCTCATCGGCCGGGGCGAAGGCGGCGGCGTCGGCGAGGACCTCGTGGAGGACGGGGCTGTCGACCGCCGCGACGGGGATGCCCACGGCGAGGGCGTCGACCGCGCGCCACGGCCAGTCCGCGCGCGCGGACGAGGCCACGAACGCCGCCGCGTGCGAGAGCACGGCCGCCCGGTCCCAGCGGTCGAGCGCGCCGCGGGCGTGCACGCGCCCGGCGGCCAGCCCCGCGGCGGCGGCGAGGTCGATCACGGCGGGCTCGTCGCCCTCGGGCACGTCGAGGACGACGACGTCGCCCTCCCATCCCGAGGCGACGACGGCGGCGAACGCGCTCCCGAGGGCGTCGGAGGCAGCGCTCCCCCCGGCCGCCGCGACGAAAGTCTGCGGTAGGTCGAGGGCGCGCAGGCGCCCGACGGCATCGGAGGGCACGCGCAGTCCCGCGGCGGGAGCGCCGCCGATCACGCGCAGCTTCTTGACGAGCTTGGGCTTGGCCACCTCGGCGAGGCGCTCGGCCATCGCGTGCGTGGGCACGATCACCGCGTCCGCGTGCTTGGTCACGCGCGAGAGCAGCGCGCGGCCGGCGAGGACCTCGGCCTTCGGCAGTTCGTCGGGGGTCTCCCACGCGCGCAGGTCCCACAGGGTCACCACGATCTGGTGCGTCTCGTTGACGCGGTCGTGGCGCACGAGCGGCGCGAGCGGGGTCGGCGAGTGGATGAGCCCCTTGCCGATTCCGGGGGCGACACCGAGCTGCCAGGATGCCGCCAGCTCTCGGCGACGCATCGACAGACGGGTCTCGGAGCTCAGGCCGGCGATGGCCTCACCGTCGGGGATCCCGGGTGAGGGGACGATCGCGCCGACGTCGCACCCGCGGGGGGCTGTGGCGATGAGGGCCTCGGTCAATGAGGCGGATGCCTCGGCGAGGTCGAGCGAGGTCGGGGCGACGAGCTGGTCCAGCACGACGCGCAGGGTCACGGTCACGAGGAGGGCGCCTCCGTCTCGGTGGGCGGGTGCAGTTTGTCGTGCACCATCTGCTGCACCTGGGCGAAGTCGGGGTCGAACTCGTCGACACCACCCGCCGGGGTCAGCTCGAGGGTCCCGACCGGCTGGCCCTTCGCCTCGAGGGCGAGGTTCACCAGGGTCGGGGCGATGAGCCCCTGCGGCAGGTCGGTCTCGACGATGTTGGTTCCGGCGGTGGCCACGTCCTGGAAGTGCGTGAGCACGTTCTGCGGGGTGGTCTGCGCGAGAATCGCCTCCTGCAGCTCGCGCTGGCGGCGCATGCGGTCGAAATCGCTCGTCGTGTACCGCGAGCGGGCGTACCACTGGGCGGTGTCGCCGTTCATGTGCTGCTGCCCGGGCTCGATCCAGCCGAAGGCCCAGTCGTCGACCGGCTGACCGTCGTAGGCGGGGCCGCCCTTGGGCAGGCGTTCCTTCACGTCGATGTCGACACCGCCGAGCGCGTCGACAAGGTCGGCGAAGCCCTTCATATCGATCAGCACGTAGTACGGGATCTGGATGCCCATGATCCCCTCGGCGGCGTCCTTCGTCGCCTCGATGCCGGGCTCCGACCCCTCGGCCTTCGCGTTGGGGTAGAGCGCGTTGCCGTCCTGGCAGACCTCGACCTCGGTGCGCAGCTGGTTGATGCCGCTCCCCCACCCGCAGGTCGCGTTGGCGTATCCGGTGTGCCCGTCGGGGTACTTGTCCTGCATCGGCCCCGGTGCGAACGGGAAGTGCGGCATGTCGCGCGGAATGCCGGTGATCGTCGTCGCCCCGGTGGCGGCGTTGATCGAGACGACCGAGATGCTGTCGAAGCGCATGGAGTCGCGCCCCTCGCCGGAGTCGGCGCCCAGAAGGAGGATGTTGTAGTACCCGTCCGACGGCGGGACGACGGGGGCGGACTGGGCGAACAGTTCCGAGAAGGTGTCGCGGGTCGTTCCCGCCGCCTGCGCCGCCCACGCCGCACCCGAGCCGGACACGACGAGCAGCGCCACTGAGACGACGGCGATGGCCACGCGGGACAGGGGCCCGACCTTGACCAGTCGGACCAACCGCAGCGTGTCGATGGTCAGCACGATCCAGAGCACGGCGTACGCGATGAGCGCGATCTGCACCAGCGTCAGCGGCAGCGGCCGGAACCACGACAAGAAGTCGGGGATGAACGATCCGGTCGCCAGGGCGAACAGTCCGCTGGGCATGAGCAGGGCTCCGAGACCGGCGAGCGCCAGGATCGTCCACATGGCGAGGGTCGCGCCGAGGCCGAATCGGCCGAGGCGCCTGTTGCCCGCCAGAACCTGAGCGGAACCGGGAAGCAGGAAGTTGAGCGCGACGAGCCACCACCCGCGACGGGTCATGACCGCCCGCGAGTTCGCGTCGGGATGACGCATCGGGCGCTGCTCGACGACGTGCGTCCGAGAGCGGGGCCGAGTGGCGGCGAGCGTCATAGGGAGTCCTTCAGGCGTCGGTTCTTGTCTTCGACCTGCGCCTCGAGATCGCGCGCGTAGGCCTCGACGCGGTCGGCGAGGGCGGTGTCGGCGCTGCCGAGGATCCGCGCGGCGAGGAGGCCGGCGTTCTTCGCTCCGTTGATCGAGACGGTGGCCACGGGGATGCCCGCGGGCATCTGGACGATCGAGAGCAGCGAGTCGAGGCCGTCGAGCGTCGCCAGCTGCACGGGGACGCCGATCACGGGGAGGGCGGTGACGGATGCCAGCATGCCCGGCAGGTGCGCGGCTCCCCCGGCCCCCGCGATGATGGCGCGCAGCCCGCGTCCACGGGCCTCGCGCCCGTAACGGACGAGCTTGTCGGGGGTGCGGTGGGCGGAGACCACCTCGACCTCGTGCGGGATGCCAAACTCGGTCAACACCTCGCTGGCGGCGTTCATCACGCGCCAGTCGGAGTCGGAGCCCATGACGACGCCGACCACGGGCGTCTCGGAAGAATGCAGCGGCCGGGTCACCGGTCCAGGGTAGGGCGGCTCGCTGGAAGATCTCGGAACGGCGCGCTCAGTCGAAGAACGCGGCGGCCGCGCGACCCTCGTAGACGACGTCGTCGAGGTCCTCGCCGATGACGTTGACGTGGCCCACCTTGCGGCCCGGGCGCGGGGCCTTGCCGTAGGTGTGGATCTTCGCGGCGGGGTGCGCGGTCATGGCGGCGGCGAAACGCTCGTCGAGGCCGCCCTCGGCGGGGCCGCCCAGGACGTTGATCATGACCGCCCACGGGGCCACGGCATCCGTCGATCCGAGGGGCAGGTCGAGGACCGCGCGCAGGTGCTGCTCGAACTGGCTCGTGATCGCGCCGTCCTGCGTCCAGTGACCGCTGTTGTGCGGACGCATGGCGAGTTCGTTGATCAGGATGCGCTGGTCGCTCGTCTCGAACAGCTCGACGGCGAGCATGCCGGTCACCCCCAGCCCCTCCGCGACCGCGACGCCGATCTCGGCGGCGACGCGCTGGACGCGGGCGTCGGCGCGGGGCGCCGGGGCCACGACCTCGGCGCACACTCCTCCGCGCTGCACGGTCTCGACGACGGGGTACGCGCGCACCTCACCGAAGGGGCGTCGGGCGACCTGCTGGGCCAGTTCGCGGGTGAAGTCGACCAGTTCCTCCGCGAGGAGGGCGCCGCCGTTGCCGTCCTCGGCCAGGGCGGCGAACCAGTCGTCCGCTTCGGTGGCGGCCGAGACCACCCGCACACCCTTGCCGTCGTACCCGCCGCGCGGCGTCTTCACGACGGCGCGGCCGCCGTGCGCGTCGAGGAAGTCCTGCAGATCGGATGCCGTCGACACGGCGGCCCAGTCAGGCTGAGGGAGGCCCAGCTCGGCCATCTTCGCGCGCATGACGAGCTTGTCCTGGGCGACGCCGAGGGGTGCGGGTCCGGGGTGGACGGCGACGCCGGCGTCGACCAGGGCGGCCAGCACGTCCTGCGGCACGTGCTCGTGGTCGAAGGTGATGACGTCGACGTCACGGGCGAAGGCGAGCACCGTCTCGGCGTCGCGGTAGTCGCCGACGGCCGTCGCGGCGAGTGCCGCCGACATGCCCTCGTCCTCCGCGAGGACGCGGATCTCGACCCCCAGCTCCACGGCGGGCGCGATCATCATCCGCGCCAGCTGTCCGCCACCGACCACTCCGACTCGCAGCGCCATGCCGCTCCTTCCGTCGGCATCCATTCTGTCGGGCCGCCCGCGGGGGCGCGAGCCGGTCCGGATGGCCGGGCGATCGGGACCGGCGCGATCCGCCGGTGCGCCTCGCGCTGAACACAACGCAGGAAATGTGCGCGCGCGACCCCGGCCGCAGCGCGATCTCGGGCAGAAGAGCGTGCGTCTCCTGCGTTATGTCACCAGGGGGCGGGTTCGCACGCCGGGGCGAGCGGTGGCCGCGACGCGGGTCAAAGCCCGCCGACGGCGCCCGAGCCGAAGGTCTGCGCGTCGCGGTGGGCGAGGATCTGGTTGACCTCGACCTGGTCGACGAGCGTCTCGTGGACGAGCACCGCGTGCGGGATGTTCTTCAGGCGCAGCGGAGGCTCGACGCCGTTCGAGAGCGAGAGCGTGCCCGCGCCCCACATCCGCTGCAGGATGCCGCGCCGCATCTCGATGGCGTACCCGCGCACGTGGGAGACTTCGCGTCGGTTGGCGCCGAACGGGCCGGAGCGCTCGATCACGCGGCGCGTCGTGATGGTCCATGTATGTGAGAGCCACACGAGGTAGGGGATGACCACGAGCAGCAGGACGAGCACGCTCGCCGCGGTCAGCAGCATCCAGTTCTCGTAGGGCGCGGGAAGATTGTCGTAGAAGAAGGCCGTCGCGCCCGCGACGCCGATCAGGACGAGCGCCGACCAGAACAGACGCCGCGCGTGCGAGCGCAGTCGAGCGATGCGCAACTCGGGCGCTGTCGTCCCCGGCGCCGGCATCCGCGGGCGCCCGATCGAGTTCGACGGCTGGGTCACGGTCTCATTGTGCGACGCGCGGGGCCCGGCGGGCCGGTGCCACGCGGGGCGCCTGGACGTCAGCGGACGTGGACCACGTCGCCGGCCGAGACGACGGTCTCGATGGTGCCGGCCTCGACGACGAGGCGCCCGTCGCGGTCGAGGCGCGTGGCCGTGCCCTGGAGCGTCGAGCCGTCGGGCATCGCGACGGTCACCTCTTTGCCCACGGTGACGCAGAGTTTCTCGATCTCGGAGTGCACGCGCTCGACGTCGTCGTGCGCGAGACGCGAGAGCAACTTGCCGAGATCGTCGAGGTAGTCGGCGAGGAGGCGGTCGTCGTCGCACTCCGCTCCGATCGCGGCGAACGAGGTCGCGGTGGTGACCGGAAGATCGGCGCGGCTCATGCGCGTGTTGACGCCCGCTCCGACCACGATCGTGTCGGCCGCGCCGGGGACGACCTCGGCCAGGATGCCGCAGATCTTGCCCCCGTCGACGAGCACGTCGTTCGGCCATTTGAGCTCGGCCGTCCCGCCGTGGCCGGTGAGCTGAGCGCGCACCGCACGGGTCATGGCGGCCCCTGCCACCAGGGGGATCCACCCGCGCTGCGCGATCGGGATCATCGCCGCGTCGACGACGACCGAGACGGCGAGCGCGGTTCCGGCCGGCGCCGTCCAACTGCGGTCGAGGCGCCCGCGCCCGGCGCGCTGGTCGTCGGTCACCAGGAGCGACAGGTGGGGCCAGCCCTCAGGATCGGCGGCGACCGCCGCGATCACGTCGGCGTTCGTGGAGTCGGTCGTCTCGACGACCTGCACGCGCGGGCTGTGGGCGGCGGCGAGCGGGTATCCGGCGGCGGGGATCGGCATGAGCACACCCTAGAGAACGCGCCGGGTCCACGGCATCCTCTTGCGCTCGACGCGGCGGACGGACACGGCGGGACATGGGCGGATGCCACAGCGCCTCGCGCATTCGCTTGTGCGCACCCTCCAACGCGGGCGCCGACGCTGTCGCTAGGGTGGAAAGCGTGACCGACCAGCCCGATCTCTTCACCACCGCCGGCAAGATCGCGGACCTGCGCAACAGGT
>Ga0308159_1001695_pt1 | contig 29403 bp, 26 predicted proteins | sample PhyCR1_FD_201040 | JGI IMG/M metagenome (GOLD analysis project Ga0308159, IMG submission 201040) | Phyllosphere microbial communities from UC Gill Tract Community Farm, Albany, California, United States - DLSLC.R1 | ecosystem: Host-associated > Plants > Phyllosphere > Unclassified | place: USA...
TCGTCGATGGGCGTGGACTTGAGCTTCTCCATCACCTTGTCGGCATCGGTGCTGTTGGCCGCCTGCACGGCCTTCAGGTAGTTCATCGTGGCGGAGTAATCGGCCGCCTGGATGTCGGTGGGCATGCGCTTGGTCTTGGCGAAGAACTTGCGGCCGAAGGCGCGCGTCTTGTCGTCGAGGTTCCAGTCCCAGCTGGTGGTCAGCAGCAGGCCCTCGGTGTTCTTCAGGCCCAGGCTGTGGATGTCCGTCAGGAACACCAGCAGGCCCGCCATCTTCATGCTCTTGTTGATGCCGAACTCGCGCGCGGCCTTGATCGCGTTGATCGTGTCGCCGCCCGCGTTCGCCAGGCCCAGGATCTGCGCCTTGGAGTTCTGCGCCTGCAGCAGGAACGAGGAGAAGTCCGAGGCGTTGAGCGGGTGCTTCACGCTGCCGAGCACGCGGCCGCCCTTCTCCTTCACCACCTTGGCCGTGTCGGCCTCCAGCGCCGCGCCGAAGGCATAGTCGGCCGTCAGGAAGAACCAGTCCTTGCCGCCCTGCTGCACCACCGCGCCGCCGGTGCCCTTGGCGAGCGCCACGGTGTCGTAGGCGTACTGCACGGTGTAGGGGCTGCACTGCTCGTTGGTCAGCGCCGAGGTGCCCGCCCCGTTCACGATGAAGACGCGCTTCTTCTCCTGCGCCACCTTGGCCATCGCCAGGGCCGTGCCCGAGTTGGTGCCGCCGAAGAGCATCGTCAGCCCTTGCGTGTCGATCCACTCGCGCGCCTTGCTGGCGGCGATGTCGGCCTTGTTCTGGTGGTCGGCCGAGACCAGCTCGATCGGCATGCCCAGCACCTTGCCGCCGAAATCGTCGATCGCCATCTGGATCGCCACCGCGCCGTTCTTGCCCTCCACGTCGGCGTACAGGCTCGACATGTCGGTGATGAAGCCGATCTTCACCTTGCCGTCCTGCGCCTGCACGGCCGAGGCGGCGCACAGGCCCGCGAGGCCGAGCGCCACGGCCAGTGTCTTGAAGGTCGCGGTGGTGCGTGAATGTTTCGTCATGTCGTCGTCTCCTGAGGCTGGATGGTCGTTTGTTCGTTCGATTCGGTTTCGGCGTGGCACGGGCGGGCGAGGCCGGCGGCTCACACGCCCAGCAATTCGTTCAGCACGGGCATGCGCTGCTCCAGTTCGTCGGCGCCGAACTGCAGCGCGATGCGCCCGTGCTCCATCACGTAGAAGCGGTCGGCGAGCGGCGCGGCGAAGCGGAAGTTCTGCTCCACCATCACCACCGTGTAGCCCTTCTGGCGCAGCGTGGTGATCATGCGCGCCAGGGCCTGCACGATGACGGGCGCGAGCCCCTCCGAGATTTCGTCGAGCAGCAGCAGCTGCGCGCCCGTGCGCAGGATGCGCGCCACGGCCAGCATCTGCTGCTCTCCGCCCGACAGGCGCGTGCCCTGGCTGTGGCGGCGCTCCGCGAGGTTGGGGAACATCGCGTAGATCTCGTCCACCGGCATGCCGGCGCGGCCCGTCTTCAGCACGGGCGGCAGCAGCAGGTTCTCCTCGCACGACAGGCTGGAGAAAATGCCGCGTTCCTCCGGGCAGTAACCCACGCCCAGGTGCGCGATGCGGTGCGTCGGCATCTGGATGGTTTCCTGCCCGTTGATCTTCACCGAGCCCTTGCGGGCGCCGGTCAGGCCCATCACCGCGCGCAGCGTGGAGGTGCGGCCCGCGCCGTTGCGGCCCAGCAGCGTGACCACCTCGCCGGGCTGCACGACCATGTCCACGCCGTGCAGCACGTGCGATTCGCCGTACCAGGCCTCCAGGCCGCGGATTTCGAGAGCGGGGGCTGCCATCAGTGGGCCCCTTGCAATTGGCCGTCGGTCGTGCCCATGTAGGCCTCCATGACCTGCGGATTGCGCGAGACCTCCTCGTACGGCCCCTCGGCCAGGACGGCGCCGCGCTGCAGCACCGTGATGCGGTCCGCGATGGTGGAGATGACTTTCATGTTGTGCTCGACCATGAGGATCGTGCGGCCCGCCGACACCTTCTTGATGAGCTGCGTGACGCGGTCCACGTCCTCGTGGCCCATGCCCTGCGTGGGCTCGTCGAGCAGCATCAGCTCGGGCTCCATCGCCAGCGTCGTGGCGATCTCCAGCGCGCGCTTGCGGCCGTAGGGCAGGTTGACGGTGACCTCGTCGGCCAGGTCGGCAAGGCCCACCTCCGCGAGCAGTTCGCGCGCCCGGCTGTCGAGGTGCGCCAGGCTGCGCTCGCTCTTCCAGAAATGGAAAGACGTGCCCAGGCGGCGCTGCAGGCCGAGGCGCACGTTCTCGGTGAGCGTCAGGTGCGGGAACACGGCCGAGATCTGGAACGAGCGGATCACCCCGCGCCGGGCGATCTGCGCAGGGGCCTCGCGGGTGATGTCCGCGCCGTTGAAGGTGATGGTGCCGGACGTGGGTTCGAGGAACTTGGTCAGCAGGTTGAAGCAGGTGGTCTTGCCCGCGCCGTTGGGACCGATTAGCGCATGGATGGAACCGCGGCGCACCGACAGGTTCACATCGCTCACCGCGGTGAAGCCCTTGAATTCCTTGGTGAGATGGCGGGTTTCGAGAATGACGTCGTCGCTCATGGGGCAGGTTGCCGCTTCCTGTGGGGTGGTCCATCGGCACGCCGCCCGGGAAGGGTCGGCAGCTGCCGCGGTCAAGGGGCTTGCGGCGCATCGTATGCCGCCCCCCCGAAGGCCAGGAACTGGGACAAATGCCTATGTATAAACGCCTAAGCAAACACCCCCCGCACCCGCCCGGCCCGGCATGGAAGCAGCCCCGGAGAGGCCCCGGCACCGGGAAGCGCGCACCTCGGCGGACCACCCTTTGCTGCCCGCATGGCCATGACCCGCCGCCCTTTAGCGCTCCTTAAACCATAGCAACAACATCATGGACGGCCCGGCCCCGGGCACTGGCTCTCCGAGCCCGCCTACACTGGCCGCACCATGCCTTCCGCCCCTGCCGACGCACGCCCCGAGGCACCGCCTCCGGGAAATCCCTCCCGCGTTCCGCCGCGCGCACTGGCCGGGCTGCTGCCCTTCCTGCGGCCCTACGCCGGGCGCATCGCCCTCGCGCTCGTGTTCCTGGTGCTCGCGGCCGGCGCGACGCTCGCCTTCCCCATGGCGCTGCGGGCGCTGATCGACGGCGGCCTCCTGCCCGGAGATCGCGGCGCCCAGGCGCTGGCGCTGCGCGAGCACTTCGGCCTGCTGTTCCTCGTGGCGGTGGCGCTCGGGGTGTTCTCGGCCGCGCGGTTCTATCTGGTCAGCTGGCTCGGCGAGCGCGTCACGGCCGATCTGCGCAACGCCGTCTATGCACGCGTGCTGCAGCAGAGCCCGGCCTTCTTCGAGACCACGCAGACCGGCGAGGTGCTGTCGCGCCTGACCACCGACACCACGCTGGTGCAGACCGTCGTGGGATCGTCCCTGTCCATGGGCCTGCGCAACGCGGTGATGGGCATCGGCGCGCTCGGCATGCTGGTCTGGAGCCATCCGCGGCTGATGGCCGTGGTCCTGCTGGGCATCGTCGCCGTCGTGGCGCCGACGGCCTGGATCGGGCGGCGCGTGCGCCGGCTCTCGCGCGACAGCCAGGACCGCGTGGCCGATGCGAGCGCGCTGGCCGGCGAGGTGCTGAACGCGGTCCCGGTGGTGCAGAGCCACACGGCCGAGGCGCGCGAGAGCGCCCGGTTCCGCGCGGCCACCGCCAGCGCCTTCGATGCGGCCGTGCGCCGCAGCCGGGCGCGCGCGGCGCTGGTGGCGTTCGTCATCGTCACCAACGCCGCCCTGCTGCTCTGGGGGCTGTACCGCGGCACGCAGGCGGTGCTCTCGGGCGACATGTCGGCCGGGCAGCTCGGCGAGACCGTCATCTACGTCATGCTGCTCGCCGGCGCCGTGGCGGTGCTCGGCGAGGTCTATGGCGACCTGCTGCGCGCCGCCGGTGCCACCGAGCGGCTGATGGAACTGCTGGCTGCGCCCGCGGCGATCGTCTCTCCCCCCGGTGCCGCGCCGTTCGGGCCCGCCGGGCAGGGCCTGCGGGTGGATTTCGAGCACGTGCGGTTCCACTACCCGTCGCGCCCGGCGCAGGCCGCGCTCGACGGGTTCGACCTGCACATCGCGCCCGGCGAAACCGTGGCGCTGGTGGGTGCAAGCGGCGCGGGCAAGACGACGGTGTTCCAGCTGCTGCAGCGGTTCTACGACGTGGACGGCGGCACGTCCGGCGGACGCATCCTGCTGGACGGGCGCGACCTGCGCACGCTGGCGCTCGGGGATTTCCGCTCACGCATCGCCGTGGTGCCGCAGGACGCCGTCGTCTTCTCCGCTTCCGCGCGGGAGAACATCCGCTATGGCCGCCCCGACGCGACCGACGCCGAGGTGGAAGCCGCCGCGCGCGCCGCCTTCGCCCACGACTTCCTCGCCGCCCTGCCCGAGGGCTACGGCACCTTCCTGGGCGAGCGCGGCGTGCGGCTGTCCGGCGGACAGCGCCAGCGCATCGCGATCGCCCGCGCACTGCTCAAGGACGCCCCGCTGCTGCTGCTCGACGAGGCCACCAGCGCGCTCGACGCGGAAAGCGAACGCATGGTGCAGGCCGCCCTCGACGCCGCGCTGCACCCGCGGGGCCGGCGCCGCACCACCCTGGTCATCGCCCACCGGCTGGCCACCGTCCAGAATGCGGACCGCATCGCCGTCCTGGAGCACGGCCGCGTGATCGAACAGGGCCGGCACGCGGAACTGCTGCGGCAAGGCGGAGCTTATGCCCGCCTGGCCGCGCTGCAGTTCACAGCCTGAGCGGGCAAGGGGCCAGAAGTCCGGATGACCCGCATCCGGCGACCCGCCAGAACACCGCCACCAGCGGCATGGCCGCCAAAGGCACTCCCCGGCGGCGCGGCCAGCTACTGCAGCGTTTCCTTGGCGGCCGCCGGCAGGGGCAGCGGCAGCACGGCGATGCCTTCTTCCAGCAACTGCACCGTGTCCTTCACGCTCGCCTGGCCGCGGATCGGCCGCTCCTCGGCTTCACCATGGTGGATGCGGCGGGCCTCCTCGGCGAAGCGCGGGCCGACGTCCTCGGTATGGGCCATCACCTGGCGTGCCATGCGCAGCCAGGCGGCCTGCAGCTCCTGGGGCGCCAGCGACCGGGATGGCGATGGCGGCGGCGGAGATGCAGGAGAAGGCCCGGCATCCGCCGGCCCGGTGCCTGCGGAGGAAGCGTGCCGTGCAGGCGGCCCGGAGGCCGTGGAGCGCAGATTCAGGCGCGGTGCACTCAGCACCTTGCGGACGCCGCGGCTGCCGCACATCGGACACTCCAGCAGCCCGCGCGCGAGCTGGTCCTGGAAATCGTCTTCGGAAGCGAACCAGCCTTCGAAGGCATGGTCGTGCTCGCAGTGCAGATCCAGCACTTTCATTCTGGAGACTCCGCAGCGTCCATGGCGCTGAAGGGGTGGAGCGTGGCCGGGCTCACCCGCGCCGGCGCAGCAGGTAGCGGTAGACGAAACCCGGGAACGCCAGCGTCGCGAACAGCGCGGCCGTGATCGCGTAGAACTCCCAGCCCTGGGGAGCGATCTGGCCGGCACGGCGCTCCAGCAGCAGCGCGAGCGCCCCCACCAGGAAGTAGCACAGCACGAGTTCGCCGAGGCGGGCCGCCAGCGGCTTGGCCGCAGCCGCGCGGGGGCCCACCACCAGCCAGCGCTGGTTGCAGAACGGCAGGTTGGCAGCGGCGAAGGCCACCACGATCACCAGCCAGATGGATGCGGAGGACGACAAGGGACAATCGATCCGGATGGCGCACCGCCCTTCCCTCCTGCCTGCCGTTCACTGACGCAACGGCGGGCCGGGAAAGGCCGTGGGCCGTTCAGGTCAGGTGGCCAGCGCGCGCACCACGGCGTCGGCGCAGAGAGCCATCAGGCCGCCCGGCACCAGGCCGAGGATCAGCACGAGCGCACCGTTCAGCGTGAGCACCATGCGCACGTCGAGCGGGGCCGACACGCTGGTGGCCGTCAGCGGTGCGTCGAAGTACATCACCTTCACGACGCGCAGGTAGTAGAACGCGCCGATCAGCGACATCACGACGGCGAACACGGCCAGCGCGATGTAGGGAGCCTGGCCGGAAGCCACCAGGGCCTGCAGCACGGCCAGCTTGGCGTAGAAGCCCACCATCGGCGGGATGCCCGCCAGCGAGAACAGGCAGACGGCCATCACGCCGGCGTACAGCGGGCTGCGCTGGTTGAGGCCTGCCAGGTCGGAGATCTCTTCGCTCTCAAAGCCCTCGCGCGCCAGCAGCAGGATGATGCCGAAGCTCGCGAGCGTGGTCAGCACGTAGGTCAGGATGTAGAACATCGCAGAGCTGTAGGCGTTCTCGACCGCGTTCGCGTCCACGTTGCCGTTGATGACGCCCGACAGCAGCCCCAGCAGCACGAAGCCCATCTGCGCGATGGTCGAGTAGGCCAGCATGCGCTTCAGGTTGGTCTGCGCGATGGCCGCCAGGTTGCCCACGAGCAGCGAGCCGATCGCCAGCACCGCCAGCATCTGCTGCCAGTCGATGGCCAGCGGCAGCAGGCCGTCCACCAGCAGGCGGATCATGATCGCGAACGCCGCCAGCTTGGGCGCGCTGCCGATGATGATCGTGACGGCCGTGGGAGCGCCGTGGTAGACGTCCGGAATCCACATGTGGAACGGCACGGCGCCGATCTTGAACGCGAGGCCGGCCACGACGAACACGAGGCCGAACACCAGCACCTGGTGGCGGATCTGGCCCGAGTTCACGGCCTTGAAGACCTGGCCGATGTCCAGCGAGCCGGTGGCGCCGTACAGCATCGAGAGGCCGTAGAGCAGGAAGCCGCTGGCCATCGCGCCGAGCACGAAGTACTTCATGGCGGCTTCGGTGGCCGTCGTGTGGTCTCGGCGCAGCGCCACCAGCGCGTAGCTGGAGAGCGTGAGCAGTTCCAGGCCCAGGTAGATCACGAGGAAGTTGTTGCCCGACACCATGACGAACACGCCGAGCAGCATGAACATCGACAGCGTGAACAGCTCGCCGCCGCGCAGCATGCCGCGGTCCGCCGCGTAGGGGCGGCCGTAGACCAGCGTCACCATCACGGTGATGGTGGCGAAGCACTTGAGCCAGTTGCCCATCGCGTCGCTCACGACCATGTTGCCGAAGCCGTAGAACGTGTTGCCGCTGCTCGCGTACATGCCCTGCAGCACGGCCACCACGGCCAGGGTGAGCATGGTGAGCACGTAGGTGCCGGTGCGCCGGGCGCTCTTCACGCCCAGGTCCACCAGGGCGATCACGCAGGCCATCACCAGGAGCACGATCTCCGGGTACACCGCCAGCCAGCTGATGTTGTCAATCATCTCGGTCTCTCGTTGTCAGTCGGTTCATTGGAGCTTGGTCTGCGCCACGTGCTTCAGCAGCTCCGCCACCGACACGTCCATCACGTCGGTGAAGGGGCGCGGATACAGGCCCATGTACAGCACGGCCACGGCGAGCACGCCCAGCACCAGGAATTCGCGGGCGCTGATGTCCAGCAGGCCGCGCACGTTGTCGTTGCCCACCGGGCCGAGATAGACGCGCTTGAACATCCACAGGGTGTAGGCGGCGCCGAAGATCAGCGCGGTGGCGGCAGCGAAGCCGATCCAGAAGTTCGCCTTCACGGCGCCCAGGATCACCATCCACTCGCCCACGAAACCGGCGGTGCCCGGCAGGCCGCAGTTGGCCATCGCGAACAGCAGCGCGAACGCCGCGAACTTGGGCATGGTGTTGACCACGCCGCCGTAGGCCGCGATCTCCCGCGAATGCACGCGGTCGTACAGCACGCCGATCGAGAGGAACATCGCGCCCGACACGAAGCCGTGGGCGATCATCTGCACCAGGCCGCCGGAGACGCCCAGGTCGTTGAAGATGAAGAAGCCCAGCGTCACGAAGCCCATGTGCGCCACGGACGAATACGCCACCAGCTTCTTCATGTCCTTCTGCACCATGGCCACCAGGCCCACGTAGATCACCGCGACCAGCGACAGCGCGATCATCAGCCACGCCCACTGGCGCGCCGCGTCGGGAGCGATCGGCATCGAGAAGCGCAGGAAGCCGTAGGCGCCGAGCTTCAGCATGATGGCCGCCAGCACGGCGGAGCCGCCGGTGGGCGCTTCCACGTGCACGTCGGGCAGCCAGGTGTGCACCGGCCACATCGGCACCTTCACGGCGAAGGCCGCGAAGAATGCGAAGAACAGCAGCGTCTGGGCACGCGCCGACAGCGGCAACTGGTGCCAGGTGGCGATGTCGAAGCTGCCGCCGGACTGGTTGTACAGGTACACCAGGGCGATCAGCATCAGCAGCGAGCCGAGCAGCGTGTAGAGGAAGAACTTGAATGCCGCGTAGATCTTGTTCGGGCCGCCCCAGATGCCGATGATCAGGTACATCGGGATCAGCGTGGCTTCGAAGAACACGTAGAACAGCAGGCCGTCGGCCGCGCTGAACACGCCGATCATGAGGCCCGAGAGGATCAGGAACGCGCCCATGTACTGGTTCACGCGCTCGGTGATCGACTCCCACGACGCGATCACCACGATCACCGTGATGAAGGCCGTGAGCGGCACGAACCAGAACGAGATGCCGTCCAGGCCCAGGTGGTAGTGCACGTTGAAGCGCTCTATCCAGAGCATCTTCTCGACGAACTGCGCGGCGGCCGTGCCGTTGTCGAAGCTGCCGAGCAGCGGCAGCGTGGCGGCGAGGCCGATCAGCGAGCCGATCAGCGCGATCCAGCGGACCATGCGCGCCTGATCGTCGCGCCCGAAGGCCAGCAGCAGGGCACCGAAGGCGATCGGCGTCCAGATGGCAAGACTCAACAAACCCATTTTTCTTCTTCCTCTACTTGTTGAGCCACACGAAGTACGTCATGAGCCCGAACACGCCCAGGATCATCACCAGCGCATAGTGGTAGATGTAGCCCGACTGCACCCAGCGCACGATGCCGGCGACCCAGCCGACGACCTTCCAGGAGCCGTTCACCACGGCGCCGTCGATCAAGGCCTGGTCGCCGCCCTTCCAGAGACCCATGCCCAGCGCGCGGGCGCCGCGGGCGATGATGTTCTCGTTGATCCAGTCGAGGTAGTACTTGTTCTCGAACAGGACGTAGATCGGCATGCAGATGCGCTTGATCGCCGCCGGCAGCGCCGGGTTGACCATGTACATGTAGTAGGAGAGCGCGACACCGGCCAGCGCCAGCCAGAACGGCGCGGTCTGCAGGCCGTGCAGGGCCATGGCCACCGGGCCGTGGAACATCTCGGACAGCTCGGCCATCGCGGGGTGCTTGGCGGCATCCACGAAGATCACGTCCTTGAAGAAGTCGCCGAACAGCATCGGCTGGATCGCCAGGAAGCCGATCACCACCGAGGGGATGGCCAGCAGCACCAGCGGCACCGTCACCACCCAGGGCGACTCGTGCGGCTTGGCGTCGTGGCCATGGCCATGGCCATGGTCGTCGTGGGCATGGTGGTCGTCGTGGTGCGCGTCCGGGTTCTGGTCGTAGCGCTCCTTGCCGTGGAAAACCAGGAAGTACATGCGGAACGAATAGAACGCGGTGACGAACACGCCGGCCAGCACCGCGAAATGCGCGAAGCCTGCGGCGGGCAGCGTGCTGGCGTGCACGGCCTCGATGATGCTGTCCTTGGAGTAGAAGCCCGAGAACAGCGGCGTGCCGATCAGCGCCAGGGAGCCCAGCAGCGAGGTGATCCAGGTGATGGGCATGTACTTGCGCACGGCGCCCATCCAGCGGATGTCCTGGTTGTGGTGCATGCCCATGATCACCGAGCCCGCGCCGAGGAACAGCAGCGCCTTGAAGAACGCGTGCGTCATCAGGTGGAACACGGCCACCGAGTAGGCGGAAGCGCCCAGCGCCACGGTCATGTAGCCCAGTTGCGACAGCGTGGAATAGGCCACCACGCGCTTGATGTCGTTCTGGATCATGCCCAGGAAGCCCATGAACAGGGCCGTGATGGCGCCGATCACCAGGATGAAGTTGAGGGCCGTGTCCGAGAGCTCGAACAGCGGCGACATCCGCGACACCATGAAGATGCCGGCGGTCACCATGGTGGCCGCGTGGATCAGCGCGGAGATCGGGGTCGGGCCTTCCATCGAGTCGGGCAGCCACACGTGCAGCGGGAACTGCGCGCTCTTGCCCATCGCTCCGATGAACAGGCAGATGCAGATCACGGTGATCAGCATCCAGTCGGTGCCCGGGAAGCCGATGGCGCCCAGCTCGCCCGACTTGGCGAAGATCTCGCCGTAGTTCAGCGTGCCGGTGTAGGCGGCGATCAGGCCGATGCCCAGGATGAAGCCGAAGTCGCCCACGCGGTTCACGAGGAACGCCTTCATGTTGGCGAAGATGGCCGTGGGCTTGTTGAACCAGAAGCCGATCAGCAGGTACGACACCAGGCCCACCGCTTCCCAGCCGAAGAACAGCTGCAGCAGGTTGTTGCTCATGACCAGCATGAGCATCGAGAACGTGAACAGCGAGATGTACGAGAAGAAGCGGTTGTAGCCGTCGTCCTCTTCCATGTAGCCGATCGTGTAGATGTGCACCATCAGCGACACGAAGGTCACCACGCACATCATCATGGCGGTGAGCGTGTCGATCAGGAAGCCGACCTCCATCTTGAGGCCGCCCACCACCATCCAGGTGTAGAGCGTCTCGTTGAAGCGGGCGCCGTCGAGCGCCACGCTCTTGAACGTCAGGGCCGAGAGCACGAACGCGACGAACACGCCGAGGATCGTGAGGGTGTGGCTCGCGCGGCGTCCGATGCGGTTGCCGCCGAAGGCCGTGCCGAGGATGCCGGCGAGCGCGGAGCCCGCCAGCGGCGCCAGCGGCACCGCGAGGAGCATCGAAGCGGAGAGGGTTTGACTCATTCTTGAAGACCTTGCAAGTACCGGCGGATCAACCCTTGAGGGTGTTGAGATCTTCCGCGTCGATGCTGGACTTGTTGCGGAACAGCAGCACCAGGATCGCGAGGCCGATGGCGGATTCGGCCGCGGCCACCGTCAGGATGAAGAACACGAACACCTGCCCGTGCATGTCGCCCAGGTAGTGGGAGAACGCGACGAAGTTCATGTTCACGGCCAGGAGCATCAGCTCGATGGCCATGAGCAGCACGATGAGGTTCTTGCGGTTCAGGAAGATGCCGATCACCGACAGCGCGAACAGCATCGCGCCCAGCGACAGGAAATGGCCCAGGGTCAACGTCATGCCTTCTTCTCCTCGGCGGCCGCAGCGGGCGCCGCCGGTTCTTCCGCGGGCTTCTGCGTCGCGGCGACCTTCACCAGCGCGACGCGGTCGGCGGCACGCACACGCACCTGTTCCGAGACCTTGGTCACCTTGGTGTCCTTGCGCTGGCGCAGGGTCAGGGCGATGGCGGCGATCATCGCCACCAGCAGGATCACGGCGGCGATCTCCACCGGGTACAGGTATTCGGTGTAGAGCAGCTTGCCGAGTGCCTTGGTGTTGGAGTAGGGCACCACGTTGCCGGCCACGTCCACCATGGCCGCCACGGCCTTGGGTTCATCCATGCCGCGGAAGCCGCCCATCAGCACCGCCGCCATTTCCAGCGCGATCAGCGCGCCGATGAAGGCCGCGAGCGGGAAATGACGCCAGAACCCCTGCCGCACGGTGTCGATGTGGATGTCCAGCATCATCACCACGAACAGGAACAGCACCATCACGGCGCCCAGGTAGACCAGCACGAGCGCGATGGCCAGGAACTCGGCCTTCAGGATCAGCCAGATGGCGGCGGCCTGCGAGAACGCGAGGATCAGGTGGAGCACCGCATGCACGGGGTTGCGCGCGGTGATGACCCGGAAGGCCGCATACAGCAGCACGACCGAGAACAGATAGAAGAAACCAGTCTTGGCGTCCATGAATCGGATCTTGTGAAAAGTGGTTCAGGAGCCGCGGGTCAGCGGTACTTGGCGTCGGCCGCCTTGGCTGCGGCGATCTCGGCCTCGTAGCGGTCGCCGACCGCCAGGAGCATGTCCTTGGTGAAGTACAGGTCGCCCCGCTTCTCGCCGTGGTATTCCAGGATCTGCGTCTCGACGATCGAATCGACCGGGCAGCTTTCTTCGCAGAAGCCGCAGAAGATGCACTTCGTGAGGTCGATGTCGTAGCGCGTCGTGCGGCGCGAGCCGTCGGCCCGCACGTCGGACTCGATCGTGATCGCGAGCGCCGGACAGACCGCTTCGCAGAGCTTGCAGGCGATGCAGCGCTCTTCGCCGTTCTCGTAGCGGCGCAGCGCGTGCAGCCCGCGGAAGCGCGGCGACAGCGGCGTCTTCTCTTCGGGGAACTGCACCGTCACCTTGCGGCGGAACGCGTAGCGGCCGGTCAGGGCCATGCCCTTGACCAGTTCCACGAGCATGAAGCTCTTGAAAAAGTCCTTGAAGGAAAAAGATCTCGTATCAGCAGCAACAGCAGCCATGATGTGTCCCGCTTATTTCCAGATGTTCCAGGGCGACAGCAGCCATCCGCCCACGATCAGCAGCCACACCAGGGTGACCGGAATGAAGATCTTCCAGCCCAGGCGCATGATCTGGTCGTACCGGAAGCGCGGGAAGGTCGCGCGGATCCAGATGAACATGGACACCACGAGGAAGGTCTTGAGCCCCAGCCAGATCCAGCCCGGGATGAAGTCCAGGGCCGCCACCGGCGACAGCCAGCCGCCCAGGAACATGGTCACGCCCAGGATGGACACGAGCCACATGCTGGCGTACTCGGCCAGGAAGAAGATCGCGAAGCCCATGCCCGAGTATTCGACCATGTGGCCGGCCACGATTTCCGCCTCGCCTTCCACCACGTCGAACGGGTGGCGGTTGGTCTCCGCCACGCCGGAGATCAGGTAGACGATGAAGATCGGCAGCAGCGGCAGCCAGTTCCACGACAGGAACGACAGGCCGGCGCCCGCCATGGTGCCCTGGCCCTGGCTCAGCACGATCTGCGTGAGGTTCATGCTGCCCGAGACCATGATGACCACCAGGAAGCAGAAGCCCATGGCGATTTCGTAGCTCACCATCTGGGCCGAGGCACGCAGCGCGCCCAGGAAGGCGTACTTCGAGTTCGAGGCCCAGCCGGCGATGATCACGCCGTACACCTCGATCGAGGTGATCGCCATGATCAGCAGCAGGCCGGCGTTCACGTTGGCCAGCGCCACGTCGGGGCCGAAGGGGATCGCCACCCAGGCCGCGAGCGCGGGCATGATGGCCATCACCGGGCCCAGCACGAACAGGCCCTTGCTGGCCGCCGCGGGCTGGATGATTTCCTTGGTGAGCAGCTTCAGGCCGTCGGCCAGCGGCTGCAGCAGCCCGAACGGGCCCACGCGGTTGGGGCCGTGGCGCACCTGCATGAAGCCCAGCAGCTTGCGCTCCCAGAGCGTGAGGTAGGCCACCGCGCCCATGAGCGGCGCCACGATGGCGACGATCTTAAGCAGGTTCCAGAGCACGGGCCACACGGCGCCCGTCCACCAGGATTGGGCGACGAGGTTCAGCCCGCCGTTGTAGAGCGCGTCGATCATGCTGCGGCTCCTTCCACGGCGGCGGGGGCGCCTGCGGCAGCCTGGCGGCCGTCGGCCGTCAGCTGCAGCGAGGGCGCACGGCGCACGAGGCTGTCGAGCTGGTAGATGGCGGCGACCACGGGCTCCGTCGCACCGGCCGCGATGGCCGGCACGGCGGCTGCCGCGGACGTCGTGTTGGACAGGCGGGCGGCCGGCAGGTGCGTCGGCAGCTCGGCGCCAGTGGCGCCCACGGCGTGGGCCAGCACCTCCTGCGAGGTCTCGAAGCCGATGCCCTGCACACCCAGCAGGTTGCCGAGCACGCGCAGCACCTTCCAGGCCGGACGCGCATCGCCCAGGGGCTTGACCACGGCGTGGAAGCCCTGCAGGCGCCCTTCGGCATTCACGAAGCTGCCGGAGGTTTCGGTGAACGGGGCGATGGGCAGCAGCACGTCGCTGAATTCCAGGTTGGTCTTGAACGGGCTCAGCGTCACGACCATCTCGGCCTGTGCGAGCGCCTCTGCGGCGCGCGCACCGGCGGCGGAGTCGTGCACCGGCTCGGTATTGAGCAGCAGCGCGGCCTTCAGGCCGCCGGCCAGCATGCGGCCGGCGTCGAGCCCGCCCTGGCGGGGCTGTGCGCCCACGAACTGCGCGCCGACGGTGTTGGCCGCTTCGGTCAGGTAGCCGACCACGGCGCCGGTCTGCGCGCCGATCCACTGGGCCAGCGCCAGCAGCGACGACGCCTGGGCATGGTGCGCGGCGGCATTGCCGAGCAGCACGGCGCGGCCTTCGCCGGACGCGAGCGAACGCGCCACGGCCAGTGCCGCATCGGTCGCACGGCCGGAGGCCACGGGCGCGGCCACGCCACGCTCCTGGGCCACGGCGGCGGCGATGTCGGCCAGGGCGGCGACCCATTCACCGGCGGGTGCCACGATGGATTGCGCCATCGGCATGGCCCAGTCGTAGGCGGCGGAGTTCAGCGCGCTCACCGCGCAGCCCTTGCGGGCCGCCTGGCGGATGCGCTGCGCGAACAGCGGATGTTCCTTGCGCAGGTTGGAGCCCACGACCAGCACCGACTGCAGCGTGGAGAGCGCCGCGATCGGCATGCCCAGCCAGCGCACGCCTTCGGACGCCGGGAATTCGGCATTGCGCAGGCGGTAGTCGATGTTGTCGCTCCCCAGGCCGCGCACCAGCAGCGTGGCGAGGTGCAGCTCTTCCAGCGTGCTGTGCGGGCTGACCAGCGCGCCGATGCTCTGGGCACCATGCTCGGACTGGACGCCGCGCAGGCCGTTGGCCACGTATTCAAGCGCCGTCTGCCAGTCGACTTCCTTCCACTGGCCGCCCTGCTTGAGCATGGGCTTGGTGAGGCGGTCGGGACCGTTCAGCGCTTCGTACGAGAAGCGGTCGCGGTCGGCGATCCAGCACTCGTTCACGTCCTCGTTCTCGAACGGGACGACGCGCATGACCTTGTGGTTCTTGACCTGGACGATCAGGTTGGCACCGGTGGAGTCGTGCGGGCTGACCGACTTGCGGCGCGACAGCTCCCAGGTGCGGGCGCTGTAGCGGAACGGCTTGCTCGTGAGCGCGCCCACGGGGCAGATGTCGATCATGTTGCCCGACAGCTCGGAGTCCACGGTATCGCCCACCACGGTGGTGATCTCGGAATGCTCGCCGCGGTGGATCATGCCCAGCTCCATCACGCCGGCCACTTCCTGGCCGAAGCGCACGCAGCGGGTGCAGTGGATGCAGCGGGTCATCTCCTCCATGGAGATCAGCGGGCCGACGTCCTTGTGGAACACCACGCGCTTCTCTTCCTCGTAGCGCGAGGAAGAGCCGCCATAGCCCACGGCCAGATCCTGCAGCTGGCACTCGCCGCCCTGGTCGCAGATCGGGCAGTCCAGCGGGTGGTTGATCAGCAGGAATTCCATGACCGACTGCTGGGCCTTGATGGCCTTGTCGCTCTTGGTGCGCACGATCATGCCCTGCGTCACGGGCGTGGCGCAGGCCGGCATCGGCTTGGGAGCCTTCTCCACGTCCACCAGGCACATGCGGCAGTTGGCGGCGATGGAGAGCTTCTTGTGATAGCAGAAATGAGGTATGTAGGTGCCCGCCTTCTCGGCCGCATGCATCACCATGCAGCCTTCGGCGACTTCCACCTTCTTCCCGTCGAGTTCGATTTCAACCATATGCGTTCTTCTCGCGATCAGGCGGAGGCCGGAGCCTGGGGGCTCGTCTTGTTGCGGATCAGCGCCTCGAATTCCGGACGGAAGTGCTTGATCATGGCGCGCACCGGCATCGCCGCCGCGTCGCCCAGGGCGCAGATGGTGCGCCCCTGGATGTTGTCCGCCACCGAGTTGAGCAGGTCCAGGTCGCCTTCGCGGCCCAGGCCGTGCTGGATGCGGTCGATCACGCGCCACATCCAGCCCGTGCCCTCGCGGCAGGGCGTGCACTGGCCGCAGGACTCGTGCGAATAGAAGTACGACAGGCGGAGCAGGCTCTCGACCATGCTGCGCGAGTCGTCCATGACGATCACGGCGCCCGAGCCCAGCATCGAGCCGGCCTTGGCGATGGAGTCGTAGTCCATCGTGCATTCCATGATGATGGACGCGGGCAGCACCGGCGCGGACGAACCGCCCGGGATCACGGCCTTCAGCTGGCGGCCCTTGCGCACGCCGCCGGCGAGTTCCAGCAGCTTGGCGAACGGCGTGCCCATGGGCACTTCGTAGTTGCCGGGCTTCTCCACGTCGCCGGACACCGAGAAGATCTTGGTGCCGCCGTTGTTCGGCTTGCCGCAGGCCAGGTAGGCCGCGCCGCCGTTGCGGATGATCCAGGGCACCGCCGCGAAGGTCTCGGTGTTGTTGATCGTGGTGGGCTTGCCGTACAGGCCGAAGCTGGCCGGGAACGGCGGCTTGAAGCGCGGCTGGCCCTTCTTGCCTTCCAGCGATTCGAGCAGCGCGGTTTCTTCGCCGCAGATGTAGGCGCCGAAGCCGTGGGCGGCGTGCAGCTGGAAGCTGAAGCCGCTGCCCAGGATCCTGTCGCCCAGGTAGCCGGCCGCCCGCGCCTCTTCCAGCGCTTCCTCGAAGCGGTCGTAGGTCTGGAAGATCTCGCCGTGGATGTAGTTGTAGCCCACCGAGATGCCCATCGCGAAGGCCGCGATGATCATGCCCTCGATGACGATGTGCGGGTTGAACTGCAGGATGTCGCGGTCCTTGCAGGTGCCCGGCTCGCCCTCGTCGGAATTGCAGACGAGGTATTTCTGGCCCGGGAACGAGCGGGGCATGAAGCTCCACTTCAGGCCCGTCGGGAAGCCCGCGCCGCCGCGGCCGCGCAGGCCGGATTCCTTGACGGTGGCGATGACCTGGTCCTGCGTCATCGGCTCGCCGCCGTCGGTGCCGAGGATCTTGCGCAGGGCCTGGTAGCCGCCGCGCGCCTCGTAGTCCTTGATGCTCCAGTTCGTGCCGTCGAGGCCTGCGTAGATCTGCGGCTCGATGTGGCGGTCGTGGAAGCAGGTCTGGACGCCCGTGGCCTGGAACTGCGAGAGGATCTGTGCTGCGGTGGTCATGCCTGTCCCTCCGCCTGGCGCAGGCCGTCCACGAGCTGGTCGAGCTTTTCGTTGTCCATGAAGCTGCACATCGTGCGGTCGTTCACCAGCATCACGGGCGCATCGGCGCATGCGCCCAGGCATTCGCACTGCTGCAGCGTGAACAGGCCGTCGGGCGTGGTCTCGCCCATGGTGATGCCGAGCTTCTTCTCGAGGTGGTGCAGCGCCTTCTGCCCGTCGCGCAGCTGGCACGGCAGGTTGGTGCAGACGTTCAGCTTGTACTTGCCCAGCGGCTGCTGGTTGTACATGTTGTAGAAGGTCGTGACTTCGTGCACGGCGATCTGGGGCATGCCCAGGACCTCGGCGATCACGGCCTCGCTCTCGGCGCTGACCCAGCCCTGCTCCTGCTGCACGATGGCCAGGCAGGCCATCACGGCGGACTGCTTCTGCTCCGGCGGGTACTTGGCCACTTCGCGGGCGAAGCGCGCACGCGTCGCCTCGGTCACCGGCGAAGCGCCGGCGGCTTGGTTCGATACGGTACTCATCGGTCAATCTCTCCGAACACGATGTCCATCGTGCCAATGATGGCCACGGCATCGGCAATCATGTGCCCGCGCGCCATCTCGTCGAGGGTCGCGAGGTGGGCGAAGCCCGGCGCGCGGATCTTGAGCCGGTACGGCTTGTTGGCGCCGTCGCTCACCAGGTAGATGCCGAACTCGCCCTTCGGGTGCTCGACGGCGGCATAGGCCTCGCCCTCGGGCACGCGGAAACCTTCGGTGAAGAGCTTGAAATGGTGGATCAGCTCTTCCATGTTCGACTTCATCGACTCGCGCGACGGCGGCGCCACCTTGTGGTTGTCGGTGATGACGGGGCCGGGGTTGGCGCGCAGCCAGTCCACGCACTGCTTGATGATGCGGTTGGACTGGCGCATCTCCTGCACGCGCACGAGGTAGCGGTCGTAGCAGTCGCCGGTCTTGCCCACGGGAATGTCGAATTCCATGCGGTCGTAGGCGTCGTAGGGCTGCTTCTTGCGCAGGTCCCAGGCAATGCCGGAGCCGCGCAGCATCGGGCCCGTCATGCCGAGGTTCAGCGCACGCTCCTGCGTGACGATGCCGATGTCGACGGTGCGCTGCTTCCAGATGCGGTTGTCCGTCAGCAGGGTCTCGTACTCGTCCACGCACTTGGGGAAGCGCTGCGTGAAGTCGTCGATGAAGTCCAGCAGCGAGCCGCGGCGGTTCTGGTTCAGCACCTCGATCGCCTTGGCGTTGCGGATCTTGTTCGCCGTGTACTGGGGCATCGTGTCCGGCAGGTCGCGGTACACGCCGCCCGGACGGAAGTAGGCCGCGTGCATGCGCGCGCCCGACACCGCCTCGTACATGTCGAACAGGTCTTCCCGCTCGCGGAACGTGTAGATCAGGATGGTGGAGCTGCCGCAATCGTTTCCGTGCGAGCCGAGCCACATCAGGTGGTTCAGCAGGCGCGTGATCTCGGAGAACATCACGCGGATGTACTGCGCGCGCAGCGGCACGTCGATGCCCAGCAGCTTCTCGATGGCCAGGCAGTACGCGTGCTCGTTGCACATCATCGAGACGTAGTCCAGCCGGTCCATGTAGGGCAGCGACTGGATGAAGGTCTTGTGCTCGGCGAGCTTCTCGGTGGCGCGGTGCAGCAGGCCGATGTGGGGGTCGGCGCGCTGGACGACTTCGCCGTCGAGCTCGAGCACCAGCCGCAGCACGCCGTGCGCGGCCGGGTGCTGCGGACCAAAGTTCAGGGAGTAGTTCTTGATTTCAGCCATCGTGGATTGCCCGAGAGCGCGGAGCGCCTCAGTGCAGGCCTCCATACTTTTCTTCGCGGATGATGCGGGGCGTGATCTCGCGCGGCTCGATCGACACCGGCTCGTACACCACGCGGCGCGCCTCGGTGTCGTAGCGCATCTCGACGTGGCCCGACAGCGGGAAGTCCTTGCGGAACGGATGGCCGATGAAGCCGTAGTCGGTCAGGATGCGGCGCAGGTCGTCGTGGCCGTCGAACACGATGCCGTAGAGGTCGAAGGCCTCGCGCTCGTACCAGTTGGCGGAGTTCCAGATGCCGGACACCGACGCCACGACGGGGAAGTCGTCGTCGGGGCAGAACACCTTCACGCGCACGCGCTGGTTGAGGCTCACCGACAGCAGATGCGACACCACGGCATAGCGCGGGCCTTCCGTGCCCACGTCGCCGTAGGTGGAGTAATCGACGCCGCACAGGTCCATGAGCTGCTCGAACCGGCAGCCGGGCGCGTCGCGCAGCAGCTGCATCGCAGCCACGTAGTCGGCGGCCGAGACGGTCACCGTGAGTTCGTCGAGCGCGAGCACGATGTCGCGCGCCTTGTCGCCGAGCGCAGCGGCGACCGCATCCCGCAGAGCCTCGGGTCGGATGGCAATGGCTGTCATGCTGGAACCCTTCAGACGCGGGCGATGGTTTGGGTGCGGCGGATCTTCTGCTGGAGCTGGATGATCCCGTAGATGAGCGCTTCCGCGGTCGGCGGGCAGCCCGGCACGTACACGTCCACCGGCACGATGCGGTCGCAGCCGCGCACCACCGAGTAGCTGTAGTGGTAGTAGCCGCCGCCGTTGGCGCAGGAGCCCATGGAGATCACCCAGCGCGGCTCCGACATCTGGTCGTACACCTTGCGCAGGGCCGGGGCCATCTTGTTGCAGAGCGTGCCGGCCACGATCATCAGATCGGACTGCCGGGGGCTCGCACGGAACACCTCGGCGCCGAAGCGGCCGATGTCGTAGCGCGCCGCGGCGGCATGCATCATCTCGACGGCGCAGCAGGCCAGACCGAAGGTCATGGGCCACAGCGATCCGGTCTTGGCCCAGTTCACCACGGAGTCATAGCTCGTGGTGATGAAGCCTTCCTTCATCACGCCTTCAATCATCGTGTCGTTCCTTGTGAAGCCCGGTCATTCCCAATCCAGGGCACCCTTTTTCCACTCGTAGGCGAAGCCCACGACCAGGATGGCCAGGAAGACGATGACCGCGACGAAACCCGTCATCCCCACCTCGTGCAGCGCGACCGCCCACGGGAAGAGGAATGCGATTTCCAGATCGAAAAGAATGAAGAGGATGGCGACGAGGTAGTAGCGCACGTCGAACTTCATGCGCGCGTCTTCGAACGCCTCGAAGCCACACTCGTAGGGAGAGTTCTTGGCCGCATCGGGCCGGTTGGGGCCCAGCACGTAGCCGAGGACCAGGGGCACCACCCCCACTCCGATGCCGACCAGGATGAACAGAAGAACGGGGAGGTATTGATCGAGGTTCATCTGGAGGGGTACCCACCGCTGGGGCCGCACCCCCCATTCCCGCGAAAGAGGAATGGCCGGGCGGGCTTGCTTGTGTGTTGGTGCCGTCGGCGAGACTCGAACTCGCACAGCTTTCGCCACTACCCCCTCAAGATAGCGTGTCTACCAATTTCACCACGACGGCTGATGTCTGCATCTGGATGGCATGAGGAACCCGAAGGGTTGTTTGGCTTTCCAGACAATCCGGAATTCTACTCCGGAAAAACCCGACTCCTTATGAATCGGTAACTTTTCCGACAATTATTTTGTCGGGATCTGCGCTGCGCCAGAAGCCGGTGCCGCGGGCACCGGAGCGGGCACGGCAGCGGCCGGATTCGACGCGGGCGCCAGGGGCTGCACGGCCGCAGGAGCGGCGGCCGGCGACTCCAGCACGCTGCCCACGCCTGCGGGGCGTACATTGCCGAAGTATGCCAGAGCGAGCGTCGCGACGAAGAACACGCCGGCCAGCACGGCCGTCGAGCGCGACAGGAAGTTCGCGCTGCCGCTGGCACCGAACAGGCTGCCGGAGCTGCCGCTGCCGAAGGCCGCCCCCATGTCGGCACCCTTGCCGTGCTGGATGAGCACGAGGCCGATCATCGCCAGCGCGGCCAGCATCTGCACGGCCAGGATCACATTCACGAGCACATTCATTTCTTCTCTACTCCGGTTGGTTCGCGCGGCGCCGCTCAGGCGGCCGCTGCGATGATCTGCAAAAAGTCCTGGGCCTTGAGCGACGCACCGCCCACGAGGCCGCCGTCGATGTCGGGCTGGGCCAGCAGGGCGGCCGCGTTCGCGGCGTTCATGCTGCCGCCGTAGAGCAGGCGGATGCGGTCCGCATGCTCGCTTGCCGCGGCCAGCTGGGCGCGCAGCACCGCGTGCACCTGCTGCGCCTGCTCGGGCGTGGCGGTGCGGCCGGTGCCGATGGCCCAGACGGGCTCGTAGGCCACCACGGTCTCGCTGATGCAATGGCCGTTCAGGTGGATGACCGCGGCCAGCTGGCGCTTGACCACGGCCTCGGTCTGACCGGCCTCGCGCTCGGCCAGCGTCTCGCCCACGCACACCACCGGCGTGATGCCGGCAGCGAGCGCGCGCTGGGCCTTCTCGGCCACCTGCTCGTCGGTCTCGCCGTGGTACTGGCGGCGCTCGGAATGGCCGACCAGCACGTAGCGCACGCCGAATTCCTGCAGCATCGCCGCGGAGACCTCGCCCGTGTAGGCACCCGCTTCGTGCCGCGACACGTCCTGCGCCGCCAGCGCGATGGCCGAGCCCTCGGCCAGGCCCTGCACCTGCGCGAGGTAGGCCGCCGGCACCGCCACGGCCACGTCCACGTTCTGGTGGGCGCCCGCCTCCAGGCCGCCGCGCAGCGCCTGCAGCAGCGCGGCATTGGCGCCCAGGGCGCCGTTCATCTTCCAGTTGCCCGCGATGAGTTTCTTCTTTGTCATGCTGTCCACGTCAAAACGATCTTGCCGGCATGCTGGCTCGACTCCATGAGTTCGTGGGCGCGGGACGCCTCGGCCGCCGGGAAGGTGCTGTGCACCACGGGCCGCACGGTGCCTGCCGACAGCAGCGGCCACACCCGCTCGCGCAGGGCCGCCGCGATGGCGCCCTTGAACGCGACCGGACGGGGACGCAGCGTCGAGCCCGTCACGGTGAGGCGGCGGCGCAGCACCAGCCCCGCGTTGAAGGACGACTGCACGCCGCCCTGCACCGCGATGATCACGAGCCGGCCGTCCTCGGCGAGGCACTCGACCTCGCGCGCCACGTAGTCGCCCGCCACCATGTCGAGCACCACGTCCACGCCGCGGCCCTCGGTGATGCGCCGGACCTCGGCCACGAAGTCCTGGGTCTTGTAGTTGATGGCGTGGTGGGCGCCGAGCTCCAGGCAGGTGCGGCACTTCTCGTCCGAGCCCGCCGTCACGATCACCGTGGCGCCGAAGGCGCGGCCGAGCTGGATGGCCGTGACGCCGATGCCGCTGCTGCCGCCCTGCACGAGCAGGGTCTCGCCGGATGCGAGGCGGCCGCGGTCGAACACGTTGCTCCAGACCGTGAAGAAGGTCTCGGGGAGCGAGGCGGCCTCCACGTCGCTCCAGCCTTCCGGCACGGGCAGGCACTGCGCGACGGGTGCCACGCACCATTCGGCATAGCCGCCGCCGGCCAGGAGCGCGCACACGCGGTCGCCGACCTTCAGGCCGGCCGCGGCCATGGCCGACGCATCGCCTTCCGCGATGGTGCCGGCCACTTCGAGCCCGGGCAGGTCGGACGCGCCGGGCGGGGGCGCGTACTGCCCCTTGCGCTGCAGCACGTCGGGCCGGTTGATGCCGCTGGCCGCGACGCGGATCAGCAGCTCGCCGGCGCCGGCCTGCGGCACGGGCCGCTCGGCGAGGCGCAGCACTTCCGGGCCGCCGGGGCCCGTGATTTCCACGGCACGCATGGTGGTCGCCATACTGGATTCCCAGGAATGTCAGGTTTCAGAGGGGCCGGCCGGCGCGGGGCCGGGCCGGCCGGTCGCCGCCGCGGTGCGGCGACGCGGGCGCTCAGGCATCCAGCTGGCCGGGCTGCTCGCCCGTGCCGGTGGACTGCTGCTGTTGCTGCTGCTGGTCGGCGCCTGCGGGTTCGCGGCGCTCACGGCGCTCGCCGCGCTCCGGACGGTCGCCACGGTCACCGCGCTCACCCCGCTCGGCGGGTGCCGGACGGCCGCTGTCGCCCATGGGGCGGTCCAGCAGTGCGCGCATGGACAGCTTCACGCGGCCCTTCTCGTCGGTCTCGAGCACCTTGACCTTCACGACCTGGCCTTCGGTCAGGTAGTCGGTGACCTTTTCCACGCGCTCATGGGCGATCTGGCTGATGTGCAGCAGGCCGTCCTTGCCGGGCAGCAGGTTGATCAGCGCGCCGAAGTCGAGGATCTTGACCACGGGGCCTTCGTAGATCTTGCCGATCTCGACCTCGGCCGTGATCTGCTCGATGCGCTTCTTGGCGACGTCGGCCTTCTCGGCATCGGTCGCGGCGATGGTGATCGTGCCATCTTCCTCGATGTTGATCTGGCAGCCGGTCTCTTCCGTCAGCGCGCGGATCACGGCGCCGCCCTTGCCGATCACGTCGCGGATCTTCTCGGGGTTGATCTTCATCGTGTAGAGCTTGGGCGCGAAGCTGGAGACCTCGGTCTTGGCCTCGCCCATCGCTTCCTGCATCTTGCCGAGGATGTGCAGGCGGGCTTCCTTGGCCTGGGCCAGGGCGACCTGCATGATTTCCTTGGTGATGCCCTGGATCTTGATGTCCATCTGCAGGGCGGTGATGCCGGCCGTGGTGCCGGCCACCTTGAAGTCCATGTCGCCGAGGTGGTCCTCGTCGCCCAGGATGTCGGTCAGCACCGCGAAGCGGTTGTCTTCCTTGATCAGGCCCATGGCGATGCCGGCCACGTGGGCCTTCATCGGCACGCCGGCGTCCATCATCGACAGGCAGCCGCCGCACACCGATGCCATCGAGGACGAGCCGTTGGACTCGGTGATCTCGGACACCACGCGGATCGTGTAGGGGAATTCTTCCTTGTTCGGCAGCACGGCGACCAGCGCGCGCTTGGCCAGGCGGCCGTGGCCGATCTCGCGGCGCTTCGTGGAACCCATGCGGCCCACTTCACCCGTGGCGAAGGGAGGCATGTTGTAGTGGAACATGAAGCGGTCTTCGAACTCGCCGGCCAGCGCGTCGATGCGCTGCGCGTCGCGCTCGGTGCCCAGCGTGGAGACCACCAGCGCCTGCGTCTCGCCGCGCGTGAACAGCGCGGAGCCGTGCGTGCGGGGCAGCACGGAGCTGCGGATCTCGATGGGGCGCACGGTGCGCGTGTCGCGGCCGTCGATGCGGGGCTCGCCGGCCAGGATCTGGCTGCGGACGATCTTCGACTCGATGGCGAACAGCAGGTCGCCCACCTTGCCGGCGTCGAACGGCTCGCCGCTGGCCTTGAGCGCTTCCATCACGCTGGCGTTGGCTTCGCGCAGGGCCTGCGTGCGGGCCTGCTTGCTGCGGATCTGGTAGACGGCGCGCAGCTTCTCTTCGGCCAGGCCCTTGACCTTGGCGACGAAGGCTTCGTCTTCGGCGGGCGCCTGCCAGTCCCACACGGGCTTGCCGGCGTCGCGCACCAGCTCATGGATGGCGTTGATGGCGATGTTGGCCTGCTCGTGGCCGAACACCACGCCGCCCAGCATGATTTCCTCGCTGAGCTGCTGGGCTTCGGACTCGACCATCAGCACGGCGGCTTCGGTGCCGGCGACGACCAGGTCCATCTGCGAATTCTTGCGGGCGGTCTGGCCCGGGTTCAGCACGTATTCGCCGTTGATGTAGCCCACGCGCGCGGCACCGATCGGGCCGGCGAACGGGATGCCGGAGATGGCCAGCGCAGCGCTCACGCCGATCATGGCGGCGATGTCGGCATCGACTTCCGGGTTGAGCGACACGGTGTGGATGACCACGTGCACTTCGTTCAGGAAGCCTTCGGGGAACAGCGGGCGGATCGGGCGGTCGATCAGGCGGCTGGTCAGCGTTTCATGCTCGCTGGGCTTGGCTTCGCGCTTGAAGAAGCTGCCGGGGATCTTGCCGGCGGCATAGGTCTTCTCGATGTAATCCACCGTCAGGGGGAAGAAGTCCTGGCCGGGCTTGGCCGACTTGGAGGCCGCCACGGTGGCGAGGATGACGGTGCCGTCGATCTCGACCAGCACGGCGCCGTTGGCCTGGCGGGCGATTTCGCCGGTTTCCATGACGACGGTCTTGTCGCCCCACTGGAAGGACTTGGTGACTTTGTTGAAGATGGTCATGCGTGTTTCCTGTGCTTCGGTGTGGATGCCGGCCAACGAGGCCGGCGGGGGCCGGAGGGCAATTCAGAACACGATGCCATTCCAGTGGACCTGGAGCCCCGGGCGGTCAGCCCCAGGGCCATTGGAATGACACAGCTTCGCTCTGCTATTGCGGCTCCGAAGTAGAAAACGCCTGAGTCAGCGTGCTAACCCAGGCGTTCCTGCATGCGAATGCGCTTACTTGCGCAGGCCGAGCTTGGCGATCAGGGCCGTGTAGCGGTCAGCGTCCTTGGCCTTGAGGTAGTCCAGCAGCTTGCGGCGGCGGCTCACCATGCGCAGCAGGCCGCGGCGGCCGTGGTGGTCCTTGGCGTGCTGCTTGAAGTGGGGGGTCAGCTCGTTGATGCGGGCCGTGAGCAGGGCCACCTGGACTTCCGGGCTGCCGGTGTCGTTGGCGGCGCGGGCGTTGTCCTTGATGACTTCGGCCTTGATGGAGGATGCGATCATTGTTTTTCCTTGAGTGTCGGGGCCGTGCGGCGTGCGCGTGGCGCAGCTGCGAAGCCCCAGGTTTTGACTTGCGCCGCCGGCTGGAACGGCCTGCGGCGTGCGTCTTGCACCATGCAAAACCCTGGGATTATACCGCGCCGCCCTTTTCGAGCCATGTGCGCAGCCGATCCACCCCTTCGGCCAGCCGGCCGGGGTCGCGCGAGGCGAAGCACCAGCGCAGCCAGCCCTCCCCTTCCGGCCCGAAGGCATTGCCGGGCGCCAGGCCCAGGCCGGCCTCCGCCACGAGGCGCTTGGCGGTGGCCATCGCGTCGCCGTGGCCGTCGATGCGGAAGAAGGCGTACATCCCGCCGCTGGCCGCATGCGCATGCACGCCGGGCACCGCCTGCAGCAGGGGCAAGAGGGTGTCGCGGCACCGCCGCATGTGGCCGGTGACGCGCGGCACGATCTCCCCGGCGTGCTCGAGCGCCGCCACGCCGCCGCGCTGCGTGAACACGCTCGTGCACGAGGTGTTGAACTCGATGAGCTTGCCCATGGGGTGGGTGAGCGCGGGCGGCATGACGAGCCAGCCCAGCCGCCAGCCCGTCATCAGGAAGCTCTTGGAGAAGCTGTGCACCACCACCAGCCGGTCGTCCGGCGCGGCGATGTCGAGGAAGCTCGGCGCGCACCCGTGGGGCGTGGGCTCGTAGTAGAGGCGCTCGTACACCTCGTCGGCGAGGATCCAGGTGCCGGTGGCCCGGCAGTGGCCGAGGATCTCGCGCTGCTCGGCGGCCGACAGCGTCCAGCCCGTGGGATTGTTCGGCGCGTTCACCACCAGGAGCCGCGTGGCCGGCGTCACGGCGCTCTTCAGGGCCTGCATGTCGAGTTCCCAGGCGCCGTCCGCGCGCGGTCGCAGCGGCACGCTGCGCAGGCGGGCGCCCATGACCTGCGGCTGCGCCACCAGGTTGGGCCATACCGGCGTCACGGCGACCACCTCGTCGCCCGCATCGACCAGGGCCTGGGCGGCCAGCATCAGGCCGTTGACGCCGCCGGAGGTGACGGCGATGCGCCCGGCATCGATCGCGGGGCCGTGCAGGCCGGCCATGTAGGCGGCGATGCGCTCGCGCAGCACGGGCAGGCCGAGGTTGTGCGCATAGAAGGTCTCGCCCGCGCGCAGCGAGGCGACGGCGGCCTCGGTCACCACCTCCGGCGTGGTCTCGTCGCTCTCGCCGAACCAGAAGGGGAGCACGTCCGCCCGGCCCATGCCGGCGTTGGCGACTTCGCGGATCTTGGATTCTTCGAGGGTGGCAAGGGTATGGCGCATGGCGTGTGGCAACGGGCGGGGACGGCGTGAAGGCATGGAGCCCTCCGCAGAGGGCGCCATGGGAGTACATTGTCGAGCTGGAGGACTTCCCCATGCAAGCCAACAAGAGCACTGTACGCGCTGCCCTGCTCCTCGCGGGCGCGCTGCTCGCCGGCGCGGCGGCCGCTGCGCCCGGCGAGGGCGCCACGCCCGGAAACGGGCCTGCCGCTTCGCAAGCCGCAGACCAGGCCCGGCCCCAGCCCCGGGCCCAAGCGAAGGCCCGGGCCCGCAACAAGCCACCGCGCGTCCGCAACAGCCCGGTGTACTCGTCCGGAGAAACGCCCGCCCAGCGGGAGCGCCGGCTGCTGCGGGAATGCAAGGGACTGCCCAACGCGGGCGCCTGCCTGGGCTACGCCCGGCGCTGACCGGCAGCCTCGCCGACGCGGCACGCGGACCGTGCGCATGCGGGGCCGCGCCGCAGCGTGGAACAGCGCCCGAATGCCGCGCTCCCGTCCCCTGCACCGGCGCGTTGTCCGACAACTCGTCGGCAGCGGCCGCGCTATACCTCAGGCACCCCGCATCCGCGCTCCGCAGGATTCCCATGCCTGAAGGCTTCGTCCTCTCTCTCCGCTCCCGGGCCGCCTTCGGCCGCTGGCTCGCCGCCCTGGCGATCGTGCTCGCCACCGCCGCCTGCTCGGGCCTTCCGCAGAACGTGGAGCGGCCCGAATCCCGTGCCCTGCCCGCCTCCGACGTGGCCGACACCCCGCTCGCCCGCATCGCGCAGGAACGCCGGCAGGCCGCCGGCGCCCGCACCACCTCGGGCTTCGTGCTGCTGAGCGGGCCGCAGGATGCCTACGGCAGCCGCCTCGCGCTGGTGGATGCCGCGCAGAAGACGCTGGACCTGCAGTACTACGCCATCCATGCGGACGCCAGCAGCGAACGGCTGCTGCGCGGCGTGGTGGCGGCGGCGCAGCGCGGCGTGCGCGTGCGCGTGCTGCTGGACGATTTCCACAGCACCGGGCGCAATGCGCTGGTCATGGGCCTCGCCTTCCAGCCGAACATCGAGATGCGCATGTTCAATCCCGTGGCGGGATCGCGCGCCTCCATGGTGGGGCGGCTCTGGGGATCGATCACCGATTTCTCGCGGGTGCAGCAGCGCATGCACAACAAACTGTTCATCGCCGATAACGTGATGGGCGTGACGGGCGGGCGCAACCTGGGCGACGCCTATTTCGGCCAGGCAGATTCGGGCAACTTCGTGGACCTGGACGTGCTGGCCGCGGGCCCGATCGTGGCGGAGATGTCGCGCAGCTTCGACACCTACTGGAACAATCCGCGCGCCTATCCCGTGCAGTCGCTCATCACCCGCGAGGAACTCGCACGCCTGCGGGAGCAGACCGTGGGCCGATACCAGCGCGCGGGGCCGCAAGGCGATGGCCCCGGCACGCAGGCGCCGGACGACGGCCCCTCCGAAGCGGGAGGCCCCAGGCCGCCGGACGGCGAACCGCGCCCCGCGGGCAGCGGCCCTACCGCGGAGCAGCGGGCGCGCGTCTGGAACGAGCAGGCGATGGACCTCGGCTCGGCGGCCTTCGTCTGGGCGCCAGCGGTTCTCCTGGCGGACCGCCCGGCCAAGATCGCCGCCGAGGGGGAGCCCGCCAGCATCCGCAGCACCCCGCCGGGCACCGCACTGGACGTGCTCGGTCCCTCCACGAGAAGTTCCACTCCCGGCGAGGGCCCACGCCGGGCCGCATCCGCCGCGCCACCAGCAGCGCCGCTGCAGCCATCGGCCGAGAGCGCCGCCGCGGGCGACACCGTGGTGGACGGACTGCTCCACCTGCTGGGCCAGGCCCGTCAGGACCTGCTCGTGATCTCGCCCTACTTCGTGCCCGGCGACGACATGAAGCGCGCGTTCGCGGATGCCCGCGCCCGGGGCGTGCGCATCCGGGTGCTCACCAATTCGCTCGCCTCCAACGACGCGCCCATCGCGCACGTGGGCTATGCGCGGCACCGCGAGGAACTGCTATCGATGGGGATCGAACTCTACGAGCTGCGCAGCGAGCAGGCCGGCGTGAAATCCGCCTTCGGCAGCTCCGGCGCCAGCGCCGCGGGCAGCTCGCGCGCGATGCTGCATTCGAAGGTACTGGTGCTGGACGGGAAGCTGCTCGTCGTGGGTTCGATGAACCTGGATCTTCGCTCGCAGTTGCAGAACACCGAGATCGCGCTGCTGATCCAGAGCCGCACGCTCTCGCGCAAGGCCTCGGACCAGATCGAGGCCGCCATGCGCGAGGCTTCCTGGCGCGTGGAGCGTGCCGAGGACGGCGGCCTGGTGTGGCGCGCCCCCGAGGGCAGCGGCCTGCAGGATGCGCGCCACGACCCCGATGCCAGCGCCGGACTGCGGTTGCTGCTGCAGCTGCTGGGCCCGCTGGCGCCGGACCACCTG
>Ga0308159_1001696_pt1 | contig 29392 bp, 22 predicted proteins | sample PhyCR1_FD_201040 | JGI IMG/M metagenome (GOLD analysis project Ga0308159, IMG submission 201040) | Phyllosphere microbial communities from UC Gill Tract Community Farm, Albany, California, United States - DLSLC.R1 | ecosystem: Host-associated > Plants > Phyllosphere > Unclassified | place: USA...
CCGCTGCCAGTCGCCGGTGATGTCGCCAGTGGAGGCCAGGCGCAGCGTGCCATCCCCCAGCGCGAAACCGGCGGACTTGCCATCGCGCGAGAAGGCGGCACCAACGACCCAGGCATCCAGGTCCTCGGCCTTGCCGCGATGCGTCAGCAGGAAATCGGCGTCGGTGACGGTCTCGCTCATTCTGCGCCAGCCCCGGTGGCCGTGCTCGCTTCGGTCGCCACGCAGCTCTCGAAGCCGCGGCGCAGGCGCGGGCGGTTCAGGTCGCGGCCAATGAAGACGATCTTGGACTTGCGGGGCGAACCTTCCGGCCAGGGGCCGATGAAGTCGCCATCGGCGATCATGTGCACCGCCTGGAAGGCGAAGCGGCGGTCCTCCCCGGCATAGGCCAGCACGCCCTTGGTGCGCAGCAGGTCCTGCCCCTTGGTCTGCAGCAGCTCGCCGATCCAGTTCTGGAACTTGGCCTCGTCCAGCGGCTGGTCCACCTCGAAGGACAGGCTCATCACGTCCTCGTTGTGGGAGTGGTTGTCCTCGGTCAGGAAGGTTGGCTCGCGCTCCAGGATGCGCTCCAGCTTGAAGGCGTCGCGGCCCATCACCGTCTCGATCGGCACGGCGGACTTGGTGGCGCGGCGGATCTCGGCATACGGGTTGATGGCGGCGATGCGGCGCTCGACCTCGGCCGCCTCTTCCTCCGTCACCAGGTCCATCTTGTTCAGCACGACGATGTCGGCGAAGGCGATCTGGCTGGCGGCTTCCTTGCTGTCCGCCAGCCGGGCCGCCAGGTTCTTGGCGTCCACCAGCGTGACGATAGCGTCCAGCCGCGTGGCGCGCTTCACGTCCTCATCCATGTAGAAGGTCTGGGCGACGGGGGCGGGGTCGGCCAGCCCGGTCGTCTCGACGATGATGCCGTCCAGCTTCTGCCGGCGCTTCATCAGGCTGCCGAGGATACGGACGAGATCGCCCCGCACGGTGCAGCAGATGCAGCCGTTGTTCATCTCGAACACTTCCTCATCCGCATCGATGACGAGGTCGTTGTCCACGCCGAGCTCACCGAACTCGTTGATTACCACGGCGTATTTCTTGCCATGGTCCTCGCTGAGGATGCGGTTCAGCAGCGTGGTCTTGCCGGCGCCGAGATAGCCGGTCAGCACGGTGACGGGGATGGTGGTGTCTTCGGTGGGCGCGGTATCGCTCATGGGGGAAATCTTCCTGTCGGTGGCCAGGCGGGTCAATCGGCGCGGTCAGTGAGTGGGGGCCACTCGGTCGGGGCGTTATATGATACGCCTCCTCCCCAAGGTCACGGGGGGGCTGCCCCGCATAATGGTGTGCCGGGGCCAAAGAGGGCGCTGCCCTCTCTGGACACTTCCACTGGGGTGGCAGTGCCACCCCAGACCCCGCCATCCGTTTTCGGCTATTGCGGCACGGGCGTTCAGCCGAGGGTCGAAGACCCTCCGCGACTGACGATTCAGCCCGCGTGGCCTATGGAAATTCTTCGAATTCCCCGTATGGCAGCGTTCCGCTCAAGCCATAACACACTGAAAATACTGGCAGCGGGGCCCGGGGTGGACTTTCCACCCCGGCGGGGGCCTGGGGGCAGCGCCCCCAGTACCAATGCGACAGAACTCAGGCCGGCTCGGCGTCCCGTTCCGCCCACATCGCCTGGAAGGCCGGGCGGGCGTGGCAGGCGGCCAGCCAGTCCTTCACCGCCGGGTGCTTCTCGAACAGCGCGGGGGCGGATTGCGCGTAGCGCACGCATTCGGCCACGTTCAGGTCGGCCACGGTGAAGCGCCCGCCCAGCAGCCAGCCGCCGCCGGCCTTCAGGGCCGAAGCCAGCACGCCGAACTGCTTGTCCAGCCCGGGGAAGGCGCGCTCGATCGCGTCCGGCCCTGCGCGCATGGACAGGGCCTGTTCTTCGACCGAGGTGGTGGCCCACAGGCTCCACATCATCGCCTGGGCTTCCTCGGTCAGGTCGCGCGGGGCGAGGGGGCCGCCATGCTTCTTGGCCAGATAGAGGGTAATGGCCAGGCTCTCATGCAGCACTAGCCCACCATCCTGAATGGAAGGGATCAGGCCGTTCGGGTTGATCTCCCGGAAGGCGGGGGTGACGGTGTTGAAGGGCGCGTCCAGCGCCAGCGGGTCCGCCAGGCGGTAGCCCTGGATGACGGGGACGTGCCGGTAGGGGATGCCCAGTTCCTTGGCCAGCCAGATGGGGCGGGAGGCGCGGGAGCGCAGTACGCCATAGATCGTCAGGGACATCGCGTTTCCTTTGTCGGGCCCCCGCGCCGCATAGGCGGCGGAGCCTTGTCTGCTGGTTACGGACGGTCCCACCGAACACGCACCTGCTCAAGGGCGAAAAGCCGGTCGGATGCGCGCCGTGCTGGAACAGCGGCCCGGCCAGGGCGTAGAACGGCCATACGCCGCAGGTGATGCCGACATGCCGGACAAGGACGCGATCCTGACCCTTCTGCGCCAGCGCGAGGACGCCATAGCGAGGGGCGACGCCGAGGGCGTCCTGGCCCCCCTGGCGGACGACGTGATCATGTTCGACCTGCCGCCGCCGCTGCAATATCGCGGCGCTGACGCGAGGCACGCCGCCGGGCTCCGCGCCTGGTTCGACACCTGGGAAAACGGCGTCGATTCCCGCCTGCACGACCCCACGGTGATGATCGAGGGCGATATGGCCGTGGTGCTCGGCCTGCAGCGGATGGTGGGGGTGAAGCGTGGCGAAGGGCCGCTCGACCAATGGTCCCGGGTAACGATCGTGCTGCGCCGCTCCAGCGCCGGCTGGCGGATCGTGCACGAGCACATCTCGTTCCCGCTCATGATGGATGGCAGCGGCCTGGCCGCCACCGGGTTGCAGCCGGGCTGAGCGCGCTAGGTCGTCAACATGAGGCTTGGGGGGCGAAGGAAGGTCAGGGGAAGGAATTCCCCTGAAACCCCATCTTTCTTCTGCGGGTTTGGCGGCGGGCTTCAGGGCTGACCGGCGGAGCCTGAATGATGCGGAAGGTAGCGGAGGTTATGGGCCCCTTAGCGTGACCCTGGCCGAGGCAGGAAAAGGCTGACGCTCCCGCAGCCACGCCCAAAAGACTCGCAGAAAAAAGATGGGGTCTGGGGAATTCCTTCCCCAGCCTTTCTTCCCCCAGCCGAAGATCACTGGCCTACAGCCTGTTTGGAAACACCGGCCGGCCACAACGGGCTTCTCTGCAGCAGCTCAATCGGCGGCTTGGCCCAACATCCTTGCAACTAGGCCGAGCGGCCTCTGTGCAACACGCGGCTCCGGACAGCCTCAGCCGAGCAGGCGGCCGATCACCTGGGCCGTGTAGTCCACCACCGGGATCACCCGGCCGTAGTTGATGCGGGTCGGGCCGATAACGCCGATGGCGCCGACGATCTGCTCCTCTCCATTGCGGAAGGGGGCGACCACCATGGAGAGGCCGGCGCTGTCGAACAGCCCGCTCTCCGCGCCGATGAAGATCTGCACGCCCTGGCCGCGCTGGGTCAGTTCCAGCAGGCGCAGCATCGTCTCCTGCGCCTCCAGGCGCTCGAACAGTGCCTGGATCTCGTGCACGCGGGCCAGCTCGCCCAGATTCTCCAGCAGCTTGGCTTGGCCGCGCAGGATGAGGGAGCCACCGCCGCCACCGGCACGGGTGGCGAGGCCGGCGGCGATGACCTGCTGGCTCAGCTCATCCAACGTGTTGCGGTTGGCCTCGATCTCCTCGGCCACCAGGGCGCGGGTTTCCTCCAGCGTGCGGCCGGAGAGGCGGGCGTTCAGGAAGTTGCTGGCCTGGGTGAAGGCGCTGGGCGGCAGGCCGGCTGGCACCTCCATGACGCGGTTTTCCACCTGGCCGTGCGCGTTGACCAGCACCACCAGCGCCCGGCCGGGGGAGAGGGCGACAAACTCGATATGCTTGATCGGCGCCTCAGTCTTCGGCGCCACCACCAGCCCGGCGGCACCGGCGAGGCCGGAGAGCATCTGCCCCGCCTCCGCCAGCGTTTCCTCGTAGCTGCGGCCGGAGCTGGCGCAGCGCAGGGCGATGGCCTCGCGCTCCTTGTCCGTCAGGTCGCCGAATTCCAGCAAGCCGTCGACGAACAGGCGGAGGCCCTGCTCGGTCGGCAGGCGGCCGGCGGAGGTATGGGGGGCGTAGAGCAGCCCGGCCTCCTCCAGATCCGCCATCGCGTTACGAATTGTTGCGGGGGACAAGGCCAGCGGCAGGCGCCGGGACAGGGTGCGGGAGCCAACCGGTTCCCCAGTTTCCACATATAATTCAACGACTTGGCGCAGGATCGCCGCCCCGCGGCTGTCGAGGCCCGGCAACAGCGCGGCACCGGACAGGTCCCTGGGCAGGGCGCTGCGGGGGAAGCCTGTGCGTGAGAAGGGTGGTGCACCCAAGTTGAAGCCATCCCCTTGAACAACCAAGTAAAACGGTAGGGATCACATCACCCTGCGTCAAGCGCCAGCGCGGCCGCCGCTCACTCCCTTGTGTGGAGTGTTAAGAGCGCCGCGCAACGTCTTGTCACACCATAGCCATTTTGCCGTTTCATACAGATGGTCAGTAGCAGCAGAGACCGCTGCAAGCGTGAGGAGGTCGCATGACGGACATACCGCCGAACCGCCTCTGGCCCCTGGCACTGATGGGCTGGCTGGCCGCCTTCCCCCCCGCGGGGCGGGAAGCCGCCGCGCAAACGCCTGACCCGCCCCCCATCCGCTACGAAAGCGGCAACCCCGGCAGCCGCGCCGCCTGGCTGCGCGATGCACGGGCCATGTACGCGCCCCTCTCCGCCACCGAGCGCGCCACCATCCGCCGTCGCCGGCGGCGGGACCGCGCGTGACGACAGCCGCCTTCAACGGGCTGATGGCAGCCTTCCTGCTGTTCTCGGTCCTGGCTGGCTTGGGCGGCCTGCTGCTGGACCGCGCTGCACGCTGCCCCGGCATGGCGACCGCCGTGGTCGTGGTGCTGTTCTTCGGCCTCTCCTGGGGCGGCAGCCTGCTTCTGGTGGACTGAGCGCGCGGGATCGCGCCGTCCGATTTTTGTGAAGCGAGTGAGCGCATTTTTGCCACGCCCATGTCTGTTGTGGGTATGCGTGAAGGCTGGGGAATGAATTCCCCAGCCCCCTTCTTTTTTTCTGCGAATTTGGCGAAGCGCTTTGGGGCTGAGAGCGGACGCTCTTCGATGATTTTAATAGGGGCCGTGCGGGGCTGAGGCCTCAGTCGCCGGAGGTCTGAGACCTCCGGCGCACCCAGCCGTATCCGGAGATCACCTCCTCAACGGCCACTCCCCAAAGACTCGAAAAAAGAAAGAAGGGGTCCGGGGAATTCATTCCCCGGCCTTCACTGTTCCACTTGGCTTCTACCAGCCAAGGCGCCTCGGACGCCCCGAACGCCAGAGCCGCGCCGCCAAATCTCCTGGGATGCACGCCTGGACCGCCATGGAGGAGCACTGCCGCATAACAGTGGCCGCCTTGAATGGCGGCGGCCACGCGCAGGGTCGTTACAGCCCGGCGATGAGCGCGCTTGCCACCGTCGCTACCTGGCCTTCGTCCAGATAGGGATGCATGGGGAGGGAGAGCACGCGCCCGCACAGGTCTTCGCTGACTGTCAGGGCCGGGCCGTTGGGCAGGCCGTAGGCGTGGGCGGCGGCGTAGGCCGGCTGGTGGTGCAGCGGCTTCGGGTAATAGATGGCGCTGGGCACGCCACGGTCCTTCATCGCCGCCTGCACGCGCTCACGCGTCGCGCTGTCCGGCAGGATGACGGTGTAGAGGCCCCAGGCGGACTGGGCGCCCGGGTGTTCGCGGGGCACCACCACGTGCTCGCCTAGCTGCTCGGCGTACCAGCCGGCGATGCGGGTGCGGGCGGCCAGTTCCTGTTCCATCAGCGGCAGCTTGCACAGCAGGATGGCGGCCTGGATCGTGTCCAGCCGGCCGTTCATGCCGGTGCGCTCCACCTCGTAGCGGGTCTTGCCTTCGCCGTGGGTGCGGAGGCTGCGGTACAGCTCGGCGCGCTCGGCATCGTTGGTCAGGATGGCGCCGCCATCGCCGTAGCAGCCCAGAGTCTTGGTCGGGTAGAAGCTCAGCGCCGTGGCGGTGCCCCAGCAGCCAAGGCGTTTGCCATCCAGCGCGCCACCGAAGGCCTGGGCGGCGTCATCCAGCGCGAACATGCCCTCGGCTTGGCAGATTTCCAGGATGGCGGGCCAGTCGGCCGGCAGGCCGTACAGATCCACGCCAACGACGGCGCGGGGGCGCAGCTTGCCCTGCTCCTTCACCAGCGCGATGCGGCGCTTCAGGTCGGCGATGTCGATGTTGAAGCCATCCTCCGCCACGTCCACGAAGACCGGCGTGGCGCCCAGCACCAGCGGCACCTCGGCGGTGGCGGTGTAGGTGAAGGCGGGCAGGAACACCGCGTCGCCCGGGCCGATCTTCTCGGCCATCATGGCGATCTGCAGCGCATCGGTGCCGGAGGAGACGCCGACGGCGTGGCTGGCGCCGGCGAAGGCGGCCAGCTTCTCCTCCACTTCGCGGACTTCGGGGCCGTTCACGAAGGCGCCGCTATCCAGCACCTTGGCGATGCGGGTGTTCATCTCCGCGCGGATCAGCGCCTGCTGCGCCTTCATGTCGAAGAGGGCGATCGGGCGCGCGGTGGTCTCAGTGGTCATAGTCGGATTGCTCCGGTCATCTCAGGGTCGGCCGACGCCGCCCTGGGAAGGGGGCGCTCAGGCCTGGATGACGCGGTGATAGGCCCGGTGGGGGGCGGATGGGAAATCACCGGGCATTTCAGGGTGCAATGCACCTTGGGCGGTGCCGGGGTGCAGGGCATCCGCGAAGGCGGTGGCATGGGCCATGACGGCGCCTGCATCCGGGCGGCACGGCGCGGCCCGCAGCCCGGCCCAGGGTACGTTCTGGTCCGGCCCATCGACCCGCACGGCGGCATCGCGGTAGACGCCGCGCGTATCCACCACCAGCGGCGCATGGTCGCGCACCAGGGCGAAGTCGATGCCCGGCTGCGGGGTGACGACCAGCACCGCGTCCTGCGCCGCCAGCAGCGCGGGCGTCAGGTCCTGGCTTTCCAGCGCCGGTGCCTGGCCGTGTAGCCGGCGGGTGACCGGGAAGTGCGGCACCAGCGGGTCGTGATAGGCGACCTGGACCCGCTTCTCCTCCAGCAGGCGGAAGATCTCGATGGCGGGGCTTTCCCGGGTGTCTGGCACGCCGGGCTTGTAGGCGAGGCCGAGCAGCAGCACCTTCGCCCCCCGCAGGGCGATGCCGCGCGCATCCAGCGCATCCCGCAACCGGCCGACCACGTAGGGCGGCATCGCGTCGTTCACCCGCCCGGCGAGCTCGACGAAGTCGCTCGGCACGCCGAGTTCACGTGCCTTCCAGGCGAGGTAGTAGGGATCGACCGGGATGCAGTGGCCGCCGAGGCCGGGGCCGGGGCGGAAGGGCATGAAGCCGAAGGGCTTGGTTTGGGCCGCGTCGATCACCTCGTGCACGTCGAGGTCCAGGGCGTGGCTGATGCGCTTCAGCTCGTTCACCAGGCCGATATTCACGGCGCGGAAGACGTTCTCGTACAGCTTGGTCAGCTCTGCCGCCGCCAGCGAGGTCATGGGCACCAGATGCGGCGTGGCGGCGCCGTACAGCGCCATGCCCACCTGCAGGCAGGCAGGCGTGGCGCCGGCCACCAGCTTCGGCACGCGGCCGAAGGTGCCGTCCGGGTTGCCAGGGTCCTCGCGCTCCGGGCTGTAGAGGGCGAAGGCATCCACGCCGACGCGCAGGCCCGCGGCCAGCAGGGCGGGAAGAACAAAGTCCTCCGTGGTGCCGGGATAGGTCGTGCTTTCCAGCGCGATAGCGTGGCCGGGGCGCAGATGCGGCGCGAGGGAGGCGAGGGTCTGCCGCACCGGCTCCAAGATCGGCTCCTTATGCGGGCCGATGGGGGTGGGGACGCAGATCAGGATGGCATCGCAATCCCGCGCCGCGGCGAAATCCTCATGCGCGGCAATGCGGGCGGCGGCGACGCGGGCATCCGGGATGCCGTGCACCGGGCTCTGGCCCGCATTGATGGCGGCCACCTTGGCTCCGTCGATATCGAAGCCGGAGACGGCGAAGCCGCATTCGGCGAAGCGCAGCGCCAGCGGCAGGCCGGCATAGCCCAGCCCCACGACCCCGATACGCGACTGCCGGCCCTGGATACGTTCGATCAGGCCCAGGGCAGTGGGCGTAGGGGCAGCGGTCATGCGGTCAGCCGGTTCCGGTGTTGTGGTCGAATTCCGGCACCAGCTGGGCCAGTTGGGCCAGGGCGCCGGCAGTGTCGCCGGCACGGGCGCTGGCGGCGATGCGGTCGATCGCCGCACCCATCTCCGCCGCGTCGGACGTGCGGGGGGTGGCGACGAGCAGGCCGGGGAACTGGGTGGGGCGCGGCGGCTCCTGCCCATGGAACAGTTCCTCGAACAGCTTCTCGCCAGGGCGCAGGCCGGTGAAGCGGATCTCCACCTCCTCGTCCGGCCGCAGTCCGGCCAGGCGGATCATCCGCCGCGCCATGTCGACGATCTTGACCGGCTTGCCCATGTCCAGGACGAAGATGCCGCCATCGGCCAGCTCCGGCGGCTGGTCCTGCCGGTCCTCGGCGCCGACGACGGAGGCCTGCAGCACCAGGCCGACAGCTTCCCGCACGGTCATGAAGTAGCGGCGCATGTCCGGGTGCGTCACCGTCAGCGGCCCGCCGCGTTCCAGCTGGCGGCGGAACAGCGGCACGACGCTGCCGGTGGAGCCGAGCACGTTGCCGAAGCGCACGGTGACGCAGCGCATGCCGCCTTGGCCATGCCGCGCCTGCACGTCCAGCGCCTGGCAGTACATCTCTGCGAGTCGCTTGCTGGCGCCCATGACGCTGGTCGGGTTCACCGCCTTGTCGGTACTGATGAACACCATGGCGCGGCAGCCGACGGCCAGGGCCGCATCGGCGATGATTCGCGTGCCCTGGGAATTGGTGAGCAGCCCCTCCAGCGGGTCGTTCTCCACCATCGGCACATGCTTCAGCGCGGCGGCGTGGAACACCAGTTCCGGCCGCACGTCCTGCATCAGCGTGGCGATGCGGGCGGCGTCCCGCACATCGGCCAGCATGGCGCGGCGCGGCACGCCGGGGTGGTTTTCCGCCAGTTCCAGGTCGATAGAGTAGAGGGCGAATTCGCCGTGATCCAGCAGCGTCAGCTGGGAGGGGCCGAGGGCGGCCACCTGCCGCGCCAGCTCCCCGCCGATGGTGCCGCCGGCGCCGGTGACCAGCACGCGGCGGCCCTGCACCAGGCGGGCCATGCCCTCGCGGTCCAGCGGCACCTGCGGGCGGTCCAGCAATTCCTCGATCGCCACGGGGCGCAGGTCGAAGCGGCGGGTGCTGACGGTGTCCTCCCGCTTGGCAGGGTCCAGCCGCGTCAGGCGCGGGGCGCGGCTGACGGGCACGCCGTGGCGGTCGGCAGCGTCCAGCACCTCTTCCAGCGCTTCGCCATGCAGGTCGGGGTCGGCCAGCACCAGGGCGGTGGGCAGGCGTTCCTCGGCCCGCAGGCGGTCCAGCAACGCGCCGATATCCTCGATGGCGCCGAGGATGGGGTAGCCATGGATGCGCCGGCCGGCGGCGCGGGAGCGCGGCGCCAGGATGCCCATGACCTGGTAGCCCGGCGCCCGCTGCTGGATCAGCGCGCGGATGAACAGGTCGGCGGCATCGCCGGTGCCCAGCAGCAGCACCGGCTGGGCCGGCGCCTCGCTGACGCGGCCGACGCGGTGCGCCTGGGTCATGCGCCCGATGACGCGCGGCACCATCAGCGCCGCGGAGAGCACGCCGGCATGCAGCAGTGGGAAGGCGGGGTTGGGCGAGCCCCAGCCCCCCAGCAGGTGCGCGCCGACGGAAAAGATGGCGGCCCCGCCGATGCCAGCACCCAGCACCCGCGTCAGGTCCCGCAGGGCGGCGAAGCGCAGGTATTGCTGCGGCAGCCGCAGCGGCAGCGCGGCGGCGACCAGGGAGGCCACGGCGCCCGGCACCGCCCCTGCCCACCACAGCGGCGGCGGCCAGGTGCCGGGGGCTGCCAGCCAGACCGCGGCCGGCAACGCCACGCCGGCCAGCAGCGCGTCGATGCCGAGATTCATCAGGATGCGTTGGGGGGCCATAGGGGCCGCGTATAGGCGCAGTAAACGGCGCGGTGAAGCACCTGCTGCGGGAAGCGCCGTCACGCCGCTTCCTGCGGAGCCGGGGCGGGGGGGGCGGCGACGGTGGCGGGCAGGGGCGCCAGCCGCCGGTACAGCCCGACCAGCCGTGCCGCTTCCGCCCCCCAGCCGAAGCGGCCGAGCGCCGCATCCCGCCCATTGGCGCCCATGCCGGCCCGCATGGCGGGGTCCCGCAGCCGGTGGATGGCGGCGGCGATGGCGGCGGGATCTTCCGTCGGCACCAGCAGGCCGCAGGCGGCATCCCGCACCACGGACGCCACTTCCTCGGCGAAGGCGGGGGCGATGATGGGCAGGCCGGCCAGCATGCAGTCGAACAGCTTGTGCGGCAGAGCCAGCCGGTGATTCTCTACCCCCGGCTGGAACAGCACCAGGCCGACATCGGCGCTGGCGGCGGCCTGCAGCGCGGCCTCATGCGGCATCCAGCCCAGCTGGTCGATCCGCCCGGCCAGGCCGAGCTCGGCGGCGCGGGCGGAAAAAGCCTCGCCGCTGCCATCGGTGAAGCGGCCGATCAGCCGCAGCCGTGTCTCCGGCGGGCAGAGCGCCAATGCCTCCAGCATCTCCCACGCGCCGCGGGAGCGGCCGAGCGCGCCGAGATGCACCAGCGTCAGCGGCCCCGGCGCGTGGCGGCGGGGGGTGACGGCGGCGGGGGTGGCGTAGTTGCGGACCGGGATGGTGCGGGCGGGGGCGGCGAAATCGGCATCCAGGCCATCCTTCGCCACCACCACCGCATCGGCGGCGCGGGCGGAGAGGCGGCAGGCCAGCCGCAGCCCGGCGCGGCCCAGCGGCCGCAGCACCCTGGGCAACCGGTGGTCGAGTCGGGAGGGATAATGCTCATGCACATCCAGCACCACCCGGGCGCCGCTGCGCCGCGCGGCGAGGATGGCGGCGATCCAGGCATCCGGCTCACTGGCATGCAGCACGGCGGCGCCGGTGGCGGCGGCGCGGCGGGCCAGCGCCGGAATGCCCAGCAGCCGCCCGCGCCAGCCGGGGGCGCGGCGATAGGTCTGGATGGCCACTCCGGCATGGCTGGCAGGGACATGGCTGGCAGGGACATGGCTGGCAGGGACATGACTGGTGGGGGCCGGGTGGGTTGGAGTGGCGCTGGCCCCGGTGACGCCGGTGGCCAGAGTGCTGCCGGCCGCCACGCCGTTGGGCGATTCGCTGTCGAGCAGTGCGTTGCCAACCGGGGCGCTGCCGATGGATGCGCGGCCGTTGGTCGCGGCGGGGCCGGCTGTCTCCTGCAACGGCGCGGAGGCGTCCTGGCGCGCGGGGGCGGGGCACAGATGCATCACCCGCCAGCCGGCGCTGACCAGTGCGGCGCCTTCCTTGGCCACCACCCGCACATCCGCCGGCGGATGTGCGGCGGAGAGCATGCAGACCAGCGGCGCGGTCACGCCGCCACCTGCGCCGCAGGGGCCAGCGCCACGGCGGGGGCCAGTACCTCCCGCAGATGCGCCACCATGCGGGCACCGACCGCGTCGTCCCACAACGGGATGGGGCGGGACGCCGGCCAGTGGCCGGCCAGCACCTCGGCCATGGCGTCGGGCAGGGCGGCGGGCGCCACCAGCCGGTTGGCGCCGGATTCCAGCGTGACGGGCCGTTCGGTGGAAGGGCGCAGCGTCAGGCACGGCACGTCCAGCCCCGCCGCTTCCTCCTGCACCCCGCCGCTATCGGTGGCGACGAGGCGGGCGCGGCTGAGCAGGGAGAGGAAATCCAGGTAGCCCAGCGGCGGCAGGCGGGTGATTCCAGCCGGCATCGCCAGGCCGAATTCGTCCATGCGGCGCGCCGTGCGCGGGTGCAGCGGCCAGGCCAGCGGCAGCAGCCGGGCGGCCCGTTCCACCGCCGCCAGCAGGCCGGCCAGCGCCGCCGGGTGGTCCACATTGGCCGGGCGGTGCAGCGTCAGCACGCCGTAGCCACCGGCTTGCAGCCCGGACGGCAGGGCGCGGGCGCGGGCGGCGGGCAGGCGCGCCAGCAACGTGTCGATCATGCTGTTGCCGACGGCGCGCACGCTGGCCGCCGCATGGCCCTCCGCCAGCAGCCGGGCGGCGGTGGCGTGGTCCGGCGCCCAGAGCAGGTCGCTGATTGCGTCCACGGCGCGGCGGTTGATCTCCTCCGGCATATCCCGGTCACCGCAGCGCAGCCCGGCTTCCAGGTGCGCCACCGGCAGGCCCAGCTTGCGCGCGGCCAGGGCGGCTGCCAGCGTGCCATCCACATCCCCCGCCACCACCACCAGTGCCGGGCGGCGGCTGCGCCACAGCGCCTCGCACGCCATCATGGTGCGGCCGGTCAGCTCGGCATGGCCGCCGCCGGAGATATCCAGCGCGATCTCCGGCACCGGCAGGCCGAGATCGGCCAGGTGGGCATGGAACATCGCCGCATCGTGGTGCTGGCCGGTGTGCAGCAGCACCGGGCGGCAGAAGGGCCCCGCATCCCGCGCCAGGGCATGCCACAGCGCCGCCAGCTTCGGCAGGTTGGGCCGCGCGGCGGCGACGAGGTGCAACTCGGGCCAGGGCGTGGCGGGCGGCTGCGTGCCGGGCAGGCTGGCACCAGGCCCTTCCTGTCCTGCCAGGTTCGGTGCGGGCATCAGCGGCATGCAGGAAGACAGTCCGGTTGGCATCACGCGGCGACCAGCGATGCCTCGGCGGCGGGAACCAGCCCGACGGCGCGCTCGGCGGCATGGACGAAATCGGCGGCCAGCAGCCGGCGGTCCCACCGCCGCACCGCCTGGGCGCGGCCGGCGGCGCCCATCCGCCCGCGCAGGGCGGGGTTATCCGCCATCCAGGTCAAGGCATGGGCCAGTGCTGCGGCATCGCCCGGGGGTGTGGCGATGCCGCAGGGGGAATCCCCATGGCCCTCGGCCAGCAGCCTTGCGGCCCGGCCGGAGAGGTTCGCCACCACGGGAAGCCCGGCGGCGAGGTAATCCATCAGCTTGTTCGGCGCCGTCCACTCGGCGAACTCGGGCACCGGGGCCAGGCACTGCACCCCCACCTGCGCGCCGGCCAGCAGGGCCGCCAGGCGCTGCTTCGGCAGGCTGTCCAGGAAAGTCACGTTGGCCAGGCCGCGTGCCAGGGCCGCCTGCTGCAGCCGGGGCTTCTCGCTGCCCTCGCCCACCAGCAGCAGGCGCAGCCGACGCTCGCCCTGGCGTTGCAGCAACTCGGCGGCATCCAGCAACTGGTCCAGCCCGTTGGCGCGGCCATGCGCGCCGGCATAGACGGCCAGCACCTCCCACATCGCGGCACCGGGCGGCCGCCATGGGGCGATATGCGGGCCGAACAGGTCCAGGTCGCAGCCATTCGGCACCACGCGAACGCGGGCGGGGTCGGCGCCGCGGGCGAGGGCGGTCTCGGCCATGCCCTCGCTCAACGCCACCACGCCGGCGGCGCGGCGGCAGGCGGCAGTAGCCAGCGGCTCCATCGCCGCCAGCGCCAAGGCGGGTGCCGCCTTCATGGCGCGCGGCAGCTCCGGCCAGGGGTCGCGGATCTCGAACAGGAAGGGTGTGCCGCGCAGCCGGTGCGCCACCAGCGCCGGAATGGCCACCGTCAGCGGGGTGGAACTGGCGATGACGAGGTCCCAGGGCTCGGCCAGCGCCAGCCGGGTCGCGGCGGCGGCGAAGCGCCCGAAGGCGGCGGTGCGGCGCGCGAAGCTCTGGTGGTTGCCGCAGGGAATGGCGAATTCCACCACCTTCACGCCGCGCACCACGCCCTCCCGCCGCCCGTGGCGGAACGGGCCGGCCAGGCCGGTGACGGCGCCGGCATACTGCCCGCAGGCGATGGTGACGCTGTGGCCCGCCGCCGTCAGCGAACGCGCCATGGCGTGGCTGCGCGTGGCGGTGGCGCCGCCGGGGCCGGAATAGTGCTGGTGCAGGTACAGGATACGCACGCCGAAACCCTTCAGCCCCGGTAGCAGGCGCGGATCGTGTCGATCACCCGGTCCTGTTCCTCCGGCAGCATGGCGCCGGAGGGCAGGCAGAGGCCGCGATCGAACAGGTGGCCGGAGACGCCGTTGCCGTGGAAGACGGCGCCGCGGAATGCGGGCTGCAGGTGCAGCGGCTTCCACACCGGGCGGCTCTCCACCCCCGCCGCGTCCAGCGCCTGCCGCACCTGTTCCCGCGACGTGCCGAAGCGCGCCGGGTCCACCGTCAGGACGCTGAGCCAGCGGGAGGAACGGCCCCAGCCGGGTTCCGGCATGAAGGCGATGCCCGGCAGGTCCGACAACCGCAGGGCGTAGCGGGCGAAGACGGCGCGGCGCGCCGCCACCCGGTCTTGCAACGCGCCGATCTGCGCCAGGCCGACCGCCGCGAGCACGGAGGAGAGGCCGTAGGAGTACCCCGTCGTCTCATGCTGGTAGTGCGGCGCGGTTTCCTTCGCCTGGGTCGCCAGGTGGCGGGCGCGGGCGATCAGCCCGGCATCGTCCGAGACCAGGGCGCCGCCGCCGCCTGCCGTGATGATCTTGTTGCCGTTGAAGGAGAAGGCGGCCAGCGCCGCGCCCTTGCCCACCGGGCGGCCGTGGTACTCGGCGCCCAGCGCCTCGGCACTGTCGCACAGCACCGGCACGCCCCAGCGGCCGCAGATAGTGACGATGGCATCGAGGTCGCAGGACTGGCCGTAGAGATCCACCGGTACCACGGCGCGCGGCAGCTTGCCCTTGTTGGCGGCGGCGCGCAGCCGGGTTTCCAGCATGTCCGGGTCCAGCGTCCAGCTATCGGCCGCGACGTCCAGGAAGCGGGGGCGGGCGCCCATCTGCACCGCGGGTGCGATGGTGGCGACGAAGGTGAGGGTGGAGGTCCAGACCTCGTCCCCCCGCTCCACCCCCAGCACGCGGTAGCCGAGATGCAGCGCGGCGGTGCCGGAGGAGACGGCGAGGCCCTGCTCCGTGCCGGTGGCGGCGCGAATGGCGGCCTCGAACGCTTCCGGCACGGGGCCGGCGGGGGCGATCCAGCCCGATGCCAGGGTGTGGTCCAGCGAAGCCAGCTCTCCCCCCACCAGGGAGGGCGGGGATAGCAGGATCCGTTGCCGGGGCCGTGCCGAGGCAACTGGGCGGCCGGGGAAGAGGCGGATATTTTCACCTAGTGAACCGTCTCCGGTCGCACCAAGCCTCAGCGCCAAGGCCATGCTCAAAGCTCACTATTTTGTGAACGCCGACCTAACGAAACAGGTCGCCCCCCAGCATGCAAGGGGAATTATCACCAAAAAGTGTACAGTGCTTGATTCAGTTCTCCCTCCGGTTGATCGCCGGGCCACCGAAAACGGGCATCGTGGCGTGGCCGGGGGCGCTGACGCCCTTTCTTTTCAACAGGATCATCGCCGTGCCCAGGATGGCGCGCAGGTCCCGTGCCAAGGTCGGCCCCGGGGTGGAGGCATAGCTGGCATCCAGCTCCAGCCGCTCTTCCCACGGCACGCCATTGCGCCCTACGGCCTGGGCCACCCCGGCCAGACCAGGGCGTACCGCCAGGCGCAACCGCTGCCGGGGCGAGTACCGGTCCGTATAGGCCATGGGCAACGGGCGGGGGCCGACCAGGCTCATCTCACCACGCAGCACGTTTAGCAATTGCGGCAGCTCATCCAGGGCACTGGCGCGCAGGGCGCGGCCGAAGCGGGTCAGCCGCTCCGCATCCTCACCCGGGCCGTCCCGCATGCTGCGGAACTTGACCAGGGTGAAGGGCACCCCGCCACGCCCGGCCCGTTCCTGCCGGAACAGCACCGGCCGCCCCAACGCCACCGCCACCGCCAGGGCCACCAGCAACAGCAGGGGGGCCAGCATCACCAGCGCCAGCCCCGCGCCCGCCACATCCAGCACCCGCTTTCCAAACCTCTCATACACGCCGCGCCACAACCCCCGTCGACAACACCAGACCCAGGGCGAACCAGACCATCCGGTTACCCAAATCGGTGGATACCATCGCCGCCATCGCCACAGGCAGCACCAGGGCGGCCACGCGCGCCAGCCGGCCGGGCGCCATCCGCCGCAGGCGCAGCAGCGGCACCAGTGCGGCGCCGCCGAAGCACAGCAGCCAGAAGGCCAGGCCGGGCAGGCCGCCCTCCGCCCAAGCTTCCAGCAGGTGGTTGTGCGGGTACAGACCGCGCCGTTCCCCATAGCCGGCCGCCAGGGTGAAGCCGCCGGTGCCCACCCCCAGCGGCGCCGCGCCGCCCCACTCTATCGCCGCGCGCCACAGCGCCGGCCGGGCGGAGGATTCGACATCGCCCTGGGTGAAGCGCTCCAGAGTTCGCAGGCCTTCCATCCGGGCCGGGTTCAGCAGCATCACGCCTAGCGCCAGCACGCCGCCCGCGGCCATCAGCGCCAGCCAGCCCAGCGCCACGCGCGGCCTTGCCGCCGACCACAGCCGCAGCACCGGCACCAACGCCACGCACAACCCCAGCGACAGCAGCGCCGTGCGGCCGCCCGGCAGCAGCACCGCCACCGCCATGGCGCCGATATAGCCCAGCCAGCCCAGACGCCAGGCCCAGCCGCGCGCCTCCACCGCCCGCAGGCCGCCCAGCCCGGCCGCGCAGGCGATGACCAGGCCCGCCAACTGGTACTGCACCCGCACCAGGTCCGGATTGGCGCCCACCGCGCCGCCCAGCACCACTGAGCCCGTGGCCAGCCCCCAGGCGACCGAGGCCCCCACCAGCGGCCCCGCCACCAGCACCAGCCCCACCAGCCAGCGCCGCGCCGCCGCATCCGCCCCCACCGTCAGTCCGGCCAGCAGCATCAACGGGCCGAGCAGCACGATCTCCGGCAGCTTGGCGGCCAGGATGTCGTGGCTGAGGCTCCATGTGCCGGCCAGCACCGCCCACAGCCACAGCAACGCTGCCCCGGCCAGCGACGGCGCCAGCAGCGGATGCACCCACCACCGCCGCGTCAGCAGCAACAGCGCGAGCAACGGCGGCAGCGCCAGCAGGGACAGCACCGTCATGTCGAACGGCAGCCCCGCCAGCACCGGCGAGGATTTCAGCGCCCCCGCGAATTGCAGGATGGCGGCGGCGAGGCCGGCCAGGGAGGCGATGGTAGCGGTGTCGATGCGGATGCCGCTGGTGATGCCTGTGCTGGCATGCGGGCCGGGGCCAAAGAGGGCTCCGCCCTTCCTGGACACTCCCGCCAGGGGGACAGGGTCCCCCCGGACCCCACGGTCAGACATGGGCGGCAGCCTTTATGCGCCGGAGGTTCAGGGCCTTCGGCACTCGCGCCCTTGCCCTGATCGGTGTGCTGAGAACAGCAGGAATGGCATTGAGCCACTGTCTGGATGAAGTGCTGGCTGAAGGCGCGGCTGGAATGCTGCGTGCTGGCACGGCGGTGATGCAGACCGCGTGCGAGGAGCTTGGACCACGCCGCCGACGAAGCTGGCGCGAAGCAGGCCGCCAAGACGGACCCGGCGGATGATTGCGGCACTCCGCAAAGTGCCTTTCTGCCGGTTGCGATGCTACGGCAACGTTTCCAGATGGTGGGTATCCATCGCACGGCCTGAGGACAGAGCGACCTTCAGCCTTGGACAGGAAGGCCAGGGAAGGAATTCCCCGGGCCCCTTCTTTTTCTTGCGAGTCATTCAGGTGTGGCTGCGGTGGCGTCAGCCATTCCGAGCCCAGGCCGGCGTTACGCCGGAGGTCGGTAATGTTCAGCGACTGACGGTTGAGTCCGGGTAGCCCACGATCTTTCCCATGGCACCACCTGCTGATCTTGAAGCCCCACGCCAACTGGCAGAAAAAAGATGGGGTTTCAGGGGAATTCGTTCCCCTGACCTTCCTCCTGACCCCCTGGATGGCGACGGCAACGCCCGCCATCAACGCTTCCCCCCGCGCAGCAGCACCAGGCAGGCCCCCAGGAACAGGCAGGCCATCGGCGCCACCACCAGCAGCATGGCCAGCAGCAGCGGTCGGTTGGGGACGGAGGGTTTCAGTTCTACGCTGGGGCCGGAGACGAGGCGGGCGGCCACCGCCTCGTCCGCCGCCAGCACCATGGCGGCGCGCTGGTGCTGGGCCAGCAATTCGAAGATCGGCGTGCGGAGGTAGATGTCGCGTTCGGTGGAAAGGCGGGCTTCCAGCACCTTCACCCGTCGCGCCACCAGCTCCAGCAGGTCGGTGCGCACCTTGGCCTCGGCGAAGCCGTGCAGGCGGGTGAGGATGTCCTGCGCCAGCTCCCGGTCCGCCAGCGAGACTTCCAGCGTCCAGGTGACGGAGGCGAGGGACTGGGTGACGGCCAGGCTGCGTTCCAGCCAGCCGCCGACATCGTCCATGTCGGCTTCCAGCCGCAGGCCCAGCGTTTCCCGCACGCTGCCGGCGGGGCCGTCGGCGCGGCGGTCCCGCAACGCGTCCAGCAGGCGGGTGTCGCGTGCCAGCATCGCCGCGGCTTCCGTACTGCGCAGGGCGGCCAGGTAGACGGCGAAATTGCCGGAGGGCCTGGTATCCAGCAGGCTGCCCGGCGCCAGGGCACTGGCGGAGATGAGGGTGGAGGTGGCGAGGCCGGTGGTCTCCGCCGGGGCGATGATGGCCTGCGCGGTGAAGGCGCGTGGCCAGGAGAGGATGAGGGCGCCCCCGGCCAGCCACAGCAGCAGCGTGCCGAGCAGCAGCCAGGGCTTCAGGCGCCAGACGCCCCGCAGCAGCACATCCAGCGGCATCAGGGCAGTTCGATGCGGGTTTCGAGGTGGCGGACCGGCGCGCGGGCCCGCGCCGTCAGCACCGTGCAGGGGCGCACCGTGCCGTAGGCGGGGCTTTCCCACCCGGCTTCCAGCGAGACCGCCAGCGGGGCGTCGGCGGACAGGGCGAGGATGGCCGGGCCAGTGGCGCCGTTGGTGGTGGCGCGCCATTCGCCGGGGCCAAGCCGCCAGCGCAGGGTGAGCTCGGTGAACGGGCCCTCCACCTTGTCCAGCACGCGCCAGAGTCTTCCTTCGGGCAGTACCCGGCGGCGGTGAGTGTGGCCGTGCGTGTCCCGCCGCGCGGCGCCATCGGCCAGTGTGGTCATGGCTGGCCAGCGGGCGTGCAGGAAGCGGGAGGCGCGCGGCATCGGCTCCTGCCCATCGAAGACGATGAGGTTGTGGGCGGCGGCGCTGGAGAAATAGTCCAGCCACCAGCGGTCAGCCGGGGCGGGGTTGTAGGCACCGGTACCCGCATCGGTCAGCAGCTTGCGGGTGCCGTCCCATAGCTCCAGGTGCAGCAGGTCGGCCTGGCCGGGGCGGAAGCGCAATGGGCCGGTGCGCAGCAGGGCACGGGCGCCGGCGGCTTCCCACCCCATGCTGCCGCTGGCCTGCCAGTGGCTGGGGCGCGCCGCCGTTGCCATGGCGGGCAGGCCGAGCCAGGCGCAGCCGGGGTCAGCGCCGAGACCGGCCGAAGCTTGGGCGAATAGCCGCATCGCCCGCTCCACGCTGCCGCGCGCATCGGCCGGGCCGGCGGCCGAGAGATCCGCGAAGGCCGAGCCGTCCTGGTGGCCAAGACGCGGCGTGGCGCCATCCGCCGCAACCAGCCGGGCCAGCCATGTGGCGGCGGCGGCAGCGCGGCTGGCGAAGGGGGCGGGCAAGACCGGCGCGCAATGCCGAAGCCGCAGCCATTCGACGGTGGAAAGCACGTCCAGCAACAGCCGGTGGTAGCCGGTGGAGACCTGGGCGAAGCCGCCATCCGGCGCCACCAGCCGGGCCATGGCCACGGCCAGCTCGGCCGCCGCGCGGTCCCGCCCCAGGGCGTCGCCCAGCAGCAGGGCGCAGGCATAGAGGCCGGCGGGCTCGCTGATGCTGTGGTTGTTGTCCTGCGCCTGGGCGTAGCGGGCGGTGGCGCCGATGCGGCGGGCATGCAGTTGCAACACGGCGCGGGCGGCCGGGGTGGGGGCGTGGTCCTGCCCCAGCAGCGCCAGGCTCAGTGACAGGTGCAGCGCCCGCAACGCCGCTTCCTGTCCACAGGCCCAGTTGGGGCCGAGGAAGGGCGGGTTGGCGGTGAGCCAGGCGCCGAGCCAGGCCTCCAGCGCCGCCTGGTGCCCGGCCTCCGGCCACAGCCGCGCCGCCTGGGCCAGCAGGGGTAGGGTTTGGAAACGGTTGGCTTCCCACACCGGGCGGACGTCGCCAGGGCCGAACAGGTCCATCCCCAATGCCGGGGCGGTCGCGGGGAAGGGGCCATGAACCGCCGGGGGCGGCAGGGTGGCGAGGCGGGCTCGCAGTGCCTCTCGCGCTTCTTCCGGCAGGTTTGGCGGCGGCGGCATCGGCTGGTCCGCCAGGAACGGGCCGCAGGGCGACCGTTCGCTGCTCAACCGCCGTCCCGCCTGTCCGCTTATCATCGAGAGGCGGTAGCGCCCGTAGCGGCCCAGCGCGCGCGGGCCGAGGCGCCACGCGGCGTCGGCTATCAGCAGCGTCCTCATGATGCGCGCTTGGATCGGCATGCGGGCGATGATAAATGGGTGTTCACTTTTTTGCGAGCGCCCAGGTCACGCGCTTGCCTCTCGCCAGGGAAAACTCCGGCTCCGTGTCCCGCGCACCACGTCTGTCCTTGCTGATGGCCTCCGGGCTGCCCCTCGCATTGCTGGCCACCGCCCTCGGGGTCGTCGCCCCCGTCCTGGCCAGCCCGGCCCTGGCCCAGGCGACACCAGGCGGCGCCACGCCCAGCCCGCTGCTTTCGCCGCCACAGCTTCCTTCCATGCTGCCGGGCGGCATTCCGGTGCCGGCGCTGCCGCCCGGCGTGCAGCAGGACATCCTGCAACGGATCCTCGATGCCTCCGGCGCCGGCCAAGTGGGCGCGCAGCCGCCGGGCTTCCCGGCCTCCATGCCGCAAATCGCCAACCCAGCCCGCCCGGCGGCGATGCCGCAACTAGCGCCGCAGCCGGTGGAAAGCCTCTCCCACACCGAGGTGTTCTACGCCGCCCGGCTGGAAGCCCCGCTGCGGCAGTTCGGCTACGACACCTTCCGGGAGATGCCGATGACCGGCGCCCCGCCGGCGCTGGGCGTGCTGCCGGACAACTACGTGCTGGGCCGTGACGACGAGGTGATGGTAGCCATCCGCGGCCGCACCCGGCAGACCGTGACGCTCCGCGTCAACCGCGATGGCACCCTGCTGCTGCCGGACCTGCTGCCCTTCCCCGCCGCCGGGCGCAGCCTGGGCGAGGTGCGGGCCGACATCATGGCCCGCGTGGCGCAGGAACTGGGTGGCTCGGAAGCCTATGTCTCGATCGGCCAGGTGCGGCAGATCGGCGTGTTCGTGGCGGGGGAGGTGGCACGGCCCGGCATGCAGGCGCTGCCCGCTTTGGCCTCGGCGCTGGATGCGCTGGCACTGGCCGGCGGCGTGAAGAAGACCGGCTCGCTCCGCGCCATCCGCATCGAGGGGCCGAACGGCCGCCGGGTGGTGGACCTCTACAGCGTCATCGCCGGCGAGGCCGGTGCGCCCGACCTGATGCTGCGGGAAGGCGAGCGGCTGGTGGTGCCGCCGCTGGGCGCCACCGTGGCGGTGGCGGGGGAGGTGACCCGCCCCGGCATCTACGAGCTGCCGGCCGGTGCCGCCCGCGCGCCGCTGGCCAGCCTGCTGCGCCTGGCGGGGGAGCCGCTGCGCCCCGCCGGCAACCGCTTCCTGCTGCAAGGCACCGATGCCGAGGGCCGCCGCAGCTTCAGCGAGATCAACACCGCCGCCCAGCTGCGCCGGGGCGATGCCGTGGTGGTGCAGCCGGGCGCCGATGTCGCCGCCGGGCAGGTGCGGCTCTCCGGCCATGTCACCGCGCCGGTGCTGCGGGCGCCGCGCGGCGGCGGGCTGCGCGCCATGCTGCACGACCCGCGCCTGGTACGGCCGGACCCTTACATCCGCCTCGGCGTCATCTGGCGCGTGGACGGCCGCAGCCGGGTGCGGCGCTTCGTCGGCTTCGACCTCGGCCGCGTGCTGCGGGGCGAGGTGGACATGCCGCTGGACGAGAGCGACGAGATCGTCCTGCTCTCCCAGGCCGACGTGCTGTGGCTGGCCAGCCCGCCGGTGCAGCGGGCACTGCGGGGAGAGCTGACCTCGGCCATCGCCGTGCCCGTCGCGGCCAGCGCGATGCCGGCCCAGGCAGCGCCCGGGGCCGAATGCGCGGCGCTGCAGGCCCTGGCGGTCGCCGCCCGGTCCTCCCCCGCCCGCTTCGCCCATGCGCGCGGCGCCGGCTTCCCCGACCTTGGCGCGCCGCCTTGCCCGCAGGCCTTCATCGACTACCCGCAGCTGCTGCCCTGGCTGCTGGACCAATCCGTGCTGCTCTCCGGCGAGGCGCGGATGCCCGGCCTCTATCCCATCCTGGACGATACCGGGCTGGACAAGGTGCTGGCCGCCGCCGGCGGCGTGACCGACACCGCCGACCTCTCCGCCGTCGAACTCTCCCGCGAGCCGATGGAGCAGGCGGGCGCCATCCCGCTCTCCCGCACCCTGCTGGACCTGCGCAGCCGCAACTACGCCGCCATCCGCCTCTCCCCGCGTGACGCCATCCGCCTGCCGCGTGGCTTCGGGGACCGGGATAGCGGGCCGGTGACGCTGATGGGCGAGTTCCTCCGCCCCGGCATCTACGACATCCGCCGCGGCGAGCGCTTCTCCGAGCTCATCGCCCGCGCCGGCGGCCTCTCCCCCCAGGCCTATCCCTATGGCGCGGTATTCACGCGGGAAAGCGTGCGGCAACGGCAGCAGGACGGCTTCGCCCGCACGGCGCGGGAGCTGGAGCAGAGCCTGATCCAGGTCGCCGCCGGGCAGGCGGTCTCCGGCAGCCGGGCCAGCGGCATGGACCTGGGCGGCGCCATCACCGCCGGGCGGGAACTGGCCGGCGCGCTGCGCGACGCCCGCGCCGCCGGCCGCATGGTGGTGGAAGCCAACCCCGTCATCCTGGCCGCCCGGCCCGAACTGGACGTGCTGCTGGAACCGGGCGACCTGATCGCCATCCCGAAGCGGCCGAACGAAGTGACGGTGGTGGGCGCGGTGCTGAACCCGGGCAGCCTGCAATTCACCACCGGCTGGCGGGTGGCGGAATATGTCCGCGCCTCCGGCGGCGCGCAGCGCTTCGCCGATGGCTCCCGCGCCTTCATCGTGCTGCCCAACGGGCAGAGCGTGCCCTCCGGCCTCGGCTCCTGGCAGGCCAGCGGGCCACCCGTGCCGCCCGGCAGCCTGGTGGTGGTGCCCCAGGACCCGAGCCCGTACGAGACCTGGGGCTTCATCCGCGACCTGACGCAGGTGCTGGGGCAGATCAGCATCAGCGCGGCAGCCCTGGCGGTGATCGGGAAGCAGGCTCGCTAGGGGCGAGGCTCCGGTTCAGGGGTGGGAAGAAGGCCGGGGAATTCCTTCCCCGGCCTTTGCTTGAAATCCCGACGCAGCAGGAACCGCGAGGAGCGCCCCGCTACAACTGCGGGCGCAGCTTGCTTTGCAGTTCCTCCACCAGCACACGGGTGTTTTCCGAATAGTCCACCGGGATCGTGACGAGGTGGACGCCGCCGGCGGTGAAGGCTTTTTCCAGCGTCGGTACGAAGTCGCCGATCTCGGACACGCGCCAGCCGGTGGCGCCGTAGCTTTCGGCGTAGCGGACGAAGTCCGGGTTGCCGAAGGTCATGCCGAAATCGGGGAAGTGGTCGACGGCCTGTTTCCAGCGGATCATGCCGTAGGCGCCGTCTTCCAGGATCAGCACCACCAGGTTCAGCTTCAGGCGGACGGCGGTTTCCATTTCCTGGCTGTTCATCATGAAGCCGCCATCGCCGCACACGGCCATGACGCGGCGGTCCGGATGCAGCATCGCCGCCATCATGGCGGAGGGCAGGCCGGCGCCCATCGTGGCCAGTGCGTTGTCCAGCAGCAGGGTGTTGGCCTGGGTGGTGCGGTAGTTCCGCGCGAACCAGATTTTGTACATGCCGTTATCCAGCGCCACCACGCCGTCGGCGGGGATGACGCGGCGCACGTCGTGCACGATGCGCTGCGGCGTGAAGCGGTCCTCCGTCGCGCGATCGGCGATGCGGGCAAGGATGCCGTCGCGCAGTGGCAGCAGCGCTTCGGCGTTCGGGATGCGGCCTTCGATGCGGTCTGCCAGCAGGCGCAGCGAGGGGCCGATATCGCCGATGACCTCGGCCTGCGGGAAGTAGACCTGCTCCACCGTCGCCGGCTGGTAGCCGACATGGATCACCTGTGGCCCGCCGGGGCCCATGATGAAGGGCGGCTTCTCGATCGTGTCGTGGCCGATGGTGATGATCAGGTCGGCCTGCTCGATCGCCTCATGCACGTAGTCGCGTTCGGAGAGGGCGGCGGTGCCCATGTAGAGCGCGGTTCCGCCGGGCACGGTGCCCTTGCCCATCTGCGTGGTGAAGTAGGGAATGCGGCTGCGGAGCACGAACTGCGCCAGATCCGCGGTGGAGCGAGGGCGGGAGGCCGCGGCGCCCAGCATCACCAGCGGCCGCTTCGCCGCCATGATCAGCGCGGCGGCGCGGTCCAGCGCCTGCGGGCTGGCCACCGGCAACTCGGTCGGGTGGGGCGGGATCATCGGCAGCGCCTCGCACTCCTCCGCCGCGATGTCCTCGGGCAGTTCCAGGTGCACGGGGCCGGGGCGTTCCTCGGCGGCGATGCGGAAGGCCTCGCGCACCAGGGTCGGGATCATCTGCGGGGAGACGATCTGGCGGGAGAGCTTGGTCAGCGGTTTCATCGCCGCCACCACGTCCACCACCTGGAAGCGCGCCTGGCGGGAGGAGAGGATGCCCTTCTGCCCGGTGATCATCACCATCGGCATGCCGCCGAGATGCGCGTAGGCGGCGCCGGTGGAGAGGTTCAGCGCCCCGGGGCCGAGGGTGGTGATGCACACGCCGGGCTTGCCGGTCAGCCGCCCATAGGTGGCGGCCATGAAGGCGGCGGCCTGCTCATGCCGTGTCAGCACCAGCTTGATGGAGGAGTTCCGCAGCGATTCCAGCACGTCGAGGTTTTCTTCCCCCGGCACGCCGAAGATACGCTCCACGCCCTCATTCTCCAGCGAGGCGACGAGCAGATCCGAGCCCTTGGTCATGTGCCACTCCTGTTGCGGGCCCATGGGTGAGCGCACGCCGCGTGCGATGCGCCTTCCCCCGGGCCGGGCCACGGTGCCGCCCCCGGCGGGCGCCCACGCGGCCTTTCCCTGCCAGTTGGCCACTTTCCCCGCCGTGACGGAAGCGCGGGCTGGTCGGCTCAGCCTCCCGCCCCAGGTGGGGCGATGGGGCGGGGAAACCTCACCGGCCTTTGAGGCCGGCCGATACTCGGCTTGGGAAGCCAAGAAAGGTTAGGGGAATGAATTCCCCTAGAACCCCATCTTTTTCCTGCAAGTTTAGCGTGGCGCTTCAGGACGGCCGGGCGGAGTTTGGATGAATGTTGAAGGAGGGGAATCCGCAGTCCAGTGAAATCATGGACCAGCAGCGTGACCCGGCTGAGGCATGAAAAGGCTGACCCCGCCGCAGCCACGCCCGAAAGACTCGCAAAAGAAAGAAGGGGTTTGGGGAATTCCTTCCCCAACCTTCCTGCCCAAGGCTGAATGTCGATCCACCCTGGGGCACATCCCCGGGCAACGTGCCAGATGCGGCGCCCTCAGGCCGCAGCCGGCAGGTCCTGGCTGACGGCATCCAGCCACACCGCCTTATCCGTGTTGGCGCCGCTGGCGACGATGAGGACCGTGCGGCCGCGCAGCCCGTCCGGCCCGGCCAGCAGGGCGGCCAGGGGCAGGGCACCGCCGGGCTCCACCACCAACCCGAAATATTCGAAATAGGCGGCCATGGCGGCGCGGGCGAGGTGGTCCGGCACGGCCAGGGCGCGGGTGCGCTGTGCGTGGTTGATGCCGAAGCACAGTTCGCCCGGGATGGGGGAGAGCAGTGCATCGCAGATGGTGGTGGCACCGGGGGCGTTGGCCAGGCGTCGGCCGGCGGCGAGGCTGCGGCCCATGTCGTCGAAGCCCTCGGGTTCCACCGCCAGCAGCGGCACCGGGGCGGGGTGCGCGGCCAGCGCCAGGGCGCAGCCGGCGGCCAGCCCGCCGCCGGAGCACGCCACCACCATCTGCGTGGGCGTGGCGCCCACGGCGGCGGCCTGGGCCAGCGCCTCGGTGGCGATGGTGCTGGTGGCGGCGACGATGCGGCGGTCATCGAAGGCGGGCACCATCACGTGCCGCCGTTCCTCCACCCAATGCCGCATCAGGGCGGCACGGTCGACGCTGGCCCGGTCATAGGCCACCACCTCGGCGCCCCAGGCGCGGGTGCGGGCCACCTTGGCCGCCGGTGCGTCCGCCGGCATCAGGATAGTCACCGGTCCCAGGCCAAGCCGCCGCGCCGCCCAGGCGACCGCCTGGCCATGATTGCCGGAAGAAAGGGCGACGATGCCGCCCGCCGCCGCCGCGGGGTCCAACTGCGACAGCCAGTTCCAGGCGCCGCGCGCCTTGAAGCTGCCGGTGTGCTGCAGGCACTCGGCCTTCACCAGCACGCGGCCGCCGAGCCGGTCGTTCAGCCGCTCGCTCTCCAGCAGCGGGGTTTCCAGCAGCACGCCGCGCAGGCGGGTGGCGGCTTCCGCCCGCTCCTCCGCGCCGGGCGGTTGCATCCACCAGGGCGAACCGTCCGTGGCGGTCACGCCGCCGGGCCCTCGCCGAAGCGGTTGGGCGGCAGGCCGGCCACCTCCGTGCGGAAGGCGATGAGGCGGCCTGGCTGGTGGCTGCCGGAACGGTCCGAGGCCAGGGAGGTGACGTAGAGGGTGCGCAGGTCGGCGCCGCCGAAGCAGGGCATGGTCGGCGCGGTGACGGGCAGGGGAATCCGCTCGACGATGACGCCATCGGGCGAGATGCGGTTGAGCACGCCGGCGGTGATGCCGGCGCTCCAGTAGAAGCCGTCCGCATCCATCGCCGCGCCGTCCGGCAGGCCCTCCGCCTCGGTCAGCGACAGCAGGCGGCGGGGGTTGGTGGCCAGGCCCTGGCGGGCATCGAAGTCGAAGGCCTGCAGCCAGGGGCCGCGGCTGTCGGAATGGTACAGGGTGCGGCCATCCGGGCTCCAGGCCAGGCCGTTGGAGCAGAACAGGCCATCGACGATGCGGGTGGAATCGCCGGCAGGGGTGATGCGGTACAGCGCCGCCGTCGCCTTCCGCTTCGGCCGGTCGTCCAGGCTGCCGACCCAGAAATTGCCGTCCGGCCCCACCTTGCCATCGTTCAGGCGATTGGTCGGCGGCGTGGGCTCGGGGTTCACCAGGAACTCTAGCGCGCCGCTGGCGGGGTCGAACAGATGGATGCCGGTGCGCAACGCGAGGACGAGGCGCCCCTGCGTGGCCAGGCCGAGGCTGCCGACCTGGGCAGGCATGGGGAAGCGGTCCAGCCGGCCACTCTCCGGTTCCAGCCGCAGCACCAGGGGGGCGGTGATGTCCACGAACCAGAGCACGCCTTCACGGTCGTCCCAGACGGGGCCTTCCAGCAGGGCGAATGCTTCGTGGGTCAGGGTCCGGAGGTTGGTGAGCTGCATGGGAATCCTTCGGCGAGCGATGCTGCTATGGATTTTGATGTACCAGAAATGATGAGATATCCAGCGAAATTCGATCAAGAAAACCACTTGCGCTTTTTCGCAGGGTGATTTGCTATATCAAAACTATCGGCGTCCGGCCCTGGACCCCAACCGCCCCCTGGAACCACCGAAAAGGCCGTGCATGCCATGAGCGACGAGGACCTCTGCTTCACCCCCGCCACCGAGCTGGCCGGTCTCATCCGCTCCAAAGCCCTCTCCCCGGTCGAGCTGACCGAGGCGGTGCTGCGGCGGATCGAACGGCTGGAGCCGCAGCTCAACGCCTTCGCCCGGCTGACGCCGGACATCGCCCGGCAACAGGCGCGCGCGGCGGAGGACGCGGTGATGGCGGGCCAGACGCTGGGGCCGCTGCACGGCGTGCCCGTCACCATCAAGGACCATGAGGCCATTGCCGGCCTGCCCACGGAATTCGGCAGCTACACCAGGCAGGGCGATACGCCGGCCTTCACCACGCCCATGGTCACCCGGTTGCAGCAGGCGGGCGCCGTACTGCTGGGCAAGACGACCACGCCGGAATTCGGCTGGAAAGGCGTCAGCGACAGCCCGCTGACCGGCATGACGCACAACCCGTGGAAGCACGGCTACAATGCCGGTGCCTCCTCCTCCGGCGCCGGGGTGGGGGCGGCGGCGGGGTACGGGCCACTGCACCAGGCGGGGGATGGTGCCGGCTCCATCCGCATGCCGGCGCATTTCTGCGGCGCCTACGGCCTGAAGCCGACCTATGGCCGCGTGCCCGTCTATCCCCCCAGTGCCGGGGACCAGACGCTGCATCTGGGGCCGATGACGCGCACCGTGGCTGACGCCGCGCTGATGCTGCGGACCATGGCCGGGCCGCATCCCTGGGACCAGACCAGCCTGGAAGCCCCGCCCGCCGACTACCCTGGCCTGCTGCGCGAACCCTTCCCACGCCGGCCACGCATCGCCTTCAGCGCCGACCTCGGCCACGCGCGGGTGGACCCGGAGGTGGCGGCGCTGGTGCAAGCTGCCGTCGATGCCATTGAGACCGGCCTCGGCCTGCAGGTGGAGCCGGTGGTGCCCGCTTGGGGCACGCGGGGGCCGGACCTCGCCCGCTTCTTCTGGCCCGCGCACATGAACCGCTTCGGCGCCCTGCTGCCGGAGTGGGAGGCGCGGATGGACCCCGGCTTCGTCGCCTGCATCCGCGCCGGCGAGGGCTGCGACCTGAACACCTACCAGCGCATGCGGCTGGAGAAGTACGCCTACTGCGTCGAGATCCATCGCTTCTTCGAGGACTGGGACTTCCTGCTCACCCCCGCCGTCTCGGTTGCCGCCTTCCCGGCGGCGCGGCTGCAGCCGGAGCATTGGCCGCAGCACCCTTGGGATTGGTTGAGCTGGGCGGAATTCTCCTATCCCTTCAACCTGTCCGGCAACCCGGCGGCCTCCATCCCCTGCGGCTTCACCGCGGCGGGCCTGCCGGTCGGGCTGCAGATCGTCGGCCGCCGCTTCGATGACCTCGGCGTTCTGCGGCTCTCCGCGCTGTTCGAGGGCGCAAGGCCCTGGGCGCAGCATCGCCCCCGCCATCTCGACTCTCCTGCCGCCGCCACGGCCGCCTGACCGCGCCGGTCCTCGCTCCTGACCATTCCCTTCCACCAACGCGCCTTGGCGCAGAAGGATACCGCTTCATGACACATTGGGCCTTCGTCACCGGCGGCGGCGGCGATATCGGCGGCGCCATCTGCCACGCCCTGGCACGGGACGGGCTGGGCATCGCCTGCGTCGACCTGAGCC
>Ga0308159_1001698_pt1 | contig 29356 bp, 21 predicted proteins | sample PhyCR1_FD_201040 | JGI IMG/M metagenome (GOLD analysis project Ga0308159, IMG submission 201040) | Phyllosphere microbial communities from UC Gill Tract Community Farm, Albany, California, United States - DLSLC.R1 | ecosystem: Host-associated > Plants > Phyllosphere > Unclassified | place: USA...
ATACCAGTACCCCGTGCCTTCGCAGATTCGGCCATCTCGGTTACAATTTCTTCTGCAAATACACGATGTTCAGGAAGTGCAACCTGCACTATAAATTCGTTAATATCCATTCGTTTTCTAACGAAAAATTATAAGTATTCTTGTTAATTGGGTTTTTAGAGAGGATCAATTCCTCGTTACGTTTAGTGGAGTACTAAATACGTGGAGTAAAATTTTGCCGGCTTGTGGGATAGTAAAATACGGGTTGGAAACGATTAATAAACAAACTTTTTCCAGTCACTAATTGTGCTGTAAAAACAGAAAGTTTATGTAAAATTTGTTTAATCATTTCTTGCGTATAAAAACGGCTTTAACTCTATTGAGGTGCAAAGGTTTAAATAAAAATTGAGTTACACAATAATAAACTGTTTTTTTTATGAAATAGTAACATTTTTTTAAACTAAGCTGACCATCTATTTCTCAATATTTAGCTACAGTTCTCGGCCAGATGTCAATCAAAGCCATTTTATTAAAAGCCAAATCCCATCACTAATTTAACACTGTTAAAAAACTAAACCTGACTTTAACATAGCTTAACACCATTTAACACCTTATCATCATCTCAAATTCAATATTTGCAGCGCTGTAGCGATTAATAACTCATAGTCGTTTTACACGGAAATCATATTTTATAATTTAAAACCAAAACTCATGATGATGTTTACCCTAAAAAATTTTAAATGCTATTCCTTTTTGGCCCTAACATTCTTAACCGGACTTACCGCTTGTAAAAAACAAGAAGTGGTTGATTCTACCTTATCAAATTTTAGAGTGATCAACATGGCACCAACCCTTGGCACCTACAATGTTTTTTTTAATGGATCCGCTCTTACCACTGCAGCCTTGCCATTTGTGGGTTCAACGGCTTATACATCACGTAATGCAGCCACTTATTCTTTGAAATTTACCACCGAAAGTTCTACAGAAAGCCTACTTACCAAAAACGTAACATTAAGTGCAAGTGCCTATCAATCTTTCTACTTAATCAACAAGCCAGGCAGTTTAGATATTCTGGCAATTACAGATGATCTGACTATGCCTGCTACTGATAAAGCTTATATTAGATTTGTCAATGTTTCGCCAGATGCACCGGCTTTCGACCTGGCTAAAACAGGCGCAGCAACCAGCTTAACTACCAATAAAACCTTTAAAACAGCAAGCGGATTCATTGCTGTAGATCCGGGAACATTTACATTCGATTTGAAGGAAACTTCTGGAGGAAAAGCTAAAGCAGTTTCGGAAAGTACTTCCTTTCTGGCCGGGTATCATTACGACCTGATTGCCGGAGGTTTGGTTAACCCAGCTAATGATACGGAACGATCACTTCGTTTGCACGTGTTGCAAATCAAATAGTCTTCCCAAAAACGGTGTTTTCTACTGGCTAAACCGACAGGGAATACACCGTTTCAGTAATTTTGAGCTATTACTAAAGCCATTTAGTTTAACCATCAAATGTTAAAACTCAAGGCAACATGCCAGTTATTAGGACTTGATAATCAAGGAATAATCAGGATGCAAACGTTTTTTGGCCGCATCCTTATTTAGAATTGTTACAAATTATTTGGATTCTAATTTTTTCTAACGTTATTTTGCGACTGTTTAGAATTAATCCAAATAAATTTAGCATGCTTAAAATCAGACTCTTTTGTTTAACATACCTCCTTTTATTTTGCACACTGGTTACCAATGCCCAGCAGATATCAACCATTAGCGGTAAAGTGACTACATCTGACGGGAAACCAGCGGCTTACATCACCATCGGATTAAAAGGAAAAGGCATGGGAAATATCACCAACGAAAATGGCTACTTCGAAATTCAACGGGTAAAACCCGGATCTTATACTTTAAGAGTTTCGGCAGTTGGTATCGAGAATATAGAAAAGAGCGTGGTAATCGTTGCAGGTGAAAACAAAACTGTCGACTTTGTAATTAACCAGAATTCAAACCAATTGAATGAGGTGAACATTAAGCAAGGAAAGCCTAATAAATATGCGACTAAAAAAAGCGAGTATGTTTCTAAAATGCCGCTTAATAATTTAGAAAATCCACAGGTTTATAATTCTGTAGACCGGGCATTATTAGCCGATCAAATGGTTTTCTCTGTTGATGACGCGACAAGGAACATTCCAGGTTTGCAAAAGATGTGGGAACCAACTGGTCGTGGCGGCGATGGCGGGAGCTTTTTTAGTTTACGTGGCTTTACCGTACAATCATCACTTAGAAATGGTGTTGCAGGTTTGGTAACTGGTGGGATTGATGCTATCAATTTAGAAAGACTTGAAGTATTGAAAGGTCCATCAGGCACCCTATTCGGTAGCGCATTAACGTCGTACGGCGGTGTAATTAACAGGGTAACTAAAAAGCCTTTCTTTAAAACAGCAGGTGAAGTTACCGTTGGCTTGGGCAATGCTGATTTCAGCAGGGTGAGCGTGGATTTTAATAAACCATTGGATAGCAATATTGCCTTCCGGTTAAATGCCGCATATAATTATATTGATGATTTCCAGGGGGTAGGCTTCGACAGAAGTTTCGCAGTTGCACCGAGCTTATTATTCAAGATTTCTAAAAAGTTAACATTATCGTTGGATGCAGAGTTATTTAACACCGTAAGTTCTGGCAGACAAGCCTTTTTCTTCTATTATCCTACAGCGGCCTTAGGCGTAACATCCCCTTCAGAAACTAAATTAGACTATAACCAGCCTTATCGGGGCGAAGGTTTATTAAATACCTCCAGAAGCACCAACTTCTTTGCACAGGCAGATTATAAATTCTCCGATCATTTCAGCTCAAGCACCGTATTTACCAGCAGCCATAGTTTTTCTAACGGCTACGGCCCCTATTTTTTCCTCCTTCCAAACAGTGTAGCAACCGGAAACCCTGCTGCTACCGGCCAAAGCAATTATTTGGTAAGGGCAGACCAGTCTACAGAAAACTCCACCAGCCAGTTATATGGCGTACAACAAAATTTTAATGCCGATTTTAACATCGGCAAACTGCGCAACAGAACCGTTGTAGGATTCGACTTTTTCAGAAAAAGCCCGACGATCAATTTCAATGGAATCAGCCAGTTTGATGTAGTGCCTTTAAACGTTCCAGGGTTTGATTATAGCCAGTTCAATGGCACAACCGTAGCCCAACGTTATCGTGAACAGAACATGGCTCCACCTTATATCGTAAATGTTAAAACCAATATTTACGGCGCTTACGTTTCTGATGTCTTAAACATTACTGATAACCTGATTGCCTTAGCTGCCTTACGTTTCGATTATTTCGATAATAAAGGCGGCCTGGAATATAGCCCTGTTGAACCTTACTCGCAAAAAGCATTTTCTCCAAAGTTTGGTTTGGTTTACCAGCCAGTTAAAGGTCAGGTTTCCATATTCGCCAACTACCAGAATAGCTTCACAAACAAAGGCGCTTACCGTGCATCTGTAAATGGTGCTTTGACTACTGAAATTGCCAAACTGGAACGTGCAAACCAGATTGAAGGTGGTGTGAAGTTAGATGCATTTGATGGGAAACTATCGTCAACAATCAGCTATTATAATATCAAGGTTGAAAATATATTACGATCAGACCCACGCGATCCCGCCAATGCCCAACTTCAGGATGGTACTCAGGTAAGCAAAGGAATTGAAGTAGATTTAATTGCCAATCCTTTTACAGGATTAAATATCAACGCGGGTTTTGCCTATAACGATGCGAAATTTACAGAGGCCGATGCTGACGTATTGAACAGAAGGCCAGGCACGTCTATGTCGCCTTATGTTGCGAATTTATTTATCAGCTACCGTTTCAGCAACCAGTTTTTAAATGGATTAGGGTTTGGTATTGGTGGTAATTATGCCAGCGATAATAAGGTGATCAACAGTGTAAGCATGGGTGTTTATACCTTACCAGCTTATACCGTTCTCAATGCTTCAGCTTTTTACGACCTTAAGAAAGTTAGGTTTTCGGCAAAGGTTGACAATTTAACTGACGAAAAATACTGGATTGGTTTCACTACACAAAACCCACAACGATTAAGAACTTATGCAGCATCAATTGCATACAAATTCTAAGAAAATGAAAATTTTTACTTTAACAGCAGGGATGCTGCTCATTAGCATTATTTCTTTCGGCCAACAACTTGGATCGATTAAAGGAAAGGTTACTACATCTAACGGCAAACCTGCAGCCTACATCACTGTTGGCCTGAAAGGTAAAGGCCAGGGCGCTACTACTGATGATGAAGGAAAATATGGAATCAACCGCGTAAAACCGGGCACTTATACAATTAAGGCATCAGCTGTTGGCATTACGCCCGAAGAAAAGAGTATAACCATCTCTGCCGGCGAAAATAAGGTAGTTGATTTTGTATTGCAGGAAAACGATCAGGCTTTAGAAGATGTAACCATTGCAGGTATTAACGAAAAATACAAAGTAAGCCTGCCATCTGCAACGCTGAGGTTAAACGAGCCACTTTTGGAAGCGCCGCAAAATATTCAGATTGTAAGCAGTCAAGCCATTAAAGACCAACAGATCATCAGCATGAGCGATGGTTTAATCAGAAATGTAAGCGGCGCAGTACGGCTGGAGCACTGGGGTGATATGTACACGAATATTTTGATGAGGGGATCTCAAATTCAGGCAATGCGAAACGGATTTAACGTTGTTTCTTCCTACTGGGGACCACTAACAGAAGATATGAGCTTTGTAGATCACATTGAATTCGTTAAAGGCCCGGCGGGTTTTATGCTGGGCAACGGCGATCCAAGTGGAATGTACAATGTAGTTACCAAAAAGCCTACTGGCTTAAACCAGGGTGAAGTTTCATTCACCGCAGGAAGCTATGATTTATACCGAACAACGATAGACCTTGATCATAAACTAACTGCCGATGGAAAATTCCTGTTCCGCTTAAATGCGGCAGCGCAAAACAAAGCCTCTTTCAGGCCTTTTGAGCATAACGACCGTTATAGCTTTGCGCCTGTATTAAGTTATCAAATTACGCCCAGTACAAAACTAACGGCAGAATACACTTTGCAAAATGCTAAAATGACTGAAGTGGGTTCTTACTACCTGTTTAGCACAAAAGGCTATGCCAGCTTACCAAGAGACTTCACGTTAACGCAGCCAGGTGTGCAGCCTACCCGCATCAACGATCACAGCATCACCTTAAACCTGCAGCAACAATTAGGTGCCAACTGGAAATTAACGGCACAGGCAGCTTATTATAAATACTTGCAAACAGGCTCCAGCTCCTGGCCATCTTCGGTATTTGATAATGGAACAATGATCAGAAATGTAGGCATCTGGGATGCAGAGAGTTCCATGAAGTTAGCGCAGTTATTTGTAAATGGCACAGTTAAAACCGGTGGGATTATACACAGAATCCTGGCGGGCTTTGATGGTGGTGAGAAGAATTATATGGCCGACTGGGGCCAGTCGCACGATTTAGATCTACCCTCTGCCCCATTTGATTTGGCAAATCCAAATTATGGTTTCCCTGCAAACGGTTATCCGAATTTCGATCGCACCACAAGCTTAACCCAAAGAGCAGTTAATGCAGGTGGATTAATGAGCTCGAAATACCTGAGTGGTTACCTGCAGGATGAGCTGGGTTTTTGGGAAAACAGAATCCGTTTAACCCTTGCCGGCAGATACACCTATGTAAGTCAATCTGCATTTGGAGGCGCACCAGATAAGGCAAAACACGTTACACCTAGAATTGGCTTAAGTGTGTCTGTAGATAAAAATACTTCAGTTTATGCATTGTACGATGAGGCCTTTACCCCTCAATCAGGATTCTTACGCAATGGTTCCACAGCCGAACCGATTACCGGAAATAACAAAGAAATCGGGATTAAAAAAGATTGGTTTGATGGCCGTTGGAATACGACCTTATCCGTTTACAGAATCATGAAACAAAATGAATTAGCTGCAGATCCTTTTAATGCCGCGGGTGAAAACTTCAGCATTGTTGTGGGCGAAAAAAGAGCACAGGGAATTGAATTCGATTTACGTGGTGAAATTGTAAAGGGCTTAAACCTGATCGCCAATTATGCTTACACAGATGGTAAAGTAACCAAAGTTGCCGATGGCGTGCAGCAATCTACTCTTTTTGTAGGACAGGTAATTCCGGGTTTTGCAAAACATACCTCAAACGCATGGTTAACCTATACGCTGCAAAATGGCACACTAAAAGGCTTCGGTATTTCCGGAGGTTTCACTTATCTGGTTGACCGTGCAACTGCGAACTTTAGTCCTTCTAACCCGGAGCAAAACCTACCAGATTATTTCAAACTTGATGGAGGCATATTTTGGGGAAACAGAAAATTAAGAATCAGCGCAAATGCGTTTAACCTCTTAGACAAATACCTGTACAGCGGTTCTTATTACACCAGCTATTGGAATGCGCCCGATTATAATCAACCTGCATATTCCTGGCAAGCAGAAGCCCCGAGAAATTACAGGGTAACGGTAGCCTATAAATTTTAATAATTATGCCGGTAAGAATTGGTCAGATAGTTTTCACCGGCTTTATCCTTTAATCAAAATAACATGAAAACTAAATTATCATTACTATTTTTCTTTTTAGCATTTAGCGTAACCAGTGCTTTTTCACATGCGATGTGGATTGAAACTTCATCAATAGGAAAAAAGGGACAGACACAGGAAGTGAAAATTTTCTTCGGAGAATATGAAGCCAACGAACCAGATTCTGCATCAAAATGGTTCAGCAACTTAAAATCCTTTAAATTGGTTTTAACTGCTCCGAATGGAACAACAACTGTATTATCGGCTGCGCCGGATGTAAGATTTTACAAAGCCAGCTTCACCCCAAATCAAAATGGTACTTATAAATTATCGGTTGTACATGAAGTAGCCGATATTTACGAAAAAGGCAAATTGATGTATTATGCCTTTGCGGATGTAGCCGTTGGCAGTTCGAAAATCAATGTGGCCTTTCCAACAGACGCTGCGCTGACCATCAGACCAGAAAAGCAGGTTTCAAAAGTCGGCGAATCGGCACTGCATCAGGTAATTTACAATAACACACCTTTTGCAAAGCAGAAATTAACCCTGGTAAATCCTGAAAGAAAGGCAATCCCTACCGAAACCGATGCTGAAGGTAAATTCACATTTAAACCAGAAGCAAAAGGCAATTACTTTGTAGAAGCTTTTACAGAAGATAAAACTGCCGGAAAGTTGAATGGCAAAGACTATGAAAAAGTTTGGCACCTGGTTACTTATACTACACAGGTTAACTAAGAAACCAAAACTTATTGATAACCAACTGACAGCTGGAAACTGGCAGTTGGTTATTTCTATTAATTGAGATTAATGGCACAAAAGCAACCTGTACAAAAGAAACCCAATAAATCGCGGATCAGGAAAATCAGCGATTGGCTCCACCTGTGGCTTGGCATCGCCTCTGGCTTGGTGGTTTTTCACCTGGGCATCACCGGCTGTATTTTTGCTTTCCAAAAAGAGATCACGGAGTTTATTCACAGGAAAGAAATCTTCGTTGAAGTACCTGCTAATAGAGAAACAGTTCCGCTCAGTGTGTTAAAGAAAACAGCTGAAACAGCGCTTGGTGGAAAAAAAGAAATCAGCTTTATTTCAGCATACAAAGAAGCAAACCGCGCCTGGGAGTTTGGCACATACAAAGCTGCAGATCCAAAAGCATTCTGGTATTTCGACTCTATTGATTATTATGACTTGGTGCTGATTAATCCTTACACCGGGAAGGTAACCTTGGTTGCAGATCATAAATACGATTTTTTTGCAATCATCAAAATGCTTCATTGGAGTTTTCTGATTAACCATCCCATCGGTCAGCAAATTATTGGCTGGGCCACTTTTATTTTCGTCTTCCTCCTCATTTCAGGAATGGTGATGTGGTGGCCGAAAAACCTGAAAAAATCTAATTTCGATAAAAGTTTTAAAGTTAAATGGAGGGCAAAATTTAAACGGGTTAATTATGATTTGCATAATGTGCTAGGCTTCTATGTGATGATCATTTGTCTGGTGCTGGCACTTACCGGAATGGTTTGGGCTTTTCAATGGTTCCAAACAACGGTTTATGTGGTTGCATCCAGAAGTGTAACTCCTCCGGCACAAGCCGATGTAAAGTCTGATTCTACCAAAACCATCTCTGCGAATCCATTCGATGTAGCTTTTAATACCGCAAAGGTAAAGTTTAAAGACTTCGATCGAATTGGCATGTCGCCGGCAGCAGCTAGCACAGGCACCATCTATGCAACGGGTTACCATGGCACTGAAACTTACTGGAATTTCGACGTACTCCAATTTGATCAGTATACAGGCAAGCTGCTCCACCGTAAAAATCAATCTGATAAAAATGCCGGCGAAGCACTAATCGGGATGAATTATGATATCCACGTAGGCGCCATCCTGGGCTTACCCGGAAAAATACTGGCTTTCTTCGGGAGTTTAATTGCAGCCAGCCTACCCATAACCGGATTCATCATCTGGTGGGGAAAAAAGAAAAAGAAGAAAAATCCCGCAGTTGCGGATGAATAACGACCACCTTAAACCTAAAAATAAAATGAAAATTCTGAACCTTCTCTTTGTGCTAACAGCACTTCTAACGGTCAATGTGCATGCGCAAGACAACCTGGAGCAAGACCGAAAAGCGATTAAATCTTTAGCTGGCTTTTATAAAGTAACCTTCAATTACGGCGAAGTCACTTCACCAAACCCCAATTATCAGTTCAGTAAGCCTTACCGCAGCCATGGAAATGAATGGGCTGAGATTATTGTTGACGAACCCAAACGAATTGTAATCCAACATATGTTAGCCATTAATGATTCTACGGTGATTAAACACTGGCGTCAGGATTGGACGTATGAAGATCAAGAGATCATGCTTTACACGCAGGATAACGCCTGGAAGAAAAAAACCTTAACGCCTGCCGAGGTAAAAGGAAAGTGGACACAAAAAGTTTATCAGGTAGATGATAGCCCGCGTTATCAGGGTTACGGAACCTGGAGCCATGTTGGCGGTCATGATGCCTGGTCGAGCGAAACCGATTCTCCACTTCCCAGAAGAGAATCTACCGTTCGTAAAGACTATAACGTTTTAAACCGTGGCAGCAGAATTACCATCACAAAAGACGGCTGGATGTTTGAGCAGGATAATAAAAAAGTGCTCCGTACACCACAAGGCGACCAGCTATTAGCGGTAGAAAAAGGTTATGAAGAATTTACAAAAATAGATCCTAAGAAGTTTGAATATGCCCAAAAATGGTGGGATACACAGAAGAACTATTGGGCAGATGTTCGGGAGGTTTGGTCTGACTTAGCTAAAACTACGACAGCTGATTTTAAAGTACAAACCAAAATTAACGACAAATTACTTTACGAAACGCTATTTGCTTTAGGTGATCAATCCATTAAAGACAAATGGACTTCCGCTCAAAATAAAGAGAAAGTTAAAACTGCATTACAACCCTATTTAGCGAAATAAAATAAGCTCCTGTTTACAAAAGCCATTTAATTGAAAACTTAAATGGCTTTTCTTTTTATGCCATGTATGTCGCCCGATCCTTTAATATTTAAATAATTTAGCGTTAAAAGGATACCACAATTCCAACTAGCTTTGTGTTAGATATTAATAATATGAAAAAAATAGCCATCCTGTTACTTGTTCTCTCATCGGCAACTTGTTTTGCTCAGGATTCTTTATACGTACGCAGAACGGTGAATGTGCTAAGTTCGCCTGCGCTATGGGGAAGAGGTTACACCAAAGACGGGATGAAAAAAACGGCAGAATTTTTATCCGCTGAATATAAAAGAATCGGATTATCTCCTATGAGAAATGATTTTAAGCAGGGCTTTTCTTTTCCTGTAAATACGTTTCCCGGGAAAATGCTGGTAGAAATCAATGGAAAAACACTTCAACCCGGAAAAGATTTTATTGTTAGCAATGCCAGTCCTTCCATTACGAGAAAAGGAAGTTTGCAAAAAATTGACAGCACACATTTTGCAGTCGATCAGCATTTAAAGGTTGAGTTGAAAGATAAACTTACTTGGTCTGTAGCTACAGATGTTTCTACGGAAACAACAATTGAAGTGAACCGCAAAAATTTCAAAGGTATTCCGAAACAGATCAAGGTTGAGATCGAAAATCAGTTTATCGAAAATTTTCAGACTTCAAATATCTGTGGATTTGTAAAAGGCACAAAGTATCCGGATTCGATGCTGATGATTACGGCGCACTACGATCATCTGGGCGGAATGGGAACAGACACTTATTTTCCAGGCGCAAATGATAATGCTGCCGGTGTAGCCACTTTACTAAGCTTGGCGAAATATTACAAAGCAAATCCCCAACCGTACTCGATTGGCTTTATTTGTTTTGCAGGGGAAGAGGCGGGACTAATTGGCTCGAGGTATTTCGTCGAAAACCAATTGATGCCTTTAAGCAAAATTAAATTTCTGATTAACCTCGATCTCGTTGGAACCGGCGAAAATGGAATGACTGTGGTGAATGCCAGTGTTTATCCAAAAGCTTTTTCGCTATTAAATAAAATTAACGACGAGCAAAAATTGATTTCTAAGATTAATCCACGCGGAAAAGCCGCAAACAGCGATCATTATTTTTTCACCGAAAAGGGCGTTCCTGCTTTCTTCATCTACACTCAGGGTGGCCCAACAGCCTATCATGATATCTTCGATCAGCCAGAAACCCTGCCCCTCACCGAGTACCAAGACCTATTTAAGTTAATTGTTAGCTTTTATCAGGCGATAAAATAATTAGTCGGTTAGATAAATGCCTCAAAACCCGATCTCAGTTTTCCAATTTACTATTCCAACCGAAAAAGTAAACAATCAAAGTTGGGATAATATTTTGAGCCGTTGGGATAATTAAGTATTGCAGTTACAACGAATTTTTCATTTTTGAATCAACGAAACCAAAAAAGATTCATGATGAAAACAATAACCAACATCCGCCTTATCATACTATTCTTACTGAGTATAGCAATCGACGCCCATGCCCAAAATCAAATAGAAATTGTAATTGTAGGCTCTGCTCATGATAACACAAAATCCACACAAAACTTTCAGGCCGTTATAAACAAGTTGAAAAATTTTCAGCCCGACATGGTTTTCGGAGAATATTTACCAGCAGAAGATTATGCGAAACTGGAAAATGACCATTGGGCTAAAAAGGGATTTCAAAACAAGTACGATTATGTTCAGAGAAGAAATCCTGAAACGGTAAAAAACATAGATGCTAAAATCAAGAAAGCGCTAAAAGCACTTCAATCATTTCCCTACTACCACAAAACCCGCATGGATTTAGCCGTTAGCTATGTTAAGAAATGGGATCGCGGAAATGCTGATTATCAAATTTATGTTTTAGAAACGGAGATGAAAAACAGGTTTGGTAAAGCGGAACAAGCGGCATACCTGAAAACACTTGGCGGCTCCGACTCGCTAAAGGCAATTAAGTTTTTCAGACCAGGCAGTGAATACAACAAAATCTATTTTCCGTTAATCTATCAGTTGAAACAAGATCAGATTTATAATATGGATTGCCAGACTTATGACAAACCCTGGGGCATTGCATGGGCGAAAACAGATTCGTTGTATAATAAGGTGCTGCTGGTAAAGGCAAAAGCGGATACAACCTCGGCAGAAGCTGCAACCGTGAAAGCCATAGATGCCTATTCGTCATTCACTGAAGAAGAAGCCAAAATTTATAACGCAGATCCTTATGCCGGGATGAACAGTCAAAAATACGGGATACTGGATGAAGCTTGGAACTTTTATGGCGGAAGCCACTTCTATGGATACGCAGGCTTCCCTACCGAAACAGTAAAAGCCATGATGGAGCAATGGATGTTGAGGAATGAAGGTATGTGCAAAAATATCATCGATCAGGCTAAAGCCAAAAGCGCAAAGCGGGTAGTTGTTGGTGTAGGGGCATCACACCGGAGATGGATGGAAGAAATTTTAGCTAAGCATCCTGAGGTCAAAATCATTAATTTCAATGACCTGAAATAAAAACATTAGCTAATAGGAATCTCCAGGCACTGCCCGGAGATTTTTTTGTTTACATACCCCCCTCACTGAGTTGACAGGAATCCGAATGCTGACAAACGAACTATACCACCAGCTCGATAACTCAATTAAACAACTGTTAAACAATCAATAAAGAATAATTATTTTTTTTATCTGTATCATTCTTGATGTTATTTGTAAATCCAAAGGTTCAACACTACATTTAACTAAATATTTAGTTATAAATTAAGTGAAACATTTTTTGGCTTATGCGTCTATAGTTTATCAAACCGCAGACCATTACATCACATATTATTCAGTGTTCATCACATTTTCAAAAACTGAATAAAAGATGTCAATAATTTCGTAGATATATGAAGAAACTCCTACTCTCGGTTATGTTTTGCTTTGCATTTCTTAACCTTCTTGCTCAAAAAAACGGAAGCATTACCGGTACCTTGGCAGATAGTGCCAATCGTAAAACCACACTAAATTATGCCACTGTTTCGGTTTACAAAACTGGAGATAGTGTACTCAGCACTTATAAACTGTCTGATGATAAAGGGACCTTTAAAATTAACAACCTGGCGATCGGTGTTAAGTACCGTTTGATTATCACCGCCTGGCAATATGGTACGTATAAAAAAGATGTAGCACTCACAGTTGAAAAACCAATAATAGATTTAGGAATGCTCTACCTATCTACAAAATCAAATGATTTGAATGAAATTGTAATCACAGCAGAACGCCCACCGGTGATTGTTCGGAAAGATACCATCGAATTCAATGCTGAATCTTTTAAAACTTTACCTTCCGCAGTAGTAGAAGATCTGTTAAAAAAATTGCCTGGTGTGCAAATTGCGGCAGATGGCTCCATCCAGGTAAATGGGAAAACGGTGAGTAAAATTCTGGTTGACGGAAAAGAATTCTTCGGTGGCGACCAACAGATTGCTACCAAAAATCTTCCAGCCAACATCATAGATAAAGTTCAGGTGGTGGATGATAAACAGGCTAAAAGACGCGACCCTGATTTGGCAGCAGCAGACATTCCTCAAGTCATTAACTTAAAACTGAAGAAGGCAATTAAGAAAGGAGCCTTTGGAAAATTATATGTCGGAGGTGGGATAAAAGACCTCTATCAGACTGGCGGATTAATGAATTTCTTTAGGGATACCACCCAGGTGAGTTTCTTGGCCTATGGAAATAACATCAACCAACCTGGTTTTAATCCTAATGATATACAACGGATTGGTGGCTTTAACCGCAGTGGCATAAATTCGATGATGACAACTTCCGGTGGCTATTTCGAATTTAACGGCATCAGTTTTGGCGGAAGTTATAGCGGAGTGCAAACATCTTCGGGTGGTGGGTTCAACTTTAATACCCTAACCAAAAAAGGCATAAAACTAAACACGCAATACTTCTTTGGAAAATCTGACAACCTGCTCGAACGCCTAAGCAATACCAACCAAACCTTAGGCACGGATCGTTTAATTACGAACTCAAACGAAAATACCAGTTCCATAACATTAAAGCATAACATTAGAGGTAAAATTGACTGGCAGATTGATTCGTTAACGCAATTAACTATAGAACCAGCTGTTATTTTAAGTTCCAATAATGCAATAAGCACAGCTTATTCATCAAATAATAATGCAAACGGACAATTGATCAATACCTTGCAGAATCTTAACGACAGGAATTTGTCTTCCAATAAATACCAGTTCATCGCCGATTACAGTAAAGACTTTCTAAAAACCGGCAGATCATTTAACCTTGGCGTAGATGCATCTTATAATCCAAACCCTGTACTCACTTATAACAGAAGTAATAGCAGATTCTTTTTAACCCCATCAAGTACTGAACTGGATCAGTTGAGAAATAATTCGATAGAAAACTTTGGCACTTATGTCTACAGCAATTTCACCGAACCGATTTCAAAAAAACTTAACTTTAAAATTGATTTAAGCGGAAACATCATCAATAATAAAAACGCCCTTAATACCTTTTTCAGAAATCCGGCCAACCAGTTATATGATATTATTGTACCTAACCTCACCCAGGCAGTGAAGCAAACCGGATTTAAAACAAATACAAATGTTAGCCTTCGCTACAAAATAAATAAAGACCTGTTTGTTCAACCAGGGTTTATACAAAACTATATTTCTTTAAATAATCGCTTCACTACAGGAAGCGATATCGATCAGCGCTTCAATTTCTTCTGGCCAACGCTAACGGTTAAATACAAAATCTTAACCATTAATTATTCTGCACAGTTTACTGAACCTAATGTAAATTACCTGCAACCAGTAGCCGACAATACCAATGCTTTGTACATTAGAAACGGAAATCCTAATCTAATTCCTGTCAGAACACAAACCCTAAGGTTAAACATGTATAAGTACGATCCTAAAAGCTTGATCAATTATAACTTATATGGCTATGGAAATTTCACCAAAAATGGCATTATCAATTCCACAACGATAAATAATGGTGTACAAGTGATTACACCCATTAATGCCAGCGGCATTTACAGTTTCTATGGCGGAGCGAACGGATCTAAAGATTTCAAAATCAATAAAACAACATTAAAAGCAGGACTCGGTTTCTGGATAAATTTTGATCATTCGCCGGTAATTATCAATAATATCAGAAGCAATGCTGATGTTTACTATATCGGGCCGAATGGCAATTTGAGGGTGAACTTTAATGATTTTGTAGAAATTACTCAAACCTATTCGGTTAACTTAAACCGCAGTCGTTATGAGGATCGCTTCTATACCAATCTCAGCTACAATACACATAACAGCACGTCGGAGCTCATTATCAGATATCCCAAAAAAGTTGTTTTTGAAACCACCTATGCCCTAACAGTAAATGACCAGCAAATTGCAGGTTATAACAATAATATTAAACGCTGGAATGCGGCAGTTACCTACCTGTTTTTAAAGAACGACAGGGCCCAGTTGAAATTTTCTGTAAACGATATCTTAAAAAGTAATGTGCGCAGGGATATTCAGATCACTGAGAACAGAATTATTGATTCACAGACCAATAACCTGGGCAGATATGGAATGGTAACGCTGACGTATAACATTCAAAACTTCGGACAAAAAGTTGGTGGAAGGCAAACGATGTTTAATTTTTAATCCCCTTACGAAGTCTATAAGGCCATGTGTGCAGCAAGACTTCGTAAGTTTAAAAACGATTTTAGCTGACTATGCTACCAAAGTTAGCTGAACCAGGTACTGGTCTTCACCATCATCAAAAATGACCTCACAATTCCAGCCTGTTTCCGCAGCAATGGCTTTGATGGTTGCTTCATCTACATAAACCCAGTTGAACCAATCGCCTTTTTCGCCTTTATATTCATACTGATAAGACACTTCACCATAATATTGATTCGATGGTTTAGGTAGATCTTCATATAAATAAGCGATATCAGAGGAATCGAAAATTACTTGTCCGCCGGGATTGAGCAGGTCTTTTATTTTTACGAGAAAGTCTTTAAATCCAGATAATGTTCCGGTTAAGCCGATGCCATTCATTAACATCAAAATGGTATCGAACTTCTCCTTATAGGTAAAAACATCCTGGAGCAGCGCTTTTTTCACGCCACGGTCTTTCATAATTTTAACACCGGCTTCCGAAATATCGATGGCCGTAACATCAATATTAAAGGCCTGCAGAAGTAAAGCATGGCTTCCCACACCAGCGCCAATATCCAGCACTTTCCCTTCGCACATGTGCAAAGCCTGAAGTTCTAAAACCGGCATATCTTCATCATCACGGAAGAAAAATTCTAAAGGCATTTCTTCCGGCTCGCCATAAGAATTATGAAGCCAAAGTGTATCGGCTTCGCCGGTTTCGTAAATATCAGTAAGCGCTTTGCCAAAAACATCCATGATGCAAAGATAGGAAGAAAGAATGAAGAGCAAAGATCAAGGAACAAAGAGCAAAGATGAAGGAGCAAGGAATAAAGACCAAAGTGGAAAGCTTAAAGCGAAAAGACTAAAGCAGAAAGCTTAAAGTCAGACCATAAACAATAATAATTAACAAATCCTTCAAATCAGCTGTAATCAACCAGAATAGCAACGATAGACGACCAACGAACAACGCCAAAATCTGTGTAATCAATCCATCTATGTAATCAACCCGAAGGAAAAAACGACTAACGAACAACGATAGACGACCAACAAAAAACAATTAACGCTAAATCTCAAACTCCTGATGATACTCTGGTATGGCCACATGTTTAAAACCATGATCCTTTAATCGTGTAGCGAAATTCTGCTGAACCTCATATTCCCCATGAACCAAAAACAATTGTTTGACTTGCGCGGGATCCTGACAAGAAAGAAACTTCAATAAATCATCATAATCACCGTGGGCACTCATAGATTTAATCGACTGAATTTCCGCTTTCACATCATATTCATCTTTAAAAATTTCAACTACTTTTTTGCCTGCAATTAGTTGTCCGCCGAGTGAATTCGGTTCACAATAACCCACCATTAAAATGGTGTTTTTAGTGTTGCCAATATTATTACGGATATGGTGCTTCACCCTTCCGGCATCGGCCATACCTGATGCAGAAATAATTACACAAGGCCTTGGATCTTCATTTAATGCTTTAGATTCTTCAACACTTTCAATAAACCGAAGCCCCTTAAAACCAAAGATATCATGATCTACTTTCAAAATCTCCTTTACGCCATTATTGTAAACCTCCGGATGGCTCCTTAGAATTTCAGTGGCTTTAGAAGACAGCGGACTATCCACATAATACGAAACATTGGGTAGTTTCCCTTTGAGCTCCAAACCATTTAAAGCATAAAGTAATTCTTGCGTTCTGCCAACAGCAAAAGCAGGAATAATCACCTTACCTTTTTTAACTTCGCAAGTATTTTTGATGATCTCCAGCAGCATGTCTTCAATCGGATCCAGGTCTTTATGTAACGAATCGCCATAAGTAGATTCCATTAAGATATAGTCAGCCTGATCAAATTGTTGCGGACTCTTCAACAGCAGATCGCCATATCTACCTACATCACCAGAAAAAGTAATACGTGTGGTTTTTCCGTCCTCAGTTATGGTTAAGTGAACAGCTGCGCTGCCCAGAATATGACCTGCATCTGTAAACTTCAGCCGGATATTTTCATCAATTTTAAAGTCCTCTTCATACTCCACAATCTTCATCAGGCTCAATGTTTTCGTAACATCTTCATCGGTGTACAATGCTTCTTCCATTTCCTCGCCTTCATGCAAATGGCGGTTTGAGAAATCGGCATCCTGCATCTGAATTTTTGCAGAATCCATCATTAAAATTCTTCCTAAATCCATTGTGGCGGCTGTACAGAAAATCTTTCCGTTAAAGCCATCAGCAACTAATTTCGGGAGCAATCCGCAATGATCAATGTGTGCATGAGAAAGAATGAGGTAGGTTACTTTTTTGGCATCGAAACCAAAATAGTCATTTAGTTTATCAGTAACATGCCCCATTCCCTGGAAAAGGCCACAATCTAATAATATTTGGTTGTTATTTTTTAAGGTAATGAGGTGCTTACTACCTGTAACTGTGCGGGCGGCACCGTGAAAAGCAATCTTCATTTAGATATGGTTAGGAAATACAAAGAAATGAAAATGCCGGATATTTCCGGCATTTAAATCTCTTAACCTTTCACTTCTGAAATTTTATCTTTTACCTTATCAGCAACGCCAGATGCTTTATCAGCTAAACCAGCGAATTTGTCTTTTGAAGCATCTAAAAGATCTGCGAAGAAATCTGATAATTTACCTTTAATATCGTTAGAAGAATCTGAAGATAATGCTAATGCGATGGTTGCACCTAATGCTGCTCCGGCTAATACGCCTACTATAAGTTTTGTCTCTTTTTTCATGGTCTTAGTTATTTATCTAGTTAAACATATTTCACCATAAGGTGTTTTATTTTTTTTATCTTACAAAAACCAATCCACAATGAAACAAATATTTTTTATTGATTTAGATAATACCATATACTTCACTAAACCCAACGAGGAACAGTTGATGAGTGGGTTATATCAGTTCCTGGAGGAACAGGATTTGGGGATTTCCACCGAAGAATTTAAGGCTGCTAAAAGCGAAATGTTGCGCACACCATTCCAAAAAGTTGCTGATAAATACGGCTTCAGGAAAGAAGCAATGGAAGATATCATCAAATACCTGAGTTCGAGAGCGGTTACGCAGCCTTTAAAGCCAGCTGATGATTACCCTTTAATAAAAGCGCTAAAAGGGCGGAAATTCATCGTTACTGCAGGCTTTTATAAACAACAAACGTCTAAAGTCAAAATGTTAGGCATAGCCGATGATTTTGAAGAAGTTTGTGTTGTCGACGTCACGGTTTCTAATAAAAAAGAAGCTTTTCAGAAGCTGATTGATCAATACCAGTTAAATAAAGCAGAGATCTTAATCATCGGTGATGATGCAGAATCGGAAATCAAATATGGCCTGGAACTGGGAATAGACACCTTTTTACTAGACCCTGAAAACCTATATCCAAATGCAAAAACAACATTTAAAGGTACAGATTTGAGTAATTTGCATCAGGCGGCCGGACAGTAATGGCACAAAAAAATCCCGGTTTTCACCGGGATTTTTAGTTTATCCTCTTCCACCTCTTGATGGTCTTCCACCGCCTTCACCACCACTTCTTTCACTACTTCCTCTCTGTTGTGGCTGTGCAGATTCAGTTCGTCTCTGCTCCTGTCTTTGTTGCATTTGCTCGTTGCGCTGCGACCTCTGTTGTTCCATTTGTTGCGAACGTTGCTGTTGAGCTTGTGCATCGCGTTGCGCTCTTTCCTGTTGTTGAGCCTGTGCCTGCTGCGAACGTTGCTGCTGCATCTGTTCATTACGTTGTGCTCTTTGCTGCTCCATCTGTTGCGAACGCTGCTGTTGCGCTTGTGTATCACGTTGTGCTCTTTCCTGTTGCTGAGCTTGTGCCTGCTGCGAACGTTGTTGCTGCATTTGTTCATTACGCTGTGCCCTTTGCTGCTCTATCTGTTGCGAACGCTGTTGATCAACCTGGCCCCTTTGCTGTTGCATTTGTACATCGCGCTGCGCACGTTGCTGATCCTGACTCATCCGGTCTTGCTGGCTCCTTTGCTGACGAATCTGCTCTGAACGCTGCTGATCCCCACCTCTGTTTATATTTTCCTGCGTATTTCTTTGATCAATCCCATTGGTGCTTCCGCGACTAATTCTACCGTTTGAATTCCTATCATAAGCCTCGCCTCTGTTATTTGGCTGATTGTTATCTCTGCCTACAACACCATCATTGCCTCTGTTTTGCTGACCATTGCGGTTGTCATTTCTGGATCCAAAACGATTATCATTGTTCCCGCGCTGCTCATTGTTGTTACCTCTTTGCTCACGGTTTACATTGTTATCGTTTCTTCCGCCCCGGCCAATACCAGCATTCCCTTGTTCAAATTTTCTTGGTGCCGCACTGCGATTGTTTACAGCAGCATTACGTTCAGGCCTTGGTCTGTAAATCGATACTTCCCTACCGCCAATTCTACTGGCTCCAGGTCTGCTGCTCTGATCAAAACGATATACCGTTACATTACGGTTAGTTGCCCTTCTGATATCTTCCATCCTCGGGCCACCATAATAACTTCTTCTGTTATAAACATAAGTATTGTTAATGATGGTTGTATTACGGATATAAACATTGTTTCTACCATAATCATATCTCGGAAAAGTATTGATATAAATATTATGTTGCGGAATAAAGTTCCAGCAAAATTCTGGCACCGAATAACGGCGTCCAAAACTTAAATTGATATTAATGCTTGGCGCCATCGGTGCCCAGCCATAGTAACCATCTCCACTTCTCCAATCTACCCACGCTGGCCCCCAGTTGGTATCCGGCAACCAGATCCATTGGCGGTAGCTGTTAATCACCCAACGGCCGTAGTGGAAAGGTGCCCAGCCCCAATCATAATTGGAAACCCAGGTATTGCCATATTCGGTCATTGCCCAACGTCCGTTTGTATAATAAGGCCGAAATTCATTTTGATCTACATCCGGACGCCACACGTAACCATATTGCGGATCCTGAATCCAGGTACCATAAGGTGTAAGTTCATCATAAAATGTTTGCAATGAAACGTTGCCAGTGCTGTAACCATCATCCTGGTAATCGTTTTGATAGTCCTGTGCCCTGACTAAGGTGGTGGTTCCGGCGAGGAGCGCAAAAAGCCCCAGCACAATCGCCGATTTTTTCAGTGTTTTCATTTGTGTGTTTATTTAATAACCTAATTTGTGTGTATCAATTAGAGAACCAAAAATGTTTAAGGTTTAATATGCTTGCATAGTTTTTTAGTTTTCCTTAAAATATGGCTTCCACGGGCATATTTAACTCTTATATAACGTTTTAAGTTGAAAGCAATTGTGCAGAAAAGCAGTCATCTTAAAATAAAATTTGCTACACCTTTACAGACTAAAAAGATTATACCGTAAGTCGACAGAATTTTAAAACTTAAATCCTATTTATTGTAAGTATTTTTGCATCATGCAAAACGGCACCTTATATCTTATTCCTGTTCCTCTGGCAGAAGAGGCAGCACATAAAACCTATACTCCCTACCTGGTTGATACCATTAACCAGGTTGATACTTATATTGTAGAAAATAGCAAAACAGCCCGTCGGTTTTTAAAAGAAGCTGGCTTAAAAACCGCACAAAAAGATTTAATTGTTCACGATTATGGAAAACATAACCGTACCGATTTAAGTCAGTTTTTTGTAGAGCTTGCCGCCGGAAAAGATGTGGGTTTGATGAGTGAGGCCGGATGCCCGGGTATCGCAGATCCAGGTGCAGATATTGTGGCAGAAGCCCACAAACGTGGGATTAAAGTGGTGCCGTTGGTTGGCCCAAGTTCAATTTTACTGGCTTTGATGGCATCTGGTTTTAACGGCCAAAGTTTTGCTTTCTGGGGCTATTTACCTATTGATAAAGAGCAACGCACTAAACGCATTAAAGATTTAGATTTATCGGCAAGTCGCTATAAACAAACCCAAATCTTCATTGAAACTCCTTTTCGTAACAACCAGCTTTTCGAAGAGGTGCTGAAAAGCTGCAAACCAAATACCCAGATTTGTGTAGCCAGCAATCTAACCGGCGAAGATGAATACATCAAAACCCAAAGCGTTTACAACTGGCGAAAAGAAGAAATAGACCTTCATAAAAAACCAACCATATTTTTATTGTATTGATATATTAATGCCATTGGCTAAAGCCAGATGGCCATGAATAAATAGCGATCGGTTTTTGCAGGGTGCTTAAATTCTTTTTAATACCATTGGCTAAAACCAGATGGCCATGAATAAATAGCGATTGCTTTTTGCAGGGTGCTTACATTCTTTTAATGCCATTGGCTAAAGCCAGATGGCTATGGATTAATAGCGATCGGTTTTTGTAGGGTATTTAGATTCTTTTTAATGCCATCGGCTGAAGCAGGATGGCAATGAATAAATAGCGATCGGTTTTTGCAGGGTGCTTACATTTTAATTATGCCGTTGGCTGAAGCAGGATGGTAATGAATGATTGAGCAATTGTTTATCATTCAAAATTTTCTTCACAATTTTTGGTGGAAAACTTGATTTCAAAAAAGCTTGAATCCCGCAAATCCTGATTAGCTTTGCTCCCTCGAAATTTGAAAAAAAAATATGTTTGCTCATCATAAAATAATTGCTGCAGAATTAAAAATTGCAGAAAAACAGGTTACTGCTACCGTAAGCCTATTAGATGAAGGTGCAACAGTACCTTTTATCTCTCGCTACCGTAAAGAATTAACAGGCAGTTTGGATGAAGTTGAAGTGGCTTCCATCCGCGACAGGGTTTTGCAATTACGTGACTTGGATAAACGTAGAGAAGCGATCCTAAAATCGATGATAGACCTCGGTAAATTGACGCCGGAGCTGGAAAAACAAATCAACAACGCAGCAACCATTTCACTTTTAGAAGACATCTATCTTCCATACAAGCCGAAACGCAAAACCCGCGCCTCTGTAGCTAGAGAAAAAGGCTTAGAACCTTTGGCATTGCAAATTTTCGATCAGAAAAATTTTGATCTGGATGCTGAAACAGCGAAACTTATAGACGCCGAGAAAGGTGTAAATACCTCCGAAGAAGCGCTGGCAGGCGCAAGAGATATCATTGCAGAAATGATATCGGAAAACGCCGAAGTGAGAACAAAAATGCGTGCTTATTTCCAGGAGAAAGCAGTATTCAAAGCAGAAGTAATTAAGGGAAAAGAAGAGGCCGGTATTAAATACAAAGATTATTTTGAATGGAATGAGCCCGTTAAAACAGCAGCTTCACACCGTGTCCTGGCGATGCGCAGGGGTGAAAAAGAATTGATTTTAAGGTTAGACGCTTTACCACCGGCTGAGGATGCGGTTGCCATTCTTGAAAACCAGTTTATTACCGCAAAAAATGCAGCAGCAAAGCAGGTTCAGCAAGCGTTGGAAGACGGTTACAAACGGTTATTGGAGCCCGCAATGGAAACCGAACTTCGGGTACTTACCAAACAAAAAGCAGACGAAGAGGCCATTAAGGTTTTTGCAGAAAATGCCCGTCAGCTGTTATTGGCAGCGCCAATGGGACAAAAGAATGTGTTAGCCATCGATCCGGGTTTCCGTACAGGCTGTAAGGTAGTTTGCCTGGATAAACAAGGGCAGTTGTTGGAAAACACGGCCATTTACCCACACACCGGACAAGGAAATGTAAAAAATGCAGCTACCACCATTCAACAACTTTGCGAAAAACATCAGGTAGAAGCCATTGCCATTGGCAACGGAACTGCGGGCAGGGAAACCGAATCTTTTATCCGCGGCTTAAACTTACCAAATGTTACTATAGTGATGGTGAACGAAAGTGGTGCATCCATTTATTCGGCATCTGAAGTAGCAAGAGCAGAGTTCCCTACTCAGGATATTACCGTTCGTGGCGCAGTTTCTATCGGTCGCCGTTTGATGGACCCACTGGCAGAACTCGTAAAAATTGATCCAAAATCTATCGGTGTCGGTCAATATCAACACGATGTAGATCAGAATAAATTGCAAGCCAGTCTGGATGATACCGTAATTAGTGCGGTAAATGCCGTTGGTGTTGAATTAAATACAGCATCTAAAGAGATTTTAGCTTATGTTTCCGGCCTCGGACCAACACTTGCACAAAACATTGTAGATTACAGAAATAGCAATGGTGCCTTCAAAAACAGGGCGAGCCTAAAGAAAGTACCTCGTTTAGGCGATAAAGCCTTTGAACAAGCTGCTGGCTTTCTGCGTATTCGCAATGCGGAAAATGTATTGGATATGAGTGGTGTACACCCCGAACGTTATGCTGTGGTAGACCGCATGGCAAAAGATCTTGGTACAACGGTTACAGCTTTGATGAAAGATCCTCAATTACAAAAGCAAATTAAGCCGCAGCAATATGTAACGGATGAAATCGGCTTGCCAACTTTAAATGATATCCTGAAAGAACTGGCCAAACCTGGTCGCGATCCGCGTGAGCAATTCGAAGCTTTTAGTTTTACAGATGGCGTAAATGAGATTTCAGATCTAAGAATCGGCATGAAACTTCCTGGAATTGTAACCAACATTACCAATTTTGGTGCCTTTGTAGATATCGGCGTTCACCAGGATGGTTTGGTTCACACCAGTCAGCTGGCAAACCGTTTTGTAGCCAATGCAAATGATGTGGTGAAAGTTCATCAGAAGGTAGAAGTTACGGTAATGGAAGTAGATGCAGCCCGAAAAAGGATCTCACTATCAATGAAAACGGAAAGTAGTCCAAAGCCGGAAAGCGCAAAGAATAAAGATCAAGGAGCAAAGATTAAGGAACAAGGGGTAAGGAATAAAGAGCAAAGCGCAAAAAATTATTCATCCAAACCTCAGCAACAACCTAAAAAAGACGCAGACGGGGATTTGCAAGAGAAGTTAGCGAAACTTAAAGGGATGTTTAAATAGTTTTCAAACCACCACCTAAGACTTCTTAGTTGTCCTAAGGTCTTAGGTGGTAAAATTTAGAGCCCCGCAAATTTATCCTTGTATTCCAGCCTTGTTTTTGGCAAACTTTCAGGGTAGTTATTCTGAATAAAGGTGATCATTGCTTCCCTTACATTACAGCGTAAATCAAAAGCCCTGGAAGAATTTGAGGCACTCATCAGAAACCTAATTTCGATAGAACCATCTTTATTGGTATCAGTAACCTGAACCACGTTTACTCTTTTATCCCAAAGAGGATTACTGGTTAATAAGCGTGTAAGTTCCTGACGTAGCGGCTCTATCGGGATGGTATAATCCATATAAAGGAAAACCGTACCAAGTAAATCTGCCGATACCCGTGTCCAGTTTTGAAAGGGTTTTTCAATAAAATAGGTTATGGGCAAAATCAGCCTCCGCTGATCCCAGATGCTCACCACAACGTAAGTTAAGGTAATCTCCTCTACCCTTCCCCATTCACCTTCCACGATCAGTACATCATCAATTCTGATGGGTTGAGTAAACGCAATTTGAAAACCAGCCAATAGGTTCCCTAAAGATTTTTGAGCCGCAAAACCAATGATAATCCCACCAATTCCCACACCGGTTAACAAACCCGCACCAATTTTACGCATGCTTTCGAAGCTTAACAAAATAATTGCCGCAGTAACCACAACGATTAGCGAAACTATAAACTTACGCACAAACTGAAGTTGTGTCCGAATCTTCCTTTCCTTTAAATTATTTTCTTTATTGAGGTCATATTTAAGGAAGAAAAAATCTTCGAGTACATTAATCAACCGAATTAAAATTAATGAAAATGTGACGGTAAGCGCAATTTCTAATGCCTTTTCTATCGGAATCCTGACTTTAAGTGGCATGGCCATTAGATCGAGCGAAAAGTTAAGCAATAACAACGGGATGAACACCCCCACAGGTTTTCTAAGGTGTTTAGTGGTAGATTTAATTAAGATAGAATCCCACCATCGGGAAAGCAAGATGAAGGTTTTGCTTAAAATAAACTTGATGATGATCCCCAACAAAATGGCGACACAAGCTATAATGATATTTTTTAAAAATAACGGAATTGGATAACCAAAAAAATGGTCGAGATACTGCATAAGAAATTTGTTGGTTAAATGCCTGAAGTTAATCTTCTATCTAACAACAAAATTTATTGATTGTTTGAAACCGTTATTCACGAATCAGTCACCGGATAAATATAACAAACGTATTATTATTCATCCGATGACTATCCCCTCTTATTGATTTTAAATTTGTGCTACAAAGTCTCTGATTGCTGCTCCAGGGTGATCAGTTTTCATGAAATTTTCACCGATTAAGAAACCATCGAAGCCAGCCTGCTTTAATTCTTTAATAATTTTCGGATCGCTAATCGCACTTTCCGAAATTTTCAGAAATTCATCTGGAATTTTGTTCACTAAATCAAAAGAGGTTTGAATGTTAACCGTAAAATCTGCCAGGTTTCTATTGTTAACGCCTATAGCATCTACATTCGGACAAATACTTCGCTCTAATTCTTCCAGATTATGAACTTCCAGCAATACATTCAAGCCCAAATTCTGGGCAAATTTTCCAAAATCGATAATCTGTTGGGGTGTCAGGATTGCTGCAATGAGCAAAATAATATCTGCGCCCCAGGCTTTTGCCTCCAGAATTTGATATTCATCAATCATGAAATCCTTACGTAGGATCGGAATTTCATTCGCGGCTCTGGCAGCCAACAAATCATCAGTTTTACCACCGAAAAAATCAACATCAGTTAACACGGAAAGCGCAGATGCACCTGCCTGGTTATACGCCTGGGTAACTTCAGCAACATCGGCAATCCCGTTGATCAAACCCTTCGAAGGTGAACGGCGCTTAAATTCAGCAATGATTCCGGTACGGTCTTCCGCCTGCAAAAATGCTTTAAAAGAATGTGGTGTCCGGTTAAAATGGACTGATTTTTCCAAATCCTGAACCGTAATCAAACGTTTCGCATCAGCAATTTCTTCTTTTTTCCGCAGTACGATTTTATCTAAAATAGTCATTTTGTAAATACTTTAAGAAGTTAACCAATTTTCCATCATTTGTTTACCATGTTCAGTCAACACACTTTCCGGATGAAACTGTACGCCACGAACATCAAGCGTCTCATGCCTTAACGCCATAATTTCGCTTTTATGATCTCTGGCAGTAATCTTTAAACAAGAAGGGAAATTTTCTTTACTCACCACCCAACTGTGGTAACGGCCAACATTGATGGTTTGCGGACATTCCCAAAATAAAGGTTCGTCGCCATCTACTACGGTAACAGGCGTAGCGATGCCATGCATTGGTCGCCCTAAATTTAACAATGTACCACCAAAAGCTTCTGCTATGGCCTGTTGGCCCAAACAAACGCCGAAAATACTTTTTGTTGGTGCATAGGTTTTAATTACATCAAGCAATAATCCCGCTTCTTCCGGAATCCCCGGGCCTGGAGAAAGTAAAATTTTATCATATTGTGCCACATCCGCAAGCTCAAATTTATCATTTCGCCATACCACAGCCTCGTACCCTACCTCATTAATCAGATGAACCAGGTTGTAAGTGAAACTATCATAGTTATCAATTACTAAAACCGTTTTTTTATTTTTATTTTCCATTTAATTTTCTCTGACTCCAAACTTTATACGCCTTACTCCAAACTAGATTCCCTCTGCCATTGCAACTGCTTTACGCAAAGCCGCAATTTTATTATTCACTTCCTGCATCTCCATTTCCGGTACAGAATCTGCTACAATACCTGCACCTGCACGGTAATGCAATTCATTGTTTTTACTCATAAAGGTTCTGATCATAATGGCATGGTTAAAATCTTCATTAAAGCCCATAAAACCTATTGCTCCGGCATAAAAATTCCGTCCTAATTTTTCATTTTCATCAATCAATTGCATGGCCTTATACTTCGGCGCACCACTTAACGTTCCCGCAGGATAAGTATCTGCAACTACTTTAAATGCGCTTACGTTTTCTTGCAAATGGCCGGTAACCTTACTCACCAGGTGGATAAGGTGAGAATAATATTGAACTTCCTTGAAAGATTTCACTTCTACCCGATTGCAATGTCTGCTTAAATCATTTCGGGCCAAATCAACCAACATGACATGCTCTGCACTTTCTTTTGGATCTTGCTCCAGTTTTTTGGCTTGTGCAGCATCTTCGATATCGTTTCCTGTTCGCTTGAAAGTACCGGCAATCGGGAAGATATTGGCTGAATTATTTTCAATGGTGATTTGTGCCTCTGGCGATGAACCAAATAGTTTGAAATCGCCATAATCGAAATAGAAGAGGTAAGGAGAAGGATTTATAGAACGTAAACAACGATAAACATTAAATTCATCACCAGAAAAAGACTGTTTAAATGCCCTTGAAGGAACAATCTGAAATACATCTCCCCGGTAAATATGTTTTTGAAGCTTTTCTACCAGATCCATAAAACCCTGATCGGTTAAGTTTGAACTTTCTTCTCCGCGAAGTTGAAATTTATATTCAGGATAATTTTTATTCTGAATCAGGTATTCCATTTTCTCTAATCCACCTTCTTCTTCTCCTTCGAATGTATTTTTAAAGAGGGTAATTTCGTTTTTAAAATGATCAATTGCGATCAGATACCGATACAAATGATATTGCATTTCAGGGATTTCTTCGCCCTCCGGAGTTTCGGAAACAAATTTAATATCCTCGAAATGCTGCACGGCATTCCAGGTAAAATAACCAAATAAACCACTCGAAATAAACTTGATTTCCGGAAACGCAGTTTCTTTGAATTTGCCCTTAAAATCTGCTATTTCATCAATTAAGTTTTCACTTTCTTTAATTTCAACCGTTCCATCAGGGAAATAAGTTTCCAGCCGGGATCCTTTCAAAATAATTCCGGCAACCGGATCGGCACATACAAAACTCATTGAATTCTCGCGACTATGGTAATCTGAACTCTCCAGCAGAATACTATTTGGATAGACATCGCGTAAGCGCAAATAAATGCTTACAGGCGTTGTCGTATCTGCGAGCATCTTTTTGTAGGTGGTATTAATTTTATACATGATAAAGGTAAATGGTATAAGGTGTAAGGCCTATGGTTTGCATGCTATTATTTTTTTAAACAATAAAAAGCCCGGCGTGTGGTTCTACGCCGGGCTTTAATGGTTCTTTTAAGGTTTAGGTTGATAAACTATATTTTTCTCATACGCAGCCAGCGCAATCCGTTTTCGAATTACTTTGCCAAAGCCATGTATGTATATTGCTGATCATGAGCAGCAAAAATATAAATAAATTTGAAAAAAGGAAATTTTTAAGAGAATAAGTTGAAATTAGATTTAACCGCAAAGGGCGGAAAGAAGAAAACGCAAAGAACACCAAGCTGGAGTTTTAAGATTTATTTTACATAAACCGAAGCTTAAACTTTCATGTTTAACCGCAAAGAGCAGAAAGAAAAAAGCGCAAAGGGCAGAAAGCTGGGGTTTTAAAATTTTACTTCATATTCTAAGCTAAGCCTTTATGCGCTGTGGTTATACCTTTGTTTCTTTGCGAAAAACTTTGCGTTAATTGCGGTTATTAGTCTATGACCTTGTAATCTATATTGCTACCACCGTGCGCTCTGCGAAAAACTCTGTGTGCTTTGCGGTTAACCTCGCTACGAAACCCCGAAAAAAGTTCTTCCCGGTACGGCTCTGGTCATCATCCAGATAGAGACAATAATTATAACCAGTGCAAGGCCAAAGAAAATAGCTATAGTACGATGTTTTGCAACTGCTTCCGCTAATTTTTTAGATTTTGCATTACCAACCGTAATCAGGATGATCGCAATGAGCATCATAGAGGTATGCTCCGCTTTGAAATACCTTCCTACCGCCTCACTCATAGGTAATTTGGTTAAAGGGCTCAAAAAGAAAAGCACCAGACCCATTAAAAACTGGATGTGCGCACTAATCAATGTAAATACATTTAGCTTACGATTACCTTCTGTGTAAGGTTTTTTACCCAGCCAGCCAGATAAAGCATTGATCACAGCAATAACCAATAAAATTAATACGATGTAGCGCCATCCAGAGTGCGCAGATTTTAAGATACTATACATTTTTATAAAATATGTTTCCTCAAAAATAGGCATTAATTGTAAAAAATAGGATATTCAACAGAACGATCGCTAATTTATATTAGTTTTAAACAAAATAAACCCCTAAACTTATTATGAAGAAAATTTTACTCGCCATTGGGCTGGTA
>Ga0308159_1001699_pt1 | contig 29335 bp, 31 predicted proteins | sample PhyCR1_FD_201040 | JGI IMG/M metagenome (GOLD analysis project Ga0308159, IMG submission 201040) | Phyllosphere microbial communities from UC Gill Tract Community Farm, Albany, California, United States - DLSLC.R1 | ecosystem: Host-associated > Plants > Phyllosphere > Unclassified | place: USA...
ATGTGCCCGGACCGCATCAAGCCCTATGTGCGGGAATACCACGGCCCGGTATCGATCGAGCGCTACCCGGCCATGCTCGCCAGCCTGAACCTGGACCTGGCGCTCGCCCCGCTGGAGCAGAACCTCTTCAACGAGTGCAAGAGCAATCTGCGCCTGCTGGAGTACGGCGCGTGCGGCGTCCCCGTGATCGCGAGCGACGCACGGCCCTACCGGTGCGGGCTGCCGGTCACGCTGGTGAAGAACCGCTTCAAGGACTGGGTGGATGCCATCCGGGCCCACGTGCAGGACCCGAACGCCGCCGCGCGCTCGGGCGATGCGCTGAAGGCCGCGGTCGAGCGCGACTGGATGCTCGAGGGGGTCCATCTGGAGAACTGGCTCCGGGCCTGGATGCCGGAGTGAGCGCGCGGCGGCAACGATTCCATTCAAGTGTGGAGCGTGCCGTCCGATACCATTGATACGATGGATACGTTTCGTATCCGCTCCGCTGCAGCCCCCGCTCCCCGAAGCGGTGGTCCTCTCCCACGCCCGGCTCATCCGCACGCACCAGCATGTTCGTCATCATCGGTTACCTCGTCTGCCTGGGGTGCATCTTCGGCGTCTTCATCGCGCACGGCGGCAACATCTCCGTGGTGCTGCACGCCCTGCCGTTCGAGATCGTCACGATCCTGGGCGGCGCCCTCGGCGCCTTCGTGGTGAACAACCAGCCCAAGGTGCTCAAGGCCACGCTCAAGGCCCTGCCCATGGCGTTCAAGGGCTCCAAGTACACCAAGGCGCGCTACATGGAGCTGATGGCGATGCTCTACGACATCCTCCAGAAGGCCCGCAAGGAAGGTCTGATGGCGATCGAGAAGGACGTCGAGTCGCCGCACGAATCGGAGATCTTCAAGAAATACCCGACCGTGGGCTCCGACCACCACGTGATCGAGTTCACCACCGACTACCTGCGCATGATGGTGTCGGGCAACCTGAACGCGCACGAGATCGAATCGCTGATGGACAGCGAGATCGAGACCCACCACCAGGAGGCGCACGCCCCGGTGGCGGCGCTGGCCCGGCTGGCCGGGGCACTGCCGGCCTTCGGCATCGTGGCCGCCGTGCTCGGGGTGGTGAACACCATGGGCTCGGTGGGCCAGCCGCCCTCGGTGCTCGGCGGGATGATCGGCTCGGCCCTGGTGGGTACGTTCCTCGGGATTCTGCTGGCCTATGGCGTGGTGGAGCCGCTGGGCGGCCTGGTGGAGCAGAAGCTGGAGGACGCCGCCAAGGAACTCCAGTGCATCAAGACCACTCTGCTGGCCAGCATGCAGGGCTACAACCCCGCCACGGCCATCGAATTCGGCCGCAAGGTGCTCTTCTCGGGCGACCGCCCCAGCTTTACCGAGCTGGAAAGCCACGTGAAGGGCAAGAAGTGATCCGCCCCACCCTGCCGTAAGGTCACGCCATGGCCGACAAGAAGCTCCAGCCGATCATCATCAAGCGCATCAAGAAGGGCGGGCACGCCGCGCACGGCGGCGCCTGGAAGATCGCCTATGCCGACTTCGTGACGGCGATGATGGCGTTCTTCCTGCTCATGTGGCTGCTGGGCTCGACGGCCAAGGGCGAGCTGCAGGGCATCGCCGCCTACTTCTCGTCGCCGCTCAAGGTGGCGATGCAGGGGGGCGACGGCTCGGGCAACAGCTCCAGCATCATCCCGGGCGGCGGCAACGATCTCTCCAAGGTGCACGGCCAGGTGCGGCGCTCTGACTCCGACGCGGCCACCAGCCGCCGGACCAACCTCGAGCACGCCCGCGCCGAACAGGCCCGGCAGGACCAGATGCGCATCAAGGCGCTGCAGGCCAAGATCGACGCGCTCATCTCGGAAAATCCGCGGCTGAAGGAGTTCAAATCCCAGATCCGCATCGACGTGACGCCCGACGGGCTGCAGATCCAGATCGTGGACGACCAGAACCGGCCGATGTTCGACAGCGGCAGTGCGTTGGTAAAACCCTACATGCGCGACATTCTTCGGGAAATCGGCGCGGCCCTCGGCGGGGTGGAAAACCGCATCAGCCTGGCCGGCCACACCGACGCCGCCCCCTATGGCAACGGCGACCGCGGCTACAGCAACTGGGAGCTGTCGGCCGACCGTGCCAACGCCTCCCGGCGCGAACTGGTCGCCGCCGGCATGCCGGATGCCAAGCTGGGCCGTGTGGTAGGTTTGGCGGCCAGCGATCTGCTGGAGCCGGAGAACCCGCGCGCACCCGTGAACCGGCGCATCACCATCACCGTCCTGACCAAGGAAGCCGAGGAACGGCTGCTGGGCAAGAAAGCCCCGCAGATCCCCGTTTCGGAGCTGGCGGCGGAAAAGCGGGAAAATCCTGCATCGACGCAGCCGCCGTAACGTCTTGTCACCAAAGCGGCTGCCCCTGACAATATCTCCTGCAATTTCGACCGAAAGGGTCCCACGTGACCACTGCCCTTCGTTTCCTGATCGTTGACGACTTCTCCACCATGCGGCGCATCGTGCGCAATCTGCTCAAGGAAAGCGGGTTTACCGACGCCGACGAGGCCGAAGACGGCGTCGTGGCACTGAACAAGCTGCGCAACAGCAAGTTCGACTTCGTGGTCACCGACATCAACATGCCCAACATGAACGGGTTCCAGTTGCTGGCCGAGATCAAGAAGGACGACAAGCTCAAGCACCTGCCCGTCCTGATGGTCACGGCCGAGGCCCGCAAGGAAGACATCGTCGCGGCCGCCCAGGGCGGCGCGGCCGGCTACATCGTCAAGCCTTTCACCAAGGCGACGCTGGAAGAGAAAGTCACGCTGATCCTCAAGAAGCTGGGACTCTGATCATGGACACGCCGGACCACAACGCCCCGGACTCCGCGGATGTCCACAACAAGATCGGGCAGCTCACCCGCCAGCTGCACGACGCGTTGCGGGAACTGGGCTATGCAGAGCAGCTGCGGGACTCCATGGGCGAGCTGCCCGACGCCCAGAGCCGTCTCTCCTACATCGCGCGCCTCACCGGCGAGGCGGCCGAGAAGGTGCTCAACCGCGTCGAGCAGGCCAAGGCCCAGCACGACTTCATCGCCGAGGAGACCCGCCGCGTGGTCGCCTCGCTGGTGAAAGACCCGGTGGCCGCGGTGGCCAAGGGCGAGATCATGAACTTCCTGCACGACGTGGAACGCGTGACCAAGGAAGCCGACGTGCATCTCACCGAGATCATGATGGCGCAGGACTTCCACGACCTCACCGGCCAGGTGATCGCGCGCGTGGTGAGCCTGGCGGGCACCATCGAGCAGCAGCTGGTGCAGCTGCTGATCCAGACGGCGCCCCCGCAGGCCCAGGCGGCCATTCCGGCGCCGGCACCCGCTCCGGCAGTTGCCGCCGTACCCGAACCCCGCCGCGAGCACCTCGCCGGCCCGGTGGTGGACCCGGAAAACACCCCCAACATCGTCTCCAGCCAGTCGGAAGTGGACGACCTGCTGGCCAGCCTGGGCTTCTGAACGCCCGGCGGGAGGCCGCGCGCCCGAATAAGCGCCTCCCGGGCCGTCTATTCGCGCTTTAGATTTCGGAGCCCCTCACGACAATCGGCATGACCCCTCCGTCATGCCACCATGGACTCCTCCAGCCAAGACAAACAACTCCCCGCGACCGAGCGCAAGCTGCAGCAGGCGCGCGAGGAAGGCCAGGCTGCGCGGTCCCGTGATCTTTCCCACCTCGCCGTGCTCGGCATGGGCGCGGTCAGCACCTACGCGCTCGCTCCCACACTGATCGAGCACCTGCAGCGCGCGATCGCGCACCACCTCGCGTTCAATGCCGAGACGGTGCATGCCACGGGCTCCATGCTGGAGCGCCTCCAGGACATGACCACCGTCGGCGTGGCCGCGAGCCTCGCTTTCGCCGTGCTGACCGCCGTGGCCACCGTCGTGAGTGCGATCGGCTCGGGCGGCTGGATCTTCACCATGAAGCCGGTGATGCCCAACTTCACGCGGCTGAACCCGATTTCCGGCTTCACGAACCTCTTTTCGAAGCAGCAGATGGTGAACGTGATGAAGATGGTGCTGATGACCGCCATCCTCGCCGCGGTGGCCTGGAGCTTCATGAGCACCAGCATCGAGAAGATCGCCATGCTGGTGCTGCAGCCCTCGCCCGTGGCGCTGCGCCATGTGGCCGAGTGGATCGTCAGCGGCATGGGCCTGCTGCTGCTGGTCGTGTTCCTCGCCGCGGTGATCGACGTGCCGCTGCAGGCCTTCTTCTTCAAGTCGCGCCAGAAGATGTCGCACGAGGAAGTGAAGCAGGAGCACAAGCAGTCCGAAGGCAGCCCCGAGGTGAAGGGCCGCCAGCGCCAGCGGGCGCGCGACATCGCCAGCCGCGCCAGCCTGGGCAATGTGCCCAAGGCCGACTTCGTGGTGATGAACCCGACCCACTATGCCGTGGCGCTGCGCTACGACGAATCCACGATGGGCGCGCCGCAGGTGGTGTCCAAGGGCACGGACCTGCTGGCGTTCAAGATCCGCGAGATCGCCACCCAGCATTCCGTGCCGGTGCTGCAGTCGCCCATGCTGGCGCGCGCGCTCTATGCCAATGCCGAGCTGGAGCAGCCCATCCCCGCCCAGCTGTACGCGGCCGTGGCGCAGATCCTGGCCTACGTCTACCGGCTCAAGGCCGCGCTGCGCGGCGAGGGCCGCATGCCCGACGCCCAGCCCGACCCGTACGTGCCGCCGGAGCTCGATCCGCACACGAAGGCCACCCCGCCCGACGCACCCACCGCAGGTGACGCGCCATGAAGACCCCCACGATCGCCTCCGCCCGCCAGTGGGCGGGCACCAACGCCTCCGCACTGCAGGGCCTCTCGGCCCCGCTGCTGGTGGTCGCCATCCTGGCGCTGATGGTGCTGCCCATTCCCTCGTGGCTGCTGGACACCTTCTTCACGCTCAACATCGCCGTGGCGCTCATGGTGATGATGGTGGCCGCCTACATGCTGCGGCCGCTGGACTTCGCGGCCTTCCCCACCGTGCTGCTGCTCACCACGCTGATGCGGCTGTCGCTGAACGTGGCCTCGACCCGGGTCGTGCTGCTGGAGGGCCACACCGGCCCCGGCGCGGCCGGCGCGGTGATCGAGGCCTTCGGCCACTTCCTGATCGGCGGCAATTTCGCGGTCGGGCTGATCGTGTTCGCCATCCTGGTGGTGATCAACTTCGTGGTGGTCACCAAGGGCTCCGAGCGGATCGCCGAGGTGTCCGCGCGCTTCACGCTGGACGCCATGCCCGGCAAGCAGATGGCGGTGGACGCCGACCTGAGCGCCGGCCTGATCGACGAGAAGGAAGCCAAGCGCCGCCGCGCCGAGGTGCAGGAAGAGGCCAACTTCTTCGGCTCGATGGACGGCGCCTCGAAGTTCGTGCGCGGCGACGCCGTCGCCGGCATCCTGATCCTGCTCATCAACATCGTGGGCGGCTTCGCGATCGGCATGCTGCAGCACGACCTCTCCGCCGGGCAGGCCGCCAACAGCTACATCCTGCTGGCGGTGGGCGATGCGCTGGTGGCGCAGATTCCCGGCCTGCTGATCTCGGTGGCCGCCGCCATGGTGGTGTCGCGGGTCGGCAAGGACCAGGACATGGGCCGGCAGATCGTGCAGCAGCTCTTCATGTCGCCGCGCGTGCTGGGCGTGGCCGCCGCCATCCTGATCCTGCTGGGCGTGATCCCCGGCATGCCGCACGCCGTGTTCCTGATCCTGGGCAGCGGCTTCGGCTACGCCGCCTGGCTGCTGCACCAGCGCGCGAACGCACCCAAGCCGGTCGAGGCGCCCCCGCCCCCGGCCGGCGACGGCGAGGCCAGCTGGGACGACCTGCAGCCGGTGGACCTGCTCGGCCTGGAACTGGGCTACCGCCTGATCTCGCTCGTGGACAAGAGCCGCCAGGGCGACCTGCTCACCCGGATCAAGGGCGTGCGCCGCAAGTTCGCGCAGGAAGTGGGCTTCCTGCCGCCGGCCGTGCACGTGCGCGACAACCTGGAGCTCAAGCCCAGCGCGTACCGCATCACGCTGCGCGGCGTGGTCGTGGGCGAGGGCGAGGCGTTCCCGGGCATGTTCCTCGCGATCAATCCCGGCGGCATCAGCACGCCGCTCATCGGCACGCCGACGACCGACCCGGCCTTCGGCCTGCCGGCGCACTGGATCGACGAGCACCAGAAGGAAGCGGCACAAATGGCGGGTTTTACCGTCGTTGATTCCGAAACCGTGATGGCCACCCATTTGTCACACTTGATGCAAGTGCAGGCCTCGAAGCTTTTGAGCCGCACCGAAACGCAGCAGCTCGTGGAACACGTCAGCAAGCTGGCCCCCAAGCTCATCGAGGAAGTGGTTCCGAAAATGGTGTCGATCGCAACGTTCCAGAAGGTGCTCCAGCTGCTGCTGGAAGAGTCCGTGCACATCCGGGACATCCGCACCATCATCGAAACGCTCGCCGAGTACGCCGGCAGCATCGCCGATCCGGTGGAGCTGGCGCGCCGCGTGCGCATCGCCCTCTCGCCGGCCATCGTGCAGCAGATCTACGGCCCGACCCGGGAACTCAACGTGATCGCCATCGAGCCCGGCCTGGAGCGCCTGCTGGTGCAGGCCCTGGGCAATGCCGGCGGCCCCTCGCTCGATCCCGGCGTGGCCGACATCCTCACGCAGAAGGCCGCGGAAGTGGCCATGCGCCAGGAAGAGATGGGCATGCCCGCCTGCCTGCTCGTGCCCGACGCCATCCGCAACGCGGTCTCGCGCCTCGTGCGCCGCGTCGCCCCCCGACTGCAGGTTCTCGCGCACAGCGAGATCCCTGAAACCCACACCATCCGCATCGGCCCGATCCTCAAAGGTGCAGCATGAACATCAAACGCTTTACCGCAGCCACCTCGCGTGAGGCCCTGGCCAAGGCGCGCATGGCCTTCGGGGACGGCACGCTGATCCTCTCCAACCGCCAGATCGCCGGCGGCGTGGAAGTGATGGCGACCGCCGAAGACACGCTCTCGTCGCTGGAGAACGCCGCCGCCGAACCCACCGCCCCGCCCGCGTCCCGCCTGCAGGAGCGCGCCGCCGACATGGCCGCCAACCCGGTGCAGTCGAACCGCCCGACGCGCACCACCCAGCGCGCCGAGCCGCCGCGCAACCCGGTGGCACAGGACACCGAGCAGCTGGCGATGAGCACCCTCTCGTTCCAGGACTACGTGCGCGAGCGCATGCTGCGCCGCCGCCACGAGGCCCTGGGCGGCGCGCCGGCCGCCGCCGAACCCGCGCCGCTGTTCGAGCGCGCCGCTCCACAGGCCCGCCCGGCCGCCCCGCGCATGCCCGAGCGTGCCGCGGCCCCCGCCGCGCCGGTGCAGCGCCACAACCCGCTGCACGCCATTCCGATGGGCCTGCCCGCCCAGCCGCCGGTGCGCGAGCGCCGCGCGCAGGCCCCGGTGCCGTCGCTCGCGCAGGAGTCCGGCCAGCAGAACGTCATGAACGAGCTGCAGGCGATGAAGGACCTGATCGAGGACCGCTTCAACACCCTCGCCTGGCTGGGCCAGGCACGGCAGAACCCGATCCAGTCGAACCTGATGCTCAAGCTCATCCGCTCCGGCTATTCGCCGTCGCTGGCCCGGGCCGTGCTGGAGCGCCTGCCCGAAGAGATGGGCGCGGGCCATGCCGTGCGCTGGCTGATGGACGTTCTGGAGCGCAACCTGCGGACCGACGCGCAACAGCGTCCCCTCTACGAAGAAGGCGGCGTGTACGCGATGGTCGGTGCCACCGGCGTCGGCAAGACCACCACCACGGCCAAGCTCGCCGCGCTGTGCGCCCGGGTGCACGGCCCGGCCAGCGTCGGCCTGATCACGCTCGACACCTACCGCGTCGGTGCCCACGACCAGCTGCGCACCTATGGCCGCATGCTGGGCGTGGTGGCCCATCTGGCGCACGACCGCGCCGCCCTGCAGGACCTGCTGGGCCTGCTGGCCGGCAAGAAGATGGTGCTGATCGACACGACCGGCGTGGCGCCGCGCGATCCGCGCAAGCGCGACATGCTCGACGTGCTCGACCTGCCCGGCGTGAACCGCCTGCTGGTGCTGAACGCGGGCTGCCACGGCGACACGCTGGACGACGTGCTCACCGGCTTCAAGACCGACGGCTCGCAGCAGGCCATCCTCTCCAAGGTGGACGAGGCGGTGAAGCTCGGCCCGGCCGTCGACGCGCTGATCCGCCACCAGATGGTGCTGCGCGGCGTGACCAATGGCCAGCGGGTTCCGGAGGACTGGGAAGCCGCCGACGCGCACAAGCTCATCGCCACCTCGATGCGGGCGCCTGCCAAGTCGGCGTTCGACCCGAAGGCGTCGGACCTGAACTTCTTCTTCTCGCACTCGCCCGAAATGGCCATGGAAAGGGGACTGGTCAATGCTTGATACCGGTTTTCACCAGGGCGCGAGCCTGCTGGGCCTCGTGCCGCAGACCCCGCTGCGCACGATCGCCATCCTGGCGCAGCCGGATGCGGCCTATGGGCTCGAGACGTTCTTCCAGGTGTGCTCGGCCCTGCAGCGCATGGGCTACCCCGTGGCGGTGCTGGACGGCACCGCGCGCGAGACCGATGCCGCGCCCGGCCTGGCCCATCTGCTCGCCGAGCCGTCCTGGCAGGACGGCGCACCGCTGGACACCGGGGCCGCCGCGGCCACCTCGCTGGCCGTGCTGCCTGCCGCCTACGGGTTGCGGCGGCTGGCGCGCCAGAGCGCCGACGCCTTGACGGCCCAGCAGACGCTGCAGCCGTTCTTCCGCGCCTACCAGGTGCTGGCGATCTACGCGCCCGCAGAGGCCCTCGCCCCGCTGGTGCGCGATACCGGGACGGTGCCGCTGCTGATCGCCGAGGGCAGCGACCACGCGGTGAGCAGCTACCGCCAGCTCAAGCACATGGCGCTGCACGCCGGCGTGCCCTGCACCGTCGCCTCGGTGCTGCCCACCGACCGGCCCGCGGGCATGGCCCGGGCGCATGCCACGCTCGCCGCCCTGCAGCGCTGCGTGGAGCGGCACCTGGGCAGCGAAGTGCACACGGCCACCCTGCGGGCCAACCACCCGCAGGACCTGCAGCGCCTGGCCTTGCAACTGCTCGAAAACGCGGGCACCATGGGCGCCGCGCCGGTCGCCACCGCCCCGTCCTTCGGGGCGCACGGGCCGGCCCAGCCCTTCGCACGGAGCCATTGATCCGATGTACACCGCCAAAGGACAGCTCAACCGCGATGCACTGATACGCCAGCACGCGCCGCTGGTCCGCCGCATCGCGCACCACATGATCGCGAAGCTTCCTCCGAACGTGGAGCTGGACGACCTGATCCAGGTGGGCATGATCGGGCTCAGCGAGGCCCTGTCGCGCTACGAGGTGACGCAGGGCGTGCAGTTCGAGACCTTCGCGTCCCAGCGCATCCGCGGCGCGATGCTCGACGAATTGCGCGAGGGCGACTGGATGTCGCGCAGCTCGCGCAAGAGCCAGAAGGAGATCGAGCAGGCCGTGCACCGGCTGGAGCAGAAGCTCGGCCGCAGCCCGCTCGAATCGGAGATCGCCACCGAGCTCGAACTGAGCCTGGCCGAATACCAGTCGCTGCTGAGCAAGGTGCGCGGCACCCAGCTCGTCTACCTCGAGGACATGACGCGCGGGGACGACGACGAGGACGGCTTCCTCGACCGCCACGTGGCCGACAGCGCGGCCGACCCGATGGCCATGCTGCGCGACCAGCGGCTGCGCTCGTCCCTGGTGGCGGCGATCAAGTCCCTGCCGGAACGCGAGCAGCAGATCATGGGCATGTACTACGAGCACGACATGAACCTCAAGGAGATCGCCGCCGTGCTCGGCGTGACCGAATCGCGCATCTGCCAGCTGCACAGCCAGTCGATCGCGCGGCTGCGCGCGAAGATGCGCAGCCATTGACGGCCGGGCCGGGCACCACGCCCTGCCCGTCAGCCCCCCATGCGGCCAACGCCCGTACCCCGCGCGGCGGCCGGTCCGCAAAAAAGGCCCCTTCGGGGGCCTTCGTCGTTTCAGCTCTGCGACCGGTAGATCCGGGCCGCGCTGCCGCGCATGCCGGTGCCCGAAGGGCTGCCGCTGCCGTAGGTGGTCCCGTTCCGGTCCGGCGGCAGGAACGAGGCCACCTGCCGCTCGGTGATCGCGGCGAGCCGGGCGAGTTGTTCGCGCTGCAGCGCGAGCTGCCCGCGCACGGCCTGGACCCGGCGCGCCCATTCGGGCGGCAGCGCGGGCGCGGTGGCGGGGCGGTTGTCCAGGGCGCGGGAGAGGTCGAGCGCGGCCTGGCGCAGCAGGGGGGCGCAGCGCTCCAGCGCCGGGGCATCGCCCTGCAGCAACAGGGCACCGACATCGGCCAGGAGCGACTCGACGGTGGAGAGCAGGGTTTCGGGGGCGGCGGAGGCAGCGGAGGAGGGGTGCATGGGTCGATCCTGTGCCGACCGACCCATGGGGGGCGCGCTTGCCGCGTGCGGTGCGGCGGGCGCCCGGAGACGGGATCAGCCGTTCAATGGGACTTGGGGGAGTGGGCGATGGTTTCCTGCGCGTTCGAGAGCAGCTTGTCGGCGATGGCTTCGGCATCGACCGTGAAGGTGCCCTTTTCGATCGCCGCGCGCACGGCCTTGACCTTGTTGGCATCGAAATCCGCACTGCTGCGCAGCGACGAGTCCAGCGCCTTGGCGGCACTGGAGAACGTCACGGGCGTGCCGCCCGCGGCGGCGACCGTGGTCGCGGTCTTGGTGGCTTCCTCGGCGGCAGGGGCCGGGGCGGCCGCCTTGGCCTGCTGCTTCGCAGCCTGGACCTGCTGCGTCAGCGCGTTCGGCAATTCCGGGTTCTGACTGATCTTCATCGCACTCTCCCACCCCGTCGGATGTGGGGCACAGTAGCAATGTTTTCGACCATCATGGCGCGGACTTTAGGCTTTTCTTCGGAAACAGGACGTCACAGGGCGACCTCGACCGTTCCATCGTTGGTCACAATGCCGGCCACGATCTTGCCATTATCCATGCGGACGCGCACGGTCTCGCCGACGGAGCCGTTCGTGACGGCCTGGCCCGCCGATGTGACCGAATAGCCGCGCCCCTGGGCGACGACCCGCACCGGCGAGCCGGCACGGAAGAGCGTCGGGGCCTTCACCATGTGCTGGCGCAGTGCCTGGCCGGCCATGAGCTGGCGCGAGGCGACCTGCCCCACCCAGTTCTCGGGATTGGCGACGATGGCCGTGGTCTCCGCCGCCCAGTCCACCTCGGCCTGGGTGGCGTCGGCCTCCGTCAGCACGGCACCGGAGGCCACGTTGCCCGTGAGCACCCAGGCGGGGCCGAAGGCCTTCACGGTGACGGGGAGGAAGACGTTCCACGCCGTGGGACCCTCGACGCAGCGCAGGCCCAGCCGCGTGCGGCCCCAGAGCCGGGAGCCGGCGGGCAGATAGGGCTCGACCCGGGCGCAGGGCGCGAGGCGCAGCCGGGAATCCAACTGGCCCACGCTCACTTCCATGCGCAGCGGCAGCGCGCCGCCGCCCGACATCTGGTTGCGCTGCAGGGCATCGTCGAGCCAGCGCTGGGTGATGCCGCCCAGGTCGGCCGTGGCGTCCACGCCGGGCGTGCCCGGCACGGCCTGCGCCAGGGCCGCGGCGGCCGCGCCCCAGGCGAGCAGCGCGGCGCCGGCCATGCGGACGAGCGCGCCGGCCGGGCGCGGGGCGGAGCGGGAGCGTTGCGAGGACGGCAGGCGGGGGTTGCGGAACATGGAGGCCTCCTGGGCAGCGGCGCTGCGGAAATGGACGGGGGGCCGCGGCGGACGGGGGCGGTCCGGGGGCCATTGCACAACCTGCACTCTAGGGCGTGCGGGCTGCAGCGATGGACCGAACTGCGCGCCAATCCCTGCGTTCTTCGCGCTTTAGAAAAACGGGCCCGTTTCCATAATCGGTCCCACGCCGAGAACCCGTGGCCCCTGCGCCGCGGCCGGCCCCGAACCCCGATTTCCGCAAGGTGCCCCCATGCTCGACAAGTTGACCGAACGGCTGGATTTCCACGGCAACGCGCTGATGCTGCGTGCCGAGCGCCAGCGCGCCATCGCGAGCAACATCGCCAATGCCGACACGCCCGGCTACGTGGCGCGCGACTTCAATTTCGGCGACGCGCTGCGCGAGGCCACCGGCCAGGGCACCGGCGCCACCTTCAGCACGGCCGAGCGCGCGATCCAGCGCCAGCAGAGCACCAGCGACCCGCGCCACATTCCCCTGCCGGCCGCCACGACGGGCATGGGCTCCGGCAGCGCCATGGGCTACACGGTGCAGACCCAGCCGAGCATGGACAACAACACCGTGGACCTGGACCGGGAGCGGGCCGCGTTCGCGGACAACGCCGTGCGCTACGAGGCCACGCTGCGTTTCATCAACGGCAACGCGCGCACGATGCTGAGCGCGATCCAGGGCCAGTGAGCCGCCGCGCCCCGCCCCCGCACGACCGGCCCCGCACCAGAAAGCGATTCCCGCCATGTCCATGTTCTCCATCTTCGGCGTCTCCGGCAGCGCGATCAGCGCGCAGGCGCAGCGTCTCAACATCGTGGCCAGCAACCTCGCCAACGTCGATGCCGTGGCCGGCCCGGACGGGCAGGCCTACAAGGCGCGGCAGGTGGTGTTCCAGACGGCGCCCATGGGCGACGAGGGCGCTGCCGGCGTGCGCGTGAGCGCCATCAGCGAAAGCCAGACGCCGGGCAAGCGCGTGCACGACCCCAGCCACCCGCAGGCCGATGCGGAGGGCTACGTGACCCATTCCAACGTGAACGCGGTGGAAGAGATGGTCAACATGATTTCGGCCTCGCGCTCCTACCAGAACAACGTCGAGGTCATGAACACCACCAAGTCGCTGCTGCTCAAGACGCTGCAGATGGGCCAGTAACCCCTTTCCCCGAAGGTCCTCACCATGATCCTCAACCCCGTCGGCTCCACGGCCACCGTGAACTCGGGCTCCAGCTCGAACTCCGCCACCGATCCGGCCGCCGCGCAGGACCGGTTCCTGAAGCTGCTGGTCGCGCAGCTCAACAACCAGGACCCGATGAACCCGCTGGACAACGCCCAGATGACCTCGCAGATGGCGCAGATCAACACGGTGACGGGCATCCAGCAGCTCAACCTGAGCATGCAGACCATGGCCGAGCAGTTCACGACCATGCAGACGCTGCAGGGCACGATGATGATCGGCCGCACCGTTCTCACCGAAGGCGACAAGATGACCTTCAAGGACAGCGCCGGCACCGGGACCTTCGACCTCAAGGGCGCCGCCACCGACGTGAAGGTGGAAGTCGTCACGCCCGGCGGCCAGGTGGTCGACACGGTGGACGTCGGCGCGAGCGCGGCCGGCCGCCACGACTTCTCCTGGGACGGCAGCAAGTACACCGGCACCCGCAGCGACCTGAAGTTCCGCGTGGTGGCCTCCACCAAGGACGGCGCCGTCGAGGCGACACCGCTCATGCAGGCCAAGGTGCTGGGCACGGGCTCCAACGCCGGTGCCCTCACGCTGAACCTGGACACCGGCAGCACGGTGAACTACGCCAACATCCGCTCGGTGCTCTGACGGCCCCGCGCATCCATCCCCGCACGACAACACCCCTTTTCCGCCTCCCGAGGAGAACACCATGAGCTTCCAGCAAGGCCTGTCCGGCCTCAACGCCGCCAGCAAGAACCTGGACGTGATCGGCCACAACGTCGCCAACTCCGGCACCGTGGGCTTCAAGGCCTCGCGCGCCGAATTCGCCGAAATGGTGGCCAACGCCATCGGCTCCGCGGGCGGCACCAACGCCGGCATCGGGGTGGAGCTGGGCGCGGTGTCGCAGCAGTTCAACCAGGGCAACATCTCCGTCACCGGCAACAGCCTGGACGTGGCGATCAACGGCGACGGCTTCTTCACGCTGCAGCAGCCAGACGGCTCGCGGGCCTACACCCGCGCCGGCAACTTCAAGCTCGACAGCAACGGCCAGCTGGTGACCAACACCAAGGCGCAGGTGATGGGCTATGCGCTCGACCCGGTCACGGGCAAGCGCACGGCCAGCAACGCCGCCCCGCTCACCTTCCCCACCTCCAAGCCGATTCCCGCCAAGCAGACCACGGCGATCACTGCGGAATTCAACCTCGACGCCCGCGCGCCCGATGCCGCCGGCGACGCCACCGCCACGCCGCCCGTGCCCGCCACGCCGCGCTCCACCTACGGCACGTCGATCAATGTGTACGACAGCCAGGGCGTGGCCAAGCCGGTGAGCCTGTACTTCCAGAAGAACGGCGCCAACACCTGGGACGTGTACGACAAGCTGGACGACGCCACGGCCAACCCGCCGGTGGTGGCCACGCCGATCGGCCAGATCAAGTTCGACGCGAGCGGCAAGATCGTCTCGCCGGCCGCGACCGCGCCCGACACCGGCTTCCAGATGCCGCTCACCGTCAAGCCCACGCCGCCCAACCCGAACGGCCTGGCCGACTACACGGTGCAGATCAAGCTCGACGGCGTGTCGCAGTACGGCAAGGCCTTCGCCGTGTCGAACCTGTCGCAGGACGGCTACACGGCCGGCGAACTCACGGGCATCAGCATCGAGAACAACGGCACGGTGATGACGCGCTACTCCAACGGCGTGACGCGCGCCGAGGGGCAGGTGGCGCTGGCCAGCTTCCGCAACACGCAGGGCCTGGCCTCGGTGGGCAACAACAACTGGGTGGAAACGTTCCAGTCGGGCCAGCCGGTGCTGGGCACGCCCACCGAAGGCAAGTTCGGCGGGCTGCGCTCCGGCGCGCTGGAGGATTCCAACGTGGACCTCACGGCCGAGCTGGTGAACATGATGACCGCCCAGCGCGCCTACCAGGCCAACGCGCAGACCATCAAGACGCAGGACCAGGTGATGTCCACGCTGGTGAACCTGCGCTGACGTCCGGCCCGCCCTGACCCGCCACTGATCCCCGAACGCATTCCCTCTTCCTGCAGGCCGAGCGATGGACCACATCATCTACACCTCCATGACGGGCGCCAGCGCCGCCGCGCAACGGCAGGCGGTGCTGGCCAACAACCTCGCGAACGCCTCCACCAACGGCTTCCGCGCGGAGATGTCCACGTTCCGCGCGGTGCCCGTGCAGGGCGACGGCTCCAAGACCCGCGTGTTCGCGCTGGAGGCGACCTCGGGCCACGTGCAGACGCCGGGCCCGGTGCAGCGCACCGGCCGCAACCTGGACGCGATGGCGGTGGGCAATGCGTGGTTCGCGGTGCAGGGGCTGGACGGCACCGAGGCCTACACCCGCAACGGCAGCTTCGAGGTCACGGCCGAGGGGCAGCTGCGCACCTCCAACGGCCTCACGGTGCTGTCGGACGGCGGCGGTCCGATCGACGTGCCGCCCGGCGCCGACGTGTCGCTCGGCTCGGACGGCACCATCACCGCGCGCGTCGCGGGCCAGCAGGCCACGCCGATCGGCCGCCTGAAGCTCGCCACGCCCACGCTGGAAGACCCGCTCAAGCGCGGCGACGACGCTCTCTTCCGGACCGCGTCGGGCGACCCGATGCCCAACGATCCGAACGGGCGGCTGCTGTCCGGCGCGCTGGAGGGCTCGAACGTGAACGCCGTGGAAAGCATGGTCGGGATGATTTCCGCCTCCCGGCAGTTCGAAGCCCAGATGCGCCTGCTGCAGACGGCCGAGAACAACGACAAGACGGCCGCCCAGCTGCTCAACCTGAACGGCTGACGGCCGACCGCCCGCCGACGCCACCGCACCGCCCCGCACGCACTCCACGCCCGCATCCCCCGAGGAACCGCCATGATCAATTCGCTCTGGATCGCCAAGACCGGCATGTCCGCCCAGCAGACGCAGCTGGACGTGATCTCCCACAACCTCGCCAACGTCTCCACCACGGGCTACAAGCGCAACAACGCGGTGTTCGAGGACCTGATGTACCAGAACCTGCGCCAGGTGGGCGCGCAGACCACCGAGCAGAACCAGCTGCCCACCGGCCTGCACCTGGGCCTGGGCGTGCGCACGGTGGCCACCAGCCGCAACTTCACGCAGGGCAGCCTGGCGCAGTCCAACAACAACCTGGACGTGGCGATCAACGGCAACGGCTTCTTCCAGGTGACGATGCCCGACGGCACCGCCGGCTACACGCGCGACGGCTCGTTCCAGCTCGACTCCCAGGGGCGCATGGTCACGTCCAGCGGCCTGCCCGTGGCCAACGGCATCACCGTGCCGGCCAACGCCACCGGCATCAGCATCAGCACGGACGGCATCGTCTCGGCCACCGTGCCGGGCACGACCGCGCCGCAGCAGATCGGCACGCTGGCCATGGCGAGCTTCATCAACTCGGCCGGCCTGGAGCCGGTCGGGCAGAACCTGTTCAAGGAATCGGCGGCCTCGGGCCAGCCCCAGCAGGGCACGCCGGGCACCAACGGCCTGGGCATCATCCGCCAGGGCTTCCTCGAAACCTCGAACGTGAACGTGGTGGAAGAGCTGGTGTCGATGATCCAGACCCAGCGCGCCTATGAAATGAATTCCAAGGCCATCCAGACGTCCGACCAGATGCTGGCCAAGCTCGCGCAGCTGTGATGCGCGCACCTTCTTTCCTCCAGACTTCCGAGGCAACGACCATGCCGCACACCGCCGCTCCCCTCCTCCTTCGCCTTCCCTTCGCGCGCCTCGCCGCCGTGGCCGCCCTGCTGGCCGCCACCGGCTGCGCCACCGTCAACCCGCCGCCGCCGATCGACATGCCGCCCACCCAGGCTCCGATCGCCGTGCAGACGGTGCCCCGCGCGACCGGTCCGGCCACCGGCAGCCTGTTCCACGCGGCCAGCTACCGGCCGGCGTTCGAGGACCGCCGCGCGCGGCTCGTGGGCGACATCGTCACCATCCAGATCGTGGAGACGATCTCCGCCTCGCAGAAGTCCAGCTCCAAGGTGGACCGCTCGGCCGCCAACACGGCCGGCGTGAGCGCGTTCCCCTTCATCGGCGCGGGCGATCTCGGCAAGCTGAAGCTGGGCGGCAACAGCACCAACAACTTCGAGGGCAAGGGCGACCTGCAGAGCAGCAACACCTTCACGGGCACCATCACCACCACCGTGGTCGAGGTGCTGCCCAACGGCCACCTCGTGATCGCGGGCGAGAAGCAGATCGGCGTGGCCGAGAGCGTGGACGTGCTGCGCTTCTCGGGCACCGTGGATCCGCGCTCGCTGCAGCCGGGCAGCGTGGTCAGCTCCACCCTGGTGGCGAACGCCCGCGTGCAGTCGCGCGGACGGGGCTCCCCGGCCGAGGCGCAGGCCATGGGGTGGCTGGCGCGGGCGTTCAATTCGGTGGCGCCGTTCTGAAGGCCTGAAGCGCGCGGCCTGGCCCGCGCAACGGCTGGCAGGAGCTACCTCATGCGCGCCAGCATGTCGGCGATCACCACGTGGCGGATCGCACGCAGCAGGTGCAGTTCGGCGGCCCGGGTTCCGGACGTGACCCGAGCGAGGACCGGCATGGATCCATATTCCTCGGTCATCTGCCGGATCAGCCCGTCTGCGGCCTCCGGCAACCGCGCGATCACTGTACCGGCCGGACCGTGGCGCCATCCAGCAGCGGCTCGGGAACCAGCGGCAAAGAGGGAGACAGCGGATAGGGCTGGCGGCGGGACAGCCAGCTGGACGCGTACTGGAAGCCCCAGAGGTTGTTCTGCTCGCTCAGGTCGCCCACCGGTTCGCCATTGATGGAAACGGCCAAAGTGCGCCGGCTCATTGGCGATGCACCTTGGCGGATCGTGGCGATTGCGCGGTGCCTTTCTCCGCTTTACGCGGCCCGGATCCTGTCGCCTGCAGAGCGGCGGCCTTCTCCTGCACGGCAGCCAGCCGCGCATGAACGTCGTCGGGCATCTCCACCATGACCCGGAGGCCCAGTTCTTCCAGGACTTTCAACGCGCGCCCCATCTGGACGGTTGCCTTCCCGTTTTCCAGGTCGCGCAGGTACACATGGCTCACCCCGGCGCTGCCAGCCAAGTCGTCCTGGCGGACGCCATGGGTCTTGCGCGCGGCGTGAATGACCTGGCCTATGTCGTCGACGCTGGTGATCCATCGGTTCTTCATCGAGCATCCATATAGAAGTGAGCGTTTAGATTTTGATCCATGCGCCGATGGAGTCCAAAAAATAGAAACGATCCCTTCGATCGTGAGCATCGCGGCGCCGACACCCATCTGAATCGAAACGATCAATTAGATGAGCCGCCACGAGAGCGACCCTGCATCCAGCCAAGAAAGCGGGGTGATCCGGCGCCTTTTCCCTCCATCCCCCGGCGCCGTCCGATCCCACAATCGGTGCCATGAAGTCTCCTGCCCCCACCTCCTTCCTCGCACGCGCGCACCGGGCCGCCCTGCGGCTGGGGATCGCGCATGGCCTCGCCGCGCTCGCCCTGCTGGGGGCGATGGCACCCGCGCATGCGCTGCGCATCAAGGAAGTGGCGGCCGTGCAAGGGGTGCGCAGCAACCAGTTGACGGGCTACGGCCTCGTCGTGGGGCTGGACGGCACGGGCGACCAGACCACGCAGATGCCGATCACCACGCAGGCGCTCACCAACTACCTGCAGCAGATGGGCATCAGCCTGCCGCCGGGCACGGCCGCGCCGCAGCTCAAGAACGTGGCCACGGTGATCGTGACGGCGCAGTTGCCGGCGTTCGCGCAGCCCGGGCAGTTCATCGACGTGAGCGTGTCCTCGATGGGCAATGCCAAGTCGCTCAAGGGCGGCACGCTGATCGCCACGCCGCTGCGCGGCGCCGACGGCGAGATCTATGCGCTGGCGCAGGGCAACCTCGTCGTGGGCGGCGCGGGCGCGGCGGCCGGCGGCAGCAAGGTGCAGATCAACCACCTGAGCGCGGGGCGCATTCCCGAAGGCGCGCAGGTGGAACGCGCGGTGCCCACGCCGCTGAACGACGGCGACACGATCAACCTCGGGCTCAACGCCTCCGATTTCCAGACCGCGCGCAAGGTGGCGCGGGCCATCAATGACAAGCTCGGCAAGGGTGCGTCCATCGCCACGGCGCTGGACGGCCGCACGGTGCAGGTGCGCGCCCCGCAGGACCCGGGCGGGCGTGTGAACTTCATCGCCGACCTGGAGGAAATTCCGCTGGCCGACGCCACGCCGGCGGCCAAGGTGGTGATCAACGCCCGCACGGGCTCCATCGTGTTCAACCAGGCCGTGACGCTGGGCCCCTGCGCGATCGCGCACGGCAACCTGTCGATCACCATCAGCTCCACGCCGGTGATCAGCCAGCCCAATCCGCTGTCGCAGGGCCAGACGGTGGTCGCGCAGAAGAGCGACATCACGGTGAAGCAGGAGCCGGGCAACATCATCCAGATGCCGCCGTCGCCGCAGCTCGCCGACGTGGTGCGCGCGCTCAACACGCTGGGCGCCACGCCGCAGGACCTGCTGGCCATCCTGCAGGCCATCAAGGCCGCGGGCGCACTCAACGCCGAGCTGGAGGTCATCTGATGGCCGCCGCGTCCGCCTCCGCCTCCGCCTGACCGCCGGGAGACCGCCATGTCGCTCAGCCTGACCTCCTCCGCCCCCGCCACGGCCTCCAACGCGCTGGCGGTGGACGCCCGCTCGCTGGACGCGCTGAAGTTCCAGGCCGGAAGCAACGACCCGAAGGCCGCCAAGGAAGCGGCCAAGCAGTTCGAGTCGCTGTTCATGCGCGAGATGATCAAGAGCATGCGCGAGGCGACGATGAAGTCGGGCCTGATGGAGGGCGAGCAGGGCAACCTGGGCCAGGACATGCTCGACCAGCAGTTCTCGGTGCAGATGTCGGGCCTGCCGGGCGGCCTCTCCGAAGCCATCCAGCGCCAGCTCACCCGCCAGATCGGCAGCGGCCAGGAGGCCGCGCCGGCGTTTTCCCCGCCGTCCACGCTGAGCCTGCAGGCCCCCTCCGCGGCCCGCGCCGCCGCGGCGGCGAACGCGTATGCGCCGGCCCCCAAGGGCCGCGACGGCTTCGTGCAGCACCACCGCGAGGCCGCCGAGCGCGTGGCGCAGGAGAGCGGCATTCCCGCGAGCTTCATGCTCGGCCAGGCCGGCCACGAGACGGGCTGGGGCAAGAGCGAGATCCGCAGCAGGGACGGCAGCAATTCGTTCAACCTGTTCGGCATCAAGGCCGGCAAGGGCTGGACGGGCAAGGTGGCGGAAATCACCACCACCGAATACGTCAACGGCACGCCGCGCAAGGTGACGGCCAAGTTCCGCGCCTACGACTCCTACGAGGACTCCTTCAAGGACTACGCGCGCCTGATCAACGACAACCCCCGCTACGAGAAGGCCCGCAGCAAGACGCATTCGGCCGTGGCCTACGCGGCCGAGCTGCAGAAGGCCGGCTACGCCACCGACCCCGAATACGCGCACAAGCTGAGCCGGGCCATCCACAGCACGCTGCGCGTGGGGCCCTCGGCATGAAGGCGTGTGAACACCTATGAGCCTGCTGAACGTCGGAGCGCGCGCGCTCCTCGCCAACCAGGTGGCCCTGCAGACCGCGGGCCACAACATCGCCAACGTCAACACCGCGGGCTACTCGCGGCAGACGCTGTCGCTGCAGACCGTGCAGGGGCAGTTCACGGGTGGCGGCTACATCGGCCAGGGCGTGGACGTGCAGACCATCCTGCGCAACCACAACGAGCTGCTGACGCGGCAGGCGGCGGCGGCGGATTCCGTGCAGTCGGCCGACAAGACCCGCGCGGAGCGGCTGTCGCAGATGCAGGACGTGTTCGGCGGCGGCACCAGCGGGCTGGGCGCGGCCATCACCGACATGCTCAACTCGTTCAAGGACGTGGTGGCCTCGCCCATGGACATGACCGCGCGCACGGTCTCCATCACCCGCATGGACGAGACCGCCGCGCGCATGCGCTCGTCGGCCGGGCGGCTGGACGAGATCCAGTACACGGTGAAGGAACAGCTCACGGGCGACGTGAACGCGCTCAACGCCCTGGCCAAGCAGATGGCGAGCGTGAACGAGCAGATCGCACGCGTGAAAGGCAATGGGCAGACGCCCAACGACCTGCTGGACCAGCGCGACCAGATCATCCGCGAGATCAACCGCTACGTGCAGACCACCCAGGTGGCGGCTGACGACGGCACGGTGGGCCTGTTCGTGGCGGGCAGCCAGCCGCTGGTGCTGGGCACGACGGCCACGCCGCTGGACGTGCAGGAATCGAGCATGTTCCCGGGCAGCGGCCAGCTCAAGGTGTATTTCAGCCCGCCCGGCATCAAACCCATCGAGCTGGACGACGGCATGCTCGGCGGCGGCGAGCTCTCCGGCCTGCTGCGCTTCCACAACAACGACCTGGCCGAGGGCCGCAACCTGCTGGGCCGCATGGCGCAGGCCATCGGCATGACGATGAACGCGCAGCACAAGCTCGGCCTCACGCTGGACGGGCAGGCCGGCAAGGACCTGTTCACCGTGCCCGCCAGCATGCCGGGCTACACCAGCGGCTCGGCGGCCGGCACCGTGGCGTTCTCGGACTCGACGAAGTTCGCGGCCTCCGACTACGAGGTGCGCTTCACCACGCCGCCCGCCGGCCAGGTGGTGCGCCTTTCCGACGGCAAGGCCACCGGCTTCACCAGCCTGGCGGACCTGTCCAGCCAGCAGATCGACGGCCTCACGTTCAACCTGACCGCCGCGGGCGGGGCCGGCGAGCGCGTGATGTTCCGGCCGTTCAGCAGCGCGGCCCGGGACATCGAGGCCAAGGTGCTGTCGCCGCGCGACCTTGCCGCCGCGAGCCCCGTCAACGCCGCCATGGGCGCGGCGAACGCCGGCTCGCTGCAGCTCAGCTCCGTGAAGGCGGCCACCAGCCCCTACACGCCCCCCCCGACACCGAACGGCGTGACCCTCACCTTCACCGCAGGCCCTCCGACCACCTACGGCGTGACCGGGTCGACGGTGCCGGCCACCGGCACCACGGGCCTCGCCTACACGCCGGGCCAGCCCATCACCATCGACGGCTGGCAGATCACCCTCAAGGGCACGCCGGGCACTGGCGACACCGTGAAGGTGGGCAACGCGCTGGACGCGCAATACGGCGACGCCTACAAGCGCAATGCCGGCAACGCCTCGGCGATCGATGCGCTCGGCGACCTGAAGATGTTCGATGACGCCACGATGAGCGACGGTTACGCCGGGCTCATGGCCCAGGTGGGCACGCGCATGCAGAACGCGAAGTACGCCTCGGACGTCTCTTCCACGATCTCCACCAACCTCGAACGCGACCGCTCCGCCGTGGCGGGCGTGAACCTGGACGAGGAGGCCGCCAAGCTGATCCAGTACCAGCAGGCCTACCAGGCCTCGGCCAAGGTGCTGCAGATCGCGCAGAGCATTTTCGACAACCTGATCCAGACGATGGGCCGCTGACGCCGCCCGCGCCACAACGCCCCCGGCCCCCCGGAGCACGCCATGAGCACCTTCTACCGCACCGCCAGCGCCAACCAGTACGAAAACGCACTGCGCAACCTGTCGCAGCGCCAGACCGCGCTCTCCAACCTGCAGGAGAACCTCACCTCCGGCAAGCGCGTGGTGCGCGCGAGCGACGACCCGGTGGCCGCGGCCCAGGCCGAACGCGCGATCACGCGCATCTCGCGCGTGCAGAGCGAGCAGCGGGCCCTGGAGAACGCCCGCAACACCGTCACCCAGGCCGAATCCACGCTGGGCCAGGCGGTGGACATCGTGCAGGAGCTGCGCCAGCTGATCGTGAGCGCGGGCGGTGGTTCGCTCAAGCCCGAGGACCGCAAGACCATCATGAACCAGGTGCAGGGGCTGCGCGAGCAGCTCTCCGACATGGTCAACCGCAAGGACACGAACGGCCTGCCGCTGCTGGGCGCGCTGGGCAGCGCCCTCGCACCCTTCCTGGGACCGCAGTCCGGCAGTCCCGACTACAGCTTCGCGGGGCTGCCCGGCCAGGCCTCGGGATCGGCCACCTCGCTGCCGATGGCGCTGGACGGCGAATCCGCCTTCATGTTCCAGCCCAAGCGCGACGGCGTCTACACCGCATCGGTGGGCGACATCCCCAACGGCCGCGCGCTGACCACCGATGGCGTGAAGGCGGTGAACACGGCGCTCGTGACGGGCAACGACTACCAGATCGTCTTCAGCGGCGTGGGCCCCGGCGCCACCGCCGGCACCACCACGGCCACCTACACGATCACCAACACCACCACGGGCGTGGCGTCCGCGCCCGTCACGGTGCCGGACTTCCCGACGGACAAGCCCGTGTCGATCGCGGTGACCGGCATTCCGGGGGTGACGTTCAACATCACCGGCACGCCCACCAGGCAGGCCGACGGCACCTACAACTTCTCGCCAGCCAACGGCGACACGATCTCCCTCAAGCCGAGCGCCAGCATCTTCAGCAGCATCGACCAGGCCGTGCGCGACATCGGCAGCGCCAGCAACAGCAACGCCGCCGCGCAGGCCGTGGGGCAGGCGCTGAACAACATCGACATCGGCCTGGAGCGCATCCACAACATGCGCGGCTACGCGGGCGAACTGCTCAACCGCGCCGACCGCATCACGGGTGACCAGGACAAGCGCGCGGACCAGCTCGAGGCCGACCGCTCGCGCGCGGAGGATCTCGATATGATCAAGGGCATCTCCGATTTCCAGAACAACCAGACCGGCTACCAGGCGGCGCTGCAGTCCTATGCGCAGGTGCAGAAGCTGTCGCTGTTCAATTACATCGGCTAAGCCGAACGAGACGAGCGGGGAGCCCTGGCCCCGCGCACTCCGCCGGGCCCGGCCGCACCGCAAAGCCCACACATGGTCCAATCCGTCCTCGGCAGCCTGATCCTCGGATACCGTCCCCTCTGGAACGCGGCGCGCCGCCTCACGGCCGTGCAGCTGCACGTGCACACCGCGGGCGAGGCGGTGGTCGATGCGCCCCACCTGCTGCGCACGCTGCAGGAGCTCTGGAGCGCGTCCTCGCCGCCGCTGCTGCTGTCGCCGCAGAGCCCGCAGCTGCTCATCGACCTGCTCGCGCAGGCGCCGCGCGGCTCGCCCTGGATCAGCGTGCCCGACGCCTGGCTCGCCGACGCCGACCTGTTCACCCGTGTGCGCGCCGCGCACCAGCGGGGCCTGAAGCTGGTGTGGCGCGGCCCGCTGGAACGCCTGCCGCCCGCCGAGGTGGCCTCGTGCTTCGACAACAGCCTGCTCACGCTCTCCGCCGCCGACGCCATGGCGGCGCTGCGCGCGGCCGGCGGCGCGATCCGCGGGGCGGCCGCCGAACCCAGCCCGGTGATCGCGGGGCAGATGTACGAGAACGTCGCGAGCCGTCCGCTCATGGAGCATTGCCTGGACCGGCACGGCGCGCTCGCGATCGCGGGCTGGCCGTCGGAAGACGTGCTCTACAGCCTGCGCCACCAGCAGCCGCAGCCGGCGCACGCCACGGTGCTCAAGCTCATGCGGGCGATCGATGCGGAACAGTCGCTGGAGGCGTTCGAGCAGATCCTCGGCGAGGATCCGGTGCTCGCCTACCGCTTCATGATCTACACCAACTCGGCCGCGCTCGGCCTGCGCACGGGCGTGGATTCGCTGCGGCGCGGCCTCGTGATGATGGGCTACGGCTCGCTGCAGCGCTGGCTGGGAGACCAGCTGCCGCACGCGAGCACCGACCCCAACCTGCAGCCCATCCGCGAATCCATGGTGATCCGCGCGCACCTGACCGAGCGGCTGCTCGATGCCGGCGTGGAGAACGACCTGCGCCGCGAGGTGTACCTCTGCGGCCTGCTCTCGCAGCTCGGCGAACTGCTCTCCGAGCCGCTCGGCACCGTGCTGCGGCGCCTTCCGCTCTCCGAACGCATCTACGACGCGGCCGTGCTGCACACCGGCCCCTACGCCGCGAGCCTGGAGATGGCCTGCGCGCTCGAATCGGAGGATGCCGCCGCGGTCCGCCAGCTCTGCGAGGCCCAGGAGCTGGACCTGGAAGAGGTGAACCGCGCGCTGCTGCGCGTGATCTCGGACCTGGAAGTGGAGCGGCCGGGCCGCTGACCTCCGCGGCGGCGTGTCCGCAGGCCGCGCCGCGCCTGGGTGGCGGTCAGCCCTGCGTGCCCGCGGCCCGCCGGAACGCCTTCCAGAACGCCGGATCCTGCGTGGTCGTGAAGTTGATGCGCATGAGCGTGCACGGCCGGCGCGTGGCGTGGAACAGCGCGCCCGGGGCGATGAGGTAGCCCTCGTCGAGCATGCGCTGGGCGAGCATGTCGGTGTCCACGCCCGTCTCCACCCAGCCGAACATGCCCGCGGGCTCGGCCGCGAAACGCTGGCCGGCCTCCAGCGCCACCTGCACGCTGCGCGCGCGCGCCTGGGCCAGCCGCAGGCGCATGCGCTCGGCATGGCGCCGCAGCTGCCCCTGCTCGATGCACAGCGCCAGGGCCTTTTCCAGGATGGAAGGCGTGGTGAGGGTGGACAGCAGCTTGGTGTCCAGCAGCCGCTCGACCAGCTCGGGCGGCGCGGCGAGGTAGCCCACGCGCCAGTTGGGGGCGAGGATCTTCGCGAAGCCGTTCACGTAGATGGTGCGGCGCAGGCCGTCGAGCGCGGACAGCCGCGTGGCATGGTCCGGCGCGATGTGGCCGTAGGTGTCGTCCTCGACGATGTGGAAGCCGTGCCGGTGGGCGAGCTGCAGGATGCGGTGCGCGTGGCCGGGCGAGAGGCTGTAGCCCGTGGGGTTGTGCAGCACGCTCACGCTCACGAACAGCTTGGGTGCGTGGGCCTCGCAGTAGCGCGCCATCACGTCCAGGTCCGGCCCGAGCGGTCCGCGCGGCACGGGCAGCACGCGCATGCCGAGCGCGTCGAGCCGCGCGAACTCCACCGACCAGCCGGGCTCCTCCACCATCACCGGGTCGCCGGCCTTCAGCAGCGTGCGGCTGACGATGTCCAGCGCGTGGGTGGCGCCGACGGTGGTGATGATCCGCTCCGGCTCCACGGGCACGTTGAGGTCCGCGAGGCGCCGCGCCAGCGCCGAGCGCAGGCCGGCGTCGCCGCGCGGCTCGCCGTAGACCAGCGATCCGTCCTGCAGGGCGCGGCCCGCGGTGACGCGGCGCACCGCGGCGGGCATGAAGCGGGCATCCTCCAGCCAGCCCGGCGGGAACACGCCGGCGCCGGGCTGCGGCTTGGACGACGCCTGGTGGAACATGCCCCGGATCAGCGTGGTCGCGTTGATGCGCGAGCCCGACATCGGCAGCACGGCGGCGCCCAGGGGCGAGCCGCCGCCGGCCGGGCCGCTGCCCTTGCCGGGCGCCGTGCCCGCGGCCGGACCCGGCAGGGAGGATGGGGACTTCTGCACCGCGTCGCGCACGAAGAAGCCGCGCTGGCGGCGGGCCTCCACGAGGCCCTGCGCGAGCAGCTGGTCGTAGGCGGCCACCACGGTGTGGGTGCTCACGCCCTGCTGCCGGGCGCACTCGCGCACCGAGGGCAGCCGCGCCCCGACCGGCAGCAGCCGGCTGCGGATGCGCTCCGCGAAACGATCGGCGAGCTGCTCGGTCAGGGTGCGTTCGGGCGTGCGGGTGAGCATGCGGGTTCTTTCCAAGGATCGGGCGGGAGGGTGCGGGAGAACGCAGGCCGGAACTGTGTCGGCCCTCGCACCAGCACAGCGCATGAGCTTGTGCAGCTGTCTGTATCGGTACTGTATCGGAATTCTGCCTACAGTGGTCCACACGCCACACCGTATCCACCCCGCCATCCCGTCCCTGCCCATGCCTTTGGTCGAATTCACCGCGCTTCTGGTCCTGGCGGCCGCCATGAGCTTCTCGCCCGGCCCCAACACCACGCTGTCCACCGCCATCGCGGCGAACCGCGGCCTGCGCCCGGCGATGCGCTTCGTGTGCGCGGTGCCGCTCGGCTGGACGGCGCTGCTGCTGGTGTGCGCCGCGGGCGTCGGCGGGCTGGTGGTGGCCGCCCCGGCACTGCGCACCGCCATCAAGGCGGTGGGCATCGCCTACCTGCTCTGGCTGGCCTGGAAGCTCTCGCGCAGCGGCCGGCTCGCCGACGCCGACGCGGCCCGCATGGACATCGGCTTCTGGGCCGGCGCGGCCCTGCAGTTCGTGAACATCAAGGCCTGGCTGCTGGCGCTCACCATCGTGGCGGGCTGGGTGGCCGGCCGGCCCGACAGCCTGCCGCGCCTGGCCGTGGTGGTGCCGGTGATGGTGGCGTTCGCCCTCGCGAGCAACTTCCTCTACGCCGCCACCGGTGCGCTGCTGCGCCAGTGGCTGGCCCGCGGCCACCGCCTGCTGTGGTTCAACCGCGGCATGGCGGCGGTGCTGGCGGCCACCGCCGCCTGGATGGTGACGGCATGAGCGCCGCGCAGTTAAGCTCTTTTCCTGGCGGGGCCCACCCCTTGCCCCTCCGACCGGCCGCACGACGGCTTTTTTCGATAACGACGACACGCACGAGGCACGGCCCCTTTCCTTCCGGGGCGTGCCGCAGGAGATGATTTCCATGACGACCTGGACCCTGGCCCAACGCGCCGCCAAGATGAACCCCTCGGTGATCCGCGAGATCCTGAAAGTGACCGAGAAGCCCGGCATCATCAGCCTGGCGGGCGGCCTGCCCTCCCCCAAGACCTTCCCGGTCAACGATTTCGCGCAGGCGTGCGCGGCGGTGCTGGGCCAGGACGGCGCCTCGGCGCTGCAGTACGCGGCGAGCGAGGGCTATCTGCCGCTGCGCGAGGCCGTGGCCGACTTCCTGCGCTGGGACGTGTCGCCCGACCAGATCCTGATCACCACCGGCTCGCAGCAGGGCCTCGACCTGGTAGCCAAGGTGCTCATCGACGCGGGCAGCCGCGTGCTGGTGGAGACCCCGACGTACCTCGGCGCGCTGCAGGCCTTCACGCCCATGGAGCCCGACGTGCACAGCGTGGCGAGCGACGACGAGGGCCCGCTCGTGGACGACCTCGCCGCCAAGGCCGGCACGGGCGATGGCCGCGCGCGCTTCATGTACCTGCTGCCCAACTTCCAGAACCCCACGGGCCGCACGATGAGCGAGGCGCGCCGCGTGGCGATCTCCGCCAAGGCCGCCGAGCTGGGCCTGCCGCTGGTGGAGGACAACCCCTACGGCGATCTGTGGTTCGACCAGGCCCCGCCGCTGCCGCTCACCGCGCGCAATCCGGAAGGCTGCATCTACCTGGGCTCGTTCTCGAAGGTGCTGGCCCCCGGCCTGCGCCTGGGCTTCCTGGTGGCGCCGCACGCGCTCTACCCCAAGCTGCTGCAGGCCAAGCAGGCGGCCGACCTGCACACGCCGGGCTTCAACCAGCGCATGGTGTCCGAAGTGATGAAGGGCGGCTTCCTGGACCGCCACGTGCCCACCATCCGCGCGCTCTACAAGCAGCAGCGCGACGCGATGCTGTCCGCGATGGACCGGGAAATGCAGGGCCTGGGCGTGACCTGGAACCGGCCCGACGGCGGCATGTTCCTCTGGGCGCGCCTGCCGGAAGGCATGAGCGCGCTGGAGCTGCTGCCCGAGGCGGTGGAGCGCAACGTGGCCTTCGTGCCCGGCGCGGCCTTCTATGCGGACAACCCCGACACGCGCACGCTGCGCCTGTCGTTCGTCACCGCGAGCGCGCAGCAGATCCAGGACGGCATCGCCGCGCTGGCGGCCGCCATCCGCGCGCGCCTGCCGCAGGCCGTGGAGGCCTGACGCGATGTTGCGGCTCTGGGGACGGACATCGTCCATCAACGTGCGCAAGGTCGTGTGGGCCGCGCAGGAGCTGTCGCTGGAGCTGCAGCGCACCGACGCGGGCGGCCAGTTCGGGCTCGTGCGCGAGGCGCAGTTCCTCTCGCTCAATCCCAACGGCCTCGTGCCGCTCATCGAGGACGAGGGCACCACGCTCTGGGAATCGAACACCATCGTGCGCTACCTCTGCGCGCGCCATGCGCCGGGTGACCTGTACCCCGAGGACCTGCCCACGCGCTTCCTCGCCGAGCAGTGGATGGACTGGCAGCAGACCACGCTCAACCCGGCCGGCCGCGACGCGTTCCTGCAGTGGGTCCGCACGCCCGCGGCGCAGCGCGACCCGGCGGCGATCGCCCGCTCGGTGGCGGCCACCGAGCCGCTGATGGAACTGCTCGACGCGCACCTGGCCCGGCATGCCTACCTGGCGGGCGACCGCTTCACCATGGCGGACATCCCCGTGGGCTGCGAAATCCACCGCTGGTGGGGACTGCCGCAGGACCGCCCCGCCCGGCCGCACCTGGAGCGCTGGTTTGCCGCGCTGCGCGCGCGCAGCGGCGCCCTGGGCGTGCTGGACCAGCCGCTCGCCTGACGCGCCGGCATCCGGCCCTCCGGCCGGGCGCCAGCTCCCGCATCGCACGGCGGCCAGGACGGCCGCCGGGGAG
>Ga0308159_1001701_pt1 | contig 29299 bp, 27 predicted proteins | sample PhyCR1_FD_201040 | JGI IMG/M metagenome (GOLD analysis project Ga0308159, IMG submission 201040) | Phyllosphere microbial communities from UC Gill Tract Community Farm, Albany, California, United States - DLSLC.R1 | ecosystem: Host-associated > Plants > Phyllosphere > Unclassified | place: USA...
CATTCGGATCAGGGATCGCAATTCACCAGTATGGACTGGGCAGCGTTCCTGAAGCACCACAATCTGGTTCATTCGATGAGCCGACGGGGCAACTGCCATGACAATGCCGTGGCTGAAAGCTTCTTCAATCTGTTGAAGCGGGAGCGGATACGTCGAAAGGTCTATCGCTCAAGAGACGAAGCCAGGCAAGACGTGTTCGACTACATCGAGATGTTCTACAACCCGAAGCGCAAACATGTCAGAAACGGGATGCTGTCGCCCGTAGAGTTCGAAAAGCGGCAGAAAACTTGACCCGAGGGTGTCTAGGAAACTCGGGGCTATTCTGACACTACCGAAGCTCAATAAGGATTAGTGCTCCGTTAGCTAACGAAGTTTACGCTCCCGAAATCGATTGGTTGTAACTTCCTTTCATAATATACGGAGATTACCCTTGATCGAGTTTCGTTCGTGGCTCCAGCGGATCCGCGACACGTTGACGATACGTGTCCAGACAGCGCTGCTAGTAGCTTTTGTCTGTGCTGGCGCCGTTGCACTTGCCGCGGCCGGCGCAGCTTACATTGCTCGAAGCGGAGTGATCGCTGCGGCTGACCGCGAGCTTCAGGCCTTGGCAAGAAACATGGCCGATCGCCTAGATCAACACATGTTCGAACGCTACCGCGAAATTCAGAACATCGCGCACTCCCCGACCCTAAGAGGCGTCTGGCAAGACGATCCTGCAGTTATCCGGGAAACGCTGGAACGCGTTCAATCGAGCTTGCCGGAATATGCATGGCTCGGCTTCGCTACCATGGACGGCAACGTCATAGCCGCAACCAAGGGAATGCTGGAAAGCGTCTCAGTTAGCCGCAGGCCTTGGTTCGTAAACGGAAGCAAGGCGGCAACTGTCGAGGACGTCCATGACGCAAAGCTCTTGGACAAGCTGCTTCGCACGTCGCCTGACGAAGCCCCGTTTCGATTCGTCGATGTCGCAGTACCCGTGGTCTCAACCGACGGAATTGCCGGTGTGTTGGGCGCCCATATGAGCTGGGCATGGGCTGAAGACGTCAAGCGCACCGTGCTAAGTGGCAGACAGGCCGATGATGCTGAACTCTGGGTGATCGGGCGTGACGGTACGATGCTGATAGGCCCCCGCGACCGTACCCTGACACAAGATCCGGCGCAGGAGGATGTCCAGACCTTTACAGAGGCTGCTTCGGGCGGCGACATGCGCACCTCCATTGTTGCAACGAAGGGGTATCAAACCTATCCGGGCCTTGGCTGGAGAGTCGCAGCGCGCAAACCTGCGCAGGTGATCTACGGTCCAGCCAACGCGCTGGTTTTCAGAATTCTTATCGTTGGCGGACTAGCAGCATTGCTGGCAAGCGCAGTCGCCTGGTTGCTGGCTGGCACGGTTACCAAACCGCTGCACAAGTTGTCGCACGACGTCGATCAGATCGGTCGTCAGCCGGGCGTAACCACAGTCGAAAGACAGCATGGGTCGCGCGAAGTGCTTCATCTATCTGCGGCTATTCGGTCCTTGGTCCGCCGGGTTGGGGTGGCAGAAGCGGATCAACATGCGTCCAGTAGTGCCATGGCGGCGCTGCAGCTTGAATTGGAAAACCGCACGAAAGAGTCTGAAGAAAAAGCGATGCGCTTCGGCGCCGACCTTCATGCGCTGCGGGCATTGGCAGATACAGATGGATTGACGGGCTTACTCAACCGCCGGGCGTTTCTACCTTTTGCGGAGGATGCGCTAAGCTATTTCGAGCGCTACGATCGTCCATTCAGCATTCTAATGTTCGACATCGATCATTTTAAGCGCGTCAACGATACTTACGGGCATGCAGTCGGCGACGAGGTCATCAGAGCGGTCGGCGCTTGCTTAAAGGACGAAATTAGAACCACTGACAAAGTCGCACGTTTTGGTGGCGAGGAATTTGTCGTGCTCCTGAGGGAAACTGACGAACTTGTCGCGGAAAAAATGGCGGATCGCTTAAAAAGGAAGATCGCCGCGCTCGAGGTTGTCTCGGGCGACCAGACGGTGAAGTTTACGACAAGCGTCGGATGCGCCGTGAGTGATGAACGCAGCCGTGATGTTGAGGATATCATTCAAAGGGCGGACAAGGCGCTCTACACCGCAAAATCGGCGGGGCGTAATCGGGTGCGAGTAAATCGAGAGATCTCTACCAACAGCGCTGCGGCTTAAGGTCTACCCAGCATTCGTCAAGAACTACCATGCAGACCGGTGGTGCTCGTCCGATTCCATGCCGCAAGGTTCAAATCTGCGTAGTGCTTACGGTGGTAGCGCCGCCCACAAGCAAGCCCACCGCGTATGAATCCGAGACCGAAACATGTTCGAAAATAGAACGGGAGTAGCCCGATCTAAGCATACAGCTCACAAGTTCCGTGACGCGATCGAACGCTTCTTGGTCAACCAGCCTCACACCATCATTCAAAACCTTACGCCTGCCACTCGAAACGACAGCGAGGGTATAACCTTGAAGTAGTCTGCGTCCGTCACGACCCACGTGAGGGATTTATATGAATAGTGATAAAGCCGTAAATCATCTATGGCACGGTTCCAGAACCGCCAAGACATGGCCTTGTCACTCGACTGACTTCCAATACGCTGACAATCGCCTTGGTGTCAGGGGTCTGCCAACTATAGCCGGTGCCTGCAACGGATGTTTCTCGCGCCGCTGGTCGCAAAGCTGCACCTCGTCGTCCGGCGCCCGCTTGAGCAGACGATGTCGCAATATCTGATCGACCGCATCAGATCTCTGCCCAATATCGAACTTCACATGGACTGCGAGGTAAATCCGATCGCTGGCGATCCTGCGACCGGCCTGACCTCTGCAACTATTCACAATCGGGTCGATGGCAGCGAACAAAAACTGCCATTGCACCATCTTTTCCTTTCATCGGCGCCGATCCAAATGCAGGCTGGATCAGCAATCGCGTCCACACCGACGACAAAGGCTTCATCATCACCGGCCAAGCTTTTGACAAACTCTGCAGCTTGCCCCGCAGTCCCCTGCCCCCCGAAACCAGCCTGCCGAATGTCTTTGCCATCGGCGATGTCCGGGCCGGCTCAACCAAACGTGTTGCAGCAGCGGTTGGTGAGGGTGCAGCCGTCGTCTCGCAGATCCACGCTGCGCTCAGCGTTACGAACGCTTCTGGGTAACGCGTCCTATCTTCCCGAACGCAAACCATCCGCCGGATGCCGGCGGATTGTTCTTTTACCCGGATGCCTGTCCGGCGCTAACGAGATCCCGTCAAAACGATGGTTCTGTAAGTGTTTTTGCATGATGATCGAGCGACATGCGAGCCTACGATGGTGCCGATACATAGGAACGAACGACCGGCTCGGCGCGCCGCGTCGGCAAGACCTCCAAATTGCTGACCCGTGAAAATTACAACGCCTTGAACCAATTCGAACCAACGACCCGGTGAGAGTTGGTCGTCATCCCCCAAGTTAAGGGGTCTAGCTGGATTCGCATCGCAATCGTAGAGCGGTCCGAGCCATCGATCCGCTCAAGTAGCTCTGCGATCATGTTGACAGCGAAAGGCAGCTCTAGTCCAATATCCTCTTGGAGATATCGGTGGCTCATCCAGGAGTGCGATCGACTAGAGCCATTATGACCATCCCCGCTGCTACGCCGGCTGCGAACAGGCTCAGTCCAAGAGTAACACTCCTGGCTGACAGTCGTCTCGGCTTGGAGACACCGGTATGGGCCTGATTGACAGCTGAGGCCTGAAGCATGTTGTCTTCCTGCATCTGCTCCGAGGATGGTAGGGACTCTCGGGCAGCCGGTTGCGCCACTTCCGAGGCCGGGACGTTGGCGACCGTCACGTGCTGGATATTTTCTTCATCGTATTTCACGGTGAATCCTACGGCGCCATCTGACTTTAACTTCGTGAGGACTTTCCGAGCTGCCTCGACTTCATCCGCGCCTTCCATGAGCGATGTCTGGGTGACGAGGTAATATGGCATGCGGGACTGCTTTCTATTCGCGCGATTGCGGTGTGATCAACCAGAATGACTTGCGCCGTCAAGCGCACCGCAGTCAGTTACCCTGCTCCTCTTCCCAAATCGGCATGGCAGGCAAAGAGCGGGCAGTCGCCAACCGAGCTGCGACCCGTCGTGCGCGCTGATGAGCAAGGGAAACGAGGTTCTGAGAGAAAGAACCCGATCCTTGTTGTGAGTTTTTGAGCGGGTAAGAACATGGCCTCGTCGTCCAGAAGATGGCGTCACCGTTTTTAGTAGTGTTTGGTAGCAAGCCGCGCTCAATGTAACGAGTATGGGGCCGGGAGCAGACTATCCGATGTTAGGGTGTAGCAGGCGACGAGCCGACTTCGGGCATCATGCGCTACTGTCCGAGTTCGACCCCATTGAAGTCAATCCTACTTGATGTCCTGCCATTCGCCGCAATGAAATCGCGTAAGCCGGTCCTATCGAACGGAACGGCGTCGCGGAGAGCTAACGAAGCGCAAGCAACGTCTAGCTCCCGCCTTTTTGATAAACCGATACTGGTCGGAAGCGTATACAATTACGTGGTCTCAATTATCCGCTTACTTCTCGATGACGGTTCCAAGGCTGCTCGCTGGACCCTTCAACGCTGTACATGCTGAGGACCAGGCATTGGCGTCATCGCTAAGGGCAGTTCTCAACCAGGCCAGCGTCATGCGCTTCGTCGCCTCGAGCGCATCCGGCGCCTCGACCTCCGTCTCCTTGGCGTCGAGCCCGGCGATGCCGCCAAGGCCGTGGCCTACTCCGTGAAGGGTCAGAAGCGCATGCGCACCAACCGCGTCATGGTAGGCATCGGCGTGCCACTCCGGGCCACGGGGCGTAAAATGCGGATTGTCGTCTGCCCCGCAAACGACCAGGCTCGGTGTCGTCAGGTGTGAGAAGTCGAGGTCAAAGAATGGAAAGCGCGCGGCGTTCTCTTCTGTCAGATCCTTTCCACCACGTCCGGGAGTGGTGAGAAGTATCCCAGCCTTGATGCGTGGATCGCTAAAAGTCTCTCCGTGGAGTTGCGCGCCCAGGAGCAGGCTCACGGTGTGGCCACCGAAAGAATGTCCTGCCGCAGCGATGCGGTCTTGGTCAAGCCGGCCGGAGACGGCCGGCGCACGCTCTTCTATCTCTGACAGCCGATCGATGACTGTGCGTATCTCCGCGACGCGCTCGCGCCAGAAGAACGGCGCTCCTTCGGCGTCTTCATGAAAGCCGCCGACGCGGGAGCTCGCGTGGGTGGGCTGGATGACAGCAAAGCCGCGCTCCGCCCAGAAGTGTGCCAAATGCGCGTAGCCGTCCTTCGACGGAACGTAGAATGACGGTCCGAATCCATGCGAAAGAATAACGATGGGGAGGCGATCGCCTTCTTCCGGTGCAGTCAAACGCAGTTCCAGAGGCTGCCGCCCAACCATGTCGAGGCGGATCGGCGAGTAGGCTATCGTGAGAGCGGCATCCGGCGTTGAAATACGGCGCGCGGTATCAATCAAATTGTTCGTTGTCATGTGTGGTCTCCTTGTTCGCTGCCAGGATGGACGACGAGAGCAGGATTATCTATATCTGAACGTCCGCACCTGTTTAGTGAAAGTCCGGAAATGTCGGATCCACTCGCCGAGATCGTCTCGCTGCTCAAGCCCGTGCCATCGATCGCCAAGCTGGTTACAGCGGGCGGAGCCTGGTTGGTCGAGCGTCGCGAGCTTGGAAGTCCGTTCTATTGTGCGATTGTGGAAGGACGCTGCCTGCTGACGATCGCCGGCAGATCGCCGATCATCCTCGAATCCGGGGATTTCGTTCTCGTGCCGCAAATCCACGCATTCACCATGAGCAGCTTTCAACAGCCTCCGCCAGGCACGTTACCGCGACGGCTGGAGACCGGTCCCGGCGTGTTTCGCCTCGGCGATCCGAGCGCACCGGCCGACGTCACGGCCATGGTGGGTCACTGTTCCTTCTCGGCGAACGACAAGCAGTTGCTGAGCTCGCTGCTGCCGGACATCGTTCATGCCCAAGGTGAACGCCGGCTCATGGATCTCGTCAGGATGATTCACACAGAGATGGTCGGCGGACTTGCAGCGCGGGACATGATCCTCAGTCGGTTGCTGGAAGTTCTCTTCATCGATGCTCTGCGGAGTACAGGAGGGGCTGAGACATCTCCCGGATTGTTGCGTGGGCTTTCCGACATCCGCCTGGCTCCAGCGTTGCGACGCATTCATCAGGACCCCAGCACGGGCTTGTCCGTCGAGGAACTGGCAGAGACCGCCGCAATGTCGAGGTCGGCATTCTTCGACCGCTTCCGAAGGCAGGTGGGCGTCCCTCCGATGGAATACGTGACGGGCTGGCGCATGGCGCTTGCAAAAGACCTTTTGGTTCGGCAGGAGGCGCCGCTGGTCGAGATCGCAACACGGATCGGTTACGCTTCCGCCAGCGCGTTCAGCGTCGCATTCACACGGCATGTCGGCGTGACACCGGGCGTTTTCGCCCGAACAGACTGACCTCGACAGCCCGCCTCGCCGTCCATTTTGCGCTGCTCCTGCGCTGCGATGTCCGCTTCGAAGGCGCACAGGCGACATGAGGCCGCTGTGGAGGCATCCCCGCTTTTGGGGACCCTGACTTGTTGACCGCAACGTCCGCAATGAAGGCGGGATCCTTCGTTGAGCGTGGACCGTAGTTGGCCCTGAGCACGATGTCGACACAGAGTAGTTGTACTACCCTGGGTTCGCCGGAGTTTGCTTGCTTCAATTTATCGGCTACGCCCTGCGAAGCCGCTGGAGCGAACGTCGATGCGCAGGTTCGGACTTGTAGCTGACCACAGATCCTACCCCTATCTGGCTGCATGCTAGAATTGTCGTGGCTGCCCGCGCATCATTTGGTCAACCGAACGAATTCACCATCCGGCGCGCAAACGGATGCGGCAGTGTAGAAGAAGTCTTGACGCTCAAACCCGCCGCCGTCCTCCCACGCGTGGTTGACCTTCTGATCGCACTCCAAGATTCTATCCAGCGGGCTAGACGCGTTCTTGGGCATCTGCACTTTATCCACAAACAGGTAGTGGCTAGTATTGGGATCGTCAGTGCGCAATACGGTGTCGTACTTCAGTGAGGCGGTGTACCCAGCTTGAACCTTGCCTAACTTTTCGCAGAAAACGTCCTTGTTCGGGTGCACTTTCGCCTTGTACTCAAGCGGACATCCGTCTTGCTTAACTTCCATCTGCAGCACGAGCTTGGAGTACTTTCCTAGCTCGAACTCCTCTCCGGGAGATATCGTCATATCCCCTTGACCGGAATTTTGCTGTGTCTTTGGTTGATAGATAACAGTTCCGATGGCTTGCTCTGCGGAGCTGCCAGCCCGTGTAACAAGGATCGATACTTTCTTGTACCAAAAGCCTTGGGCTTGCGTGGGTGTGAAAGTGACTGACTTTGGTTTCATCGGCGCTATGGCCGAGGCAGCGACACCAATAGGAATGGTCTTCAGGCCGACCATCCCCAAGAAAGCATTTTGCGAACTACCGCTAACGGTCACCAGCACTGTCTGCCCGGTCATGGAAACGTTATATGTCATACCGGCCGGCAAGCTCTTTGCGTAACCCGCTAGAAAACGTTCAGCTGCAACCTTGGCGGCACCTGCATTCGTTCCGTTAAAGACGCGTGCGCCAGCGAGCGCCGCGCTATCGGCAACACCCTGTGCGCTAACTTTCTCGCGGGTTGCCAAGGTGTAGTCGATCGCTCCACCGGCAGCTATGATCAGCGGCGTCGCCACAAGAGCCGTAATCATACCAAAGTTGCCACCGCGATCCTGTAAGATATTTCGTATAGTCGAAGTCGTCCCCCCAGCGTGTTCGTTGTTTTTAGGAGTGGGAGGTAAAAACGAACGTAAGGAACACGGTATATTAGACGTCAACACTTGGCGTTGCTTATTGCGGAATTACTTTATTAGCGTTTACTAACTAATAGACCGCCCTCGTAGTCTCGGCCGATCCGCAACTTAGCGAAGATCGCCCTTCCCGACGTCTCACCTGATCCATAACTGCTAGGGAGAGGTCTTCTCCGGCTCCGCGCAACGGCAGTCGTCTTGACGACGGAATGGCCGCAAGTTAGCATCCTGCCGTCTAAAACAGGTTAGGCTCGGGAAGGTTGGCCCAGCCCCCATCAATATGGGTCCTTCCGCTGTTCTCTTGCGGCCCAAGACTACAATGCGCGTGCATGGTGCGCGCGACAATGTGGGAGTTTGGGCATGGAAGCTAGAGTAACAGTGTTGACGCTTGGCGTTAAAGACCTTGAGAAATCTGTTTCCTTCTACCGCGACGGCCTTGGCCTGCCAACGGAAGGCATCATTGGACGTGAGTTCGAACATGGCGCAGTAGCTTTTTTCGATCTTGCTGGTGGCTTGAAGCTCGCGCTTTGGTCGCAGGTAGACGTCGCTCATGACACAGGCTTGCCGCTAGATCCTCCTAGCTCGACGTCTTTCACCATCGGGCACAATGTCTCGACCAAAGAAGAGGTCGATGCGGTTATAGACGCCGCAGGGCGAGCGGGAGCCGAGATCGTAAAAGCCCCGGCGACAACGTTTTACGGCGGCTACGCTGGCTATTTCCGTGATTTGGACGGACATCTATGGGATGTCGTTTGGAACCCTCACCTGCTTGCTCCCGCTGACTAGAACTTCGAATATTATTCCACTGTCTGAGACAGCGGTACCGATCAACCGGATGTTCGTAATCTTAATTAACGGGACCGCATCATCAGCTTTGGCAATGCGGCACTAAGGTTCCGCGGCAGAGCCATAAGCTACATTCGGGCTAGAACCTTCAACACGCGGAGGATAGCAATCTGATGGTAGATATCGAGATGGTTGGTGGGCTTGTCGAGCAGCAGGATTTAATGCTGGTGAGCTCGGGCCCGGACGATGTGGCCTGTCTGCCTCTCCCCGGCCCGCCCTCGGATACCCATGCGCTGCATAATCCAGACATCCGATCAGTCATGACCGGATGTCTGGAAAGGCTCGATCGATTAGTGAGCTTTCATTTCACTGACGATCTCGTCTGCCTTCAAGGAAGACGGGTAATAAGTCGGCCAGTTGGTGACTTCCTTCAGTAGCGCGGCGCGGTCGTTGCCCCAATACAGGTGGTAGTGGTCAGCCTTGTTCGGAGTAATTCCGTGATCGCTGAACTGGATGAACTGAGGAGCGCTAACATCGCCTTTTGTCTTCTTGTAGATAAACCGGACGCCGCGATTGCCCTTCTTATAGGTCAGGATTTCCTTGCTGTCATAGGCATAGGTGCCCTTGGACCCCTGGTCGCCCTTGAAGAATGTGACAACGTCACCGTCGATGGTAATGCGGTCCACATCCGTCTTGTAACCGACTTCGTACTCGGCGCGGATCTCTTCTACGCTTGAAGTGCCCTTTTCAGCCTTATGCTTCCATACTGGATCAAGGGTGCCGTCCTTAAGGTAAGGATAGACCGACTGCCAATCGCCAGCGTAATCACCCAGCGGGCGATCCTTGACCTGACTGTCCTCGAAATAACCGGCGTAGATCTTGGGATCGCCGTGGCTGTGAGCGTGCTCGTGCCGGCTATGGTCATGAGCATCACCGTCAGCGTGCTCGTGGACCTTGCCGCTGCCACCGGCAACCGCAATGTTATAAGGTTTGCCTTCAACTTTGATCGTGCCGACTTCCTTAAGTTCAGTCTTGGAGATGCGACGCACCAATCCGGCATTGGGATCGGTCATGACAATGTCATCGCCCGCCATGGCGATACGCGGACGCGGATCGTTCCAATGCCCATCCATCGAGTAGGGATCTGTCACCTTAGCGCTTTTAGCAAGCTTCCCATCAAGGACGTCGATCTGATGGAGAGTGCCATCTTCCGTCAATGCGTAACCGAAGCGGGCATTGGCAGGATCCAGCGCAAAGTCGATACGGCGGAAGGGAAGCTCGATGTAGCGAAAGTTCGGCTCGTCCGCGGGGTCAACAACGACAAGTCCCTTGGCGCCGTAGTTACCGAGAAACACCTGCATGCTCTTGGCACCCAGCAACGTGCCGGTCGTCTCGCCACTTGGCAGGTCGGCAGGATAGTTCAGCAGCTTGGTCACTGGGCCATCAGCGCTCCCCATCACCGTCAGAATGCCTTCCTTGCATCCCGCTGCGAGGTAAGCGCCGGAAAAGGCTTCGCCGTGAATGCCTGTACAGGATGCGACATCACCTGTGGGCGTGCCGTCTTCCTTCACCGCACGCAAACCGACGCGCGTCGGAGCAGAATCGCCTTCGACCGGAGCATCGGAAGCGACCGTCGTTACCCAGCCGTTTCCGACAGGCGCCGCAAAACCATGATGAGCTCGGGCCTGCTTCAGGCGTATCGATCCAATCTGGCCATCGGTCAGCTCATGAGCGTCGACGATCTCGCTGTAGCCACCCTTGTCGAAGTTGATGACGATCTTGCCGTCATGGTCGATGACGTGAAATGGGCGCGGGCCGGTTAAGGCTTTTTCCACGGCCGACGGATCGGTAATCGTGATGTCGGAATGGTCACCATGCGAATGAAGGGAAATCCCGCTATTGATAAAGGTGACAGCATCATTGTCAGACTGAACCGCGACAACGCTGGCGCCTTCATTGACGCTGTAAAGCTTATTTTGGCCGACTGTGTCGAACGTCCAGCGCTTCTCAGGCTTGCTCAGGTCAAACGCCGTGACCTTCGGATCCTTATGGTCGCCGACGAACACGCGGTAAAGTGTTACACTGTCCCCATCATCCTGGGCGAGCGCCGCCGATCCCAGCAAGGCCGTTGATAGCGCCAACGCAGATGCGCCTCGGATTAAATGTCTCATTCATCTCTCCTATTTATGGTATTACATAACATTCAAAAGGCGGCTTTTCCGCCAGTTGGACGGTGACTCAGCCGCGGTTGATCGCAGATGTGAGGGTTTGGACGTTGTGCCGCATCATGTCGATGTAGGTCGACGCGGGCCCGCCGGCTGGCGACAGGGCGTCCGAATACAAGGTGCCGCCGAGCGTTAGTCCGGCTTCTGAAGCGATCTGCTCGACGAGGCGTGCGTCCGAAATGTTTTCTGCAAATACGGCAGCAGCACGCTTCTCGCGGATCTCACGAATAAGCGAGGCGACGTCTGCGGCAGATGCCTCAGTTTCGGTTGAAACGCCCTGGGGCGCTAAGAAGGTCACGCCGTAATCCCGCTCGAAGTAGCGAAAGGCGTTGTGCGCGACAACCGCTACACGCCGCTCTTGGGGGATCGCGCTCACAGCTGCCTCGATCTCCTCGGCAAGAGCTGCCAATTGTTCTGAGTACGCGGTCTCATTTGCTTCGTATGTCGAGCAGCCCTGTGCATCTGCGGCACAGAACGCCTTGGCAATGTTCTGGATGTAGATCTTGGCATTGCCAACCGACTGCCACGCATGGGGATCGTTCGGCGTTGCATGAAAGACCGCCTTTCCATCGACATAGTGATAATGGCCACCCGCCGGATCATTCAAGATGTCCGCGCCCTCGGTCAAAACGGTCACTTTTGCTGTCGCTTCGCTTGCCTGGATCAAACGATCCATAAAGCCCTCGAAGAGCAATCCATTCACCAGAATGACGTCCGCCTTGGCCAATGCCAATGCATCAGCTGGCTTTGGTTCGTAAACGTGAGCATCGCTGTTGGCACCAACCAGTGTTCGCAGAGCAATACGCTCGCCACCGATAGCTTTGGCGAAATCGCCGATGATTGAGAAACTGGCGACAACCAACAGCTTCTCCGCATGGGCAAGAGCGGGAACAGCCAATGAGGCGAATGTCACAACTGTCATCCTGACGATGAGCTTGCTCAACTTCTTCATTATATTTTTCCAGTGCCGGGGAGGTTCAGGCGCTGCGCCGCAGGTGCGACAAAAGCAGGCCACGAGGGCTAGCGATGACCGAGAAAAAGTAGACAGAACCTGCCGATAACATGATCGCCGGTCCTGATGGCAAGGATGCGTGGTAGGACAACAGGAGGCCGACGGCCGAGGAAAACAGCCCGATCGCAACCGACAACAAGCACATCGTTGCAACGCTTTGCGTCCAGAAGCGTGCGCCAGCCGCAGGCAGGATCATCAATCCGACCGCAAGCAAGGTGCCAAGCGCCTGGAAGCCAGCGACAAGATTGGTCACGACGAGACCAAGGAAGAGGAAATGGACCGGCGAGCCCAGGCGTGACACGGAGCGGAAAAACAAGGGGTCCATACATTCAGCCACCAGCGCCCGTCCAAAAAGTCCGAGAGCACAAAGCGTCATCACCGACACCATGGCGATCAGGATCAAGGCATCGTTGTTCAGCGCCAGCACCGTTCCGAACAGGACGTGCATAAGATCGACACTTGAGCCCCGCAAAGAAACCATGAGCACGCCAAGCGAGAGTGAAATCAGATAAAAGGCGGCCATAGAGGCGTCTTCTTTCTGAATCGTGAACCGGGCGACGGCGCCGGCCCCCAGTGCTACGACCACGCCGGCAATCAAACCACCGATGGTCATAGGAACGATCTCAAGGCCGTAAAGCAGAAAGCCGGCAGCTGCACCAGGCAAGATCGCATGCGCCATTGCGTCGCCAGTCAGGCTCATGCGGCGCAACATGAGGAAGACGCCGACCGGGCAAGCGCTGAGCGATAACATGAATGCGCCAAACAGCGCCCTTTGCATGAATCCGAACTCGACGAACGGTAGGATAAACGTCTCATAGAGCATATGGATTACATCCCGCCACGTGCCGGTGACGCCGCGATGCCGTCATGACCAATCATTGTCTCACGCAGGTGGTGAGCTTGTTGACCACACCATGGGGCGTTCTCGTCCCATGCCTCGCCGAACTGACGTGCGCGAAGAAGATTTTCCGCAGACAGTATCTGACGCGCCTCACCCCACGCAATCGGCCGCCGCTCCAGAAGAAGCGCCTCGGGAAAATGCTCGCGCACCAGATCAAGGTCATGCACGACGACCATGACAGTCCGCCTTTGATCCTGCCAGTGCTTGATGAGCGCTATCAGGTCGGAAAGCGTCCGGGCGTCGACAGCGTTGAATGGTTCGTCAAGCAGGATGAGATCGGCATCTTGCACGAGGACACGCGCGAACAACGCTCGCTGCATCTGCCCTCCTGAAAGAGTATCGATCGAACGCTTCTCGAATCCTTCCAGGCCGACGGATAGCAACGCTTGCGATACCGCTTGCCTGTCTTCTGCGCGATAGCGACCCAGCAAGCCTCTTTTGGGCCAGAGACCCAGCGACACCAGGTCAAGCACACGAGCTGGAAAAGAGCGATCGAGCTCGGAAAGCTGTGGCAGATAGGCGGAGCGTGTGCCCGGCGCGATCGAGCACGTACCGCTCATAGGTCGCAATAGACCAACGATACCCTTCATCAGGGTCGATTTACCCGATCCGTTCCCGCCAACAACGGCCACGAGGCTTCCTTTGCGTACGACACCGGTCATGTGATGCACAGCAGGATGGCGATTGTAGCCCAAGGTCAGATTGTCAAAGGTAAGGCATGCTTCAGTCACGACTACTGTCTATCTCCCGCGGCCCATGGGGCGCAACGCGCCGTTCACCATGTAATGTTATTACGTTTACCGACTTGGAAGAAAGGACGCAACCCTGACGAAACGAAGTTCGCCGATTCCAATCAGAGGGGCAAACGGCCGGGAATCGCGTTGTCGATGGTTCACGAACTGCTTCGATGCACGCATGCACCGGGCGCGGACAAGCAGTCTGGGATCCTGGCGCAGCACAGCGATCCCAACGGCATGGCGACGCTTGGTCAAGAACTCGGCGAGCGGCAGCCGAGTGTCGCGCATAGTGCTTCTTTACGTCGCCTGCGATGTTTCGATCCTCGTCGTCTTACGGGTGGCGTGGATGAAGGCGGCGACGAAGATTATCGAGAGCAGAAGCACTATGGTTGGCGCCGGTGCACTGTCGATGAAGAAGGACAGATAGACGCCGACGAAGGAACCGATCACCCCAATCGTGAGGGACAGGAGCAGCATGGAGCTGAGTGTGCGGGTCAGCAGAAATGCGATGGCACCCGGCGCGATCAACATAGCGATGGCTAAGACTATGCCAACGGCCGGCAGGGCGCCAACGATTGTCAACGAGATGAGGCAAAGCAACCCGTAGTGCAAAAGGTTGACCCGCAAGCCAACGGCTCTGGCTTGCGCAGGATCGAAAGCGTGGAGAAGAAAGTCTTTCCACTTAATGCCGATCATGCCGGCGATGAAGGTGGATATGATGGCCGCTTCTGCGATGTCGCGCCAGGAGACACCCAGCATGTCGCCAAACAGGATATGGTCGAGATGCACGTCCGACTGGATCTTGACGTAGAGCACCAGGCCAAAGCCGAACATGCCGGAGAAGACCACACCCATTACCGTATCGCGCTTGATGCGACTGTTATCACTGAGGAAGCCCGTCGCGATGGCGCAGAACATTCCGGCGATGAAGGCGCCAATGGCGAAGGGAATGCCAATGATGTAGGCAACGACAACGCCCGGAAAGACGGCGTGCGAGATCGCGTCGCCCATCAGCGACCACCCCTTGAGGACGAGGAAGCATGACAGCAGCGCCATGGGGATTGTGGCGACAACTGCAATTACCAGCGCATTGACCATGAAGTCGAACTGGAAGGGCGAGAGAAGCGTGTCTAGAATACTCATAGTCCCGTCTCCATTGCTCGTTCGGCGCGGCTGCGGGCAGCGAGCATTCCGTGTTTTGGTGCAAGTAAGAACGCAGTCAGGAAGACTGCCGTCTGCAACACGACGATGATGCCACCTGTCGCTCCGTCGAGAAAATAGCTCGCATAAGCTCCAACAAAGCTAGTGACCGAACCAATGAAGAAGGCGATGGTGAGCAGCCTGGGAAAGCGGTCGGTCAGCAGGTAAGCTGTTGCGCCCGGTGTGACGACCATGCAGATGACGAGGAAAGCGCCGACCGTCTGAAGGGCTGCAACTGTCGAAGCCGAAAGCAATGTGAAGAACATGATCTTGAGAGCAATCGGGTTAATGCCGATTGACCGGGCGTGGCTCTCGTCGAAAAAAGCGACCATCAGGTCTTTCCATTTCACCAGCAGGATCGCCAGCGAGACAAAGCCAATGATAGCGAGCTGGAGCGTATCCCCGGGCGTGATTGCAAGGATGTTCCCAAGCACAATGGTCTGGACGTTCACGGAGGTGGGTGAGATCGAGGCCATAAACAGTCCAAGCCCGAAGAAGGCAGAGAGGATTAGCCCGACGATCGCGTCTTCCTTGAGCTGGGTGCGGTGGTTGAAGAAAAGGATGGCCGCGGCGGCGAGTCCGCCGGAAAAGAAAGCGCCGATCGAGAATGGTAGGCCCAGCATGTAGGCTCCGGCCACGCCGGGGACGACGGAATGGGAGAGCGCGTCGCCGATCAGTGACCAGCCTTTCAACATGAGATAGCACGAAAGGAAAGCGCAGACGCCGCCCACCAAGGCGGAGACCCACATCGCGTTCAGCATGTAGTTGTAGGTAAAAGGTTCAAGGAGGATCGACGTCATTTCCTGCCTCCATTGGCGTCGTCCGTCTCTCCGACCGTTGGCTTGCCACCTTGCAGGATCAATGGCCGCTCGTCGTCCCGGAAGACACCGAACGGCGCCGGCTTGCCGCTCAGAACAAAGTGACGAAGAACGCCACCGAAGGCCTTTTCCAGGTTTTCCTGCGTGAAGGTCTCGCCCGTCGGGCCATAGGCGAGCACCGTGCCCTTGATCAGGATAGTTCGGTCGCAGAACTCCGGCACGGAGCCGAGGTTGTGTGTCGAGACCAACATGACGCGGCCCTCGTCGCGCAGTTCGCGCAACAACGTGATAATCTCGTCCTCGGACTTGACGTCAACGCCGGTGAACGGCTCGTCGAGCAGAATAATTTGGCCGTCTTGCGCAAGAGCACGGGCGAGGAAGACGCGCTTCTTCTGTCCCCCCGACAGTTCGCCGATCTGACGCTTGCGAAACTCGCTCATGTTGACGCGGGCAAGCGCCCTAGAAACGGCCTCATGGTCGACGGCTTTCGGAATGCGCATCATCCCCATACGACCGTAGCGCCCCATCATGACGACATCCTCGACCAGAACGGGAAAATTCCAATCGACTTCTTCCGCCTGCGGCACATAGGCAATGAGATTCTTCCGCAGCGCTTCTGGGACCGGCATACCGAGCACACGGATTTCGCCCTTGGCGAGACGGATGAAGCCCATCATCGCTTTGAATAGCGTGGACTTACCCGAGCCGTTGATGCCAACCAGCGCAGCAATCGATCCGGTCGGAATCTGGAAACTTGCGTCTCTGAGTGCCGTATGACCGTTTCGATAGGTAACGGTAGCGCCGGTCACGGATATCCCGACCCCTCCGGAGCAGTCGATAGGCTGTTTCTGCAAGCTGGGTTGCGCGTTCATTGGATGTTCCTTTTGTCAGCTTAATCGACATGCCCGCCATTTGAGGCAAGGTCGGCGGCCTCGGGGATTTGTGGGTCAGAACGAGGAAGCCAGGCCCTTGGCGATCGTGTCTGACGTGACACGAAGCAGATCGATATAGGTCGGGACTTTGCCATCGGCCTCGGTCAAAGAGTCTACGTAGAGAACGCCGCCATATCTGGCGCCGGTTTCACGAGCCACTTGCTCGGCAGGCGCTGAAGAGATCGTGCTTTCAGAAAACACGACACCGATGTTGTGTTCGCGCACCGCGTCGATCACCTTGCGAACCTGCTGCGGCGTTCCCTGCTGGTCGGCGTTGATCGGCCAAAGGTAGAGTTCCTTCAGATCAAAATCGCGGGCAAGATAGGAGAAGGCACCTTCGCTCGATACCAGCCATAGCTTGTCCGCGGGAACGGTTTTAAGCTGAGCCCTGATAGGCTCGATCGCTGCCGTGATTTTCGCCTTGTAGGCCTCGGCATTGGCTTTGTAAGTCTCGGCATTGGCCAGATCGTACTGCACGAAGGCGTCGCGGACGTTGTCGACATAGATCAGCGCGGCGGCCGGCGACATCCAGGCATGGGGATTCGGCTTACCGGTATAGGGGCCTTTAGAGATACCCATCGGCTCGACACCGTCTGAAACGACAACGCTTGGGACCTCCTTCAGGTTCTGGAAGAACTTCTCGAACCAGAGTTCAAGATTGAGTCCGTTCCAGAAGATAAGCTGTGCACCCTGCGCCCGCTTAATATCGCCCGGTGTAGGCTGGTAGTTGTGAATCTCGGCGCCCGGCTTAGTAATCGACTCGACGATCGCCGCGTCGCCCGCAACGTTTTTCGCAATATCTGCGATAACCGTAAAGGTTGTCACCGCCTTGAACTTACCTTGCGCGGTAGCAGGCCCGACCATCGTAACAATGGCGAATGCAACCCCTATCATAACGACCAACAGCGAATGCCTTACCTTATCAAACATACGTTCACCTTTTTGCTATTGCGACTGAATTGCAATTCTCTGTTGGACTAAGCCTCATTCGATCAGACCATGTGCGGGAGAACGGGGGGTCGCCGCGTCTCAATAGTCTGCAAATGCAACTGAATTGCAACAAGGAATCGCTCGAGGCATTTGACAAATGCTTGATCGGCTAGATACGTGAGCGGTTCCCCACCAGGCAGCTCGGCACCAAAACGCATCGGAAGCGGGCTCGCCTAGGCCTCCTCGACGCGATGACCTTGACCATTGTATCCATCGCTTGGCTCCTGGATTAAATGTCATGCAAAACCGGATGGGCATAGATTACGACGCCGTTGCGAAACGATGGCTGGCAACATGGGGATCCTAGGAGTACCTGAATTACCCCTGTCAGGATACGCCGGACGTCATGGAGCGACGGCGGCTTCGCTTTCTTCTGCAGGACAGAGCGGCACTTGCGGCGAAAATTATCAATCATGTATGGGAAGCTGCGTTGCCAGATGGATGATTAGCAGATCCACATGCTTGCGCAGATGCAGACACGATCTCCGCGTTTGCATCGGCCCTGCTTTTGAACGGATACGAACCGGCGACAGACCAGAGCGCTTTCTCGCTAGACTAATTGGCCGCAGACATCCTTTCGGCATTGCACACGGGCAGGAAAAACGAAAAAGCCTGCCGCGGGAGGAGCGGCAGGCTTTCGAATAATCGAACAGCGGCTGGGAGGAGGAGCGCCGTTGTTCTGCCAGGTGCCCCATGGGAGGAGCGTGGGCGCCTGGAACACGAAGCTCTGCGGGAGGAGGTGCATCGCTTCGTCTACGCCAATCTACTCTAGCCAGCGATATCAGTAAGGAGGTCAGGCGCAACGCAGCTATGCGTTGTACGCATCGCCCGCTCAGCAAACGCCTAAAAGTTGTCCTGTCAGGCCTTAAAACGATCAAATGCCGTTAGGATCTTGGTTAGGGGATCTGCTTCGGGATACTGGTAGATCTCGGTTCGCAGATAGCGAAGCTCGTCCTCTAGGTCGGGCTCATCAACCTCTATCCACCAGCTTTTAGGCCCCCCCTCTGCCCCGTCCGACCAACGATAGCCACGAGCCTTGAGATGATCTTTGAAATCGTAAGGGCTGTTTTCCGCGAAGATACGGACACGTGACCGCTGGCTCGCGTTGTAAAGCTCTGCGAATGGTGAGATGCCGTCGGCTTCACCCTTCCGATCGAGGATCTCCAGTAGCGCAAAGCAGTCGAGAATTTAGATGGCCCTGGCCTTATTCCCGAGATGTACCAGAGTAGAAGAAGTTGGCGAAGAATGCTCTTCTATTCGAGGTGGCATAGGCCGGAGCTGCACATTGTGCATGGATACTCCGTCGTTTTGGCGGTTCGGTTTAGTCTGTGCGGGCGGCTGTTGCACTGAGTTCGAAAGACGCGTGGTCTTTTCCGGTCACGCGCGCGCCGCATAGAGCGGTGCACTTTGGGGTACGATTTATCCGAAAGCCACCAGCCACTATCTCTGAATTTTCTGGCTCCGGGCACGAACAAGCTTCCAGACAGGGGCAACGACATTCCCCATTGCAACCAAGGCAATAGCGCCAACAAGGATGGCAATGGCTGCTTGCATGGCGGATTTGGCGAACCATCCGACGATCGCCGGAGCGAAGCCGAGGGCTGTCACGACGGTGGCGGACGCATCGTGGATAACATGTTCAGGACCGGCGTAACCAAGTTCTGCCATACCATGAACGAGAATGCTTCCTCCGACCCAAAGCATAGCCGCCGTGCCAACGGCAGCCAGCAGCTTGAGGAAGATCGGCATGCCGTAGACCAGCCCCCTACCCGCGACCCTGGCTATTGATGATGAGGTATTGGCCATGGCGATGCCGACATCATCTGCTTTCACGATCAACGCGACGAACCCGTAGACTGCAAGCGTGATCACGATGCCGACGGCGGCTAGCACGAAGCCCTGCATGTAAATACTTGTCTGAGAAATGTCGGCCAAAGTCAGCGCCATGATTTCAGCAGACAGGATGAAGTCGGTGCGGACCGCACCGCTGACTTTCTGGTTCTCTAGGGCAACGGGATCTGTCTTCACGCCGAGCACTTCCTTTTCATGGCCATGCGCTGCATGCGGGAAGAACACTGCATAGAGCTTCTCAGCGCCTTCGTAGCAAAGATAAATGCCACCGACCATGAGCAGCGGTGTGATAACCCATGGCGCGAAATACCCCAGCAGCAGGGCGGCCGGAAGGAGAAACACGAGCTTGTTTTTCAGCGACCCGAGCGCAATGCGGCCGATGATGGGCAGTTCACGCGCGGGGCTGAGACCCACCACGTATCGCGGCGTGACTGCAGCATCATCGATGACGATGCCGGCCGCCTTAGTCGTGGCTTTGGCGGTCTGCGCTGCGACATCATCGAGCGATGCGGCGGCGAGTTTTGCAATTGCCGCGACGTCATCAAGAAGCGCGATGAGACCAGTTGCCATGAGTTTGATTACGTCCTTGAGATGGGCGCCGCTCGAGCGAGCCGTTAAATGGATTAGTGTTTTAAACTGATCAGGGAACGAAAACCGAGATCGCCTTCTCCCTGATGCTGAACGTCACCGGTGTCTGCGTCTTCAACTCACCGTCAAGGTTGACGGCACGCGGCCTGCTGGTCCGGATCGTCAGAGCCTTGGTGGAGAAGGCGCGGACATCCGTCCATTCACCGTGAGTGCCCTTTCTTAAACTCGGAAGCAATGCCAGCAGCTTCCACCAGTGGTCAACTTCGAGACTATAGAAGTCGAGCAAGCCGTCGCTTGCCGTCGCGTCCTCATGAACCGTCATCCCGCCACCGTAGAAGCGACCATTTCCAACCGAGACCTGTAGCGTGCGAAGTTCTTCGGTGCGACCATCATGTTCGAGAGTTGCGGTGAAAAGCCCGGATCGGGCAAGCAGACGGGCTGCAACCATGCCATAGCCGAGCTTGCCCCAGCGCTTCTTAGCCTTTTCGGTTAAGGACATCGCCAGGTCAGCACTGAAGCCGACGCTCGCAACATTGAAAAACAGATAGCCGTTCGCATCACCGAGATCGATATCCGTGGTGTTGCTCTTGGCAATGACATCGATGGCGGCAGTCAGGTCGACAGGGAGTCCGATGGTGCGTGCAAAGTCATTCGCCGTACCGAGAGGAAGGACGCCTAAAGGCAGCCCCGTATTCAGCAGGCCCTTTGCTGCCGCGTTCAAGCTTCCATCGCCGCCACCAACAATGACGTATTGGACGGAGTTGCCATGCTCTTCGATAGCGTGTGACGTCGTCCCAGTATAACCCACGGGTAGTTCAACAAACTGAATCGAGGCTTGGGCAAGTAACTTTCGAACTTCAGGCAGTCGGACCTTGCCGCTTCGGGAATTCGGATTGACCAGCAACAGTGCCGTTTTACCTATCATGCGGCGGTATCCCTGCGCGTACATCAAGTGTGCGAAAGCGGCTAACACGTAGCAGGTTTTAACGTGCTGTTTAAAATCAACCTATGCTCATATGTGCACTGCAGCATAAACCGTCAATGGTGCTCTCGCGCTTCTCTGTGACGATCGTCATCCTGGAGGGAAATGAAACTCTGGTTCCAGAGTTCATCACCACTTGTTCATCCTTCACTTCTTAAACCTTAAGGGTCCGACCTTTAAGAAAGAGTGCGAGGCATGCCAACCGCCGATATCGTGCAGCCTCCTCATCGTTGGAAGGACCGCGTATGCTCCGGTAAGCCCCGAAAGACTGTAGCTGCATCTGATGATACTGGCGTCAGCTTCGGGATCGCTTATCTGGTCAGCTTTCTGACGTCTACCGACGAAAACTGCGGCATCACTATGCCTTTGAAAGAGAACCGACCCCAGGCTAAAGGCTAGGCTGTTCTCCGACGCCTTGATCGGACACGAACCTCCGAGACGGCACAGCGCTGTCCAGCCGAACTAATCGCCCGAAGACGTCCTTTCGGCATTGTTCGCGTACCTGAAGAACGAAAATGCCGGCCGCGGGAGGAACGGCAGACTTTTCGGGTAATCGAACGACGCCTGGGAGGAGGATTGCCGCTGTTCTGCCAAGTGCCTCATGGGATGAGTGGGCCTTAGACACGAAGCCATCCGGGGAGGAGTCTTCTTCGTTGATGAACATCTCCAAAAAATGGTATTTGTCATGTTGTGGTAAACCCGCGCTCGCGTTGCTGCGCAACGCGAGCCGCTAGGAGCTGTGTGCCCTTTGACTTTCTGGCATTCAATGGTTTGGCGCACAGATGGCATTCGCGTGATCTCCCCGGTCAAATGGAGACGCTTCGATGGCATAGTCGGCGCTCTCTGGGAGGCGGAAAGCCAAGCAGGCGCCAGCGGCTATTACCTTGCAGCCGACCCGCGCATCATGGTCTTCTTCGATGACGTATCATCGCGGGTCCGCATCTCGAACCAGAGTGGCGACTTCGAGCGAAATCACCGGCCCTTGACCCGGGCAATCTACATTCCGGCGGGCGTGCCGATGTGGACGACGAGCACGTCACTTCATCGCTTCTCGCATCTCAACCTGCATATTCATAAAGACCGTCTGCTGCGCTTCCTGTCGCCATCGGTCGGGCAGGCTGCCGCATTGTCAGCGCTGAAACAGCCTGCGGAATTACAGGATGCGCCGGGTCTGCAGGTGCTTGCCGGTCTGCTCGCCGAAGAACTGGACAATCTCTCTCGTCATGAGGTCTATGCGGAAAGCTTGGTCGGCAGCATCGTCACCGGACTGCTCGAGATCTCCGAACAGGGTGCTGGCAAAGCCGACGGCCGTCTGACCCAGGCACAGATGAACAAGCTTGCCGCCCGCATCGACGGGCTTGGTGACTGCCGGATGACCGTCGCTGAAATGGCGGCCACCGTCGGCCTGTCGGAAAGCTGGTTTGCCAACGTCTTCAAGCAGACGACAGGCAAGACCCCTCTCCAGTGGCAGCTCGCCCGGCGGATCGATCTTGCCAAGAAACTGCTGCTGGACAATGACTTGAGAGTTGCAGGTATTGCAGCGCAGCTCGGTTTCTCCGACCAGGCGCATTTCACTAAGGCATTCCGACAGGTCGCCGGCGAGACCCCCGCCGCCTGGCGGCGGATGCTGCAGGTACGCTAGCCACGATGTGATCCCAAAGAAAAAGCCCACCCGCTTTAAGGCGCGTGGGCTTTATCGTTTCGAGTTCCGCGTTACCAGGTCTGGCGCAGCGTCGCCATGACGGTACGGCCTGGATTGTAATAGACGCCGCCGCTGTCCTGGCTTGCAATGTGCTTTTCATCGAACACGTTGCTCATGTTGAGCTGGAACGTCGTATTCTTCTGGATCTTGTAGGTGAAGGAGGCATCGAACACGAAGGCGCTTTCCGAAGATCCGCTATTGGCAAGATCGAGGAAGTAGGAGTCGATGTATCGGCCGCCGACGCCGAACGTCATGTCGCCGCGGGCGCCCTCGCCGTCCAGCGTGTAGGTCATCCACACAGATGCCAGGTGCTTGGGTACACGCATCAGACGATTGCCGTGATTGACGCCACCGGGCTCGTCGATCTTAGAGTCGATATAGCTATAGGCTGCGATCACGTCGATGCTCTCGGTCACTTCTGCCTTAGCTTCAAGTTCGAAACCACGGTGGCGGACCTTTTCGACTGTCGACGGCAGATAGGTGACGCTGTCGTAGACGGTGATATTGCTCTTCGTCAGGTCATAGACGGACGCCGTGAACAGTGCGGGGAAGGCTTCCGGACGGTACTTGATGCCAACCTCATACTGGCGTCCAGTCGTGGGCTCGGTCCCGATGCCGGGAGGTGCAGCAGACTCGGCGTAGCTTGCGAATGCTGCGACTTCCTCGGTGATCTTGTAGCTTACGCCGAACCGCTTTGTGAACTTGCTCTGCGTATCGGAATCCGACGCGCTCGAGAAAAGGTCGTCCTGGCTCAGATCGAACCAATCGTTGCGCACGCCGATGCTGGTGGTGAGCTTGTCCCAGAAGGTCAGATCCTGCTGCAGGTACAGGCCCGTCGTCTTCTGGTCGTTTGCGGTACCGTAGGTTGGGTCGGTCGAAACCGGTCCGCCGGTATAAACCGGATCGGTCGTGCTGATCGGCGGTGCACTCGTATCGTACAGCCCGTAATTGTCCGACTTGAAGTTGTTGTAGTCGATGCCGACGAGCGTCCGGGTCTCGACATTGTCGAAATCCTTTTCGTACATCAGGTGCGCATCGACAACGAATTGCTCGGTCGAGGTATCGCTTCCAAAGAAGTAGCGATCCGCGAGGTTCGAGCCGTCGGTACGCGTATTCGACAGATAGGCGCTTCCGAACGCGGTATCGGAATTGCTGTAGCGCGCTTTCGAACCGAAGCTCAGGCCGTTGTCGAAGTCGTGGTCGAACATCAGGCTGTAGGAATTGCGGTTTGTGGTCAGGAAGTAATAGTCCGGCTCACCGAAGAACTTGTCGCGATCGAAGTCCGACCCGATCGGCTGACCGCCGCTGCCCGGAATGCCGTCCTTGTCGAGATGATCGAAAACGAAGGACAGGCTGGTAAGATCGGTCGGGCGCCATGTGAGGCCGCCCATGAGGAACTTCTCGTTGTCCTTGGAATAATCGTATTCCGCATCAGCATTCTGGAACTTGCCGGTGAGACGGTAGGACAGCGTATCGTCTTCGGTCAGATTGTCGCCGAAGTCGAAGCCACCTTCCTTGTGGCTGAATGAGCCGCCGGTGGCATAGACCTCTCCGAAGCGTTCGGTCTTCGGCAGCTTCGTCACGTAATTGATTGCGCCGCCCGGTTCGGCCGCGCCGAATCCCGAAGAACTCGTGCCCTTCAGAACCTCGATGCGCTCATAGGCATAGGGTTCTTCCTTGACGCCGCCGAATGTGCGGCCGATCGCCAGCCCGTCGCGATAGGTGTAAGGCGTGAAACCACGAATATCGATATAGTCGTAACGATCGTCACCACCGTAATAGTCGGTCACCACACCAGCCGTATACTGCACCACCTTCTCGACGCTGTCGGCGCCACGCTCCTCGATCTCCTTCGACGTGATGACGGAGATGGATGCCGGCGCAACGAGAATATCGGTCGGCATTCTGCCGACTGCGGTGGCCTCCGTCGCGACGATCGATAGGGAATCGTTGCTCGTATCGAGCGTCGTGCCGCTTCCGCTGATCACGATCGGCGCCAAGGTCGTATTGGACATCGAGCTGCCGGCTTCCTGCGCGGCCAACATGGTCGGTGACAGCGAGACAAGCGCCGTACAAGCGAGGAGGACAGCTTTCGAGGAGCGAGTGGTAATCCGGTACGCGCAGCGGCCTGCTATATCCATATCCATATTGCAAATTCCAAGGTTGGCGTGATCTTCGGGGGAAAGGCCGCAAAGTCATTACCCGCCCAAGCAATGAACTGCTATAGCCCCAGCAAGTGTCTTACCAGAAATGTCCCCTGAAACGCTGATAACTTGAGAATGATACTCCGGTATTGTACCTTTTTCTGAAATTGTAGAAAACCACGGAAATTGCAAGCCGACATTTGCGCAACTGTCGGCTTCTCGTTGACGCCGTCTCGTGAACCTGAGAATGAGTGTCCACTTTTAAGTGAGGAAAAGGTCACCCGATGAAGCTGTCTTTTATCCTTGCCGTGCGATTTGCGGCAGTATGTCTTTTCCCTGCGCTTCCGGGCGTGGCGGCCGCAGCCGACGGTCAGGCCTATCCCATCGTCCTCAAGAACGCGCTCGGAACCGCTGATATCACGAAGAAACCCGTGCGTGTTGCAACGGTCGCCTGGGCCAATCACGAAGTGCCGCTCGCGCTTGGTATCGTGCCTGTCGGCTTTGCCCGCGCAAATTTCGGCGATGATGACGGTGATGGCGTACTGCCTTGGGTGGCGGAGCGACTGAAGGAACTTGGAGCTGAAACGCCTGTGCTGTTCGACGAGGGAGACGGCATCGATTTCGAGGCGGTCTCCGCGACCCGGCCCGATGTGATACTCGCCGCCTATTCCGGCCTCAGCCAAGCGGATTACGACACGCTGAGCCTGATCGCGCCGGTCGTTGCCTTTCCCGACGCGCCGTGGTCGACCGACTGGCGGGCAATGATCCGGCTCAATAGCGCCGGCATGGGAATGTCGGCCGAGGGAGAGGCCCTTATCACAAGGATCGAGGGACAGATCGTCGATACAGTCGCAGGCCATCCGGAGATAACGGGCAAGTCGGCGATGTTCATCACCCATCTCGACCCGACCGACCTCAGCACGGTCAACTTCTACACAGCCCACGATACCCGCGTGAAGTTCTTTGCCGATCTCGGCCTGACCTCGCCGAAAAGCGTGGTGGAAGCATCGCGCTCAGGCAAGTTTTCCGGATCCGTCAGTGCCGAGCGGATCGATGCTTTCGACGACGTCGATATCGTCGTCACCTATGGGGGCGAGAAGCTTTTCGATGCTCTGAAAACCAATCCGCTGACCTCGCGCATGCCGGCGGTGGCGAAGGGCGGGCTCGTCATGCTCAGCCGCAATCCGCTCGGCACAGCCGCTAACCCGACGCCGCTTTCGATCTCCTGGCTGCTGAAGGACTACGTGGCGCTATTGTCCAAGGCCGTGGGCACGACCGCTCCAAACTGATGATGACGGCTCGCCCCCCCGACGCGAAACACCGCGTATCTGCCATCGCGCTAACGAACCGCAACCGCGCCCTGTGGCTTGCCGGTGTCGTGGCGCTGCTCGCCGCGCTCTGCGCGTTGTCGGTTACGGTCGGCACACGCGACGTGAGCTGGAGCGATATCACTGCTGCTCTCGCTGGCCGAACGGACAGCCTCGGCCAGGCTGCCGTCGCATTGCGTATCCCGCGAACGCTTCTTGGTCTCTTGGCCGGTTCGGCACTTGGTCTTGCCGGCGCCGTGATGCAGGGCGTCACCCGCAATCCGCTTGCCGATCCCGGTATCCTTGGGGTCAACATGGGTGCGTCGCTCGTCGTGGTGATCGGCATTGTCTGGTTTCAGATCGAGACTGCGGGAGCGTATATCTGGTGGGCGATCGCAGGAGCGGCGCTCGCTGCCGTGTTCGTCTATACGATCGGCTCGCTCGGGCGTGGCGGCGCGACGCCGTTGAAGCTGGCGCTGGCGGGGGCCGCGACTTCAGTCGCCTTTGCGTCTCTCGTCATTGCCGTGGTTCTGCCGCGCGCCGATATAGCCGGCGGCATCCGCTCTTGGCAGATCGGCGGCATTGGCGGGGCGACATCAGAGAGGATCTGGCCGGTCCTGCCGTTTCTCGCCGTCGGCTTCGCGATCAGCCTTCTGTCGGCCCGCAAGCTGAATTTGCTGGCACTGGGTGACGAGCTTGCCGTCGGTCTGGGCGAACGGGTTGCCTTCGCTCGCGCGTCCGCCTCGATCGGCGCTATTCTTCTCTGTGGCGCAACGACTGCCGTTTGCGGCCCGATCGGTTTCCTCGGACTTGTGGTGCCGCATGTCTGCCGGCTGCTGGTCGGGATAGACCACCGCTGGCTTCTGCCGTTTTCGGCGCTCGGCGGCGCCTGTCTACTGATCGCCGCCGACGTTGCGGGCCGCATAGCCGCCCGACCGGCGGAGATCGATGTTGGTATCCTGACTGCGCTGATCGGAGCGCCGGTCTTCATCTGGATCGTACGCCGCCAGCGCGTGCGAGAACTCTGACGATGGTTTCCACCTCGCTGCAGACACTGATTGCCAATCGCCGACGCCGACAGCGCCGCTACCGAAGCGTGGTTTCCATTCTGGCGCTGCTGGTCGTGGCGCTGTTTGCGCTCAGCCTCGCCATCGGTCAGACCGTGACGCCACCACTCGAGGTGATCCGTGTCCTGCTCGGCGAACAGATCGGAGGCGCATCCTTTACCGTCGGACAGCTGAGGCTGCCGCGTGCTGTGATGTCGGTTCTTGCCGGATTGAGCTTCGGTCTTGGCGGCGTCACCTTCCAGCTGATGTTGCGCAATCCGTTGGCAAGCCCGGACATCATCGGGATAACCTCAGGCGCAAGTGCTGCGGCGGTGTTTGCCATCATCGTCCTGTCGCTGAACGGTCCGTTCGTTTCAATCATCGCAGTCGTCGCGGGGCTCGGCGTTTCCATGCTCGTCTGCGGCCTCTCCTTCCGCAACGGAGTGGCCGGAACACGGCTTATCCTGGTCGGCATCGGCATCTCGGCCATGCTGGAAAGCATCATCGCCTATATCCTCTCCAGCGCACCGGCCTGGAACCTGCAGGAGGCGATGCGCTGGCTGACCGGCAGCGTTAACGGTGCCCAACTCGGCCAGGCAATCCCACTTCTCGCTTCGCTTGCCGTGTTCGGCGGCCTTCTGCTCAGCCGCAGCCGCGATCTGGAAGCGCTGCGCCTCGGAGACGATATGGCATCCGCCCTCGGCGTAGGAGTGGCGCGGACCCGCATGCTGATCATGGTTGCTGCCGTCGGCATGATCGCCTCGGCGACCGCCGTATCGGGGCCGATCGCGTTCGTCGCCTTCCTGTCTGGGCCAATCGCCGCGCGTATCGTCGGCAGTAGCAGTTCGCCGCTAGTTCCGGCAGCTCTGATCGGGGCGGTGCTGGTGCTGGCTGGCGATTTCGCCGGTCAGTTCCTGCTGCCGAGCCGTTATCCGGTCGGTGTCGTGACCGGAGCCCTGGGCGCACCCTACCTCATCTACCTGATCGTACGCGTCAACCGTACCGGAAGCGCCCTATGAACAGTGCAATGCCAGAACACACGCTCGAAGCCCACGGGCTGTCGACCGGTTACGGCACCGACAACATCCTGCATGACCTCGACCTGACGGTCCCGCCGGGCAGGATCACGGCCATCGTCGGCGCCAATGCCTGCGGCAAGTCCACGCTGCTGAGAGCCATGTCGCGGCTTCTGGCCCCGCGGGAAGGTCAGGTTCTGCTCGACGGCAAGTCGATCCACCGCATGTCGGCCAGGCTGCTTGCCCGGACCATGGGCCTCCTCCCCCAGTCGCCGATCGCACCTGAGGGCATCGCGGTTGCCGATCTGGTCAGCCGCGGCCGACATCCGCACCAGAACCTGTTTTCCCGTTGGACGCGTAAGGATGACGAAGCCGTCGATGCGGCATTGACCGCCACACGCACGACCGAACTTGCCGAAAGACCCGTGGACGAGCTTTCCGGCGGTCAACGCCAACGCGTCTGGATCGCCATGGCGCTGGCACAGGAGACCGACATCCTGTTGCTGGACGAGCCCACGACCTTTCTCGACATCAGCCACCAGATCGACGTTCTCGACCTTCTGACCGATCTCAACCGCGAGCGTGGCACGACTGTTGTCATGGTCCTGCACGACTTAAACCTTGCCGCTCGCTACGCCGACCATCTGGTCGCCATCGCAAAGGGTCGGGTCCATGTCTCCGGCTCCCCCGAAGAGGTCCTGACGCAACAGAACATCCGCGCCGTATTCGGGCTCGAAAGCCAGATCATCACCGACCCGGTCTCCGGCCGTCCCATGATGCTGCCGATCGGCCGGTATCGCGTTTTGGGGTGTTGAACGGCAAGGTCATATAGCTCCTTGATGGGACCAGAACCTACGACCCGGTCATTAGAGATCAAATCACTAAGATTCCTTAGGCAGTTCATCAGCTCATTAGTGGAGGAACGCTGTGTCAGCCTGCCGAGGGATTACAAGTTGGCGGGTCGATGAGCCCACGCCCTCCGCAATGACGACCAGATCGTACTGTTCGATCTTTCCGCTTGCGAAGGTAACCGAGACGGCATCTGCTACCTCCTCGCTCTCGATCGGGTCAAAGGGCGCAAGGTCGGCTTACAGGAACCACGCTTCGGCCGCTGTCAGCAGTTTCTTCTCGTCTCTCATTCCTTCCTGGAACAAGCGGAAAAGCAGCATCGCGAGCTCGTCGGGATGCGTGTCGTGTATCGGCA
>Ga0308159_1001702_pt1 | contig 29293 bp, 18 predicted proteins | sample PhyCR1_FD_201040 | JGI IMG/M metagenome (GOLD analysis project Ga0308159, IMG submission 201040) | Phyllosphere microbial communities from UC Gill Tract Community Farm, Albany, California, United States - DLSLC.R1 | ecosystem: Host-associated > Plants > Phyllosphere > Unclassified | place: USA...
GATCGTGTAATAGTCGAAGGACAGGCTGAGCCCCGGTGCCCAGCTCGGCCGCGACAGGACCACGCCCGCCTCGGTGCTGCGCGCGATTTCGGGGCGCAGATTGGGATTGCCCAGCGAGTTCTGGATGATCAGGACCTGGGTATTGCGGAACGGATCGGTGAAGTTCGGCACCGTCGTCGTCGTGGGGGCGGCGAACAGCTCGGACAGGTTCGGCGCCCGCACGTCGCGCGAGGTGACGGCGCGTAGGCGGAAACCGTCGAGCGGGGTGTCCCAGGTGCCGCCCAGCTTCCAGGCATAGACCGCACCCGAGGTCGAATAATGGGTGGCACGACCCGCCGCGCTCAGATTGGCGCGGCCCAGGCTCTCCGAATTGATCAGCGGCAGGTTGAGCTCCAGGAAGCTCTCATACACGTCATATTTGCCCGAGCCGTTCTTGTAGTTGCCCGCATACCAGTTGCTGCCGGTCGCCGAATTCAGGAACGGGTCGGCGGGATAGGCGGCCGAATTGGGGCTGATCGCCGAGACCCCCGCGCCATAAGGATCGGCGTTCACCCGGTACGCCTCGCGCCGATACTCGACGCCGGTCGCGATCGACAGCGGCCCGGCCCACAGGTCGATCAGATTGCCCGAAATGCTGCCCGCCGCGGCATCCTGGGTCTGGCGGGTATGCTGGAACGGACCGTTGGCGGGAACGATATAGGCCAGTGCGGCGGCCGAGGGCGTCGCGCCGCCGAAGATGTTGATCGGCTGGCAACCGCTGGCCCGGGCGGCCGCATCGGCGCAGACGATCTGGCCGTTCAGCGTCGTCGCGTTGATCGCCTGGTTATAGCGTCCGGTCAGGCTGATATTGTCGACATCGATGTCGGTGACGTTGATGCCATGCTCGTAATAGACGTCATAGGTCCAGCTGCCGCCGAACACCTCCGCCTTGCCCTTCAGACCGCCGACGAAGCGATATTGGCGGCGATCGGTGTTGACCTTGATGTTCGGCAGGATCGCGTTGCTCAGGCCATAGCTAAACTGGGTGATCCCGTTGGCGGCGCATTGCTGCTGAATGGATTGCGGCAGATAGGGGTTGGAACACTGGATGGTCAGCCCCGTCTTGGACGCACCGGGATTGGGCTGGTTGCTGGTCTTCACCTGCGCGATATTGGCGGTGACATACAGTTCCATGTCGGGTGCGATGTCATAGCCGATGCGGGTATAGCCGTTGACCCGCTCCAGCGCGGATTGCAGCGAGGTGCCCGAGCCGACATGGCCCGACTGGTCGCCGCCGACGCAGAAACCGACATAGCATCCGATGACGTTGCCCGCGGCGTTCTTGGCGGGAACGCCGTTCGACCCGTATTGAAAGGGGAAGGGATTGCCGTTGGCGTCGAACGCCGTGCCCTGGAGAGGTCCGGAGCTGATCAAGCCGTATTTGGTGTACTGATAGGCCTGGCCATGGTCACGGTAGAGGAATTGCGGCGTGCTGCCGTTGCGGATGCCGGTATCGACCAGCGTCGACGCGCGGTACCAGTCGCGGCTGCCCGCCAGATCCTCACCGAAATTGCCCGGCCCGACACCCTGATCCTTGGCATATTCGCCGCTGACGATCAGGTGAAGCCGGTCGCCCGCCAGCGCCTTGCCGAACGCCGCCTGGGCCAGCACCTGGCCGTTATCGCCATAGGTGGTGACGCCGGTCTGGAGATTGCCCTTGAACCCGGTGAAGCGCGTGTCGGTGATGAAGTTGATGACGCCGCCGACCGCGTCCGAACCCCAGGAGGCCGAGGCACCGCCGGTCACGACATCGACCCGCTTGATCAGCAATTGCGGGAACTGACTGATATCGGGAACGCCGGTGACGTTCGCGCCGACCACCCGCTGCCCGTCGAGCAGCGTCAGGGTGCGGATCGTGCCGAGGCCACGCAGCGAAAAGGAGCTGAGGCCCTGCTGCCCGCTCGACGTGCTGAAGGTGCCCGTCGTCGCGCCGGTTGACCCTTGCAGGGACGGCAGTTGGGCGACGGTGTTGAAGATGTTGGGCTGGGCGTTGGCCTGGATCTGCTCCTCGCCGATGACCGTGGTCGGCGTGGGGGCGTTATAGCCATTGGCGGTGATGCGGGTGCCGGTGACGACGATATCGCGCTCGCTGGCCGCTTGTTCCTGAGCGCCCGTCGCAACGTCGGAAGCTTGGGTCTGCTGTGTCGGTGCAGCCATTGCGGGGCTGGCGATCAGCGCCAAGGCCAAGGCCGCAACGCTGGTAGCGTTTCCGGATTTCCACGAGGCGCGGCTGCGCCGGTTGCCGATGCTCATCACTCCATCCCCTCACTCGAATCGCAGAGCGTGGCCGGTGATCTTTGGCCCCTCCGTCTCCCGCCCGCTTTACCGCAGGGACGAAGGGGCGGCATCTACGACCATAGTCGGTATCGTGGGTTGCTCAGGGCTTTGCGGCGTACAATCCATGATGGGTCAGGATGAACAGCGTCCGCCCGTCGGTGCCGCCGAACACCAGCTGCAAGGGGCGCTCGGGTACGTCGATCCGGCCAAGTTCGGTGCCTGTCGCGTCATAGACGAAGACCTGTCCGTTCGCGACATAGACCCGTCCGTCCGTGCCCGTGACGACGCTCTCGCCGCCGCGATGGGCTAAGGGTTTCAGCTCGGTCACGGCGCCGCCCGCACCGACCAGCCCGGTATAGGTCCGGTCCTCCGACCCGTTGGCGATGGCGATCCGGGTGCCGGGGCGCGCAGCAATCAGGCCATAGGTGTCGAGCGTGTCCGAAAAGCGCCAGCCGCGATGATCCGTCGGTCCCTGCTGCCACACGCGGAAGGCGGGCAGGGCGATGCTGCCATCGGGGGCGACATAGGATAGTGGCATGGGCTGGCCGATGTCGCGGGCGAACATCTCGGCCAGGGTGGTGAACCGGTCGGTGGCGGGGTCGTACTGATCGCGGAACTCGCCATTGACCCAGAGGCTGCCGGGCAGGGCGATCCGGGCGCCCGGCGGTGTCGCGGCGCTCGGCGATAGGAGCGTCACGGCGGCAGGGGCCTTGGGATCGATGCTGTAGACCGTCGCGGCAGGCCCTGCAGACGACAGGACCAGCAGCTTGCCCGAGCCATCCACCGCCAGGTTCACCGGGTCGAGCGGCGCGTCGGATACGACCGACAGGCCTTCCGCCTCGCTCCAGCCATGGATGCGCTGGAAATAGCGATCGACGAAATAGAGCTTGCCGCTGGCATCGGTCGCCCCGCCGCCGAGCGAGTAGAAACCGTCCGCCAGCCGCCGGACGGGCGTCAGGCTGGGCGAGGGCTCGGGCAGGGCGGCGGGGGAGACGTCCAGCGTCGCGAACTCGCGCTCGCGCACCTCCGCCCCGCGCGTCATGTCGCGGATCGCATTTTCGTAAGGATATTTGCTCGCCCGCAAATAGGTGCCGCAGCCATCCGCCTGACAGGTTGCAAAGCCGCTTTCGGCATTCACATGGACGTTGCGGAAACGGATGTCGTTCCGACCATACAGCGCGATCGCGGCCTTGGCGGGCTGGAGCGAACGGGTGACGCGGTAAGCGTGGAGATTGGCGAACAGCACGTCGCGCACGTTGCGTAGCTCGAAGGCGACGGCATCGCGGCTTTCACCCGCTTCCTCCTCGGTCTGGGGCGCAAGGAACTCCCAATGCGCGACCCGGTCGAGCACGATCTCGGCGCGACGATGATGCTCGGCGGACATCTGATAGACATGGCCAGGCGTCTCGGTGTTCGACACCAGCATTCCGGCAGAGGCATAGGTGTCGGGAGTCCATAGCCCGTTGAACGTACCGCCACCGCCGTCCGTCACCCACAGGCTGGGATAATGGCCGTCCCAGCGCTGCGTCGGATCGGGATCGCCGGTGTGGTCGGCGTTATAGGGATCGAAGCGGCTGCCATCGGCGCGGAAGGTGCCGTGCCCGCCTTGGAACTTCACATCGTCCACCAGCGAACCCTCGCCCGCACGCCAGAGCAACGCCGTGGCTCGCGGGTTGCGCCCGCCCGCCGCGAGACCGAGGCCGGAGACGATGGCGTCGCCCCCCTTGGCGCTCTCGATCAGTCCCTTCGCGCTGCCGACGCCCCGAAAGGCCGGGCTGTCATCGGTCAGGACGATCTGGGTCACGCTGGGATGCAGGCCGATCAGCACGCTGTCGGTGCGCAGGCGTAGCGTGTCGCTGATCCGGTAGAAACCGGCGGGGAAATAGAGGATGCGGTGCGTGTCGATCGCCCGTTGCAGCGCGGCGGTGTCGTCGGTCGCATCGTCGCCCTTGGCGCCGAGGTCGCGGACATTGGTCCAGCGTTCGACCGGCGGAAGGGCACGGATCGCGGGATCCTCGCGGGACGTCGATGCGGACAGCGGCACCGCATCCGCCTTGGTCGCATAGCGCCCCGTCTGGCCAACTGACGGCACTGCCAAACCGTAGGAAAAGTCGCGCATCCGGTAACGTCGGGCGGGGCCGGTAATCGTCCGCCCACTGTCGCGGAACTGCGCGAAGATCGGCGTGTCGCTCGCGGTCGCGTCCTGGAAGCCGATTTGCGTATAGGCATTGTCCTCGTTGCTGATGACGATGCCTGCTCGCGCCACCCGCTCGAACCGGACCTTCTTGCCCCAGAACCAGTCACCATAGCCCCGGTCGATCTCGATCCCGACGGGCACATTGCGGATCAGCGTGTTGACCAGAGTCAGCCCCGCCTCATGCTCGCGGATCGCCGCGTCGCGCTGTCCGTCGAAGCTGGAGTCGATCAGCGTGTAGGACCAGGCGGGAGACGGCTTCTCGGTCAGGATGCCGTAGCGCCCGCCATGGAAATGCAGGTCCTGCCCCAGATTGCCGACCTGATAGATGCCCGCCAGCGCATCGCCCAACCGGAAGTCGATATGCGCCAGATAGCTGTGCTGGGCGGTGTGAAAACGGACGGCGGTCGCGGCCGGATTGCCCGCCCCGATCTCGAAATCGACATTGGCCATGGCCGAATAGAAGGTGCCCGAATTGGCGTCGGCGATGCTCTTGTCGAAGGGGACGCTGGTCGGCGGCGGCACGGGGACCGGCGCTGCGTCCTTGCCCGTTTCGGGGGGCAGCGTGCCGGTGAAGAAGACCATAGTCCCGACGCCCTGCTGGAACCCGGGGGTCGCGGGGGCTAGGACGAAGACGGGGCGCGTCTTACCCACGCCGAACAGGCGGACGCCCGGCCGCATGTAGAGCGTACGGCTCAGCCGATACCGCCCCGAAGGCAGGAAGACGATCCCGCCGCCGCCCTGGCCCGGCACCCGGTCGATCGCCTGCTGTATCGCCACGCCGTCGTCGCTCCGACCGTCACCGCGCGCCTGCACCGTCACCGCGCGGGGATCGGCGGGCGCGCGGGTGAAGACGGAGGCAGGGCGACCGGCCCAAACCGGCGACGCAGCGGTTCCGGCGAGCAGCGCCAGAACGGCAAGGGAAAGCGGGCGCGTCATGGCGGTCATCCTCATCGGGCGGAACGGATCGGGGGCAAGGCAATTGGGATAGGCAAGGCGACGCTTCGGCACGACTGCGACAAAGGTCGTAATGGCCTTGTCGTCCAAGGCGCGATAGCGAGGATCGAACGGGCATGGCCGACAGTGCCGATGCTAACGACAAGGGGTGCGGGTGAAGGCGAAAGACGGCAACGGCACAGGCGCACGCGCCCATGGCATCGTGGTGATGGGCGTCAGCGGCACGGGCAAGACTACCCTGTCCGAGCGGCTGGGCGCGGAGCTCGATTGCCCGGTGCTGGAGGGCGATGCGTTTCACTCGGCCGAGAATGTCGCGAAGATGCGCACCGGCCATGCCCTGACCGACGCGGATCGCTGGCCCTGGCTGGATCGTCTCGGCGGGGCGATCGGGGAGACTGCGAGGAACGGCGGGACGGCCATCGCCGCCTGTTCGGCGCTCCGCCGGGTGTATCGAGAGCGTCTGCGGGCAGCGGCGGGCGTGCCGCTGTACTTCGTCTTCCTCGACACGGATGCCCAGGAGATTGCCAGGCGGATGAACGGGCGCAAGGACCATTACATGCCGCCCAGCCTGCTCGACAGCCAACTGGCGACGCTGGAGCGGCCGACGGCGGACGAATGCGCGTTGAGGCTGGATGCCGGACTGCCGCCCGAAACGCTGGTCGCCCAGGCGCTCGGGTGGGTGAAGGGCGCTTGAGACGCTCACGGCATCAGCCGCTTGCGCCCCTGCGACAGATGCCAGCGCATCGCCAGGGCCGCGCCGTCGGGGTCGCGGCCCCGGATGGCCTCGACGATGGCGTCATGCTCGTCCATCATCGCGCCGATCACCTCGGGCGGGCGCGAGCGTGAGATGTCGACCCCGGCGCGCAGGATGTGCATCACCTCGTCCTTCAAATGGTCGAAGACGGGGATGAAGGCCGAATTGCCCGTCGCCTCGACGATGGCCCGGTGGAGCACCCAGTCCTCGTCATGCGCGGGCGCGTCGGACAGGAGCGCGGCCCGCAGGGCGGTCAGTGCCTGCTCGATCGCTTCCATCTGTTCGCTCGACCGGCGCAATGCCGCCAGCCGTGCGGTCTCCGCCTCCAGGACGAACCGCACCTCATAGGTGCCCAGCGTCTTGGCCAGCTCGTCCATCGGCATATGGGTGCCCAGCCGCTCGGACGGGCGGCGCTTGACGTAGGAGCCCGCGCCGCGCCGCGCCTCGGTAATCCCGTCCGATGCCAGTCGGGCCAGCGCCTCGCGCACGATGGTGCGCGACATGCCGAACGTCTCGGCCAGCCTCGCCTCGGAGGGCAGGCGGTCGCCGATCGCCAGCCCCTCGTCATTGATGATGCGGACGATCGCCGTATAGGCCCGGTCCGCCAGCCGCCCTTCATTCATCGTCGCCCCCGCTTCAGACGATATGGCTCAAGACCATCACCAGCGCGAGGCCGACGACGGAGATCACCGTCTCCAACATCGACCAGGTTTTGAACGTGTCGGCGGTGCTGGTGCCGACATAGCTTTTGACCAGCCAGAAGCCCGGATCGTTGACATGGCTGAAGAACACCGAGCCCGCGCCGATCGCGAGGACCACGAGTTCGGGGGAGACGCCCGACCCGGCGACCACGCCCGGCATGATGCCGACCGCCGTGATGGTCGCGACCGTCGCGGACCCCGCCGCCAGCCGGATACCGACCGCGACCAGCCAGCCGAGCAGCAGCGGCGAGATGGCGTACATGGTGACCAGCCGGGCCAGCAGATCCGACAGGCCTGCGCTGACCAGCACCTGCTTCAGCGCGCCGCCCGCGCCGATCGCCAACAGGATCGCGCCCGCCGCGCCCATCGTCTCATGCCACACCGCGTCCTGGATCGTCGCCTCGCGCAGCCGCCGTCCGAACAACAGGGGCAGGGCGAGCAGATTGGTAACGAGCAAGGCGATCACCGGATTGCTCGCTGCGACCAGCCAGGCGGCGCCCTTCAAGTCTGTGGAAAGTTGTCCCAACTCGCCCGTTGCGATCAGCAGCACGGGCAGCAGCACGATGAACAACGCGGCCCCGCGCCCCGGCACCGCGATGTCCAGCCGGTGGTCGCCCAAGACGGGCGGCGCCAGGCGGACGCCCGGCGTGACGATCCGCGCCAGCACCGGCCCTGCGATAATCGCGGTCGGAATGGCGACCAGGATGCCGTAGAGCATCGTCCGGCCCAGATTGGCCCCCAGCGCCTCGACCGCCAGCAGCGGGCCGGGATGCGGGGGCACCAGCGCATGGACGACACCCAGTCCGGCGAGCGCGGGCATGATGAGGCGCAGCTTGGCGGTATCGCGCGCCTCGCCATCGGGCGTGTTCATCGCCTCCGCCGCCGCCACGACGATCGGGAGCAGCAGGACAAGGCCCGTCTCGAAGAACAGCGGCAGGCCGATCAGGATCGCGATGCCCAAAGTGGCCCAGGGCGCCGCCTTAGCGCCGGTCAGCCGCAATGCGTTCTGCGCCAGCGCCGCTGCCGCGCCCGACAGGTGCAGCATCGCCCCCAGCGACAGGCCGAGCGCCACGACCAGGCCGGTTCCGCCGACGATATCGCCCACGCCCTTCTGCACCGCCTTGGCGATATCGGCGAGAGGAAGCCCGGCGAGTAGTCCGACCGTGAACGCGCCGCACAGCAGGCCGATAAAGGGATGCAGCCGCCCCTTCACGATCATCAGGACGGCGAGCAGGATGCCCGCCAACGCGGACGCGATCAGGCGGATATCCTCGCCGGTCACGGGCGGGCTCCGCACGTCATCTGGTTCAAGCGCGTGATGTGGTTCAAGCTCTGCGGATCGCGCATCGACACCCCTCCATGGTCCATGGCGGCGTTTTCACCTGCCGGACTTTACCGGTAATCTGTAGGACAGGTTTTTGGGTATGGGCAATAGAAAAGGGGTTGATCCGGGGCAATTGGCGGGAGCATGATAAAAACCTGTCCAACCGAATCCACATAGATTGGATCGAGCAGGACGCGGGATCATGTCGGCGCACAGACCGACAGCCTTTGGCCCAGCCGGGCTGCATAGTGGAGGATGACGATGGAAGGGACACGTCCGACGGCCTGCGAACCCCTGAGCGCGAGCGCCGAAGCGCCCTCGCTCGCACGGCTGACCCCAACCCAGATGAAGGTGCTGCGCGGCGTCCATTCGGGGATGCTTAACAAGCAGATCGCGTTCGATCTGGGCATCGCCGAGGCGACGGTGAAGGCGCACATGACCGCGCTGATGCGCAAGCTGAACGTGCGCAACCGGACGCAGGTGGCGATCGCAGCGCAGGCGCTCAGCCTCCACGCCTGATCCAGGTTGGCGACGCCGGTCGCCGTGCCGCTACGCTGAAGCCCACCGATAAGAGGAGAGGGCAATGAAGACGAACTGGCTGCTGAGCGCGGCGGTGGTGATGGCCGCTGCACCCCTGATGGCGGCCCCTGCTGCCGCCCGGTCCTCGACCTCCATCTATCGCACCGCCCCCGCCGATCCGCGCGCGATCACCATTCGCGGCGTGGGCGACGGGCGCGCCGATGACAGCGCCGCGATCCAGCAGGGCATCGACGAAGCGGCCAAGGGCGGCCATGGCGGCATCGTCTTCCTGCCCTCTGGCCGCTATCGGATCAGCCGAACGATCGTCGCGCGCTCGGGTGTTCGCCTGTTCGGGGTCGGTTCGACGCGGCCCGAGATCCTATTGGCCGATGCGACGCCGGGCTTCGGCTCGGGCATCGCCGCGATGATGACCTTTGCAGGCGACGACCAGTATCGATCGGGCAAGCCGCCGGTGCCTGTGCCGACGACGGTGCCGTTCGATCCGACGCTGTACGACGCCACCTCCTCGACCTTCTATTCCGCGCTCGCCAATGTCGATTTCCGCATTGGAGAGGGCAATGCGGGTGCGGTCGGGGTGCGGTTTCGCGTCGCGCAGCATGGCTATATCCGCCATGTCGATTTTCATATCGGATCGGGCTTTGCCGGTGTCTATCAGGCAGGCAATGCCGCACAGAATCTGCGCTTTTTCGGCGGCCGATATGGTATCGTTACCGAGAAGACCTCGCCCGCCTGGCAGTTCACGCTGATCGACAGCGACTTCACCGGTCAGCGCGAGGCGGCGATCCGGGAGCATGAGGTCGACCTTACGCTGGTCAACGTCGCCATCCGCGACACGGCCGTCGGAATCGAGATCGACAGAGGCTATTCGGACTCGCTTTGGGGCAAGCAGGTGCGGTTCGAGAATGTCCGCGATGCGGGCGTCGTCATCTCCTCGGAAAAGAGCGTCTTTACCCAGATCGGTTTCGACAATGCGATCGGCATCGCCACGCCCGTCTTCGCCAGGTTCCGCGACAGCGGGCGGGTGGTGGCGGGCGCGGGGCCGCGCTACCGCGTCGCTGATTTCGGCTATGGGCTGAAACTGCCCGAGCTGGGGCAGATGGGCGACTTCGCGACCGATGTGAAGATCAGCCCGCTGGGCCGGACGCCTGCGAGAGCCAAGCCCGCCATCCCCGCGCTTCCGCCGGTTGGCGCCTGGGTGAATGTCCGCGATCTAGGCGTAAAGGGCGACGACACCACCGACGACACCGCTGCCTTGCAACGCGCGATCGACACGCACCGCGTCCTCTATCTGCCAATGGGGCGCTACCGGGTCAGCGACACGCTGCGGCTGCGCCCCGACACGGTGCTTATCGCGCTGCACCCCAGCCTGACCCATATCTATCTGGCGGACGATGCCCCGGGCTATCGCGGGGTCGGATCGGCCAAGGCGCTGATCGAAAGTGCGAAGGGCGGGGCGGGGATCGTCTCGGGCATGGGGCTGTGGACCGGCGGGGTCAATCCGCGCGCCACCGCCTTGCTGTGGAAGGCGGGCGAGGCATCGCTGGTCGATGACGTGAAGATCCAGGGTGGCGGCGGTACGGTGCTGACGCCGGGCAGCCCGATCGGCTTTGGCGACCAACGGGCGCGGTTCGACGGGCAACATCCCAGCATCTGGGTGACGGACGGCGGCGGCGGCACGTTCAATGCGCTTTGGTCGCCCAATACGCTGGCCTCGGCGGGGTTCTACGTCTCGAACACGACGACGCCGGGGCATGTCTATCAACTGTCGGCCGAGCATCATTACCGGGCCGAGATCGTGCTCGACCATGTCGCCAATTGGGAATTCCTTGCCCCGCAGACCGAGCAGGAGGTGCGTGACGGCGTCAACGCCGTGTCGACCGAATTCCGACACAGCCGCAACATCCTGTTCGCCAACTATCACGGCTATCGCGTCACCCGCACCGCCAAGCCGATGGATGCGGCCGTCAAGCTGTATGACTCCGGCGACATCCGTTTCCGCAACGTCCATGTGAATGCCGAGAGCGGCTTTGCCAGCTGCGACGCCAAGGGCTGCGGCACCTTTCTCCGCGCGAGCAAATATCCGTTCGAGAATTCGATCAAGGATATGACTCGCCAAACGGAGGTGCGCGAGCGGGAGTTCGCCCGCCTCGACGTGCCGCCCGCTCCCGCCAGCGCGGCGATGGCGTCGGCGGTGCCGGTGTCGCCCGGTGTCAGCAAGCTGGCGGACGGTTTCTATTCGATCGCCGGGGCGGCGGTCGATGCGACGGGGACGCTGTACTTCATCGATCGCTTCTTCCAGCGTATCCATAGCTGGTCGGAGGCGAAGGGGCTGAATATCGTCGCCGACGCTCCGCTTGATGCGGTCAATCTGGCGGTCGATCGGTCCGGCCATCTGCTGGTCCAGTCCTCGGCCGGACGCGACGGCAGTGTGTACAGCATCGACCCGTCTGCTCCGGCGGCGGTGACCGTGATCCCGCCGACCCCCGTCCGGGCGCATTCGGGCGCGCAGACGCTGCTGCCGGTCAATGTCTGGGAAAATGGCGAGTTTGCCGACCGGATCGACCCCAAAAGCTACAGCTATCCGACCATGGCCGAGATGTTCGCCGCCAAGATGGGCGCGGCCAAGGTGCAGGAATATGTCTCGCCCGATGGGTCGCTGGTGCTACCCGCCTTTCGTGTGTGGAACCAGGGGCCGGACGATCATCAGGGCTGGCGCTGGTCCGACACGCTCGACGCCTATGGCTTCGCGCCCGCGCCGGTCGGGGGCGAGGTGGTGCTGACCAACGGCTCGGAGAACCGGACCTATGCCGGACGGGTCGGCGAGGGCGGGCGCATCACCGATCTGCGGGTGCTGGCCGAGCGCGGTGGCGAGAGTGCGGTCCGAGATGCGGCGGGCAGGCTCTATGTCGCGAACGGACAGGTCTTCGTCTACAATCCCGATGGCTCGCTGTTGCGCCGGATCGACGTGCCCGAAAGGCCGCTGCAACTGGTGCTGGGCAGGGAAGAGGTGGGAGGAAAGCCGGGGCGGCTGTTCATCCTGACCCATCACGCGCTCTATTCCGCCACGCTATAGGGAGGCATGGTCGATCCGTCCGTCGAGGAGCCGGAGGCGTCGCGCCACGTTATCGTGCCATGATGAAGCCCATGCCCGATCCCGTCGGTCCCGGCCAGCAAAGCGTCTGGACCTATCCGCGCCCTGCCATCGCCGAGCCGAGCGCGCGCCATGTCCGGATCGCGCATTGCGGTATCGTGATCGCTAATACCCGCGCCGCCGTCCGGACGCTGGAGACCAGCCACCCGCCCAGCTGGTATCTGCCGCCCGCCGATATCGACCAGCGCGTGCTGCGCCGGTCGGATCGGCGATCCTTCTGCGAATGGAAGGGCGAGGCGATCTACTGGCATGTCGATCTGGGCGGCACGCTGCTCCGCGATGTCGCGTGGAGCTATCCGAACCCGACGCCGGGCTTTGCGATCCTGCGCGATCATCTCGCCTTCTACGCCGCGCCGTTCGACCATTGCACGATCGACGGCGAGCAGGTCCGGCCGCAGCCGGGCGGCTTCTATGGCGGCTGGATCACGACCGATCTGGCGGGGCCGTTCAAGGGCGGGCCGGGCAGCATGGGCTGGTAGGCCTCACAGTGCCCGGAGCGCCGCCGATGGCCTTGCCCGCAGCACCGGCAGGGTTCCGGCCACGCCGATGCCCACCGTCACTACCGCGCCGGTCGTCAGTGTGGCGAGGATGACGCTCCAGTCGGGCAGCCACTCGAACTCGAAGATGCGGGTGACGACGAACCACCCGCCGCCCGCGCCCAGCACCAGCGCCACCAGCCCGACAATGGCCGCCAGCAGCGCATATTCGATCGCCTGCATCGCCAGTATCTGTGCCCGTGTCGCGCCCAGGACCTTCAGCATGACCGCATCATAGGTCCGCGCCGCCCGCGCCGCCGCGATCGCACCGAGAAGCACGGCGATCCCCGCCAGCACCGCGATCCCGGCCGCGACGGTGATGGCGGTCGCCATCTGCCCGACGACGTCCTGGATCTGCTTCAGCACTCCGCCGACCTCGACGACCGAGGTGGACGGAAAACGGGGCAGCAAGGCACGCGTGACGGCCGAGGCTTGCGCGGGGGGCATATCGATCGTCGCCGCCAGATTGTGCGGCACGTCCTGTAGCGCGCCCGGCGAGAAGACCATTACGAAGTTGAAGCCCAGCACGTCCCAGGCGATCCGCCGGAACGATGCGATCCGCGCCGTGCGCTCCAGCCCTAGTACCGAAACGGTCAATGGGTCACCGATCCGCAGGTTCAGCGCTTTGGCCAGCCGTTCGTCGATCGACACCAGGCTTTGGCGTCGCTCCGCTCCGTCCCACCACCGCCCGGCGGTCAGCGTGCTGCCGGGGGGCAGGGTCGCGGCGAAGGTCAGCCCGCGCTCGCCCCGCAGCGCCCATGCGCCGTCGGGGATCGACTTGAGGTCGGCGACCCGCGTCGTGCCATAGGCGGTGATCGTGCCGCGCATCAGCGGGACGGTGGCGATGCGGGCCATGGGGGCGACCGAGGTGACCGTGTTGCGGAACACGGCCTCACGCTCGGGCGGCACGTCGAGCGCGAACAAGGCGGGTGCCCGGGCCGGGACCGAACGGCGGATATTGCCATCGATGCTGGTGCGGATGCTGGCGAGCAGCACGAACAGGGTCAGGCCGAGGCCGAGGGCGACGACCAGCGATACAGTCCGCGAACCGGGGCGATAGAGCGCGGTGAGCGCCAGTCGCGGCAAGGGGCGGCGCGGGCGGGGGAGCCGACGCGCGACGGCGCGAACCGCCAAGCCGATCACGACCAGCACGGCCAGCGTCCCGGCGGTCGCGCCCAGAAAGGCGGCGGCAAAGCCCGGACGTTCGGTGGTCGACAGGGCCAGTGCTACGACGGGAAGGCCCGCTGCCATACCCCATAGGCTGCCCCGCCATCCCCCACCGGACCGCGAGTCCAGAACGCCGCGCAACAGGGCAGCGGCTGGAACCCTGCCCGCTGCGACCAGCGGCCGCGCGCAAAAAGCCAGCGCGATCAACAGGCCATAGGCCGCCGCCAGCGCAAGCGGCCCCGGCGCGATGGTCAGCCCCGGCGCCACCGGCAACACGGCTCCGACGGCGATCCCGACCAGCGGCACCGCGACGATCCCCGCCATCAGGCCGAGCAGGATGCCGACCCCGGCGACGGCCAGCAGTTGCAGCAGATAGACCTTCGCCACCAACCCCGATGTCGCGCCCAGCACCTTCAGCATCGCAATCGTCGAGCGTCGCGCCTCCAGGTACGAACTTACGCCATTGCCGACCCCGATCCCCGCAATGACCAGTGCGGCCAGCCCGACCAAAGTCAGGAACTCAGCCATCCGCGCGATGAAGCGGCTGGCCCCGGGCGAGGCCCGCTCGCGGGTCCGCGTTTCCCATCCGGCGGTCGCAAAGCGCCGCTCGAACGCCTTGGCGATCCGCGACGGATCATGGGTCGTGGCAAGCCGATATTTGCTCTTGTACAGGCTGCCGGGCTGGATCAGCCCGGTGCGGTCCAGCCCGCCGCGCGACACGATGGCCACCGGCCCCAGCGTAAAGCCCTCGCCGAGCCGATCGGGCTCGTCCGCGATGATCCCGCCGACCCGGAACGGGGCCGTCCCGAAGCGAAGCATGTCGCCCGTCTTGATCGAGAGACGCTCTGCCAGTCCGCGACCGATCCACACGGTTTTGGCGTTCGGTGCTCGTACAACCTGCCCATCGGTCAGGGTCAATTGGCCGTAGAGCGGGTAGGCCGCGTCGACCGCCTTCAACTGGACGGGCGCGGTCGTCCCCTTCGTCGTGACCGCCATCGACTGCATTCGCTGGGTTTCCGAGACGCGCCCGGCTGCCTGCATCGCCGCCAGCTCGGGCGGATCGGCCCGGCGTTGCGACACCGCGAACTCCAGATCTCCGCCCAGCAGCACTCGCCCGCGCGCCGCCAGTTCGCCGCCGATCGCATCGCCCAGGCTGCCGATCGCTGCCAGCGCACCGACACCCAGGAACAGGCAGAGCAACAACAGCCGCAGTCCCCGGAAGCGGACCGACAGCTCGCGCCGGGCGAGCTTCCAGGCCAGTGCCCAACCGGTCACGCGACGATCCGGCCATCGGCGAGTTCGACCACCCGGTCACAGCGTCGGGCCAGGGCGGGGTCATGGGTGATGACGACCAGGGTCGCGCCGGTCGCGGCGCGGCGATCGAACAGCAGGTCCAGCACGCGCGCGCCCGTGGCGCCGTCGAGATTGCCGGTCGGTTCGTCGGCGAACACGATCCGGGGACGTGGGCCGAGCGCACGGGCGATGGCGACCCGCTGCTGCTCGCCGCCCGATAGCTGGGCGGGATAATGGTCGAGCCGATGCGCCAGCCCGACCGCCGCCAGTTCGGCTTCGGCACGGGCGAAGGCGTCGGTTTCCCCGGCCAACTCCATCGGCACCGCGACATTCTCGCGCGCGGTCATCGTGGGCAGGAGGTGGAAGGCCTGAAGGACGATGCCGATCCGGCCGCGCCGCGCGATGGCCAGACTGTCCTCGTCCAGCGCCCCGAAATCGGTGCCCGCCACTTCGACACGTCCCGAGGTCGCGCGCTCCAGCCCGGACAGCACCGCCATCAGCGAGGATTTGCCCGATCCCGAGGCGCCCAGCAGCGCCAGGCTTTCGCCATCCGCCACCTCCAGGTCGATGCCCTTCAGGATTTCAACCGGCGCGGCCCCGCCCAGCGTCAGCCTTACATCCGTGGCCCGGATGACCATATTGCCTGCGACCATAGTTGCGGGGATTCCACGCCAGAGATGATGAAGATGCCATATGTGGCCGGGGCCGCGCTTCTCCAAGCCGCCGCATTGCTGTCGGCCTGCAACAACCGGAGCGATGAGCCATTGTCCGCGACCAATGCCGCCACGCCCGCGCCTGCTACCGCGACGTCGCCCAGCGTGCCGGTGTCCGGGCCGAAGCGGGTCGTGCTCGCTTTCGGTGACAGCCTTTATGCGGGTTACGGTCTCCAGCGCGGGCAAAGCCTGCCGGATGCGATCCAGGCGCGGCTGCGCGGCCAGGGTATCGATGCGACAGTGGTGAATGCTGGTGTGTCTGGCGATACCAGTGCCGATGGACGACGGCGGCTGGCCTATACGCTCGACAGGATGAAGACCAAGCCCGACCTGGTGATGCTGGGTCTTGGCGGCAATGACGTGCTGCGTCAGGTCGATCCGGCCGAGACGCGCGCGAACATGGCGGCGATGCTGGACGAGCTCGACCGTCGCGGCATTCCGGTGATCCTGACCGGCATGATGGCGCCGCCCAATCTGGGGCCGGATTTCGGCAACAGGTTCAACGCGATATGGCCCGATCTTGCTCGGCAGCATAAGGCCGCGCTCGACCCCTTCATTCTTCAGGGTGTGCTGGGGCAGCGGCAGTTGATGCTGGGCGACGGGGTCCATCCCAATGCGACCGGTGTCTCGCATATCGCCGATCGCGTGGCGCCGCTGGTGGCGAAGCAGCTCGCCGATTAATCCGTCCCCTTGGCGGCCAGCGCGTCCATCAAGATGCGACTATAGATACGGTGCGTCGCGTTCAGCCGATGAACCCCAGCGGCCGAGGGGGCGATGCCTAGCGAGGCGGCGGGCGTGAAGGTCAGTTCGCCGAAATAGATGCCGTCGTCGCCATCATACAGGTCGACACGGACGAAGGGGAAGGGCGCCGACAGCGCCTCGGCCATGGCGATCATCCTGTTCAGCCGCTCGCGATCGGCAGGCGAGAAGCTGGCTGGGGCGTGCAAGCCATCACGCTCGTCCATCGGCGCGAAGTTGGGCACGTGGAAAAGGCGACTCCATGACGCCCCGAAGCGGCCATGGTCGATCTGGCAGAGCAGCGGCTGGCCGTGGACGCAGTGGAATTTGTAATCGTCGGGCGGCCCCGGTACATGGGTCGGGATCATCGCCTCGACGATGATCTTCCGGTCCAGTCCGGCATATTGCATCTCCCGCAACAGCGTCGAATAGTCGCGCAGGGACAGGTCGTAGAGGGCGTTCAGGTCCGTGGGCTGTCTCAGGTCACGCAGGAACGTCACGGCGCCGCTGGCGTGGGTTGGCTTCGCGACGGCATCTGTTCCTATAAAGGGCTGGAGCAGGTGAAACAGATGCTCGGCCGACTCCACCGCCGTAATGGGGATGACCAGAAGCGTTTTCGGGGCGGCGATGCCGGGGCAGAGGCGCCTGGCCTCGATCTTGGCCGTTTCCTTGTCGATAAAGGCGCGGTGCAGCGGCGACCAGTCCGGGTCGATCATGCGAGCGAAGATGACGTCGTTGATAAGAGCGTCCGGCGCATCTGCCGGTAGCGGCCAGCGACCGAAACGCCGGGCAAAATGCTCGCCCGCGATCAGGTGGTTGAAAGCGCGCGTCATCGGTAAAGCCATGTCGCGGACGAAACCAGGATTTTCGTTTCTGGACAGTGGTATAGGGCGTAGCTGTGACAAGGATTCAGAGACCCTCGGCGTGGCGGGTAATCGCCTCGCACAGTCGATGCGTCGCCAGGATCCCATCGGCGTCGGTCAGGCGGCGCTCCCTGGCGGCGGACAGAAATTCGGCGCACATCGCCTCGAATCCGCGCTGCTTGCCGACCGTGGTCCAGTCGCCCCGGCGCCGATGCCACTCGCCGCCGTCCATGCGCCGTTCCTCGGCCATGTTGAGGACGGAATGGCGAAGGCTGTTGCCGATGACGTCGAGCCGCTCTTCGTTCAGTCCGCTATTGCGGTGCATGGTCCCGATCGCGGTAAAGCCGTCGCCTGACAGCATCAGCGTGACCGAAAGCAACTGGCCCTGCTCGACATGCGTCTCGATCGTCCGGCGCAGGACCGGGCCAGGTGTGAGGAACAGGAGCGTGTCGACGACATGGATGAAGTCGTCGAAGATCACCCGCCGCGGCGCATCGGGCTGTCGATAGCGATGCTTTTCCATGACGATCAGGTCGCCCTGCAAGGCCTTCAACGCGACATGGCCGGGGGCAAAACGACGGTTGAAGCCGATGGTCAGCAGCGTCTCTTGCCGCTGCGCCAGTGCCACCAGCCGCTCGACCTCGTCCAGTGTGTCGGCGAGCGGCTTGTCGACCAAAGTCGGGATGCGCCGGTCGAGCAGGGTCTCCACCAACGCCGGATGCGCATCGGTCGCGGCGTGAACGAAGGCGGCATCGAAGCTCTCGATGCGAAGGGCTTCATCCAGGCTGGAATGAAGTCCGGCAACGCGAAAGCTGCGCCCGGCCTGCTCAAGCACCTGCGCGTTGCGGGTGGCAAGGTGCAATTGAACGTCGGGCATAGCCGACAGGACCGGCAGATAGGCTTTGTGCGCAATGTCGCCCAATCCTGTGACCAATATTCGCATGTCGCCTCAAGTCCTTCAAACCACGCCTATCGCATGTCGGTGCGCTTGTCCTCCTTTGGCGGAGCGGTGGAGGCGCGGATGGCGAGTCGGGCAGGGGTGACGACCGGGCCGCTCGGCCTGTCCTGCCCCGCCTGCTCGGCAATGATGAGTTCGACCGCGCGGGCGGTGACGGCGGCGATCGGCTGGACCACGGCGGTCAGCGGGGGATGGACGAAGCGGACGATGGGGGTGTCGTCGAAACTGACCAGCGACAGGTCGCGCGGCACGCTCAACCCCCGTTCGCGCGCCAGTTCCAGCGTGGCCAGCGCCATCTGGTCGTTGCTGGCGATGATCGCGCTCGGGGCAATATCGCCGTCGAACAGTGCAGAGGCGGCGGCGCGCCCCGAAGCGAAGCTGAAATCACCCTGCGCCAACAGACCCTCGCAAGCCAGCCCCGCTGCCGCCATGCTGGTACGCCATCCCGCGACCCGCCAGCCGCTGAGTTCATACTCGTCCGGCCCAGCGATGAAGCCGATCCGGCGATGACCCAGCCCGATCAGATGGTCGGTCGCCTGTCGCGCCGCGCCCTCGTCGTCCAGCGACAGGGCAAAGCCGGTGCCGGGCTTGAGCGATCCGATACGCGCAAAGCTGATCCCCTGCGCCTCCAGCAAGCCGGTGATCAACGGGTTCTCGGAATGCGGCGGGGTCAGGATCACGCCATCGGGTTGCAGTGCGGCGATCGCGGCCAGCAGCTCGCGCTCGATATGGTCGCTATGCGTATCGACCAGCTCGACGATCAGGCGATAGCCATGCTCGGCGCAGGTCAGCATGCCCCCCAGCATCATCTGGTCGACCCAGTCGGTGCCCTGCCGGTTGCGCCAGTCGGCGATGGTGCGTTCCCGGTCGTTGAGCGCGACGATCAGATAGGATCGCGATCCCCCCATACGCTGCGCCGCGATCGAGGGGACATAGCCCAGCCTGGCGATCGACGCCTGGACCCGCTCCATCATCTCGGGGCGAACATTGGGTTCCTTGTTGATGACCCGGCTGACGGTCTGGAGCGAGACGCCCGCATCGGCGGCGACATGGCGGATGGTAACGGACTGGCGACGGCGCGGCGGCATAAGCGGGGTCAGCCCGCCGTGCCGCAATGGCGCGCGACATAGTCCGCATGGGGCGGCAGGCCGCGCACCGTCGTCGCGATATTCTGGCGCAGCGTGGTCAGCAGCCGGTCCAACTCCTCGTCGGACAGCCGCGCGGTGATCGGATGATGGCTTTCCGGCATGATGCCCTGGCCCATCATCACCTGCACCCAGCTATTCTCGGCGAACAGCTCGTCATTGCGGCGGAAGACCCGGCCCGTCTCGCGGAACAGCGCGATCCTGTGCGCCAGGCTGTCGGGCACCTCCATGTCGGCGCATTGCCGCCAGAAGGCGGAGTCGCGCCGTTCATGGACCTTGTAGTGCAGGATCAGGAAGTCGCGGATCTGCAGCATGTCGGTCATCTGCTGATCGTTGAATTCGGCCACGTCATGCGCGCTGATCGGGCCGCCCGGGAGCAGGCGGATCAGCCGCAGGATGGCACGCTGGATCAGGTGGATGCTCGTCGACTCCAGCGGTTCCAGAAAACCGCCCGACAGGCCGACCGCGATGCAATTGCGATGCCATTGCTTGCGCCGTGCGCCGGTCTGGAAACGCAGCATGTTGGGCTCGGTCAGCACCTGGCCCTCGACGGTGGATAACAGCCTTTCGCGTGCCGCGTCGTGATCCATGTAGCGGCTGCAATAGACGATGCCGTTGCCCGCCCGGTGTTGCAGTGGGATGCGCCATTGCCACCCGGCCTCATGCGCGATGGCGCGGGTATAGGGGACGGGCGGGTGCACGCTTTCGGTCTGCACCGCGACGGCGGCGTCGCAGGGCAGGTAATGGCTCCAGTCGTCGAACCCGACATGCAACGCGCGGTCGATCAGCAGCGCGCGAAAACCGGTGCAGTCGAGGAACAGGTCGCCCTCGATCCGCCGCCCGTCGTCCAGCACCAGCGCGGCGATGTCGCCGCTATCGGGGTTCAACTCGACCTCGGCGATCCGCCCCTCGATCCGCGTCACGCCGTCGCCCTCCGCCATGCGGCGCAGGAAGCGACCGTAGAGCGTGGAGTCGAGCTGATAGGCATAATTCATCCGCTCGTCGGGCAGATGCGCGAACCGGCCCTCGCGCGCGGCGATCAGTTCCAGGCAGTACTCGTCATAGGGCGTGTCATGCCCTCGACGGAGGCCGTCCAGCCAGAAATGCTGGAATCCCGCCGCCCAGTGGTCCTTGCCGGTCAGCCCGAAGGAATGGAAATAGCGGTCCTCCGGCCCTTTCCACCCGTCGAACTGGATGCCCAGCTTGAAGGTCGCCTGGGTCGCGGCCATGAACTCGGCCTCGTTGATCCCGAGCAGTCGGTTGAAGGTGATGATCGGCGGAATGGTCGACTCGCCGACGCCGATCGTGCCGATCGCGTCCGACTCCACCAGCGTGACGGTGACCGCACGGCCCAGCGTCCGAGCCATGGCGGCGGCGGCCATCCAACCGGCGGTGCCGCCCCCGGCGATCACGATACGGCGCGGCGTGCTCATCGGCTGAGCGCCCGCAGCAGGAAGGCACGGATGCGACCCGCCAGGTCGGGCGTCATCGGGTCCAATATGCCGCGCCCGCCCTTGGGGATATGGGCGACCACGCTATCGTCGTTGGCGAAGACATAATGGTCGAACATGGCGCGCCAATGCGCCTTCTGGTCGGCGGGCAGGTCGCGGATCGTCATCATCGCGTGGTTCAGCGCCTCTTGCGGCTGGCCCAGCCAGCGGGGGGCGTCACGCCACCAGTAATTGACCAGCACGTTGAAATCCTCGGTCCCTTCGACATGGTGCCACCAGAGGGCGGGGATGAACACCGCGTCGCCCGCCGCCAGATCGGCGACCTGCGCGGTTTCCAGCGCGTCGGCGAAGCGGGGATAGCGCTCGAAATCGGGGGCGTGGAAATCGACCATGCTGACCGCGCGGCCCGCTGGTGTGTTGTCGACGGGGCCGAGATAGAGGTTGCGGAACTGCTCGCGCGGAAAGAGCGTGAAGCGGCGGCGGCCGACCGCGCAGACCGCCAGATTGTGCGGCACGTCATTATGCGCGGCGATGCGGGTGCGGGTGCCGATCCAGATGCTGGCCAGCAGCTCGCGCTCGCCCAGATCGATATGGTTGGCCTCGTGCAGTCCGTCGAAAAACTGGTGCATGTCGATCGAGGCGAGATAGATGGACGGCGCCTCCGCCTTGCCCGCAAACTCGGCGATTCGCGCAAAAATCTCGGGAAGGCGCGCCTCCATCATGCGGAAGTTCATCGCCATGGCGTCGTCGTAGAACAACCGCCCGCCGCTGCCCGGCACGCCGACCGAGACGGTGAAGGGCCGGTCGCGATGATGGTCGAGCAGATACGCCCGCGCCGCCTCCGCCGAACGCCGCCCGGCCTGGACCAGCGGCCAGTCGGCGGCGAGCCCACGCACGACGAAGGGGCGGTCGGCGGCGCACAGCACCCGGTCGAGTTCGGCCGCATCGGCGACCGTCACCTCGGGCACCGGGGGAAGGGCGGTCAGCCGCCCCGGATCGGCGTCAGCCACGCGCAGCCCGCCGGTTGCGCCGCGCGATCAGGGCGCTGAACTGGCTGAGCGAGGCCATCGCCATATAGATGGGCTCCAGATGGCCCGCCGCCTGAAGCTCGGCCAGGGCCGTACCGCTCAGCGAGTTTAGTCGTGCCTCGTCGACGATGTGATAGCCGACCAGCCGGTTGTCCGATCGATCCTCCAGCGTCACCTCCAGGGTGAAGGGCTCGAGCAGCTCGTGACGCTGGAGCGCGGCGAAGAAATCGCCTGACTCGCGAAAGCCATGGTCGAGTTCGCCGATCTGTTCGATCACCCGTTCCAGATAGGGCGTGGGGCGGCCATGCCTGTCGAAAACGCGCACGCCTTCGTCGCCGGTCGTGATGCGGGGGGAGGCGACATCGACATGAATCTGCTTGGGGCCCTCCTCATCGGGACGGCCGCCGATCAGGAACGGCTGGATATCGATCGCCAGGGGGCGATAGCGCGCGTCCCAGCGGCCATCCGCCAGATAGAGATTCTCGCCATTCTCGAACCCGAACATGGCCAGCGCGCTGAACCGGTCGCGGGTTTCGTTCAGGCGGAACAGGATGGGATATTCGGCCTGAAGCGCGCGGAACTCGGCGGGCACGACGATGCAGGCCATGCGGGCATCGCCCAGCGCGGCGTCGCGGCGCTCCTGGATGCGCAGGTCGCGGTGGTCGTCGGGGGTCAGGGCTTCGTGGCGGGACATCAGGCGCGTTTCTCGGAAAGGGGGGCCTGTTCGGCGCGCAGGGCGTCGAGATAGGCGCGGTTGGTCGGCAGGCTTGCCGCCAGCGCACGGCCGCGCTGGTCGATCTGGCGAAGCTGGCTCGGCAGGTCGGGCCGATGCGGGCGCGGCACGGGTGAGGGCAGGGGGGCGGGAAAACCCATACCCCAAAGGATGTAGCGATAGCTGGCCGCCGGAAACAGTTCATCCTGCATGGGCAGGTCGAGTGCGGACGGGCTGCGATAGCGCCACAGTGCCAGCATCTCGGCCAGTCGGTCGGGTATCGTGGCGGGATCGCGATGCGCCCGCCAATATGGCTCATCGCGTCGGCTGAGGACATAGTGCAGCTTCAGGAAGTCGACGATCCGTTCCCAGCGATAGGTCGCAAGTGCATTGAAACGCCGCGCCTGGATCGCCATCAGACCGGCGTCGACGGGAAAATCGTCCAGCAGTGCGTCCAGCGCCAGCTCGATCATCACGATGGCCGAAGCTTCCAGCGGCTCCATGAACCCCGCCGACTGGCCGATAGCGAGGCAATTGGCCGTCCAAGGCCTGGACCGATAGGCGGAGCGGAAGGTCAGCCGACGTGGGGCGGGGCTATCGTCCGCGATCCGGCGGCAATATTCGGCCAACACGCCTTCCGCCTCGTCGTCGCTCATGAACGCGGAGGCATAGACACAGCCGATCCCGCGTCGGGTCGGCAGGCCGATGTCCCAGATCCAGCCCGCGCCATGGGCGGTCGCCACTGTCTGCGACGCGACGGGGCTGCCCGGCGCGACGGGCAGTTGCACCGCGAGCGCCCGGTCGTTGAACAAGATGGAGGAGGCATCGACCGTCTCCACCCCCAGCGCATCGCCGATCAGCAGCGCGGCATGGCCGGTGCAGTCGAGGAACAGGTCGCCCGCGACGCTCCCCGATCCGCGGGTATGGACCGCCGCGATGCCGCCATCCCCGCCGCGTTCGACCCCGGTGACGTGATCGCGGACATGCCGCACGCCCAGACGGGTGGTCACATGCCGGGTCAGCAGCGCGGCGAGCTTCGTCGCATCCAGATGATAGGCATAGTTCAGTGCGCCTGCATAATCGGGCATCCCACGCTGGCGCGGAGCAAGGTCCTCGGCACAGACCAGCGGCTGGGGACAGGTGGCGAGGGCATAGGGGATATCGCGGGGCAGGTCGGCGGGGTCGGCATCGATCGGTGGCACGAAGGGATGGTAATAGCGATCATTGTTCGCGTCGGTCGCCCATCCGTCGAAGCGCGTCCCCTGTTTGAACGACCCGTCGCAGGCGAGCAGCAGTTCGATCTCGGTGATGCCGATCCGCTCCAGCGTACGGCGAATGGTCGGCCAGGTGCCTTCGCCGACCCCGAGCGTCGGCACGTCGGGGGATTCGATCAGCGTGACCGTCACCGATCCGGCGGTGGCGGCGGCGATGCGGGCGGCGGCCAGCCATCCGGCGGTTCCGCCGCCGACGATCACGATCCGGGTGATAGCCTTGTCCACCGCAGTCCCGATCCCCGGCCCGTCTTCCAAGCCCGCAAATTGCCCATATGGTCTGCGAAAAGCCAGCCATTCCTCGGCGGAAAAGCTGGCTTTCCCGTCGTCAGAAGGTGAAGCGCACGCCCGCCGAGTAGCGCGCATCCTGCTTCGTCACGAAGTTGACGTTGCGATCCGAGCGGAGGTGGCCGCTGCGGTTCTCGCCCAGCAGATTGATGCCCTCGGCAAAGATCGCGACGCTCTTGGTCAGCGCATAGCTGGCACTGGCATCCAACTGGCCATAGGTATTGACATAGACCGGGTTGATGCCCGCCCCGGCCAGATAGCCCCGGCGCCAGTTATAGGCCGCGCGTGCCTGGATACCGAACTTGTCGTAGAACAGGACCGCGTTGGCGCTGTCCGACAGGCCGGTGATCGCGAATTGCGACACGCTGGCGGGTTGCCGGTTGTCATAGTTCCGGTTCCCGTTGACGATCGTGTAGTTCAGGATCGTGCCGAAGCCGGTGTCCCAGAAGCTGTGCTGGATCGCGAACTCGAAGCCGTCGACCTTGGCGGTCTGATCGCTGTTGAACGGCGTCGTGACGACGAAATTGACCAGCGGATCATTGGGCTGCGCGACGATCGTACCGTTGACCACGCCGCCGGGGAAGTTGGCACCGATATAGTCGCGGATCTGCGCGAAGGTGGCATTGGCCCCCAGTGCGTTGATCGCCGCCTGATAGCGCGGGCCATTCTGGGTCACGCCGTTGAAGCTCGTGGTGGGCGAGGTCAGGCCGGGTACCGTCAGGTTGACCTGCGTATTGCCGATATAGTTTGACACGACCTTATGGAAGAAGCCGACCGAGATGTAGCTGTCCGGCTTGTAATACCACTCCGCCGACAGATCGATATTCTTCGACTTGTACGGGATCAAATTGGGGTTGCCGACCCGGCCGGTGCCGCCGCCGATGCGGAACAGCTGATCCAGGTTGCGGCCGCCCTGCAGGCTGCCATAATCCGCGCGGGTGATGGTGTGGCTGTACGAGGCGCGCAGCTTGACGTTTTCCAGCGGCTGGAAGTCGAAGTCGACCGAGGGCAGCCAGTTCTGGTAGCGGCCCTTGAACGTCGTGAAGCCGCTGCCCGAGAACAGGATGTTGAACTCGTTCTGCGAGTTCTGCCGCGCACCCACCGGGGTCGGCACCAGCGCGGAGGCCGAGACGTCGGTATTCTCGAACCGCAAGCCTGCGATCAAGTGCGCGGGGCGCGCAAACAGGTCCATCTTGCCATTGAACTGGAAGTATGGCGCGACGGTCTTCTCCCGGATGCGCGAGTCCGTCGTGTACGGGATCAGGCACTGGCCGTTGCCGCCGCAGATGCCATAGGCCTTGTCGAGCAGCGACACCATCGACGGCAGGTCGAAGCCGTAGAAGGACTTCACGATCGCCGCATTGTTCGCGCCACCGATGCCGGAGAATCTGTCGGGCACGCTGATCTGCTGGAACAGATCGTCGGGGATCAGGGCGGCGGCCGCCGCACGCTGGGCCGCGCTGTCGCCGCCGGTGCCGCCCCAGGTGTCGTTCTGAAGCACGCTATAGGCGGAGCGCACCTTGTTGTCGGTATAGTCGAAGCCCCAGTCCAGGCTGTCGAGGAAGCCCTGTTCATGGTCGTAATGGCCACGGAACTGGACCTGATTGATCTCGTCGCGGAAATAGGAATTGCGGAAGGCACTGCCCGTGGGGACGATGTTCGCGGCGTTCAGCGGGTCGATGCCCGGCTGCATCGCGAAGGAGATGACGGGCAGCTTGTTGTCGAAATTGATCGTCTGGCTCTGTACGCCGAAGATCGCGGTGCCGACCGAGTTGCTGTTGCCGTAAGGGTTGTCGGGCTTGGACTCGGCCGTCGAGTGATGCGCGTCGATCGACAGGGTGACGCCGCCCGGCGCCTTCCAGGTCAGGTTGCCGCCCAGCGACTTGTTGATGCTGCGGCTCGAGGTCTGCGTCGCGGAATAGGCCAGGTCCTTGGCCTCGGCCGCGGTGAAGCGCTCGGTATAAAAGACCGGCCCGGCGATCGGGCCGTTGGTCCAGGCGCTCGACGTGTCGTTATGATTGTACCAGATGCCGACATTGTTGTCGCGAATGTCGAAGGTGTTCTGCGAATAGGTATAGTCGACCGTCGCGGTCAGATCGTCCATGGGTCGGAATTGCAGGACGGCCTGGCCGTTGATGCGCTCGCGACGGCCGTTGACGATGTTGTAGCTGGCGTTCTGCGGCACCTGATACACGTCATTGGCGCCGGGACGGTTGGTGATGTTGGCGTAGCGCGGATCGCCTTGCTGCGCCAGCGAACCCCAATTGTTCTCCGAGCCGAGATAGCCGTCGCGCCAGCCGACATTGGCCTGGTTCTGGCTGAAATTGCGGCGCTGATAGGCACCGGTGACCAGCACGCCGATCCGGTCGTCGGCAAAGGTGTCGGAGAAGATGCCCGATACTTCGGGCGTGATGTCCTTGCCGCCGTTCTGCGAGGTGTCGATCACCCCGCGTGCCGAGATCGAACCGCGCAGGCCCGACTTGTCGAGCGGACGGGGCGTGCGGATGTTGATGGTCGATCCGATGCCGCCCGACGCCACCGTCGCGCGGCCGGACTTGTAGACCTCCAGCGCGGCGACGCCTTCGGAGGCGAGGTTGGCGAAGTCGAACGAGCGCGAGCCGGGCGCGCTGTTGCCGTCGCCGATCGTCGAGGTCGGCATCTGCCGCCCGTTGAGCGTGACGAGATTATATTCGGCGCCGAAGCCGCGCACCGTCACGAACTGGCCTTCGCCGTTCGACCGGTCGATCGACACGCCGGTGATGCGCTGGAGCGACTCGGCCAGGTTGGTGTCGGGGAATTTGCCCATCTCCTCGGCGCTGATCGCGTCGACCACGCCCTGCGCATTGCGCTTGATGTCGATCGACTGACGCAAGCTGGCGCGGATGCCGGTGACGACGATATCGCCGTCGCCCTGTGCGGGGTCGATCGGGCCGGTCGCGGGCGGTTGCGGATCGGTTTGGGCCGGGCCGGGATTGCCCATCGTCGCGGCGGCATCCTGCGCCAGTGCGGCGGCCGGAAGGGTCAGGGCGACGGTGGAAACACCGATGGCGAAATTGGATAGCAGGCGAGCACGAACGCTACGCATGGAAAACCTCCCCTCGTGAACGGGCGCGGTTATCCGCGCTCTATGAGAACGTTCACTCTGCCAATGCCGGATGACTGTCAAGAGCGTCAGCCATTGATTTTACACGATTGTGAACGTTCTCTGGACAGGCGTGCAGCAATGCAACACAAGGCGGCAAACCGGATGATCGGGGGAGGATGATTGTGACGAAGGGCAAGATGGCAGGCGGTCTGGCGATGATCGCGCTGATCGCGGCGGGCACCGGGGCGTCGGCGCAGACGCAGCAGCGTTCGCCGCAAAAGGCGGCGCGGACCGCCATCGCCGCCGCACGCGCGCGCGCCGACCGGATCGTCGCGAAGATGACGCGCGAGGAAAAGATCCTGCTGGTCCACGGCCTGTTCCCGACCATGGCGGCAGGCAAGTCGAAGGAGGACCTGATCCCCTCGGCCGGTCATATCGACGGCATTCCCCGTCTGGGCGTGCCCCTGGTCCGGGAGAGCGATGCCTCGCTTGGCGTGGCCAATCAGGTCGAGCAGCGGGTCGGCGACGTCGCCACCGCGCTGCCCTCCGGCCTGGCGACGGCGGCCAGCTTCGATCCCGCCATCGCCCGTGCGGGCGGCGCCATGATCGGCGCGGAGGCGCGCGACAAGCGGTTCAACGTGCTGCTGGCGGGCGGCGTCAACCTGACCCGTGATCCGTGGAACGGTCGCAATTTCGAATATCTGGGCGAGGATCCGCTGCTGGCCGGAACACTGGGCGGCGCGCATATCGCAGGCGTTCAGTCGAACCGCATCGTCTCGACGATCAAGCATTATGTGCTGAATGCGCAGGAAACCGGCCGCAACATCCTGGACGCCCGGATCGGTGAGGCGGCGCTACGGATGAGCGACCTGCTCGCCTTCCAGATCGCGATCGAGCAGGGGCGGCCCGGCTCGGTCATGTGCGCCTACAACAAGATCAACGGCGACTGGGCCTGCGAGAACCGTCATTTGCTGACCGACGTGCTGAAGCGCGACTGGGGCTATCATGGCTGGGTCATGAGCGACTGGGGCGCGGTGCATTCGACCGTGAAGGCCGCCAATGCCGGGCTGGACCAAGAGTCCGGGCAGGAACTCGACAAGGCCATTTATTTCGCCGAGCCGCTCGCCGAGGCCGTGGCCAAGGGGGAGGTGCCCGAGGCACGATTGAACGATATGGTCGCCCGTTATCTGACCGGGCTGATCGAGACCGGCGCCTATGATGCGCCGATGCCCACCCAGGCGGTGACGCCCGACTATGCCGCCCATGCCGAGGTGGCGCAGCGGGCAGCAGAGGCCGGGATCGTCCTTCTGAAGAACGACGGCAATCTCCTGCCCATCGCCCGCACCGCCAAGCGGATCGTGGTGATCGGCGGCAATGCCGATGTCGGCGTGCTGTCGGGCGGCGGATCGTCGCAGGTCCGCTCGGTCGGTGGTGCGCCGGTTGAAATCCCGCTGGCTTATGGCGGCTCGTCCTCGTTCGCGCGGATCACCTATCACGCCTCGTCGCCGCTCGCCGCGCTGCGCAAGGCACTGCCCGGCGTCGAGATCGAGTGGCAGGACGGGCGCAACCTGAACGCGACGGTCGCGGCGGCGAAGAAGGCGGACATGGCCATCTTCTTTGCGACCCAGTGGACGACCGAGGCGGACGACGTGCCCGACCTGCGCCTGCCGAACCAGCAGGACGCACTGATCGCCGCGATCGCCGCCGCACAGCCGCACACTGTGGCGGTGATGGAGACGGGCGGCCCGGTGCTGATGCCCTGGATCGCGAAGGTCCCCGCTGTCGTCCAGGCCTGGTATCCCGGACAGCGCGGCGGCGAGGCGCTGGCGGCGATCCTGACCGGCCAGGTCGATCCCTCGGGCCGCCTGCCGATCACCTTCCCCGCCGATGCGTCGCAACCGCCGCGCCCGCGTCCGGTCGGGCTCGACAAGCTCAGCGAGGTCGAAGCGGCGGCCGCCGCCAATCCGGCGGCGACACCGGCCCCGACGCTTCAGAGCTTCCCGGTCGACTATGTCGAGGGCGCCGATGTCGGCTATCGGTGGTATGAGAAAAAGGGGCTGAAGCCGCTTTTCCCCTTCGGCCACGGGCTCAGCTATACGAGCTTCGCC